>WNFV01010470.1_pt1 | contig 20919 bp, 19 predicted proteins | sample 5400101 | NCBI WGS metagenome assembly WNFV01 (sample SAMN13153361, study PRJNA577476) | soil metagenome | isolation source: 115 cm soil or saprolite under grassland replicate 1 | place: USA:California | collected 2016-06-15 | reverse complement strand
CCGATGTGCTGGTTCACGGCCAGCGGCCGATCATGATGGCGCGACCCTAAAATAGGCCACACCGGTGGCCTTCGTGCCGACCGCCGGGCTAAAGCCCTCGGCTCACATTACAAAGCCTGCCTGCGCAGGCTACTATGACATTCCGCCTCTGTCTCCGAATGGGCGCTCAGGGTGGCGTTCCTGGCGTGGCCAACGTCTTTCCAGCTGAGTTTGTCCAGCTGTATGACTTAACACAGGCAGGTGAGTGGGACAGCGCCGCACGCCTCCAAGAACGCCTGCTGCTGTGCTTCTACGAGTTGATCGCCCAGGGGGACTCGCGTTACTCAGGCATGTCTTCGGCGCTCGGAGGCTTCAAGAGCGGACTGAAGCGGAAGGGTGTCATCCGCTGCACACGGGTTGCCGAGCCACTTCAGAGCTTCGGCGCGGTTGAAGAGGAGCGCGTGGCTGAGGCGATGCACCGGCATGGTTTCCTCTAAAGTCGTAGGGTTTACTCAAGCGCAAATTTTGGGGGGACGCAGTCCCTCCAAATTCTAGAGGACAATAATGAGCAAGATCCCCCCAATGCACGAACGCTTGACCCGCGAAAATCTTCATGGCGTCTGGGCTGCGATTGCGACACCATTCGATGACGACGATCGATTCGACGAGGGCATCTTCCGCGAGAACATGCGGCGCCTGCACGCCGCTGGCGTGCATGGCATCTACACCACCGATAGCGATGGGGAGTTCTATGCGATCGAGCTCGACGAGTTCAAACGTGTCGCGGATGTGCTCGCGGATGAAGCCCAGCGGCTCGGCCTGCCTACTCAGGTGGGCGTTACATGGTGCAACACGCGCGGAATGCTTGATCGGCTCCGCTATGCGAGCGAGCGCGGAATTCTGGGCGCGCACGTCGGCCATCCCTTTTTTATGCCGATGACTCCAGAGTCGTATCGCAGCTTCTGGGAAGATGTTCGCCAGGCCGTGCCGGAATGGTTCGCGCTGATTCACTACAACACGCCGCGCGTGCATAACTACCAGCGGGGGCCGGATTACGCGCTCCTCCAGCAAGCGATCCCTAATTTGATCGGTACCAAGCACGTCGGGGCCGATTTCCCGGAGTTTCTCACGCTGATGAAAGACGCGCCACAGCTCAGCCACTTTACCGGCGAGCACGCCTTTATGCCCTACACGATGTTCGGCGCGCGAGGTATCTACTCGTGGTTCGTGAACTTCAATGCGCGCTATATGGTTGATTGGTACGAGGAGATGCAGCATGAGCGGTGGGATTTGGCGAAGCACAGGCAGCAGCGGATGCACAGCTTTATGCAGGCTGCCCAGATCTTGCACGGCAGCGGCAACTTGCACGGAATCGTAGGCAAGGCCGTGACCGCCGCCTCGCCGTTTTTGGTGCCGGCCAACCGGACACGACGGCCGTATCTGCCGGTTCCGGATGAAACCATTCAGCGATTTCGCTGGATTATCGAGGAGCAGTTTCCAGATCTAGTCTACCGCGGGTGAATATCTTTTGTTTCTAGAGCAGGGAGAATAGTTTTGGACAACTCTTCACCGACGATGCACCCCGCGCACCCCTGGGTCGCTGCAGGACGCGACAAGATACGCTTCGCCATCGTCGGCGGCTCATTCCCCGACTGGGCACGGACGGTTGAGTTTGTGCAGCAGGCCGAGGAGCTTGGGTTCGACGCCTACTGGGCCAACGACCATCCCACGCGCGCGCTTGATTGCTTTACGATGCTGACCGCGCTGGCATCGGTCACAAAAACGATCCGCCTGGTCTCGCTTGTCAGCTGCATCTACTATCGCAGCCCGGCGATGATCGCGCGCATGGCGGCCGATGTGGATCAGCTGAGCGATGGCCGCCTGGTGCTCGGCATCGGCATTGGGGATGACACCGATGAGTTCGCCCAGCTCGATATCCCATTCCCGAGCACATCTGAGCGCCAGGCGGCGCTCGAAGAGGCGATCGCGATCATCCGCGGGCTGTGGGATGGCGCGCCATTCACCTACTACGGTAAGCACTTTCGGGTCACGAACGCCAGTATCAGGCTGCGGCCCGTGCAGCAGCCACACGTCCCGATTCTGCTCGCCGGCGGAGGTGAGCGCGTCACACTGCGACAGGTGGCCCAGTTCGCCGATATGTCGAACTTCGGCGCGCACGAGTGGACCGGAAGCGCCTTTGCGCTTGAAGATGTGCAGCGCAAGTACGACGTTTTGCGCCAGCATTGTGAAGCGGTCGGCCGTCCGTTTGACTCGATTCTGCGCAGCTACTATACGCCGCTGCTGGTGCTGGCCGAAACACAGAGCGCGGTCGACGCCAAGATGTCAAAGGTCAGGCTGAACCCCAGGGAGCGCTACACGCCATTCTTCGGTACGCCACAGGCGGCAATCGCTCACTATCAGGCGCTCATCGACGCCGGGGCGCAATACTTTCTTGCGACGATCGGCGGCAGCGACATGGAGACGGCGCATCTGCTCGCCGAGCGTGTGATGCCGGAGCTGCAGCCGCGATAGCGGCCTTATGAGTACCTATGCAATCAGTCAAGCGCATATTGCTCCTGTCGATGAGTGTGCGCCTGGTGCTGGACATCAGCATGGGCGTCTTCTCGCCGTATCTGCCGGTCATCGCCCGTGGGCTGGGGGTAAGCGTGGCGGTGATAGGCATCCTGCCGTTCGGGAATAGCAGCCTGCTTGTAGCTATGGCCGGCCTGATGTTGATGCGGCTGGGCTTTGAGTTTTCGATCGTCTCAAATATATCGTTGGTATCCGAGCAGGCGCCCACGCAACGCGGCGCGATGCTGTCGTGGGCTGGCGCGGCCGGAGCGCTGGCGGGAACGATCGCTGGCGTGACCAGCAGTAACCTGTGGCTGTGGAGAGGCATGTCGGCCAACGCCACACTGGCCGCCGGTGTGGCGCTGATCGGGCTGTATATCGGCCTGCGCTACGTTATCGACGGGGAGCTACAGCCGGCAGGCGCTGGGCTCAGCTAAGAGTTACTAGAAAAGGTTAGGTGTCCGAGCTGCTGCGGGTAGCTCAGGCTATGTACTCCGCACCGAACTTAGCTGTCGATCGGGATCGAAAATCATTCACAAGCGACATCAGGCTCGTGGTTCCACCATCGACGACTATTGTCTGGCCAACAATAAAATCAGCATCACCCGAAGATAGAAACACTGCCAACTTGGCAACATCGATCGGTTGGCCTGCGCGCGCAGCCGGTATCTGGTTTTGCGCAGCTCGCGGATCATACCCTTCAACCGCCTTGTAATGGTTCGGGACCTCGATCCAGCCCGGCGCGATCGCGTTTACGCGAATGCCCCGATGTGCCAGCTCGATCCCCAACTGACGCGTCATGGCGATGATAGCGCCTTTGGTCGCCGCGTACGCGGAGTGCTCAGGAGCGCCTTGCAGGCCGTGAATCGAGGTCATATTCACGATCGCGCCGTGGCCCTGCTGCAGCATATGCGGCAGTGCCTGCTGAATAATAAAATACTGAGCGCGAACATTCACATGGAACAGTGTGTCGAATTCTTTCGGATTCATCTCGATAAAGGGTTTGTTATACGTAATTCCGGCGTTATTGACGAGTATGTCGCGCTTGAAAGAATCGCTTGGGTGGCCGAATCAGCGCCTTCAGCACTATGCGCGTAGTGCAATGCGACATGCGCCCCCTGCCGAGCAAATTCTACGGCGATCTCACGACCGATACCGGTTCCGGCGCCCGTAATGAGCGCTCGCTGATCGGCAAGCCTGTGCGCGTTTTCCATCAGAGTGCCTCCTCCAGAATTATTCGGTTAGAAGGATTTCGCCCTCCATGATCACCTAACTGTTAACTGATAATTGTTAACAAAATCATGCTCGTCGAATATACTTGAACGATGAGCGATTGTCAAACCACCCAAGCTTGACAATCATTCATCGTTCAAGTATTGTACGTTTGTTAACAGTTACCAATCGACAATCCAAAAATTGCTCCATGCGCCTTGCTCTGCTCGCTTGATTAACAGGAGTTGCTCGCATGACACAGATCGAAGGTGCGGTGTTGAGTATTGCCATCAGCACTGCATTCGAGCTCGAACAAACATGCTTTGCCGCCAGTTTGGCTGGTCTGTATCGCTCTGATGACGGCGGGCAAACCTGGCGATCAGTGGTTCAATCTGAAGAGCGCATCGCGATCATGGCCGTCGCCATGTCTCCCGAATACGTGAGCGATCGGGCGGCATTCGCCGGTCTCAGCGGCGGAGTGATGCGCTCATGGAACGGTGGCGAGACTTGGATCGCCAGTGTTCTACCACCCCCACCGCCCACCGTGACGACTGTGGTGCTGTCGCCTTCCTATGCCAAGAACAGCACGCTGTTCGCAGGCACCGACGCTGATGGGGTCTTTCGCTCAAGCGATCGGGGCGTCTCGTGGGAGGCCTGGAACTTTGGGCTACTCGATCGGAGCGTGTTGAGTATGGTTGTCGCTCCGGCGCATGAGCAGGATGAATTGCTGTTCGTCGGAACTCCGAGCGGACTCTTCAGGAGTAAGAACGGCGGGCGCGCCTGGCGTGAGGTTGATTTGCCGGGTGGATCAGCATCCATACTCTGCCTGGCCATCTCGCCCGGCTTTGCCAACGACGGTCTGCTTTACGCCGGCACCGAATCGCATGGCCTGCTTGTCTCGAAACATGGGCAACAATGGTCGTCGATCGGGGCCGATGTATTGAAGGGATCAATCAACGTTATCACACTATCGCCACACTTCCCCGTCGAGCCGGATATCCTTGTCGCGACCGAGCACGGCCTCTATATCTCGCATGATTATGGCGATTCATGGGCGCTGTGGGCAGCCAGCACAGGCATTATGGCCCTGGCAGCGCCCCACGGACTCTCCGGACGAAAACCAATCCTTGCCGGCCTTGCGGAAGGTGGAGTGCGGGTCATCACGATGTCCAATCGAAATTCGTGACTGGATAAAGAACCATAGCCTGTTATGGTGTTCGCTGTTAGGAGGAGCAAATGAGCGATTTTGACGGCCAGGGCGCAATTGTTACTGGTGGCGCATCCGGCATCGGGCGCGCGGTTGCCGATCTTCTCGCCGAGCGCGGCTCGGCGGTGGTAATCGCCGACCGCAATGCAGAGCGGGCGCTTCAGGCCGCCGAGGAGATCAACGCGAGCTCCGAGCAGAAGGAAGCCATCATTCGGCAAACCGGCGATTCGCATCCAATCGGTCGAGTTGGCCAGCCGCGCGAAGTGGCGGAGGTTGTGGCATTCCTGGCCAGCGATCGGGCGAGCTTCGTGACCGGCGCATCATGGGTGGTTGATGGCGGGCTCAGCGTCACATTCGTGCATCCCTGAGTGATTGCAGATTGCAGATTAAATCGCGCGGTTCGAATGGCGTTTCATTCTGATTGAACATTTTGGAGTGCGCAAGCCATGCTTGCGCAGTGTGCGGGAGTATGGCTCCCGCATTCCAAACTTTCAGACAAGCTCTAAGGACCTCAACTGAGGAATATCGTATGCAAACCACATCGACACATGATCTTGTGAACGAATTTGTCCAGGCGTGCGCGGCCCAGGTGCGCGGCGAGGTACGCGCCGACATGATTACGCGCGCGCTGTATGCGACCGACGCGTCGAACTATCAGATCGAGCCGCTGGCGGTGATCACCCCACGCGACCGCGATGATGTGATCGCGGCAATGGCGCTGGCGGCACGCTTCCAGCTCCCGCTGCTGCCGCGCGGCGGAGGCAGCAGCCTGGCCGGCCAGGCCGTCGGCGCAGCGGTGGTGCTCGACCTCAGCAAGCACATGCGCCAGCTGATCGCCATTGATGTGGATGCGCGACGCGCGCGAGTGCAGCCGGGAATGACGCTCCAGGCGCTCAACCAGCAACTCGCCGCACACGGGCTGAAGTTTGGGCCCGATCCGGCCTCGGCAGTGGTGTGTACGGTCGGCGGAATGATCGGTAATAACTCGACCGGCTCGCACTCGATTCTCTACCATATGACCGCTGATAACCTCCACGCCGTCGACGTGGTGCTGTCCGACAGCACACCGGCGCGCTTCGCGCCAACTCCACGCGCGGCGATTGCGGAGCATGTGATGCGTGGCGGGCTGCTGGGTTCGATCTGGCAGCAGGTGCCAGCGATCGCCGCGCGCGCGCGGGCGGATCTCGATGCGCGACGCCCGAACACATGGCGGCGCTGCGGTGGCTACAACCTCGATCGCATGCTCGACGCCAACCCAATCAATCTTGCCGAGCTGATCTGCGGCAGCGAGGGGACGCTGGCGACGCTTACTGAAGCCGAGTTGAAGCTGGTTCCTCTGCCGCGCTACACTGCCATGGCGCTGCTGGCGTTCGACGATCTGAACGCCTCGCTCGAAGCCGTCCCGCTGATTCTCCAGAGCGATCCATCAGCAGTTGAGCAGATTGATCGCTTCCTGATGCGCATGCAGCGCGATGCCGGCGGTGAATTCAGTATCACGCGCTTCATTGGCGCCGACGACCCCGAGTCGGTTTTGGTGACGGAGTTTTATGGCGACACCCCGGCCGAGGTCAATGCGAAAATTGCGCGGCTTGAGCGCGATCTCGCGCATCATACGGCCGGCTGCCGGATCTATCGCTTTACGGATCAGGCGTCGCAATACGCGATCTGGCAGATGCGCAAGGCCCAGTCTGGTCTGCTCGCGCGGCGGCGTGGCGATATCAAGCCGCTCAACTTCATCGAGGATGTCGCTGTGCCGGTCGAGCAGCTGGCGGCCTATATTCGCGATATTGTGCATGTTTGCGATGATCTGGGTGTCGAAGTGACCATGGGCGCGCACGCGAGCGCCGGCTGCCTGCACGTGATGCCGTTCGTCAACCTCAAGCGCGCCGATGATATCGAGAAGATGCGTCAGATCAGCAGCGCCGCCGCCGATCTGGTGCTGCACTACCACGGCGCGATGAGCAGCGAGCATGGCGATGGCCTGGCCCGCACCTGGCTGAACCGGCATGTCTTTGGCGATGGCATATATGGCGCGTTTCAGCAGATCAAGGCCGCCTTCGACCCCGATAATCGTATGAATCCCGGCAAAGTTGTCGATGGGACGCCAATGACCACGCATCTGCGCTATGGGGCGGAATATCAGACGATTCCGCTCAAAATGCAATTCGATTGGTCGAAGGATGGCGGCTTCGCCGGCGCGGTGGAAGTCTGCAATGGCCAGGGCTACTGCCGAAAAGTGACCAGCGGCACCATGTGCCCGAGCTACATGGTCACCCACGATGAGCGCGACTCGACGCGCGGGCGTGCGAATGCGCTGCGGAATGCCTTGAATGGGCGCATCCCGCATGAACAGCTGGTGAGCGACGAGATGCTCGATGTGCTGGATCTATGCGTGGGCTGCAAAGCCTGCCAGAGTGAATGCCCGTCGTCGGTCGACATGACCAGGATTCGCAGCGAGCTGCTGTACCTGTATCATCAAGAGCACGGCCTGGATCTGCGCACGCGCGCGTTTGGCATGATGCCGATGCTGAGCCGCGTGATGACCAGCAATCGCGCACTTGCACGCCTTTCCAACGCCATGCTGGCAATCCCGCCGGTGGCCGCGCTCGTCAGCCGGGCGCTGCGAATCGCGCCAAAGCGGCATCTCCCGCGCTTCGCTCCCGAGCGCTTCTCAGGCTGGCTCCGTAAGCAGGCGCGACGCGCTGAGATGGTTTCCTCCGCCAGCGGTGCCAGGGGGCATGGACGAGCGCTGCTGAATGGGCACGGCGGCCCGGATTCAACTGTGGTGTTGTATGTGGACACATGGTCGGAACATCACTACCCGGCGATCGCGCAGGCAGCGTATGATGTTCTAATCGCGGCCGGCTACGAGGTGATCGTGCCGACATACGCGTGCTGCGGTCGTACGTTCTTGAGCAAGGGTATGCTGACCGAGGCCAAGCTGGCTGCCGAGCGCGTGTTCGAGCTGCTTGGCGAACATGTGGCGCGCGGCACACCGATCATTGGTCTCGAGCCATCGTGCATCTTGAGCTTCCGCGATGAATATCTCGACTTGACCAAGCACCCACAGCGCGCAGGGTTGGCCCAGGTTGCGGTGACTTTCGAGGAATTTGTGGCTGCGAATGCCGGCCGGTTCGCCCGCGTGCTCGATGCGCGCGCGTCGGGCAAGGCGCTGCTGCACGGCCACTGCCACCAGAAAGCCCTGACGAACATGTCTGCCATCCATACAGCCCTGGCGCTGGGCGGGTATGACGTTTGCGAGGCCGACTCGGGTTGCTGCGGGATGGCGGGCTCATTCGGCTATGAGGCTGAGCACGACACGATCAGCCGCGCCATGGCCGAGCGGGCGCTGCTACCAGCCGTACGTGCCGCAGCGGATGCTGTGGTGATCGCCGCGGGGGTGAGCTGTCGCACGCAGATAGGCGACCTGGCCGGGCGTGCAGCGATCCATCCGGCGGAAGCGCTGGCCCAGCGCCTGCTTTAAACGGCAGCATGGCACTTCCCATTTCATCTGTGTTTTGGTTTTTGCGCTCTACGAGCGCAAAACCGAAACACAAAAGAAGATTTGGAAAGTCCCTAATATATACGAGGATCCATGAGCACACACCATGCTGCACTTGCATTTGTCGGCGCGGGAGCGCTGGGCCAAGCGTTCGCCGGTTTCCTGGCGGCCAGCGGCCAGCCCGTGACGATCCTGGCGACCGAGTCGCGCGCGGCGCAGCTTCACAATGATCAGTATGTCCGAATCTATGGTGTGCAGGAGCTCGCGATTCCAATCGCGGCAGCGCCAGCTCCGGCTGGCACGATCGGCATTACGACAGACCCGGCGCAGCTACCAGCTGTCGGTGGTTTGATCTTCACAACCAAGGCGCATCAGCTACCCAATGCGATCGCGACAGTGCGTCGCGCTTGGAAGACAGTCGGCGATCAGATACCCTGGGTTGCCGGCGCGCAGAACGGACTCGCGAAAGATACAACGCTCGTCGAAGCATTTGGGACAGAGCGCTCAGTCGGCATGGTCACGATATTATCGGGCCAGAGCGACTCCGATGGCCGGATCAATGTGCGCAGCCTCGGCACGACGTATCTTGGCGAGTTCGCCGGTGGTGGCTCGCCGCGGGTCGCCGCAGCGACGGCGGCGCTGAATCAGGCCGGTATCCCAGCCACAGCCGCCGACGACATCCAGAGCGTCCTATGGGGCAAGGCCTGCCATGCAGCGGGTATTTTTGGCACCACGGCCACGGCGCGCGCTAGCCTGCTTGGCTTGATGTCCAGCCCCGACCTGGCAAACGCTTATCTTGCGCTGCTTCGCGAGAGCGCCACGATCGCCGCAGCCTATGGAATCGCACTCCGCGACTACGCGGGCTTCCCGATACGAACTTATCTCGATCAGCCGGACAGCGCGACGCTCGCTACATTCGCTGCTAACGCGGCCAACATGCGCAGCGCTGGTGGCCCTGAGGCATATTCGTCGATGGCACACGATGTGGTGTCTGGCCGCGCGATCGAGGTCGACCAGGTTTTCGGCGATCTGGTCGAGCGCGCCGAGCACATCGGCTTGGCCGTGCCGCGCCTGACGCTGATCCGCGATATTCTGCGCGGCATCGACCCTGGGCGACAAGCCCACACTTAGAATTGGAAGGAATGATCGTATGCAGAAGGCTACGTCGATATCTCGCGCAGGGTTCAATCATAGCTCAGCACCCTCGCTCGACCTGAACGCGGCACCATCGCTCGATGCCCTGGAGCAGATTCAGCGGCGAGTGCTATGGCTGGCTACACGGATCATTCACGAAGCCAATAGCGTGCGCCCGAACAACGATGGTACAAAAGTCGGCGGGCATCAGGCGTCTTCGGCTTCCATGGTAACGATCATGACTGCGCTTTACTTTCACTTTCTGCGGGAAGGCGATCGAGTCTCGGTCAAGCCGCATGCCTCGCCCGTGCTACACGCCATCAACTATTTGCTCGGCCAATTACCACAGTCCTATCTCACGACACTGCGCGCGTTCGGCGGGCTGCAAGCCTACCCGAGCCGTACCAAAGATCCGGACCCGATCGACTTTTCCACTGGTTCGGTTGGCCTGGGGGCGGTCGCGCCCACATTCGCTGCGCTGGCACATCACTATGCGCGCACGCACTTCGAGGGCGTAGCACCACGCCGCTTTGTATCGCTGATCGGTGATGCTGAATTAGACGAGGGCAATATCTGGGAGGCGATCATCGATCCCGCACTTGATGGGATCGAGAACGTGCTGTGGATCGTCGATCTGAATCGACAAAGCCTCGACCGTGTGGTGCCGGGGGTGCGCGTAGCAAAACTCAAGCAGCTCTTCGCAACCGCGAACTGGCAGGTTTTGGAGGCTAAATATGGGCACACCTTGCAGTCGCTCATGGCTCAACCCCAGGGCCAGCTGCTGCGCCAGCGGATCGATGAGATGGGGAACGAAGAGTATCAGACCCTGATTCGATTGCCCGGCGCGCAGATCCGCCCACGGCTGACACAGCTCCACGGCGCGCCGAATGCCGATCTCGCCGCGCTGATAGCCACGATCGACGATGCCATGCTGCCCAGCGTCTTATCAAACCTGGGCGGACACGATTTCGAGGAGTTACTCACGGTGTTGGCACAGGCTGAACGCGAGCCAAAGCGCCCAACGGTGCTATTTGCCTACACGATTAAAGGCTGGGGGCTGCCGATCGCTGGGCACCCGCTGAACCATTCAATGCTGCTCAACGATGCCCAGATCGAAACGCTGCGCCAGACGCTCGGGATCGCACCGGAGGCCATTTGGGACGCATTCGACCCCGACACACCGGAGGGACGATTGTGCGCGGCAGCGGCAAACCGGCTGTACCCTACGCCGAAGCACCAGCCGGCGCTGCTCGCGCCCACCGCAATTCCCGAGCAGGTCGGCCTGCCCGGCACAGGCACGGCGAGTACACAAGAGGCGTTCGGGCGTGTGCTTGTGCGATTGGCTGACCTGCCAGAGCTACGACAGCGGCTTGTGACTACTGCGCCAGATGTCGCGATCTCGACGAATCTAGCGGGTTGGATCAATAAAACAGGTGTCTTCTCGTCGCTTGAAGAGCCAGAATATGAGGGCGAAGGCCAGATGCTGATGCGCTGGCGACGCGGGCCGAGTGGCCAGCATATCGAGCTAGGAATCTCGGAGATGAATCTGTTTATGCTGTTAGGCATGTTCGGGCTGTCGGCCGAGATCAACGGACAGCACCTCATCCCAATTGGCACCGTCTACGATCCATTTATCTGTCGTGGCCTAGATGCGCTGATTTATGGGCTCTACTCCGGCGCAAAGTTCATCTTTATCGGAACGCCCTCCGGCATCACGCTTTCGCCCGAGGGCGGCGCACACCAATCAACCATCACCGCGTCGATCGGCATGGAGCTACCGAATCTGCACGCCTACGAGCCGTGTTTCAGCTGTGAAGTCGAGTGGATCATGCTTGAGGCGTTGCGAGAATGCTGTGACCGGCTCCAGGGACGCTCGACCTACCTACGCCTTTCGACTCGCCCGATCGAACAAGCGCTGATCAACCCAATACAAGAACGAATCGGAACAGCGGCGCTGCGGCGGCAGGTGATTAACGGCGGCTACCGGCTGATCGAAGGACGTACAGCTACCGATGGAGATGCGCCGGTAGTACAGATTGCGGTCAGTGGCGCACCTGTGCCTGAGGCGGTCGCGGCGGCGCGGTACCTACAGCGTGAGGGCATTGCGGCCAATGTCCTGAATCTGACCAGCCCGCGCCGATTGTACGAGCGCTGGCAGGCAGCCCGGCGCGCGGACAATAGCAGCGCCGCACTCGATTGGCTGATCTTGCCGGGGGAGCGCCACGCGCCGATCATTACTGTGCAGGATGCGGCGTCGCATGCGCTGGCGTGGCTAGGCAGCGTACATGGCGCGCCCGTCTCTGCCCTGGGTGTCGACCGATTTGGGCAGTCGGGGGCGCGCAATGACCTCTATCGCTCTGCCGGCATCGATAGCGAGAGCATTATCGAAGCCGCTTTTGCTGTCGTTGATCAGTTCGTATCGTCCTAGTGCCGTCAAGTTCGCCTAATACAGTCCTCAGTTACAGGACTTACGCGGTGCCCAGATGCGGTCATTCGCAGCGGTACTTTATCTTCTTTTTGTTGTTCGTTTTTTCGCTCTGCGAGCGAAAAAACGAACAACAGCTGAAATGGGAAGTCCCATGCTGCCGTACATCCTGAGCCTGTCGAAGGGCAGGCAAAGCGGCGGTTGAACGTGCGACCGCCTAAGTCCTGTTAATAAGGAATGCAGTTGTAGACATACGCTCGGATCTCAGCGCGGTGGTAAGCGCATCACAAAGCGCTAAACGAAGCATTTGCCTTTAGCGTATATCTTCCCAAAAAATACGCTGACTCCTAATCTGCAAGAATATGTGCCACACTCAGCCGGCTGCATTGTCGCGCCGGTGTGGCCGATTCGGTGCGATACTTACCGCTGTCGACCGCTTGGGAAAGGCTGATCCATGAACAGAGGCCGTTTACCGCAGGCAGCAGCGTGGGCAGAAGGCAGTGTCCAGGGCCGTCCAGCTTCCCGCGTCCGCCCCAGCTACCCCGGGTGGCCTTCCGAAGCAAACTGGGACAGGCTCAAACGCGAGGTTGGCGGGCGCCTGATCACGCCGCAGTCGCCATTGAGCGCCTGCCGGGACGCACCCAGTAGCGCATTGGCCAGGGCGGTCTTGCAGCGGCTACGAAATCCGTACTCCATCGGCGAGCAGCCCGGCCTGACCCAGACCTCGGGCTGGGTCGGCGCATGGACATCGCAACCGAGCGCCTACGTGGTGGTCGCGCGTACGACGGAGGACCTGGTCGCGGCAGTCACCTTCGCCCGCGAGAACAATCTGCGGCTGGTCGTGAAAGGCGGCGGCCACAGTTATCAGGGCACCTCCAACGCTGCCGACTCCCTGCTGGTCTGGACGCGCGAGATGCATGCCGTCACCGTCCATGCGGCCTTGGTCGCCAGCGGCTGCGCACATGTGCACGCGCCGCAGCCCGCCGGCACGATCGCGGCCGGCGCACAGTGGCGCGCCGCCTACCAAGCTGTCACCACCCGCGCCGGCCGCGACGTGCAAGGTGGCGGGTGCGCCACCGTCGGGGTGGCCGGATTGATCCGCAGCGGTGGCTTCGGCAGCTTCTCAAAAAACGACGGTCTGGCGGCGGCAGCGCTGCTCGAAGCCGAGATCGTCACGGCCGACGGCGCCGTGCTGATCGCCAACGCCTGCACAAACGCGGATCTCTTCTGGGGCATCAAGGGTGGCGGCGGCGGCAGCCTGGGCATCGTCACGCGCCGCACACTCAGGACGCGCGAGCTGCCGCTGTTCGGCTCAGCATCATCAACGGACACCGCTGCAAGTGGCAGTGGGCCAGCCGGCCTGGCGCTGCGCGAACACCTGGCGATGCGCGTCGAAGGGCCGTACGCAGTGGCGTTCACCGCAACACGAGGCGTGGAGGCGCACGTGCTCGACCTAGCCCGCGTGCATGGCGCACGGCTGGATCTCGTCGATCACTCGCGCACGCCCTCGTTGACATAGCGCGTCAGCTCGCTCACGCTCAACTGCGCCAGCCCGATGTAGCGGTGGCTGAGGGTGCTCGGTGCCTTGATGCCATAGTAGCCCGGCTGGTTGTGGATGGCCTCGTTCAGGTTTGCCCCGCTGGTGTTGTAGGCCATCTCCAGCCAGTCCATCGCCGTGCGCGCGCGGATGCCCAGCGATGCGGCCACGGTCACGCGCTCACGATCGAGTACCTCCAGCACCCCGGCGACCGAGGGTGTCACGCCATCGATATAAAACTGGAAGTCGCCGTGGGTCGACTCGATCCGCCCAGCATTAAGCAGGGTCAGCGCCGGGTGAAAGATCGCGCCCATATTATTCAGCCCAGTATGCAGCACATTCACGCCGTCGATATACTGCGGGTAGGCCTCGCGCAGCGCTTCGAGCACCCGCTGCGTGCGCGTGGCCGGCAGCGCCGCCAGCGGCACCGCCTCCTTGATGCGGAAGATGCGCGTCTGGGCCGGCCCATCCGAGCGGCTGGCGTACAGAAACGTCTCGGCCTCGGCGACGGTGACATCGGCCAGACAGCTGCGGTCGGCCAGCACTTTGGCGAACTCTAGCGCCCCACACGTGCGACCGGGGTGCAGCACGACGATCTGCCCATCGCGGAAGTACGGCGCGGCGCTTACGGCGATGGCCGCGTGCGCGGAGGATGGCACCACCACCATCACCACGTCGGCACCGGCCAGCGCCTCCTGCATATCGGATGTCACCAGCGCCAGTTGACCGAAACCGCGCGGCCCGCCATCGTAGCTCTCCACATCGATTCCTCCGCGTGCGGCGATCGCGGCGACGTGGCCAGACGTGCGGTTGTACAGCGTGACCTGAAAGCCCATCAGTGCCAGGTGTGCGGCCATGGCTTTGCCGCCGTGGCCGGCACCGATGACCGTGTAGCGCGTGGTTGTGCTCATACGTGGTGCTCCTTTGACAGCGCGTCGATGCGCTGCATCTCGGTGCGTGGCCGGCCAGCGCTGTCCACGGCCACACAGGCCCCGTCGATCATGCGCGTCACGACCTGGCCCGGCGCAAACGGGTTGTTGCGCAACTGCGGCGCGTCCAGGATGCCACATGCCACGGCGCGCGCCAGGGTCGCCGGGTCGGCCAGCGGGTCGGTCACGCCTGGCTCCGCTAAGGCGCGGATCGCAGCCAGCGTAACCTGGGCTTCATGCACCAGCTGGTCTTTGCGCCGCTGGATCGCCGGGTCGGCGGTCATATCCGGTTGGCCGCGCAGCGCATTTTCGATCGCCCGTCGCGCGAGGCCGCACGCCTCGATCACATCGTCGGCAGTGGCGGCGTGGTGCGCCTCGGTGTGACTCACCACGTGGACGATCTGCGGGCGCAGCGCCATCTGCACATACACACTCGCCGCCAGATGTGCGCGGGCCGCGATCGGATCGAGCGGATAGCTCAGCAGCCCGGTGCGCGTTTGCCGCCAGATCCGGAAGTCCGGCCCTTCCAGCGGCGCGATCAGCTCCAGACAGGCCAGCATCTTGGCCAGATCCATTGCGTCGGAATGGCCGGGCGGGCTATTGAACATCAGCTGGGCGATATAATCGCGCACGCCGCATGCGCGGGCATTGTAGGCCGACAGATACGCTGCGACGGCAAACACGACGTCGGGTGCATCGCGCATACCCCAGTGGTGCGGCTCGTTCAGCTCGACCGGGATGCCGCGCTGGCCGTACCAGGCCATGACTTGCTGGTGCTCGCGGATGGAGCCTTCGACATCCCACGGGCCGCGGCCATCCATCTGATTGAACCAGAACAGCGGGATGGCGCACCATGCAATATTGATCGTCTCGACATACATGTCCGCCAGGCGAATGAAGTCATCGGTGCCGGAATAGGTGCGCAGCAGCGGCATATTCCCGCGCCGGCTGGCGGCATACAGCGCGCGATAGTCGTCGTCGGCACGCACCGGCACGCCACCCGCGCCCGTCCGACGGCGATCTTGTCGCTGGGGGTGAAAGAAGTTCGCCTGGGCATCCTGGTCGATGCCGAGCGAGATCACATCCAGCGCCTGTGCTTCGGCGATCTGTGCGATGCCCTGGCGGGTCGCTTCGAGCGACGGCAGGCCGAAGTGGTGGCGCAGCAGTGGGAACGGTGCCTTCCAGGCGATGCGCGCGACGGTCGTCTGGGGGGCGACATCAGTCATCTCATGCTGCTGAGTCTGGCCTTTCAGGTAGGCCAGCACGGCCTCATCCGGCTCGCTGCCGTCGAACGCGCGCTCGAAGAAACCGATGCTGCGGGCCTGCGCAGCCACCGGCGGTGTCCCGCCGAAGACGAAGCGCGTGCCCGAGGCGTGTAACCCATCGGCGGCCTCGGCGAACGCGCCCAGCAGCTGGGCGCCTGTTTCGGGCGTAAGCCGATACGAGACGCCGACCAGATCGGCCTGCTCGCGCCGGGCGGCAGCGACAATCTCTTCTACCGGCACGGCTGGGCCGAGGAACACCGTGCGCCAGCCAGCGGCTTCGGCCAGCCGCAGAAAGTTCATGACTCCGGCGACATGGACACACTCGCCGAGCGCCCCGGCAACGACAGTTTTCATCAGGAACCTCCATATGATGCACAGAGACGCTCAGCAATGTTCATGAATTAGGACGTATGCAAGCACACAGATTTTTGCTATGGTATGTTCTTTTTTCGCCCTGCGGGGCGAAAAAAGAACATACCATAGCTGTAAAGTACCATAAATCTTATCACCGTAACAATAGCTCTGTCGCAATGTTGGAATAAGGTATGATTAAGGATATGCAGCTGTCGATACAGTGAGTGCCGATGCATCTGCATTCGAAGGATCGCCGCACCTTCTCACTCATAATCAGCATAGCAAACACGCGTCTCAAGGCTGGTTTCAATCGGGTGACATGCACGCGCTGGCGATCCGGCTTCGGCATCAAAGCGATTACACCGACAGACCTCCATGCGCCCATGCTGGCGGTGTCATGATCCAATGTCGTCGATATGCAAACAGGCGGCCGAATGGTCGTTTAATATGCACGATTTACGCACCGGCGCGGTTTGGGGTGGCCAGGTGCCCTTTGGATGCCGCTCAGCTTCCTCGGCGGCTTTTATGGCCTGCGCTTCAGTTGCCGCCAAGGCGCGCTGCACAGGAGCGCTTCAAAAAAGCCCGATCTCGCGCACCGAAGGCGGTCAGCTGATACGCCGTGTTGAGCGGCCCGGCAAGCTGCGGTAGCAGTGATGCGTGCCGCTCGTTAGTACTTCGTCGATTCGTGGACAAGTTGCATTGTCTTGGTGCGTACAAAGGTTGTGAAGTGTGCGACCAGATTATCGGGAATCATACCTACTTCCTCCTGCAAGCTCGGCACGAACACAATCTGGTGCTGGTCGACCAAGGCGTGGGCCGCCTGCACGCATTGCCGGTGATACTCCTTGGCGAGATCATAGCCGGGACACCACACTTCGTAGCGCGATTCCTGCCACGTGCCATCAGCGGTGCGGCTCGTTCGTTCGTGCAAATTGACGAAGGCCAGAATATCCGGGAAGGTGATCGTGGTCGCAGCGCTGGCGTGTTCCAGCGCGCGTGCGTCATACAGGCGCACCAGATCGCGGAAACCTTCGCTCCCCGCAACGCAAAAGATCGCGTCGATTACCGGTGCGTGATCAGGATGGGCGGTCAGGAAGTCGGCCAGAACGGCCTCGGTGGCCTGTAGAAGTGCTGCAACAAAATAGGGACGCGTATGGCGCAGATAGGCGTCAAGAATACGTTCGGCAAGCGGAGCGCGGTCTGTGTCGCCAGTAATCCAGCTTTTCAATAGCAGGAGCGTCGTCGTGACGGCCTGGAGTTGCTCGGCATCAAACGATGCCTCCACGGTCGTGAGATTCGGGAAGATCGTCGCAGCGTGATCGCCGAACTTCCGCACATAGACGGGCGTGACCTCGGCACGTGGACAGCCACCACGTTCGACGCCCGGATGATCAAAGCGTTGGCGAACAGACGCAAACTGGTGATCGGCCGACGTAATACGAGCGGCTAATTCCAAAGATGGGTTGGTCATTGCGCTGCTCCAAGGGCGTAAAGGTGCGTGTTGGGGTGCGTGCCGATGAAGCACCTGATTGCCCAGAAAGCACAGGCCGCTATTCGTCAGCTCCACCAGCCGTCAGCATGGTCTCAGCAATCACGCGAAATGCAGCTTGCCACGCCACAGCGGCGTCGGGCGTCCAGCTCGGCCCGGCATGCTGCTGCATCGCCGCCAGTAATGCCTCTTGCATGGTCAGGTAGTGCGACCGTTGAATGCCAAGCCGCGCATGGATGTATCCCAGTTCAGATAAGGCTGGCAAGATCGAACGCGGGTGTCGCAGGCCATGCACGGCAATGTTGAAGGCCATCATCAGTTTGCGGCGTTGCTGGTGTAAGTCGTCGGGAAACAACCCACGCAGGGCCGAGTCCCGGCGGAACAATTCGTCGTAGAAGGTGCTCGCAACGGCATCGTAGGCGTCAGGATAGAAGGAATCGAAAGACGTCTCCACGACAGTGATCTGGTCGCGGGTGATGGTCGGCAGGGGCTGGGTGGGCATCGGCCACCTCCTTTCGAACGCACCGCCGTGCATCCGATACACGCCACCTCTTGGGTCAGCACAGTGATTGATCACGAATTGAGCGTCTGGCATGATACCACGAGTTGCTGTTTGTTGGGGAGCGGCCCTAACTGTGTGGCCTGGAAGTTGGTACAAGCGCTGAGCGTCACCGAGTCCACCTGCTCCTGCACCATCCATCGCTGCTTGCCATCTGAGCTCATATCAGTTGCTACCTTTACTCGCGCTGTGCGTACATGTACCGGTGCGGCGCGCGGACGAAAGGCGTGCGATCGGAAACGAGCGGCCGAATTGCCCGCTCCTGTACGCCACAGACACACGCTGCGACTGTCATAAAAAAGCGCGCTGTGGTGTTGGAAATCAATCTGAACGCACCTGAATTGCGTCTTGACAAGCAGCAAAACAGGCGTATAATAGCATCGATTTAGCCAAGGCTAAATATTTATTTCGATACAACTGACATAAAGATACAGCGACATTTAAGGCATTCCAGTCAACTTTAGCTGACTTTGGCAAGTAGCCCGAACTTCAGTCCAAGGCTGCTCGCGCTCCATCGCAAGTCGGATGCGTGCTCAGCCTTGAAGATGATTGTTGGAATGCCGAAAGACACAGAGCCAAATAATGCAACCGCCGGTAGGAAATTCGCGTCGAACCGGCGATACTATGGCCGGATCGGGACACGTTAGAACCTGAGGAGCGTGGAATAATGGCAACAATTGCAACACAGCGCAAACGCGCGCGCTTGAGTCGCAAGTGGGTTATCGCGATCGTCGCCGCCGTCGTCGTGCTAAGCGCGATTGGCGCGCTGCTGATATCGCGCGGCGCGACCGGCGCAGCCGCGACCGAGACGCCCGGCTGGACGACGGCCACAGCAAATACCGGCACGATCGATGCCGCTGTCAGCGCCACCGGCAGCGTCGAGGCGCAGGCCCAGGCCGATCTGCGCTTTGCCGCCGATGGCACCGTGACCGAGATTTTGGTCAAGCCCGGCCAGCAGGTTCAGGCCGGACAGGCGATGGCACGCCTGGACGCCACCGATCTCCAGCTAAAGGTCGAGCAGGTGCAGGCCGATCTGAAGCAGGCCCAGGCCGATTATCAGCAGCTGAAGGACAAGGCCAGCCCGCAGGAGATCAGCGCCGCGCAGGCCCGTGTCGCACAGGCCAAGGGTCAGTATCAGCAGGCCGCCGGCAGCGTCACCAAGGCCGATATCACCGCCGCGAAGGCGCGCCTAGAGGCAGCTCAGGCCAAGCTTGCGAGCCTGCAAGCCGGCCACACTGGCGCCAGCGATGCCGACCTGAGCCTCCAATCGGCCCAGAATCAGCTCGCCGCCAAGCGCGACCAGCTCTCGCTGGAAAAGGCCAACACCCAGAACGCGCTCCAGCAGCGCGTGAATGACTTGACCAAGGCCCAGGCCGCCTACTCGACCGCGCTACAAAGCTGGCAGTACGTCAAGGACACCGGCCGCGACCCGATCACGCCATCCACCACCGACGCGAAGGGCGATTCGAAGCCAAACCGGCTGAACGACGCGCAGCGCCAGCAGTATTACCAGGCCTTCGTCCAGGCCGAGGCCGACCTGCACAGCGCCGAAAACGCAGTCCAGCAGGCCCAGGTGGCCTATGACAGCGCGCGCCAGTCGGAGATCACCGGCATTCAGGCGGCAGATCGCGATGTGACTGTCGCCCAGGCGGCAGTCGACAAGCAGCGCAGCGGCGGCGCGACCGAGGAGCTAGCGGCGGCGCGCGCTGAGGTTGAGAGCGCGCGGGCGCAGCTCAATCAGCTGACCGGCGCCAACCGCAGTGGCAATGTCGCGGCGGCCCAGGCCGGCGTCGATATCGCCCAGGCCGAGCTGGAGAAGCTAACCAACGACCCCAGCGCCAGCGACCTGGCGCGCGCCGAGGCCGGAGTGGCGCGCAGCGAGGCGGCGCTCAAGGTCGCTCAGCACGAGCTGGAGCAGGCCACGCTGGCAGCGCCGTTCGCCGCTACCGTCGCGCGGATCGACCTGCGGGTGGGCGAGCGCTCCGGCCAGAACGGCCTGATCGCGATCGCCGACCTGAGCAGCTTCCATATCGACATCCCGGTCGACGAGCTGGACGTGGCCCAGATCAAGCCTGGCCAGCCGGTCAAGGTCGCGCTCGACGCGCTGCCCGGCCAGGATCTGACCGGCGCCGTCACAACGATCGACCCGCTGGCAACCAAGACCGATAAAGGCACCAACACCTACAACGTGGTGGTAACAATCACTGCGACCGATCCAGCGGTACGGCCGGGCATGACCGCGGCAGCCCAGATCGTCACGCAGCACAAGGAAGGCATCGTGCTGGTGCCGCGCCGCGCGGTGCAATCGGAGAACGGCCAGAGCTTCGTGCTGATCGCCAAGGAAGGCCCGGTCGATCGCGCCACCCAGACGCCGGCGAACGACAAGCGGCCGGTCACAATCGGCCTGAGCAACAGCGAGTCGGTTGAGCTCACCAGCGGCCTCAAGCCCGGCGAGAAGGTGCTGGTCAAGGATGTCGTGAGCACGATTACGCCGCAGGATGGCCCATAGTCGCCAATCGGTAGTTGGCAGCATTGCTCTTCGAAAACACTTTGAATAGCGGCGGCACTTTCTTCCCTTCTGTTGTTCTTTTTCTTTCGCCCGGCGGGACGAAAGAAAAACCAACAATAAATGACAGGACGTACGCGGTGCCGCACGCAAACGTCTTTGAGCCTGCGGCAGCATGGTACTTTATCTTTATTGTGTGTCGTTTATTCGCCCGGCCGGGCGAATAAACGACACACAAGGAATTGAACAT
>WNFV01003260.1_pt1 | contig 20939 bp, 13 predicted proteins | sample 5400101 | NCBI WGS metagenome assembly WNFV01 (sample SAMN13153361, study PRJNA577476) | soil metagenome | isolation source: 115 cm soil or saprolite under grassland replicate 1 | place: USA:California | collected 2016-06-15 | reverse complement strand
TCAGCCAGCCCGACACCATGCCGGGGGAGGCGCCGCCGCTGATCGTCAGCACCGTCGATCTGCGGTAGGCGTGGCCAAGCGAGCGGCTTGGCGCCGCTTGATTAGGGCCGCCATCAGGTTCGGGAATGTCCTCTTAGCCCGTCTAGCCCGGCTGCGCTACGAGCTGGTCAATCGCTGGAATGAGGCGGTTGGACGCCTTGGTGGGACGCTACTCGATCGGACCACCATCCATCCCGAGAGTGAGATCGTTGGAGTTCTCGGCCGGATGGAAGAGGCGCTGGCATGGGAGAACGGTGAGTGGGACAGGCTCCGCGAGCGCCTTCTGGCTGCGGCTATTCGTTCCCCTGAACGTCCGGACGTGCACGCGCTTCGGAAGCTCGTCACGATCCTGCGCATCGCTCAGATGAGGTTCGACGAGCGCGATTGGACTCGGCGGTTGAACGACCTGTGGGCGTATCTACGCGCAGGCGAACAGGCCATCGACGCCAGCCCCCTCTGGCAACAACTCCGGTCGGCACTCAGGGATCGCGACTTGGCGGGATGGGACGACGCCCGCGCGGAGGCCACACGCCTCGCTGGGATCCAGGGCGAAGTCGAGGCGCTGGAGGCGCTGGCGAGCCGGCTCTCACTCGCCGCTCCACAGTGGGCGGCACTGATCGTAGAGACAGGCGGTGATGAACAGCGCTGCGGAGACCCGATCTTGGCCGGGCAAGCATGGCGTTGGCGACAAGCAGAGACCTGGCTTGCCGAGCTCCTGCATGGTGATGACCCGGCGGAGTTGCAGCGACGGCTTGAAGCCGGCCTGCAGCGGGTGGGCGATCTGACGACCCGCCTAGCTGCGGCTTCGGCCTGGCTGGCGGTGGGCGAGCAGCTCACCGACGCCCAACGACGCTCGCTCACCAAATGGGCGCAGGCATTGCAGAAGGTCGGCAAAGGAACCGGCAAGTACGCGCCACGCTGGCGCGCCGAGGCACAGCAAGCGATGCAACAGGCGCGGGGAGCTGTGCCCGTCTGGGTCATGCCCGCTTACCGGGCGGTGGAGTCCTTCGACCCCGCCGACGAGCCATTCGATGTCGTGATCATCGATGAGAGCTCCCAGTGCGACGTCTTCGCCCTGGCCCTTCTCGGTATCGCTCGCAAGGCTGTCGTGGTCGGCGATGACAAGCAGATCAGCCCCCAGGCGGTCGGAGTCGATCAGGAAGCCGTGCACCAGCTCATCGCACAGCACCTCCGTGGCATCCCCGACGCCGCCATGCTCGATGTGACTTCGAGTCTGTACGACGTGGCGAAGCGCACCTTCCCGGGCGTGATCATGCTCAAGGAGCACTTCGCTGCCTGCCTGAGATCATCCAGTTCTCCAACGATTTGGCATACGGCGGCGAAATTCTGCCTCTCCGGGAGGAGACATCCGACAAGAGCTGGCGGCCAGTGGTCGACATCCTGGTGCCGGACGGGTATCGGGAGGCTGGAAGCGATGTCAACCCTCCGGAGGCGGACCGCATCGTCGATCAGATCGCGGCGATGTGCGAAGACCCGCAATACGAGCGGAAAACGATCGGGGTCATCTCCCTTCTCGGGGAGGCTCAAGCGCAGCGCATTGAGGCTCAGCTCATCGCCCGCCTCGGTGAGCGGGAGATGGAGCGGCGCCGCATCCGCTGCGGCAACGCGTACCACTTCCAGGGCGATGAGCGGGACGTCATGTTTCTGTCGCTCGTGGTTGCCGGCGGCGACCAGCGCATTAGTGTCATGAACAAGCAGGCTGACCGCCAGCGTGTCAATGTCGCCGCAAGTCGGGCCCGCGACCAGCTCTGGTGCGTGCACTCGGTGACCGCTGAGCAACTCCATCCCGAGGACGTGCGCGCTCGCCTCATCCGCTACTGCCGTAACCCATACAAAAGTGCCGCAGAGTATGGGGATCTGGCGGACAAGTGCGACTCGGACTTCGAGCGCGACGTGCTTCGTCAAATCCTCTCTCGAGGTTTCGACGTCCAAGTCCAGCACCGCGTTGGCCGGTTCCGAATCGATCTGGTTGTGCGCGGCCGCCGCGGCCGGCTCGCGGTCGAGTGCGACGGCGACGCGTTCCATCCGCCTGAGCAATGGGAGGCTGACCGGCGGCGACAGGAGACCCTGGAGCGGCTTGGCTGGAAGTTCTTCCGGGTCCGGGGCAGCGCGTTCTATAGGGATCGCGACGCTGCCCTCGTCCCACTATGGGACCGCCTGGAGAACATGGGCATCAGGCCCGACGACAATGATCGGCCCGACACGAGCTGGCCAGTGGGGTCTGGTGCGGCCCGCCCGGCCGAGCCGGTCTCTCCATTGAGTCCGGGTGGCATCCCCAACCAGGACAGCGTCTCCGAGGAAAGTTTGCAGCTCGCCCAGACCGTGGAGCAGGAGCCGGATGCCACCAAACCATCCGGGCTTACCACGCCCGCCCCGGGCTCGGTTCAAGCCGAGGGCTCAATGCCAGAGTTAGGACTCAAACCGTTTGTGGCCTGGTTGGCCCGGCCAATGCCCGACATCCACGTGGGGCCGACTGCCAAGGTGGCGGAGGCGTTGGTGGAGATCGTCCGTGCCGAAGGGCCGATTCTCGCCAGCCGGGTCTACGAGCTATATGTCCGGGCAAACGGCGGTCAGCGGGTAGGGTGGGCGCTTCGCTACGGACTCGGCCAGGCGACCGGCGTGGCCGTCCGGCGAGGCTGGCTCGCGGAGCTCCCAGGCGTACAGCCGGGACGCGAGAACAGAACGCTGTACCTGCCGGGAACACCACAGGTCGTCCCTCGTTTTCGGGGTGAACGAGAACTTGAGCAGATCCCTGTAAGTGAAGTGGCCGAGGTGATCCGGCGTGCATGGCAGCGAGACCCGACGCTTGCGGGTGAGACGCTCAAGCGGACTCTCCTGGCAATCTATGAGCGGGCTCGCCTCACCACCAGCGCGTCGCTCTTCCTGGACCGCTGCATGCGTGAGGCCGAGACCAATCGCAACAACCAGGGAGAGGCATGACCCGAATCGGCATCGCCAAGTCCTTCAAGGCCGACCTCGCCCGCCTAGAGGGGTCCGTCGCACGGAAGGCAGCGGTCTGGCTGGCCGAGTACATGTCGAACCCCGACGATCCGCGGTTCGAGGCACACCGGGTCAAGCGCAGCCTCATGCCGAATCTGTGGACCGCCAAACTTGATGATGTGCACAGGGTCATCTACCGACATGGCTTGGATGGGGCTCGCTATCTGTTGCTCTGCGATGGCCACGACTCCGCGTACCGACGGGCCGAGAAGCTCCGGGCAGTGAACGTCGGAGGCGTTGTTGAGGTCATCGAGTCTGTGACTGATCGACCATCCGTGCCGGTTCACCCTCCGGTGGTACCACGGCCCAAGCAAGCGGGCCGGACGTTCATCGCATGGGACGACGATGAACTCCTGGCGGCCGGGATCCCTGCCCACGCTCTGGGCAGCGTGCGCGCGCTCGACTCCGACGACGAGTTGCTGGACTTCTGCGCCGAGGCCGGCGCGCTGGGGGACCTGCTGCTCAAGCTCCACGAGGACGGCCCACCGGCGCTCGCCGCCCGCCTCGACCCGGTGCTGCCGAAGGACCGCGACCCGGCCGCGCCCGGCAAGGTCGACGCAGCCCTGAAGACCGAGGCCGCCGGCGCCTCGCTGGTGCTGGTCGACAGCAAGGACGAGCTGGAGCGGCTCCTCGCCCAGCCGATCGAGGACTGGATGATCTACCTGCACCCGGCGCAGGCGACGGCGGTGCGGCGCCCGATCGGTGGCCCCGCCCGCGTCCGCGGCCCCGCCGGCACCGGCAAGACGGTGGTCGCCCTGCACCGCGCCGCGTTCGTCGCACGCGAGCTGGCGCGGCGGGGCGACGACGGACCGATCCTGGTCACCACGTTCATCCGCTCCCTGCCGCTGGTCCTCGGGAACCTGTTCGAGCGGCTCGCGCCCGACGTGGCCGGCCGGGTCGAGTTCGACAACGTCCACGGCTGGGCCAGCGCCCTGCTCAAGTCCCGTCGGCTGCCCTACAACGTCAACCCGTCGCTGACCGAGCGGCTGTTCGAGGAGGCGCTGGAGTGCCCGGCCGGCGCCCGGCTCCAGGAGGCTGGGCTCACCTTCGGCTACCTGTCCGACGAGGTGCAGTACTTCGTCAAGGGCCGCGCCCTGCGGCGCGTCGAGGAGTACCTGGCGCTGCCGCGGACCTCCCGGGGTACCCCGCTGCGGACCGAGCAGCGCCGCGACCTGTGGGAGGTCGCCGAGCGCTACCGGTCGGCGTGTGTGCGGGAGAGCGTCCGCGACTTCGGCGACCTGTTGGTCGGCGCGCTTCGTGCCCTGGAGGCCCGGCCGCTCGACCAGCCGTACGCGGCCGTCGTCGTCGATGAGGCCCAGGACCTCACCGAGGCCGGCCTCAGGATGCTGCAGGCCGCGCTCCGCCCCGGCGGGGAGCTGCTCCTGGTCGGCGACGGCCAGCAGAGCATCTACCCCGGGAGCTTCTCGCTCCGGTCGGTCGGGCTGGACGTGCGCGGCCGCTCCACGATCCTGACCGCCAGCTACCGCTCCAGCCGGGCGCTGCTGGAGGCGGCGCTCGCGGTCATGGCCGGCCACCGGTTCGACGACCTCGACGAGGAGGCGGTCGACGGCCGCCGGAGCGTCACCTGGGTCCGCGACGGCGAGCCGCCCGTACTGCGCGGGTTCGACGACGCCGAGGCGGAGCGGCGTTTCGTGGTCGCCGATATCGCCGCCCGCGCCGCCGCCGGGGAGGTCGACCTCGGCGACATCGCCGTCTTCTGCGTCCGCACCGCCGACGTGAAGGCGATGCTCGTCCTGCTCAAACAGCGCCGTATCGCCGCGCAGGATCTAACCGCCTATAAGGGCAGAACCACGCGTGCGGTGAAGGTCGGCACCTACCACCGCGCCAAGGGACTCGAGTTCAAGGAGGTCTACCTTCCGCATGTCAGCGCCGGCCTCGTTCCCCCCACCAGCCGGAACGCCGACCCGTCGGAGACCGAGGAGCTGGCCCGCCGCCAGTTCTTCGTCGGCATGACCCGAGCCCGCGACCGCCTGGTGATCACCTGGTCGGGGGAGGGGTCGGGGTTCCTTGTCCCGCTGCGCGAGGGTTCAACCGACAACGGGGGAGCACGAAGGTGAAGGTACAGGACCAGGACATCTTTCATGGCGTCGCGTTGACCCAGCTCGTCGAGCACCCGAGCTTCAAGGCGCTCAACAAGGCGAGCAAACGCTACGGGCATTATCTGCTGAACCAGGATCGGCGGCTGTTCGTGAAGTACCGGACGAACGACGGTCTGGCATGGCAGTTCGTCTTCTCGACCTCGGAGATCCGAGCCATCAAGGAGGACCAGAAGTTGAAGGGCCACACCTTCGTGATCTTGGTATGCGGATACTCTACTGTCTGCGCGCTGTCAGCCGGGGACCTCGATGTGCTGCTGGACTTGGATGGGCCTGGAGCCCAGTCGATCCGGGTCGAAGCCCCCCCAGGCCGCTCGATGATCGTCAACGGCTCGTACGGTAGGCTTCCGCGCACGTTGCCGCACAAGAGCTATCCGGCAAAGCTGTTCGCCTAGCCATGGCAAAGCGGCCCGCACGTCATGGCCACCGGGTATCCTCCGGCGGACGTGACCAGACATTGTCGCGCCTCAGGGCGCTGGTGATCTCGTGACGAACATCTTCGACAACTGCACCCCGCGTTCGGAGGTCCGCTCGGGCGAGCTGCGCGACGAGCAGTTCGCCGCTCGACTCAAGGACGTGGTGGACGAGCACGCCGAGCCCGTTTACGGGGTCCCAGAGCGGTTCTTCGACAACACGTACGTCACCGAAGGACTCCGGACATTGGTGCGCGAGGTCTTCGGCCGCCTCTCCGGGACGCAGGCGACCAGCAGCCCCTTCATCCGCCTGGAGACGAGCTTCGGCGGCGGCAAGACGCACAACCTGATCGCGCTCTACCACTTGGCAACGGGTGCCCAGCCACCCTCCGGGCTCTTGGACCCCTCATGGCTACCGGCCGACCGGGTTCGCGTGGCCGCGTTGGTCGGCAGCGAGATGGGTCCAGCCGAGGGCATTCGGCACGGGCCAGTCACGACCCGCACGCTCTGGGGAGAGGTTGCCTACCAGCTCGGCCATGAGGACGGCTATCGGCTGGTAGAGGAGGGCGACACCGAGCTGGTCGCGCCTGGTACGCAGTGGCTCGATGATCTGGTGGGGGACGAGCCGACCCTGATCATGATCGACGAGCTGGCCCGCTACCTCGTGGCGGCCAAGGCCAAGGCGACCCCGAACCGGAAGAGCGATCTCGCCGAGCAGACCGTGGCGTTTCTCCTCTCGCTGATCGAGTTCGCCGCGTCCAAGTCACGGGTCGCGGTGGTGATCACGCTTGCCGAGTCGGACGACGCCTTCGGCGCCGAGACCGACCGGCTGAGCCAGGAACTGTCTGACGCTCGGCGGGTTTCGGCCAGGCAGGAGCGGGTCGTGACCCCATCGGCCGAGCCGGAGCTGGCCAAGATCGTGACCCACCGCCTCTTCCCGTCGATCGATCCCGCCGCCGCAGAAGCGACCGGCTCGGCGTACGTGGAGGCGCTTACCAGGCTCACCGGCCAGGGCGTGGAACTGCCCCAGCGGGCGGCACGGGCCGAGTACGCGGCCGAGATCGCTTTGGCCTATCCGTTCCACCCCGAGCTGCTCACCACCCTCAACCGCAAGACCGCCACGATCCCGAACTTCCAGAAGACGCGAGGTGCGCTGCGGCTGCTGGCAATGGCGGTGCGACGGCTGTGGGAGACCAGGCCAGCGGATGCCCGGCTCATCCACATCCACCACCTCGACCTGGGCGTCGAAGATCTCGTCAACGAACTGACAAGCCGCCTGGAGCGGCCGGCCTTCCGCAGCGTCGTCGAGGCCGACATCGTCAGCCGCCTGGCCGGCAGCCGCGCGCATTGCCAGGTGCTCGACGCCCGCTTCCTCGATGCCGGCAAGCCGCCGTACGCGCAGCGCGTGGCCACCACGGTCTTCCTACACAGCCTCACACAGGGAACCGCCAGCGGGGTGGACCCTGCCGACCTCATGCTGGCAGTCCTGGCACCCGAGGACGACCCCCAGCTCGTGCGCAAGGCGCTCGGCCTCATGCTCGGCGAGGAGAAGGGCGACCCAGGTACGGCCTGCTGGTTTCTGCACTTCGACGGTCGCTCCTATCGCTTCAAGACAGAGCCGAGCCTGGAGAAGGTCGTCCACGACGAGATGGGCATGGTCGGCCGCATCAAGGCCAAAGACGAGTTGGATCGCCGCACCCGGGCCGTCTGGTCCCGGGGGGTGTTCGACCCCGAGCACTTCCCCGCCGAGGCCGCCGACGTCGACGACGACGCCAAGGATCCGAAGCTTGCCGTGATCCACTACGACGCCGCCACCGCGAGCGCCGGCGACGGCCCTCCCGACCTGGTCGTGAAGCTGTTCGAGCACGCCGGCTCGGCCGAGGGGTACCGGACCTACAAGAACAACCTGATCTTCCTGGTCGCAGACACCGACCAGGTCGAGCGGATGGTCGACATGGCGCAGCGGTACCTCGCGATCAGCCGCATCCTGCGTGACCCCGACCGCCTGAACGAGTTCTCCGACGAGCAGCGCAAGCGGCTCAAGACGATGGGGGAGGCGGCCGAGCTGGATGTGCGGGTCGCCATCACCCGCGCCTACCGGCACCTCTACTACCCGAGTGGCGACGCACGGCGGACCGCCTCGCTCGCACACGAGATGCTGCCGCCACAGGACCAGGGTGAGATCGGCAAGGACCAGACCGCCGTGCTGCTGCGGGCTTTGCGGCAGCTCGACAAGCTCCGCACCGCCGACGACCGGCAGATGCCGGCCGCCTACGTCCGGTCGAAGGCCTGGCCCATAGGTGCGGACGCGATTACCACCGAGGATCTCCGGCGCGAGTTCGCCAAGCGTGTCGGGCTGCCGATGCTGCTCGATCCCAACCAGCTCAAGCGAACCATCAAGGACGGCGTCGCCAACCGCACATGGGTCTACTACGACAGCGACGAGCAGCTTGGGTATAGCGCCGAGTCGCCCGCTCCGATGGTCCGGCTCTCCGACGACGTCGTGCTCTACACCGTCGAGGAGGCGGCGCGGCTCGGCCTGGCCGTCAAGGGTCAGGCGCAACCGGTCGAGACCTGCCCACTCTGCGGCCAGTACCCGTGTGTCTGCGACGAGCCCGAGCCCGGCCCGGAGCCGGGCCAAGAGCGAGTTCGGGTCCGTGAGCGAGCCGAGGGAGCGCCCCGGCAGGCGTTCGAGAGGATCGCCGACCGCTTCAAGGACGCCGGCGCCGCACACCTCTCCAAGCTGATCGTTCGGTGCGAGGGGCGGGACAGGCAGGCCGCTGACGACGCGCGGGCGCTCGGTCTCGCCATCCCCCAGCTCGGCAAGGGATCCTTTCAGGTCGAGCAGCGCTTCAACGCCGAGTTCGGCGAGGGTCCCGGCGCCGCCACGTTCGTCTCCAGCTTCTCGGGCGGCTGGGACCGGTACAAGCGGGTGAAGCAGCTCACGGACGGCTTCGGGCAGGAGGCGTCAAGGCTGTCCGTTGAGATGATCGTCACCGCCACCTTCGCCGACGGGGTGGAGGTCGACGGCGACCAGTTCCGCTCGATGCGCGACCTGTTCGAGGCGCTCGAGCTTGGCAGGATCATCGTCGAGGCCGAGGAGGCCGAGCGCGCAGAAGAGGTGACGTGAGCGACACCCGGACGGTCTACGAGCTGCGGGTCCTCCCCGATGACCGGGATGCGTACGTGCTCAGGTTGTACCGAGCTCGGCTGGAGGGATCCCGGAACGGCAGCGCGCCGTTCGAGCCGGTCGCCACGCTGCGCGGGACCCAGCTTCGGGCCAGCCTGCAGCACGTCCTCGATGCCCTTCGCCGGTGCGGCCATCGGCCCTCCGACCTCGGCCTGCGGCGTACCCGACCGTTCTCCGTCCGAGAGGAGGACGCCGTCCGCCTCGGCCTGCTGTTCCTCGCCGTGAGGCCGCTGCGCCGCCTGGACCGCATGGAGGCCATCGGCGAGCGCCTCGAGGAGATGGCCGACGAGGAGGCGTACTACTGGTTCGCCAAGGTCACCGACGCCCGCGGCGGCCGGCGGGCGCAGCGGGCCCTCCGCCTACTGCTGGCCGAGGAGTAGCGGTGGGTCGGGGACCGGCTGCCGTGGCCAGCGCCGAGCGTCACTTGCTCGGCGTGGGTGGCGCGGCCCGCCGGACGAACGGTAGCCAACGAGGGGAGCCGATCCCACGATGACCGACCAGCGGCCCGACGTCCTGATCGAGCGGTGGCTGCCGGTCGAGGTGATCGGCGCCGAGAGCATGCGCGACGCCAGCGCGGCCCAGAAGCCCCCGCTCAACCGGCTCCACGTCTGGTGGGCGCGGCGACCCCTCACCACGTGCAGGGCGGCGATCCTGGCCAGCGTGCTCCCGGCGTGGAGCGAGGACTGGCCGGACGAGTTGCTCGAGCGCTTCCCCACCGAGAAGGACTATCACGACTGGTTCATCAGGCTCTGCGGCATCTTCGGCGACCCGGTCGCGGGTCGGAAGCTGATCGCCTGGGCCAAGCAGCACGGCGTGAAGCTCGCGGTACCCCCGTACTCGCATCGACGAGCCTTCACCGTCTCGCCCGATGCGGAAATGCTGAAGACCCTGCGCGCTCTTGTCTCGCACACCTGGGGCTCCGAGGACCTCACGGTACTCGACCCGTTCGCGGGCGGTGGCTCGATCCCCTTCGAGGCGGCACGCTACGGATTCCGGACGATCGCGAACGAGCTCAACCCCGTCGCGAGCGTCATCCTGGCTGCGACCCTCGACTACCCGGCGCGCTTCGGTCCCCAGCTCACGAACGATATCGCCCGCTACGGCAAGGCGATCTGCGAGACTGTGAGGAAGCGCCTAGAGTCCTTCTTTCCAGTGAATCCCGGGGAATCCGTGCAGGCGTTCATCTGGGCACGGACGGTGCGTTGCCCGTACACGGGAAAGCCCATCCCGCTGTCACCAAACTGGTGGCTGCAGAAGGGGGTGGACCCGGTTGCGGTTCGCCCGGTGTTCGATCCGGAGGCCGACGAGGCACGGTTCGAGATCGTGCAGGGGAAGGCGGCATGCGAGAGGGCTCGTCCCGACCTCGGCACGGTCCGGCGCGGTGACGGCGTCTCGCCCTGGGCCGGCAACCAGTCGGTCGACGGCGACTACATCAAGGCCGAAGCTCAAGCCGGCCGAATGGGCCAGCAACTCTATTCGATCGCGATCAAGAAGCCGGGCGGCGTCACGTTCCGCCCTCCCACCGAGGCCGATCGAGCCGCCGTTACCGCCGCAGAGGCCGAGCTTGCAAAGCGCCTCCCCGCCTGGGAGGTCAAGGGGTTTGTGCCATATGAACCGATTGACCGAGTGTCGAATTACGATCGAGGCCATCGTCTCTATGGCATCCACTTGTGGCGTGACATGTTCGCGCCTCGTCAATTGTTATCTCTCTGTACCTTCGTAGAGGTCTCAAGAGACGTCCGAGAGCAGATCTTCGCTGAGCTTCCTATGGATCGAGCCACCGCCGTCTCCACATACCTGGGCCTAATAGGCGATAAGGCGGCGGACTATAATTCCAGATTAATGCGCTGGGATAGCACTCGAAACAAGATTGCCAATACCTTCGATCGCCATGGATTCAGCTTCAAATGGAGTCATGGTGAGTTCGATGCGTCTCGAAATCTCTTCACCTGGACTCTCGGCCAAGTGTCCGACGCTTATAGAGGTATGGCAGGGCTCGTTTCATCGGAGGTGAACTTGTCGGGGGCCTTCCGGCAGGCTGGTGCCGCTCTCATCCTGCAACGCAACGCTACCAACCTCGATGTCGTTGATGACGGTTCCGTCGACCACATCTGCGTCGACCCTCCCTACTATGCCAACGTAATGTACAGCGAGCTGTCCGACTTCTTCTACGTGTGGATGAAGCGGACCATCGGCGACCTATACCCGACGTTCTTCACGGACGAGCTGTCCAACAAGGACGACGAAGCGGTCGCTAACGAGGCCCGGTTCGCAGCGATGGGGCGCAAGCGGAAGGCGCTCGCCCGAGCAGACTATGAGCGGAAGATGGGCGCTGCCTTCCGGGAGATGCACCGCGTGCTCCGCGACGACGGCGTCCTGACGGTAATGTTCACCCACAAGGAAGTCGACGCCTGGGACACGCTCGGAAGCTCCCTAATCGCTGCGGGCTTCGCCATCCATTCCTCCTGGCCGGTCCACACCGAGAGTGAGAGTTCGCTGCACCAAGCGAAGAAGAACGCGGCCGCCAGCACCATCCTGCTCACCTGTCGCAAGCGTCGGCGCTCCGACGAGCCCGTCTGGTGGGACGACCTCAAGGGGCTGGTGCGGCGGACTGCGCGGGAGAAGGCGGCCGAGTTCGAGGCGCAGGGCATCCGCGGGGTCGACCTCTACATCGCCACCTTTGGGCCGACGCTCGCCATCATCTCGGAGCGCTGGCCGGTGCTGACCAGCGAGGTCGATGAGGACACCGGCGAACCAAAGCCACTCCGCCCGGAGGTCGCGCTCGACCTGGCCCGCGAGGAGGTCGTCGCCCTGCGGAAGCAGGGCCTCCTGCTCGGCCGGGCAGTGCAGTTTGACCCCGTCACCGACTGGTACCTGATGGCCTGGGACGCATTTAAGGCCGAAGAGTTCCCGGCCGACGAGGCCCGCAAACTCGCCCTGGCCCTTGGGCTCGACCTGGAGCAGGATCTGGTTAGGGAGAAGCGCCTGCTGGCCAAGAGAGGCTCCACAGTTGTGCTGCAACAGCCGGTGGCCCGGCGTCGCCGGGGCATGGTGGACCTTGAGCTGACGGCATTCCCCTGCATGCTCGACGCGGTCCATTCCGCGATGCTCGCCTACGCGGAGGAGGGCGCCCGGAGCTGCGAGGCGTTCCTGCGGCACGCCGGGCTGCGCGCAGACGCCGGGTTCAAGGACTGCGTGCAGGCGCTCCTCAACGCGGTCCCGCGCGTCAAGGCGAAGGGCAGGTTCGCCCGCCCAGAGGCCGAGGTGCTCGACGCCATGCGGCTCGCCTTCTTCGACGACCTCACGGTGCCGCCTGACGAGGAGCCGCCGGTTGAGGCGGTTCAGGGCGTCATGTTCGCCGCGGAGGGAGCCGACGTGGACGCAGAGGGCGACGAGGGCACGGAGGAGTCAGGGGAATGATCCGTCGCCTGGTCGTATCCAACTTCCGCAGCCTCGGCGAGGAGGTGGTCCTGCGGCCTGGGCCGCTGACGGTGCTGGTCGGGCCCAACGGGTCAGGCAAGAGCAACGTCGTTGACGTGTTCCGCTTCATCGCGGAATCCATTCGGGTGGGGCTCGAGGCAGCGATCACCAAGCGCCAGGGCATCTCCGCTCTCCGCCGGTGGAGCACCGGCCACCCGTTCGACTTGAAGATCCTCGTCGAGGTCGCGGCCGGCGGGATGGCCGGCTCGTACGAGCTCGTGCTCGGGGGCGACCGCGCGCAGGAGTACCGGGTGAAGCGGGAGGCAGCCTCGGTCGGGAGCGGGCACGGCCGAGCCTCGTACGTGGTCGACGATGGCGCCTGGCGCGACGGACCTCCGGGGCTCGCGCCCAAAGTCGATGCTGGCGGTCTCGCCCTTCCCTTGGTGGCCGCCGACGAGCGCTTCCGGCCCCTCGCCGACGCCCTTCGCGACATGGCGATCTACTCCATCTTCCCCGACACGCTACGCGACCCGCAGAAGCCAGACCCCACCCGACCGATGGACGAGCACGGCGCGAACTGGACGTCGGTGCTTCGCGGCCTGCGCGGCGAGACGTGGGAGCCCGAGCTCCGAGCCGCGCTCGGGAAGGTCACCGGCGACATCGTGGACGTCCGGGTCCGGCAGGTCGGCGGTTACCTGGTTGCCGAGTTCCTTCATGTCCACGGTGGTGACCGACCGACGCCACGGCGGCGGGAGCGCTGGTTCGCGGCCGGTCAGGAGTCCGATGGGACGCTTAGGATCGCCGGCATCCTCACCGCGCTTCTGCAGGAGCCGCCGCTCGCTCTGATCGGGGTCGAGGAGCCGGAGCTGACCGTGCATCCGGGCGCCATCCCGCTGCTACACGACTACCTGCGGGAGGCCTCGCAGCGCTCCCAGGTGCTGGTAACGACCCACAGCCCGGACCTGCTCGGCCTTCTGGACCCGGACGAGGTCCGGGTGGTCGAGCGTCGGGGTGGAGTCACATCGATCGCTCCGATGGAAGTGTCGCAGCGGGACGCGGTCCGCGAGCGACTGCTGTCCCTGGAGGAGGTCCTGCGGCTGGAGGGGCTGCGGCAGGGCCCTGCCGAGCAGCTCCCGACCGGGTAGCGGACGACGATGGGGCGAGGCCATCTCGTCGTGGAGGGCCATGGGGAGGTCAGAGCGGCGCTCAACCTTGTGATCCGGCTGTGGCAGGACCTCCAGCTCCCTCCGCTGCACTGGGCCGACCCAATTCGGGGGCGGCAGCTCCATACCCGCGAAGGTCTCGCGCGGGTGTCGAACCTGGCGCGTTACCGCGACGCCGGAACCCTCTTGGTGCTCCGCGACGAGGACGACGCCTGCCCGATGGAGACCGCCCCGCAGGGTGCTCACTGGCTGCTGGAGGCGGACCTGCCCTTCCCGGCCGCGCTCGTCCTGCTCCATCGCGAGTACGAGACGATCTTCCTACCATGCGCCGCCCAGATGGCGGGCAGGCCGTTGGTCGACGAACGCGGTGTCCAGCGCCCCGGACTCGTCCAGGGCGCGTCCTTCGCGGGCGACCCGGAGGGCGTACGGGGCGCCAAGGAGTGGTTGTCGGCCCGCTTCCCTCCAGGTCGCAGCTACAAGCCGAGCTTGGACCAGCTCCCGATGACTCGGATGCTCGACTTCGAGGTCCTCCGCCAAGCCAAGCTGCCTTCGTTCCTCCACCTCGAACGCGCCCTGAGCTTCCTGGCGAATCCGCCGACCGGAACGCGGGTGTACCCGCCGCCGGAGGCCGAGCGATGACCTCCCTCCTACGGCTCGCCGACCGGCCCTGGAAGATCTCCTATGGCGCCACCGACGACCGGTTGCACGATTTCTACCTCCCAGCCCTCGAGCGCAGCATCCGGTTCGACCGGATGACCGGCTTCTTCTCGTCCTCCGCCTTGGCGATCGCCGCCGCCGGAATCGTTCGTCTTATCCACAACGGTGGTCGCATGCGGCTGCTATGCGGGGCGCAGCTTTCCCGGGAGGACGTCGATGCCATCAAGCGGGGCGACGGTCTCGAGGCGGTAGCGGGCCGAGCCATGGTGGGGAGCCTCGCCGATCCCAGCGACTTGTCGATGCGCGCCCGGTTGGAGGCGCTCGCCTGGCTGGTCGCCGAGGATCGCCTCGACATCATGGTTGTGCTGCCCCGCGGCCCCGACGGGTACCCGCTGCCGGCCTCGGAGGCTCGGGAGTATTACCACCCGAAGGAAGGCGTGTTCGAGGACGCCGACGGCAACCGACTCGCGTTCTCGGGCAGCAGCAACGACTCCGAGAACGGCTGGCAGTGGAACTATGAGGTGTTCCAGGTCTACACGACCTGGCCGCGGGAAGAAGCACCCGCCCTTCAGCAGTTTGTGGCGGAGGTGGAAGGCCGGTTCCGTCGGCTCTGGACCGGGCGGGAGCCGGACTGGGTGGCGATCGACATCCCGACGGCGGCGCGCGAGCGGCTGCTGGCCTTCCGGCCGAGCGCTCCGCCGGCATCCGATCCTTTGGAGCGGCAGCCGCCACCGCGCCCGGCGCGCCCGACACCCACGGTCGACCTTCGCGAGCGGCTTCGCTTCCAGTTCCTCCGCGACGCACCCTACCTGCCCGGCGCGGACCGCCTCGGTATCGAGACCTCGATCGTCACGCCCTGGCCGCACCAGGCCAAGGTGGCGCTCCGCACTGTCGCAACCTTCCCCCACAGCTACCTGTTCTGCGACGAGGTCGGTCTCGGCAAGACCATCGAGGTCGGCGCCGTACTCCGCCAGCTCATCCTGACCGGCCAGGTGCGGCGCGCACTACTGCTGGTGCCGAAGAGCGTCCTGACGCAGTGGCAGGAGGAGCTGTACGAGAAGTTCGCCCTCAACGCCGTCCGCTACGACGGGAGCGAGCTTCGCGACGCGCTGGACCAGACACTCCGCTCTACGGGGAACCCGTGGGCCGCCGCCCCCTTGTTGCTTGCCTCGAGCCAGCTCGCCAAGCGGCGGGACCGCCAAGAGCAGGTGCTCGATGCTGGCCCCTGGGACGTCGTGGTCGTCGACGAGGCCCACCACGCTCGCCGCAAGCGGGAGTTGGACGGCCGCTACCGGCCGAACCGCCTGCTCGAGCTGGTCGCGGGAACTGGCGACCGTCCAGGTCTGAAGGACCGCACCTCGGCCTTGTACCTCCTGACCGCGACGCCGATGCAGACCGAGCCGGTCGAGGTGTGGGACCTCCTGCGGCCGGTGGGCCTCGGTGGGCGCTGGGCCTCCGGTGCCGGGCAGTTCGTCCGTTACTTCGAGGAGCTTCGCAGGCCGGCGTCTGAGGCTGACTGGGACTTCCTCCTGGACATGCTCGCCGACGAGCTGGACGCTGGCGGTGGTATCGATCCCGCCTTCGCGGAGGCCGCAAGGCGGCAGCTCGGCCCGGTCGACTGGGAGGTGCTGCAGCGTCTCCCCGGCTCGGCCAAGCGGGCCACTACGATCGCCACGCTCCGGCGCCTGGCCATCGGGACGCTCAGGGAACTGCTCCGGCGCCACACGCCGCTGCGGCGATTCATGTGGCGACACACGCGGACGCTGCTTCGCGGCTACTACGAACGGGGCCTGCTCGCCGAACGAGTGCCCGACCGTCAGCCGCGCAACGAGTGGATCGAGCTTGACGCTGCATCCGGAGGGGAACGCGAGCTCTACGACCGGATCGACGAGTACGTCAGCGATTTCTACCGTCGGTACGAGGCGGAACGGCACGGCCTTGGCTTCGTCATGACCGTGTACCGCCGCCGGCTCACGAGCTCCTTCTTCGCCATCCAGCGAAGCCTGGAACGCCGTCTCGCGTTCCTGCGAGGTGAGGCGGTCGAAACGGGCGGTCTCACCGAGGAGGACCTCGAAGAGGACGACCTCGGTGCTGACGTGGCCGAGCAGATCGGCGAGGATAACCGCTCGCTGTTCCGCGCAGAGATCGAGTACGTCGAGGACTTCCTGCATCGCCTCAAGATGCTGGCGACCGACTCGAAGCTGGAACAGCTATTGGCCGACTTGCAGGAGATCTTCCACAGCCGGGAGACGGTGGTCGTCTTCACCCAGTACGCCGACACGATGGACCACCTGCGCGACCAGCTCCGCCCCGTGTACGGCTCGCAGGTGGCCTGCTACTCGGGTCGAGGCGGCGAGGTCTGGGACGGGGTCGCCTGGGTCCGGCGCCCGAAGGAGGTCGTCAAGGAGGCGTTCCGGACCGGTGAGCAGGTCAAGATCCTGGTCTGCACCGACGCCGCCAGCGAAGGCCTCAACCTCCAGACCTGCGGGGCGTTGATCAACTACGACATGCCCTGGAACCCAATGCGGGTCGAGCAGCGCATCGGCAGGATCGATCGCATCGGCCAGCGTTACGACACCGTCTGGATCCGCAACTACTTCTACGAGGACACCGTCGAGGCTGACATCTACCGTCGTCTGGCCGATCGCATCGGCTGGTTCGAGGAGGTGGTCGGACGCTTGCAGCCGATCCTGCACGACGTCCGGCAGGCGATCGGCTCCCTGGCCATGACGCCAACGGCTCGCCGCCGGCAGCTTCTCGAGGACGCCGTCGCAGACCTGCGGAGGAAGCTCGACGAGCAGGAGGACGTGGCGTTCGACCTGGACGCGGCAATCGTCGCCGAACCGCAGGGCGTCTCGGGCCCACCCCCACCAGTCACCTTGGTCGACTTGGAGCGGGCACTGGTCAGGTCGCAAGCTCTCGGGGGCCGTTTCGCACCTCACCCAGAGATCCCTGGCGCCCACCTGCTGTCGTGGGGCGGCAGGACTCTCGACGTGACCTTTGAGCCTCGCTTGTTCGACCGCTACCCGCAGACGCTCCAGCTCCTCACCTATGGCAATCGTCTGCTCGACGAACTGCTCGGGACCGTCGAGCCGGCGACACCGGGCTTGGCGGAGGCGGGGCTGCTCCACCTCAGGAGCTCGGATGCGGTCGGTCCGGCCACGCGGCTGTACGCGATACCCGACGGTCCAGTGGCCTCCTACGCGCAGCTCTCGTCGCTCGTCGAACACCAGGCCCCGGCGTGGATCGAGGAGCAGGTGGCGTCCGCTCGGGCTTTCCTCCTACGCGCGGTCGAAGAGGAGCGGCGGAGGCGGCTCGGCGTCGCAGAAGAGCGCTGGCGCGGGGAGCGGCTGGCCCTCCGCGAGGAGGCGCGGCTGGTCCTCGTTCGGGCCGCTCTGGTGGAACTTGCCAGGTCGCAGGCGCCCAGCCTGTTCGGCGAGGCACCGCAGTACGGCTTCGGCAGCGAGGTCGTGCATGACCTCCGCCGGCATGGCATGCCCTTCAGGGGGCTCTGGCGGATCGTCGGCGAAGAGGAGCTTGAGGCACGCCCGACGGACTCGTACTTCCTCGAGGTCCAGGGTGCCAGGCTCGATCTGCTCGAGCGTCGTTTCGAAGGGCTACGGCAGCAGGGCATCGCCGTGCTGCAGCGTTGGTCGAAGCTCCCACCCACGCCCTCACTCGACGAGTCCCTGCCGTCAGGCGTGGCCGAGCTGACGTGGTTCCGACTCGGAGGGGAGCCACCCGCTGCGGCTGACGAGCAGTGACGTCTCTCCGGGGAGAAGCCATGAGCGAGACGCCAATCGAACCACCGGCCACTCTGCCCGACCTGCTTGCGCCAGGCATGCGGCTTATCGTGGTGGGGATCAACCCGAGCCTGTACTCGGTGGCCGTAGGCCACTACTACGCTCGGCCCAGTAACGACTTCTGGAAGATGCTCGCCGAAGCCGGCCTGACGGACCATGTGCTCGCGCCGGACGAGGACCATGAGTTGCCCCGACTCGGCATTGGCCTCACCGACCTCGTCAAGACGCCGAGCAACAACTTCGACGAGCTGCCATCGGGTGCGTTTGCCGGGGTCCTCCACGACCTACGGACCCGGCTGGCGGCAATAGACCCTGCGGTGGTGCTCTTCAACGGCTCTGGCGGCCTGGAGCGGACCCTCCGTCGCCGACCCGGCTTCGGACGACTGGACCCGGGGATCGCCATCGGACGGGCAGCCGTGCTTTGCATGCCGTCCAGCTCGGGCGCGGCGCGAGGCAAGCGAGACCTGGCCCTGGCCGTCTTCCGAGACGCCGCCGCCTTGGCCTTCCCGGAACGGTTCCCCAGCGACGCGGCCCCGACGGCCGATCCAGTCGGCACGCCGGCGTACACGCAGCCAGTGATCGCGCGCCAGGCGCCGGCATCCACCGTGCGCTCGAGCGGTACCGCGAACCCTGGTCGGATCGAGCTCCAGGTGAGGAGTGCTCGACCGGCTCCGTGGGCGACCGAGCGCGAATGGGCCTGGCGCTCGGAGCTGGCGCAAGCGGCCAGGCAGGTGCGAGCCGGGTCGCCGCTGCCGCCCGCCCCGCCGGACGCGGCCTTTACGGTCTGGCTCACCTTCCACCTCTCGGCCGCTCGTCATCGCGACAGCGACCTGGACAACCTCGCCAAGCCCGTCCTCGACACCCTGTTCCATGCTCGCTACGTCCAGGCCAGGATTCCTGACGTCACCGGCGTCCTCTTCGCCGTGCCGGACGAGCGGGTCGTCAAGCTGGTGCTGGAGAAGCGCCTCGCTGGCTCTCCTGACGATCAAGGCATCGACATCGTCGTCTCCTGGTGACGAAGACCCGCTGGCATCCGGCCGAGGCATCGTCCTCGGAGAACGTCAAGCTGCCCGTGGGAGAACGCGTGCCTTGAACCGCTCTGCGGCTTCGACCTCAGCCCGTTCGAGGCCAAAGTCGTCGGCCACCACCGCCCGTGCCTCGCCGGCCAGCAGCCGGTGCAGGACGTCCTCGACCCGGACACCTCGGCGGGCGATGATCGGCTGGCCGAATCCCCGGCTCGGGTCGAGGACCACCCCCTCCTCCCGACCGGCCGGCCATAGACGCTCGGCGTAGTCGTCGGCAGCCCAGTCCACCCGGCGCAGGTAGCGGTCGACCACCTCGTCGAAGACGACCTGGCCTCTCCTCGACACGTTGAGCAGGGCCACCAGCTCGCTCTGACTCTCCGTCCGGAGGTACCGGAACAAGAGCTCGGCCCCGTCGGTGAGCAGGTGGCGGCTGGCGAGTGGATGCTCGATAGCGAGTTGCCGGGCAAGGAAGGCGAGAGCCGGCCGGATCTTCTGCATGCGAACGCCGCTCGCCCGGAAGGCGGCGAGCGTATGAGCTTCGACGAGGTTGGCGAAGGAGAGCCAGCGCCCTCCCTTCGGCGGGACGATCAGCGGGTCAGCGGAGGGCACCTTGTCCCGGACGGGATCGCCGCAGCCCCAGTTGCCGACCGCGCCCACCGGGATGTCCAAGAGTCGCGCGACATCGGCACGTGGGTAGTACTCGCGGCCGAAGCGCACCTCGTCGAGTGCCCGCTGGGGCGAGTTCATCAGCGTGAACGGACACCTCTGCCAGTCCGGCAGTAACTCCTATTGCTGACCATATCGGGCGAGGCAACTACCCGGGCGCCGGCAACCGCAGTCATCAGGCGTCAAAGGCTGACCGCGACCTCGCTGGTCTGGCCGTTGTCGTCGATCACCTCTGCCCACCCTGCGGTGCTCGCCTGGCATGGACCGTCTCACCATCGAGCGCGGAGCCGACGGAGTGCGGCGGCCGTCGTATCGAGCCAGCCGCGACGATGTCCACGCTAGGAGATCTGTCCTGGTCAGGATTGCGCAGGTGGCCGCCAGCGGGTGTCTTCCAGCTTGAGGTCGGCCTGACGGTCCGCCAAGAGCTGATCAACCACGCTGCGGTCCGACCGGCGATCTGGGAGCTGGGCGCGAAGGCGTTGCTTCACCAGTTCTCGGGCGTCGGGAGTTGAATCGTCGCCCTCGACACGGCCCATCCCTGTGCCTCCTCGGTGAACGGGCTCGAAACGGATGTTCTCTGGCCGCCTGGCCCGAGGCCGGACGGCCAGGAAAGCTTCGCTTGCCCGATTGTTGACGGCAAGGCTATCGGGCATGATCCGCCGGTCGACGGACCAGGGGAGCCGCTATGCGGATGGAGTTCAGGCCAGAGGACGAGGAAGCCTTCTACCAGGCTCGGGACGAGCTGCTTGACCAATTCGCCGCCTGGGCCGAGCGGCGGGCCCCGGAGGCCGACCCCACGCTGGTGTCCTTCGCGCTCGACTACAAGTGGGGGTATGGCGACGGTCACCTCGGGCGCTGGATCACCGCCGACCTGACCGACCTGCTCATCAGCTGGTTCCCCCGCAAGGTCAGCGTCTTCGCCGAAGAGGCGGAGCGGGTCGCGCCTTCGCTGCGGGCGTTCGTGGACTGGCTGGCCGAGGAGGGCCTGCTGGATCCGGCGAGCGACCTGCCAGCGGCGCTCCGGGCGACGCTGGAGCGGCTGGCGCCGAGCTTCCTGGCCGCCATGGACGACCCGTCCCGCTACGGTCCCGCCAAGACCCTCGTCGCGCTGATGCAGTCCAGCGGCATCGACGTGACCGACCAGGACGCCATCAGCGGCTTCATCGGTGGGTTCAACGAGCTTCCCGAGCAGGAGCGGAAACACATGCTGCCGCTGCCAGGTGACCAGGCGGCGCCCCTGGAGCTCCCGCCGGTCCGGCTCGCCCCGGAGGCGGAACTGTCCACCGCAGCCGACGCCGTGCCTGCCGTCGAGCGGCTGCGCCATTTCACGAGCTGGGTCGGCCAGGGGCGCAAGCTCACCCAGAAGGGCCGGCTCACCCTCGCCGACGCCAAGGCGCTGGTCGAGCTGCTCGGTACCGCCGACAA
>WNFV01003258.1_pt1 | contig 20944 bp, 14 predicted proteins | sample 5400101 | NCBI WGS metagenome assembly WNFV01 (sample SAMN13153361, study PRJNA577476) | soil metagenome | isolation source: 115 cm soil or saprolite under grassland replicate 1 | place: USA:California | collected 2016-06-15 | reverse complement strand
CCGATGCCGCCGTTCAATGCGACCGTGAGCTGTCCGGGCTTGGTCGGATCGGAGTTATAGGCGAGCGACGTGCCGGGCGCGAGCACGGCCACGTTGGCGAACTGACGCCCGTTCAAGGGGAGGCTCTTCAACTCCTTCTCCGAGACGACGGCGCCGATCGCCGGCTCGCTTCTCACCAGCGGCACCTCGGCCGTAACGGTGACGGCGGCTGTCGCCGTTGCAAGTGACATCGTGATGTTCAAGGTGCGGGTCGTTGCGACGTTCAACTCCACGCCGGTCTGCTCGACTGTCTTGAAGCCTGTCAGCTGCGCGGTGACTGTGTAGGTGTCGACAGGGATCGAAGCGAACCGGTAGGTCCCGTCGGCCGCGGTCGTGATCGAACGCGTGAAGCCCGTGGAGGCTGACTTCACGGTCACGGTGGCGGCGGGAAGCCCGCCTCCCTGCTCGTCCAAGACGCGGCCCGCGAGCGAAGCACCGGTCGCCTGCCCGGCAGCCGGCTGGGGTATCGAGAGCAGCACCGCCAGCCCCACCGCGGCGGCCCCGCTCAGAGATGCCGAAGGCTTTCTCATTGGATTTCCTCCTCCTTATCAAGGTTGCGGCTCGAATCGAAGAGTTCGACTGGGGTCCTCCGCCTCACCTCCCTTCCGGCTGCGAAAGAGTCCTCGCGCCCGAGAGCCGAGCAATCAGTTGCCGGGCGACTGCCCGCTGCTGCGCGAATCCTGAATCGCCCGCGGCCGCACGTAGAAAGTCTTCGTACGCGGCCACTGCCGAGCGGGTCTCCCCCATCGTTTCGAGGGCGATGCCGCGGTTCAACCTCACCTCGTGGTACTGCGGCGCGAGGACCAGTGCGTGCTCGAAGTCGGGGATCGCCGCCGCCGGGCGTCCGCGCGCGACCTCGAGAGTGCCCAGCCCGTTCCACGCCTCGGCGTAGCGGGGGGCCAGCTCGATCGCCCGCTTGTAGGCCCTCTCCGCTTCGTCGAGACGGCCGAGTTGGCGCAGGACGTTGCCGCAGTTGTTGTGCGCCCGCGCATCGCGGGGGTCGAGCTGAGCGGCACGTTCGAACTCCGCGAGGGCCTGGAGCGGGTTCCCCTGCTCCGCGAGCGCAATGCCGAGCGCGTTGTGCGCCTCCGGCCGCCTGGAGTCGCGCCGGATCGCCTCCTCGAGCGCCTCGCGGGCCTCGCCCGCCCGTCCCGCCTCCTGCAGCGTAACGGCGAGGTTGTAGCGCACGTCGGGATCCTCGGGCGCATCCGCGACGGCCCGGCGGTAGAGCGCAATCGCCCGCGGATAATCCTTCTGGCGCCGGTAGGTCTCCGCGAGCAAACCGCGGAAGACGGAGTTCTTCCGGTCGGCGGCTACGAGGGGCTTGAGCGTGAGCGCGGCTTCTTCCAGGCGCCCGGCCTGGAGCGCCCAATTCGCCTCCTCGAACTTCCGGAAGAGAGGCGCCATCTCCTTCGGGTCCTTCCGGACGCCGTCGGCGGAAGAGGAGGAGTCGCCCGGGTCGCCCGAGATGTAACCAAGACTCGCCAGCTTCGCGGCGGTCTCGTCGCGCCCGGCCGCCGGAGCGGCGGCGACGGCTCCCTCCTCGAGCTTGACCAGCCGCCCGTCCAGATCCGCGCGCCGCACGCCTTCAACCAGCAGGTTCGAGGCCTCCCCGGGGTCGCGCGAGAGGTCATATAGCTCCGCGCGCGGCGCCGCTATGTACTTCAACCTCCCGCGCCTCAGAGCCGAGAGCCCGCTCCACCCGAATGTGCGCGGGTACTCCGTCTCGGCGTAGAGATCGGTCTCGCCCGGTTCGATGCCCTTCACGATGGCAGCCGAGAGGTCGCGCCCGTCGAGGCGCGGGACATCGTTTCCGCTGCGAGGCTCCTGCCCATCGAGCGGCTTACCGAGCATGCCCGCGAGCGTCGGGGCGAGATCCGCGAGACCGACCGGCGCTCGGATCCTTTTCCCGGCGGCAGCCCCCGGTCCGCGCAGGAGCAGTGGCACCCGCAGCGTCGGCTCGTACAGGAGCAGGCCGTGCGTCAGCTCGCCGTGCTCCCCGAGCGCCTCCCCGTGGTCGGCGGCCACGGCGATGAGGGTCGAATCCGTCAGGCCGCGGCGGTCGAGCAGCTCGAGCAGCCGCGCGACCTGCGCGTCCACGAAGGCGATCTCCCCGTCGTATGGCATGTCCTTGTGCCGACTCGCGTACGGCTCGGGAGGAGTGTAGGGAGCATGGGCGTCGTAGAAGTGGACCCACGCGAAGAACGGGCGCTCTCGGTCCCCCGCCGCCTTCTCGAGCCACGCAAGCGCATGGTCAGTCACCTGCGAGCCGGAACGCTCGGCCTCGAGCGATCCCGGCGCGATGGGATCCCGCTCGATCTCGTCATCGTAGACATCGAAGCCACGAGCGAGCCCGAACCGGTGGTCGAGCACAAAGGAGCCGACGAACGCGCCCGTCGAGTAGCCCGCCTTGGAGAGCGCCGTGGCGAGCGTCGCGCGGCCATCCGGGAAGCTCCCGGCTCCATTGTTGCGCAGGCCATGATGCGGAGGTGTCAGGCCGGACAAGATCGTCGCGTGCGAAGGGAGCGTGAGAGGAACTGAGGACTCCGCGCGGTCGAAGAGGACGCCTTCGCGCGCCAGGCGGTCGAGCGCCGGCGTCTCCGCGGCGCGGTAGCCGTAGGCGCCCACATGATCGGCGCGTACCGTGTCAATCGTGACGAGCAGGAGGTTGCGTGCGCGTGACGAGATCTTCTGCCGGCATCCCCAACTCGACAGAGCAAGAACGGCCGCTGCAACGTAGAGGAGAAGCGCGAAGTGTGGCAGCGACGAAAGCGACCGGTTTACCCGGGCCATGGACTTCATCCCCTCCGCGGGAAGTTTACTCAAAGGAGCGGCGGGGAGAGGCGTTTCTGTGACGAAATGCTGGCGTGATTGGGAACGGTCGCCAGGGTGACATTTGGCCAGGGCGTTAGCCTCGCAACGAGGCAAGGCTTTGGAAGGCCAAAGGCCCCGCTTTGCGAGGCTCTCTCCAGTCACGCTTGCGCACAGGGGCTCCTGGGCCCTGAACGACTTGGCGTCGCCGGCGTCGAGGCCGTCTTCCCCGCTTTCGGAGTTCCTGCGAAGAGCTCAACGAACATTTATGGTCGCCTCGACCGATCGTGCCAGGGTCGCTAACGCCGCCGAATCTCGCTGCAGGATGTTCTTGCCGTATCCCTGTTTGGTCACGAACTCGAAAACGACTTCCAGGTAAGGAACTGACTTGGGGAGATTCCCGCGCAGATAGTGCCAGCTTTCTACCCAGTTGGAGGCCGCATCCTGCACGGTCGTTCCCGGACCGCTCACCCTTTCGATGCGTTGCAGGCGTTGCGTGTTTGAACCGCCGGCCTGCTGAGCCGCCGTTTGCTCGGAACGGCTGTAACGCGAGAGCCCGGACGAGTCCGCGATGTCGTCGCCTGTGCGAAGCTGCCTACGTCCGCTATACGAGGGCGGACCGAGCAATACGAAGACCATCCCGCGATCGGTCAGGCTTCCCCGCACTTCCTCCTGCGAGAAACGCGCGTCCGCAAAAGCCGCGCGTCTTTCGAACTCCTCGCGGAATTCGTCCTCGGCGGTTTCGGGAATGAAATACCGCTCTTTCCAAAAGTTGGCGATGAACTCAGAACGGGAAAGAGGATCCGGGAGCGCGGCGTAAGCGCGTTTCTCCGACGCCGTCAAGAGCCACCGAACCGGTCCCTCCGACCAATCCTCGCCCGCGCTCTCGACCCGGTTTCCGGCCGGCAGAACAAATGCCCTATAAGCGGCCGCGATCGCACCGGACTCGATCTGACTTGCCGGGAATTGCGGCTTCGCCATCTCTCTTCGGGCCTCCTCCAGGGCGGCGACCACCGGCTTCGAGTAAAGAGCCGGATCGAGCGTCGCGTCGGGCTTCAATACAAGGAAAGCCTTGAAGCCCACAACCGCTTCCTTCCTGCGGCCGAGTCCGGCGAGGCTCGCTGCCCTGTAAAAAAGAAGGCCGGGCAAGAGGACGGAGCGTTGCTTTTCGAATCCTTGCTTGGAGCTTTCTCGATCGAGCGACGTCAGCGTAGCCAGGGCCTGTTCGTACGAACCGAGCTTGAATTCCTGCTTCGCCTTCTGAAAGAGGTCGGGAAGCGAGGCTTCCGCGAGCAACAAAGCGAGGATCGGGGCCAGGAGACGGGAGGTCATCGTGAAACTCCAGCAACCTCCATCCTACGTCCACTTTGGTCGCGAAACAAAGAGGGGGCCGAAGCCCCCTCCACTCAAAGACGGGGTAATGGTCCTAGAACGAGACCTTCAGGGCGACTCTGAAGAGCCGCGGGTCCTGGCGGCGGATCGCCTTGCCGTAGTTGGGGTTGTTCTGCTCGTTGCACTTGTCCGCAGCCGGGTCCTGCCCCGCCGAGCAGGCGGGATAGAAGAGCTGATTGTAATGGGCCAGGTCTTGCGGATAGTTCACACCCGGCGAAATCTGCCAGTTGTTATCCACGTCGACCACGCCCTGACGGTTCAAGACGTTGAAGACAGAGCCCTGAAGCGTGATGGTCGTCGGCCCCACCGCGAACGGGTAACCGAGCGAGAGATTCCCTTCGTACTGTGCGGTGAGTCGCCCGGCAGATCCCAGCGGCACCAGCTGCACCTGTGCTCCGTAGCCGGAGTTGAAGTAACCGACCTTGGAGAGAGGAGGCCCCGACTGGTAATAGGCCTGCAAGCCGATGGAGAGCTTGAACGGCGTTATGTAGGTCGCGTCCAGACGGACATTATGCGGGCGGTCGAGATACAGGTTTCCGTACTTTTGATGAAGGAAAGACGCATAGTCGAAGTCGGCCGTGATGCCCGGGTCGGTCTGCCGATAATCCTGCTTGACTTCGCCGTCGTAGTTGCCCCGCAGCGAAGAATAGACGTAGGAAGCCTGCAGCCAGAGCTTGTCCTGATAGCTCTTGCGTGCCAGCAGCTCAATGCCCCGATAGAGGCGCTTGGCTTCGGGTAGCGGACCTCCCAGAAGAGAGTTGATGGGGAAAATGCCGCAGTCATTGTTGTCCAGGCCGGTGCAACCGGTAAAGTTACCATTCGCATAGACGCCCGACCCGCCCGGGTTCGTGATGACGCAGGTGTTCCCAGCGTTCTCCGGGGCACTCGCGTCGGCGTCGCAGCGATCTTCGATCGCCCGGCCGAATCGCCGGTACATTCCTTTGATTCCGACCGAGAAGGTCGGATCGATCAGCTTCTCGAAGCCGATCGAGAGCTCGTCCTGGTAGATTCCCTTCAAACTGGCGTCGTGAGGCTCCGCGAACGTGCCTCCCTGGACGAACGGGGTGCTGTGACCGATGACAGTCGGATCCTGCGTGACGCTTGTGGGGTCGAAGTTATAGGTTAAAGCTTGGACTTCGTGGCCGTAAGACCGGATATTCAAGTCGGTCGGCATCGCATAGTAGAAGCGTCCGGCGAAGGCGTAGGCCTTCATCGTACCGTCGTTTCTCGGATCCCACACGAGCCCGATGCGCGGCTGCCACTCGTTGGTCAGGTCGATGACAGTATTGCCTGCAAAGTCTTGCAAGTTTTCCTTGTCCCAACGCAGTCCGGCGTTTAGCGTCAGTCCAGAAAGGATCTTCCAGGAGTCCTGAAGGAACAAGCCGGTACTCTTCGTATGCGGCGACACAGTGTTACTGACCGGCGTCAGATCCGTCGTGGTCGCGGCGTCGAAGCTGTGTTGGTAGTAGGTCTGACCGAAATTGTTGTACTTTCCCACCACCTGGAGGCCGCTCACGAACGTGGAGGCGGTCGTCTTGCCGTCCATGTAGCCGCCCCCGCCCTTGATCTCGTGGTTTCCGACGTAGGCCGTGAAGTCCCCCCGCCCCTGCCAACGCGTGGAGTAGTTATTCTGGCGATAGCCTCGGATCGTGCCGATTCCTCCGGTGGCGGAATTGGCCTCGGTCGGTATATCGCAGGGATCGGTTGGCGTTCCGCCGGCGCACGTCCAGTCCTCAAACCGTGGTGCAGCGCCCGGTCCGGAAGGAGACAACTGATATCGGTCGTAATGGCGTGAGCCCTGCAGCGTGAAGAGGCCCTTCGAGCCGAAGAGCTGGTTCAGCCGGAGAGCATAGTCGGTTCCTCCGACTTTGAGCCCGGACTCCCAGGTACCAGGATCCGGATTGACGATCGGGTAGAGATCCGAAAAGGACGTGTGTGTCGGGTCCGACTCGGCAGCCCCGTTTACCGTCGAGGGGTCCGCGAACGCGCTCGCGACGACCGTCGTTCCGGTCCCGATGTTCCAGGTGAGCTTGCCGGAATAGAGGTTGTCGACCGAGTCGGCCGGAAACCTGTCGTTCTTCGAGACCAGCTCGACGTCGTTGAACCGGGAGATGAAGCCCGGCTTGTCGACACGGTCATAGGCCGCGAAGAACCAGAGCCTGTCCGTGATGATCCGACCGCCGAGGTCGGCGCCGAAGTCGTTTCGGTGGTAACCATTGACGCGCATCCCATCGAAGATGTCGCTCTCGTTGATGACCTGCTTGGCCCGCATCGAGAAATTTTCGTAGTAGAAGAAGCCGTCTCCGTGGAACTCGTTGCCGCCCGACTTAGTGATGACGTTGACCACACCGCCCAGCGCGCCGCCGTACTCGGCTTGATAGCCGCCGGTCTTGATCTCGACTTCCTGAATGAACTCGGTGTTGATGGCCTTACCCTGAAAGCCCCGGATGACGTTGGTCGTGTTCACGCCGTCGATGATGAACTGGTTCTCGACGGACGTTGCCCCGTAAACCGTCAACGCCAGCGCTCGCCCCTGCGTGTCCCCCTGGTCCGTGTTGACACCAGGATTCGACCGGATGATGTCCGCGTAGTTGCGGCCGACCGGCAGCTTCTCGATCACCTTGGCCGTGTAGTTCGTGCCCCCCGTTGTGGAGTTCACGTCCACCATCGGAGCCTCGCCGGTCACGGTGATGGCTTCCCTGGCCGAAACCTGCATCTGCAGGTTGACTGTGGCCGTCGCATCGAGCTGCACCGTGGCGTTCTTTCGCACGGTGCCCATACCCGAGAGGTTCGCCGTCAACCTGTAGCTACCCGGCGGGAGGCTTACGAACCGGAAGTGCCCGTCGTTGCCGGTGGTCGCGACGCGCGTGCCCTGAAGGTTGGGACTCGTGATCTCAACCGTCACGCCGGGCAACGCCCCGCCGTTTTGATCGGTCACCGTGCCCTGGATCATCCCGGTCGTCTGCGCGACGACGACGGGAGCGAGCAAGAGCAGGCAAACCGACAGAACCAGAATAGATCGGTATCCTGACTTCATCCCTGCCTCCTTAATGAACGTTCGCCAGTAAAAAAAAACGAAACCCACGAAACGCGCTTTACCTACAGCAATGTCACTGCCAGAGAGAGAGCCGGCGGTTCTATTGGCTAAGTACTTGGTCCTAAGGTAGAAATCGCTAAGACCGAGTCTGTCGCCCATCCAGTTAAACGCCGCTTTCTTGGACTTCAGTTCAAACTTTTGAATTTGGCCTTGGTCAACTTTTGTCCGGACGGATAGACACCATGAAGGCACCGCCCTCGACGGTCTGGCCGGCTGCGACCTCGATCCGATCCACGGCGCCTGGCCGTGAAGCTCGAATCTCGTTTTGCATCTTCATGGCTTCGAGCACGAGAAGGATCGCTCCCGCCTCGACATGGTCATCTTGCGCCACGCAAATCTCGACGATGCGTCCGTGCATGAGTGCCCGGATCTCCTCGACGCCCCCGGCGGCGTCCCCGGGATCCGCTGGCCGGACGGCTCCCGACCGCTCCCTTCCGATCGGCACTCGCCTGGCCCTTCCGGCGGTAATCACGGCGATGCCCTCACGACCGGCAACGAGGCCCCGACCGGAGAGCTGACGGCCGCCGGCGAGGAGGAGCGACAGCCGGCCATCGGGAAGTCTCGCCGCGTCCGCTTCTTCCGCTCGCTCACCTGCGACGACCCTGTACAGCGAGCCCTGGCGCTCGACGAGGACCTCTTTCGGTTCCTCTTCTCCGGCGCGAAGGAAGAAGATCTGTCTGCGCATCAGCGCCGCCGCAGCGTCTCGAGCCTGGCCGTCCGGTGCCACAGCGAGGGCGCGACAGCCTCCCCTTCCGGCTTCCGCGCCGGGGCGTCGCAGAGCGCGATCGCGGCAAGCAGCACGTCCTCCTGCGAGACAGGCTCGGGCCCGAGGAGCCCCTCCGAGAGCCTGCGTTCAAGCCATTGCACGTCGAAAGCCCCGGACAGGAAATCGGGCTCGGCCGTCAGCCGCCGGAAGAGCGGCAGAGTCGTCTCCACTCCGGTGATCTCGTACTCCGCGAGCGCGCGGGAGAGCCGGGCGATCGCCTGCGCGCGGTCTCTGCCAAAGACGACGAGCTTGCCGAGCATCGGGTCGTAGTCGAAGGGCACGGAGGAACCCTGCTCGATGCCGATGTCGTGCCGCACGCCCGGGCCTGCTGGCAGCCGCAGTGACGAGATCACACCGGGCGAGGGGGCGAAGTCGTGGAGGGGGTCTTCCGCGTACAGGCGGCATTCGATGGCGTGGCCGCGCCGCGAGAGATCCCCGGCCCGGAAGGAGATGGGCTCCCCGAGCGCGATCCGGATCATCTCGGCGGCCAGATCGACGCCGAACACTTCCTCCGTCACCGTGTGCTCGACCTGCAGGCGCGTGTTCATCTCCAGGAAGTAGAACGACCCGTCGGGAGCGAGCAGGAACTCGACGGTGCCGCAGGAGGTGTACTCGACGGCGCGCGCCGCGTCGAGCGCGGCCGCGAGCAGCCGGGATCGCAGCTCCTCTCCGACGGCCGGAGACGGGCACTCCTCGACGACCTTCTGGTGGCGGCGCTGCAGGCTGCACTCGCGTTCCCCAACGGCCACGCGGTTGCCGCGCGTGTCGCCGACGACCTGCACCTCGACGTGCCGGGGATGCGCGATGAGCTTCTCCGCGTAGACGGCGCCGTCCGAAAAGAAGGCCCGGGCCTCGGACGAGACGCGCGCGAACGCCGAATCGAGATCGCCTTCCGAGTCCACTCGCCGCATTCCCTTGCCCCCGCCGCCGGCGGACGCCTTCAGGAGCACCGGATAGCCGGCTCTCCGGGCGAACTCTCTCAGCTCCTCCGGGCCGGAGGCCGCGCGTGTCGTCCCGGGCACCACGGGAACCCCCGCGGCCTCCATCAGCCGCCGGCTGCCTGTCTTCGATCCCATCGCCTCGAGCGCTTCGGGGGTCGGGCCGACGAAGACGAATCCCGCCTCGACGCATGCCCTGGCAAAGCCGGCGTTTTCCGCCAGAAACCCGTAGCCCGGATGGATGAGCTTCGCCTTGGTCTTGCGTGCCGCCTCCAGGATCGCCGGCACGTTCAGGTAGCTCTCCCGGGCCGGCGGAGGCCCCAGGCGCACCGCGTAGTCGCTCATCGTGACGTGGGGCGCGGTCCGATCCACATCCGAGAACACCGCCACCGTTTCGATGCCCAGATCCCGGCATGCGCGGAAGATCCGAACAGCAATCTCGCCGCGGTTCGCGACGAGGAGTCTCATGCGCCTCCTTCGTGAGCCGTAAGCCGTAAGCCGTGAGCCGAAGCCAAGGCTTTCAAACGAAATCTCACCGTGCAAACTTACGTTGAGTATGACGAATTAGTCCATTAGCCATGGCAAGCATTCGATGAACGGTCTTGTCTCTAGCTTGAAACTGGAGATCACTTAAGAAGCCGATCTCTCGAGCGATGTCCAACAATACTCGCAACTCACTCAGAGAACCGCGAGCGATCAGCAGGTATCGAGCGAACTCCTGCTTCGAACCTCGCGCCGCGCCTTCGGCGATGTTAGCGGGGACCGAAACGGCGGCGCGACGAATTTGAGAAACGAGCCCAAACCGCTCCGTGGCGGGAAACAGGTTCGTATCCTTGTAGACATCCACGACGAATGACCGGGCCAGCTTGTAAATATCGAGACCTTCGTGAGGTGAAGGCCCTGAAGCCTTCATGAGGTCCACGGCTGACGGCTCACGGCTCACGGCTTACGGGTCATAGGGGGATGTTCCCGTGTTTCTTGGAGGGGAGAGAGGATCTCTTTCCCTCCAGCAACTTGAACGCGGCAATGAGTTTTTCCCGCGTCTCGGAGGGCTCGATGATCTCGTCGATGTAGCCCCGCTGCGCCGCGACGTACGGGTTGGCGAAGTTCTCGATGTACTCGGCAACCTTGGCCGCTCTCTTCTCTCCGGGGGCGTCGGGAGGCAGCTCCCGCTTGTAGACGATGTTGACTGCCCCTTCCGGCCCCATCACGGCGACCTCCGCGGTGGGATAGGCGAAGTTGAAGTCGGTCGCGATGTCCTTGGACAGCATGACGCAATAGGCGCCCCCGTAGGCCTTGCGAGTGATGACGCTGACCTTCGGGACGGTCGCTTCCGCGAAGGCGAAGAGGAGCTTCGCCCCGTGCCGGATGATCCCGCCGTACTCCTGCTGCGTGCCGGGCAGGAAACCGGGCACGTCCTCGAACACGAGCAGCGGGACGTTGAAGGCGTCGCAAAACCGCACGAAGCGAGCCGCCTTGACCGACGCGTCGATGTCGAGCACGCCGGCCAGGTGCAGGGGCTGGTTGGCGACGACGGCAACCGACCGGCCGGCCAGACGGATGAATCCCACGAGGATGTTCCTCGCAAAACCTGCGGCAACTTCGAAGAACACGCCTTCGTCGGCGATTCGCCGTATGAGCTGTCCCATGTCATAAGGCTTGTTGGGCTCCTCCGGGATGAAGGTATCCAGGCTTGAGGGGTCTTCCAGAGGCTCGCGCGGCTCCCGGGCGGGCGGATCGTCCAGATTGTTCGACGGAATGTAGGAGAGCAGCTCGCGGATCGACGCGAGCACGGCGTCGTCGTCCCTTCCCACGAAGTGCGCCACGCCCGAGACGGTTGAATGCGTCCGGGCACCGCCGAGTTCCTGCTTGGTGACCTCCTCGTGCGTGACGGTCTTGATCACATCCGGCCCGGTCACGAAGAGGTACGAGGTCTTCTCCGTCATGAACACGAAGTCGGTGATCGCCGGCGAATAGACCGCGCCGCCCGCGCAGGGCCCGAGGATCGCGGAGATCTGCGGCACCACACCGGAGGCCCGGGTGTTGCGCAGGAAGACCTTCGAGTAGGCGGCGAGCGACACGACTCCTTCCTGGATGCGCGCGCCCCCGGAGTCGTTCAAGCCGATGATCGGCGCGCCATTCTGGACGGCCAGATCCATCACCTTGCAGATCTTGTCGCCCACAGTCTCGGAGAGGGAGCCGCCGAAGACCGTGAAGTCCTGGGCGAAGACGTAGACGGGCCGGCCGTCCACCGTGCCGGCGCCGCAGACGACGCCGTCGCCGGGGATGCGGGTCTTCTCCATGTCGAAGTCGCGGCAGCGGTGGAGAACGAAGGGATCGAGCTCGAAAAACGAGCCCGGGTCGAGCAGCCGCTCGATCCGCTCGTACGCCGTGAGCTTGCCCTCCCGATGCTGGCGCTCGGTCCGCTCGGGACCTCCTCCCGCGCGCGCCTTCTCGCGCAGCGACTCCAGCTCGTGAATCTTCTTCTCGAGAGTCATCAGGAGAAGTTATCAGTTATCAGTTATCAGTTCGAGCAGCGGAAACTGAGAACTGTGAACTGAAAACTGACAACTACAGCACGATTCCCCGCTGCTCGGCGAGCTTCCGGCGGATGCGGCGAAAGAGCTCCTGCCCATCCACCCGTCCCGAGGCGATCTCGTTCCTGGCGGTCTCCATCATGCGGCGCGCCTCCTCGTCCAGGGTGCGTTCCTTGTCGACTTCGTCGGCCAGGGCGGCGAGCACAGTCTGGCGCAGAACGTCCGGCGCCCGCTCCTCGAAGAGCCTGCGGCTCGTGATCCCACGCGCGGTGCGAACGGCGATGAACTCCTTCTTCGTGTCGGCGAGACTCATGTACGTTGGATGTTAATACATCGTGAACCGTCAGCCGTGAGCCGAAGTTGCGATCCCAAGTGCCGGCTGACGGCTGACGGCTTACGGCTTACGGCTTACGATAGTCGGGACATGGAGTTGGACACGGCGGCGGTGGCCCGGTGGCTGGAGCCTCTCGCGAGGCGCCCGGAGGAGATCGCCGAGGTCTTCACCGAGTTGCGCCGGGAGATCACAGTCGCCTGGCGCGACGGTGAGATCCGCGAGGCGCGCGAGTCTCTCACCGAGGGACTCTCCGCGCGGTGGAAAGGCATCTCGGGCCAGCGGCTCGTCTTCGTGTCCCGCTGCGACGAGGAGGCGGCGCGGCAAGCCGTGAGGGCAGTGCAGAAAGAGAGGGGCCTTTCCCCGCTTCCCGTCAAGCCCTCCCGCGCGGGGGAGGAATCCGCCGGACCGGTCTGGCTCGACGCGGACCGATGGATCAAACGCCTGTCGGCGCTTTTCGCCCGCCACGCCCCCCGTCACCGGTTCCAGTGGACCCTCTCTGACGTGGCACGGCAGGTGATCCCGGCGCGCGGCGCCGCCTGCGCCTTTGCCCGCCGGCTGATGTCCGTCCAGGGGACTTTCACAGCCGCCTCCCGCCGAGGCGACGAGACGCGGGCCTTCGCCTTCCACGCCCCCGTCGGCGAATCCACGGCCGAGGAACTGCGCGTGGCGCTCGCGGGCGCGGGACAACCCCGGGATACGGCGACCCCGTGCGGGGAGGGAGAGACCGATGTGGTGCTCGCCGCGGGATGCGCCGCGGTACTCTTCCACGAGATCCTGTCTCATCCCCTCGAGGCGGGCGCCGAGTCACCGCTGTCCGGCCTCGAGCAGGCCCGCCTTGCGCCGGCCGAGGTCGAGGTGCGGGACGACGCCACCCGGCTCGATCTCTTCGGCGGGTACGAGCGGGACGACGAGGGCGGGGTGCCGCGGGCAGTCAAGCTGCTCGACGCGGGGCGTCTCTCCGGCCGGCTCACCGATCGCGCGCATGCGAGCGCCGGGGCCTCGTCCAACGGCCACGCTCGCCGTGCCGGCCCGCAAGACCCTCCGTTGCCGCGCGGCTCCAACGTCCTCGTCGCTCCCGGGCATTCGGCGGCCGACGAGATCCTGCGCCGGCTCTCCTCGGGACTCTGGATCGAACAGATTGACGGCGGGTCCGTGGAACTCGCAAGCGGACGATTCCGGCTGCGCTTCCCCCGAGCTCGCCGGGTCAGGCGCGGAAGGATGGCCGACGAATGCGGGGCCGGCGTTCTTTCCGGGGAGATCCTGCCGGTCTTGAGATCCATCGATCCCGGGATCGGCCGCGATGTGCGTGCCTACAGGGCGCTCGCCTGGTGCGCGCGCGGTGGGCAGGTTGTGCCCGTCCAGGGAGCCGCGCCTGACGTGCTGGTGCGAGGGTTTTCGGCGAGGCCCACCTAGATCTCTTCAATGAGTGACTTCTTCACGAATGAGTTAAGTTCTCTTGGGCGCGAAGCGAGGCTGTGCCATCGGATTCTCCTGACAACCCGCCCCGGCGTCGGGCCCGCCCCCCTCGTCGGCACGCGACGGCGAGCCGCGATGGGAGAACCGGCCGTCGCTCTGTCGCGAAGGCGCAGTCGCAGCGAGGCGATTGGAAGTCTTTGGTGGTGCGCCTTCGCTCACGGCCCCCTCCGGGAGGCGGTCCCGCCGCCGGGGCTGCAGCGTGGCCATGCCGGGGTGAAGCCTGGAGGCGACGGCGTTGGCCGGCGGCGGCACTGTCCGAGGGCGCACGCCAAGCTCTCAAACAACGATGCGGCCTCTGCGCCCTCGGACCGTAGCGGCGGTCCGGAGTTTCTCCGCGCGGCCTGGCCGCCGCGTGCCGCCAAGGGCAATGCCGGCGACTCCGGGCGGATTGTTCGAGACGAGATACCGACGTGCGGACTCACCGGTGTCATCAACAACTCGTCGGTTTGAGGCGAAGCTTCGTAGAAGTTGTGAGTTGTGAGCTGTGAGAAGCGGTGGAGGCGCTGAGGACTCGCTGGACTCAGCCGTTATGAACGAGGCGGTGGTTGACCGGCTGCGCGAGGCGCTCTCGAGGCGGGCCACCGGAGAGTGGGAGCTCTACCGGAAGACCGGCGAGTCTCTCGATCTCGAAGCAACTGGCGCCGGGCGCGCGACGATCGCGCGCCGCGAGGAGGGATGGGCGGCGCGCTGGTGGGAGGGGGGTGCGCCTCGGTTCGCCTGCGGCTCTTCGCAGGAGACCCTGGAGAGCGCGCTGGCCGGAGTCTCGCGCATCCAGACGAGCAAGGAGCCTTCCCCGGCCTGGCCCGCGGCGAAGAGTCCAGGGCGCAGGACATCCGGACCCCTCGAGCCGCCTCCCGATCTTTTCGAAGAGCTTCAGCGCCAGGTCTCCGCGGAATCCCACGGCGAGGCGCGTTTGCAGAGACTGACCGTCCGGCGCGGCGCGAGCGCGGAACAGATCGTCAATGGGCGCGGCCTCGACGTCTTCATCTGCGGAGCGCTGCTGGACGGCCACGCCTTGGCGATCGGCCGCAAGGGCTCGCGTGCCTGTGAGGCGAGAGTGGTCTTCCGATGGGACCAGGGACCGAACCTGGAATCCCTCGCGCGGCGCCTCGCCGACCGGGCGACGCTGCCGCTTTCAGACAAAGCGACGCCGGTGGACCGCGGGGAGTGGCTGCTCGAACCCTCGGTTGGGGCTGCCCTCCTCTCGGGACTCACGCCCCTCTTCTGCGAGGACACTCTGCCGAAGTGGATCCATCGCGCGGAGCTCTTCGCGCCGCGGGTGACGATCACTGACGACGCGTCCGCCGACGCGCTCTACGACGGAGAAGGCACCCAGACTCGCCGCGTGGTGGTTGTCGAAGGCGGCACCCTCGCCGCGCGGCTCCACGACCTGCGATCGGCCAGGAGAGCAGGCGCGGCGCCCACAGGCCACGGCGTGCGTCCCTCCTATCGCTTCCCGCCGGCCCCGGGACCGCGCCGGATCTTCTTCGAGACAGACGCTCCGGCTCCGCCGCGGGAACTTCTCGCGCGCGTGCGCCGCGGCCTCTTCGCGTCGGCGCTGACCGCTCCGGCTCGCCTGGACTTCGATCGCGACCGGTACGAGGTGGAGTTCACCGGCGTTGCCGTGATCGGCGGACGGGCGCAGGGCCCGGTCGCGGGCGCGAGGGCGACCGGGCGAATCTCGCAGTTGCTGCGCCGCATCGCCGGCCTTTCGACCGACCGACAGTTCTTTCCGATGCCCTACCCCGCCGGAGCGCCCACGCTCTTCGTCGAGCGGGCCGACTTCGACTGATCGGGAGAGTCTTTACTCGGGGACCGGTGTGGGTGTCGGAGGAGGTGCAGGCCGGGCTCCCCCCAGGAGGAACGGATATGGGGGTGGAGTCGGCTCCGCGGCCGGGGGTTCCGTCGGTTCCGGAGGCAGGACGACGAAGTCCGGTGGGGGATTCGGGGCCGACCCGGGCCGGACGGGCTCTCTCCGCGGAGGTGTCGAGGGAGCGATTACCTTGACCGGCGTCGGGCGGTTCGGAGCCGCGGCAGCGGGTGCGGGCTCCAGATCTTCGGAAGAAAGCGTGCGATCCAACGGCAGCTTGCGCCTTTCTGACGGGTTCGAATAGGCGGCATCGGAGCTCATCGAAACGGCGGCCATATCCCGCGGATAGTTCTCGAGCGACACGCGGTCGAGCAGACGCGTGTCCGCGATCAGAGGATTCCGCTTGGGATCGCGCATGCCGGGATCGATCTGCAGGGCCCGCGCATACTGCGCGATGGCGCGTTGGTACCATCCCCGTTTCTCGTAGAGCCTGCCCAGGCGGAATCGCGACGGCGGGAAACCCCGGTTGCGGTCCACCGATTTCTCGTAGGCGGTGATGGCGTGACCGATCTCTCCCTGGGTCTCGTAGAGAAGGCCGAGGTTGTAGGGCGCCAGGAAATAGTGGCGGTCCAGTTTCATCGCCCTCTCGTACTGTTCGCGGGCCTCGCGCGGGAAGCGTCGCGCGGCGAGGAGGTTGCCGAAGTCGTTGCGCAGCTCGGCGGATTTCGGATCCGTTTCCACTCGTTTCTCCTGCTCACGGATCTTCTCGTCCAGCGGATTGCCGGCGACGAGGTAGCGCCGGTAGAAGGGCTCGTGAGGCTTCTTCTCGCCGAGAAGGAACCCGGGCAGCGTCATCGCCAGAAGAGCCGCGCCGCAAAAAACCTTCTTCATCGTTCTCTGCTCCAAAGTCAAGGCGCAACGTTCAAAGAGGGGCGCCCGTTTGAACGTTGAACCTAATTCTGTTTCGGTCTCGCGATGAGCCTGATCCTGCCGTCCCGCTCCGCCACATCGAACTCGATTTCCGCGGCTCCGAATTGGCTTTTCAACTTTTCGCGCTCACGCCTCAGCCTCTCGGAGAACCGCGGGAATCCGAGGCCCGTCACGTCCTCGCCGCGCGCTTTCCTGGCTTCGACATAGCGCTCAAAGAGGTCGCGCTCCCGGTCGTGGCCGGGCCGCGCGTCCTCCCCTTTTACGGAGACGGGCGCTCTCTCGTTTGCCCGCACCGGCGGATATTCCGGCGCGTCCGAGTCGAGGCGGGTGAAATGACCATAAATTCCGGGACGCCGGCCGGCTTCCTTCTCCGATTGGAGCCGGTCCCAGCGCTCACAATAAACGTTGTAGCGTCCCTGGAGCGTTGAAAACCGGTAGCGCTCGGCGGCGGAGTCCGCCTCCGTGGTGCTCAGGCGCCGTATCTCCTGCCCGACGCGTCTTCGGACTTCCAGGGGAGGCTTCGAAGCCGAGCCGTAGAGGAAGGCGTCGTACTGCGCGCTCAGGCTCCGCAGGGCGTCCTCGAGCCTTTGAAGTTCCCGGTCCCAGCCCATGGACCTATAGTAAGGGAGGACCCCGGCCGTGAGACGCAAGACGTGAGACGGAAGACGAAACCGATCGGGCGGGAGCGCCCGCCGTCGATGGATTCGCTGCTAAGACTGCCCCCGGCTGTGGAGGCGGAGAAGCTCTACGGCCGGGAGGCGGTCAAGGAGGAGCTGCGCCGGGCGGTCGGCATGGGGGGGACCGACCCGCTGAAGCTGCTCTCGAGCGCCCGGAGGGCGCTCGACGGGCGGTTTGCACCGACCCTCTTGCGCGCGATCAACGCGACGGGTGTCCTGCTGCATACGAATCTCGGCCGCTCTCCGCTCTCCACCCCCGCTCGAGACGCCCTCCTTCGCGTTGCCGCCGGTTACTCGACGCTCGAGTACGATCCGGAGACGGGAGGCCGGGGACACCGGCAGTCTCACGTCCGTTCCGCCGCCCGCGATCTCTTCGGATCGCAGGATGCGATCGCCGTCAACAACAACGCGTCGGCGATCTTTCTCTGCCTGTCTGCCCTCGCCCGGGGCCGCCGCGTGCTGGTCTCGCGGGGGGAGCTCGTGGCGATCGGAGGAAGCTTCAAGATCCCGGAGATCCTGGAGGCTTCGGGCGCCGTTCTGGCCGAAGTTGGAACGACCAACCGGACTTCGATCGAGGATTACCGGCGGGCGCTCTCTTCCGAGACGGCTCTTCTCTTGACCGTGCACCCGTCCAATTACGAGATCCGCGGTTTCACGAAGCGGCCGGAGCTCGGACAGATTGCGGCGCTCGCTCGCGAAGCCGGCATCCCGTGGGTGCACGATCAGGGAACCGGCTGCGTTGTCCCACTGGACGAATTCGGAGTGGCGGCCGAGCCGACCGTCGCCTCCTGCCTCGCCGGCGGAGCCGACCTCGTCACTTTCTCGGCCGACAAGCTCTTCGGGGGACCCCAGGCCGGGTTCGTCGCGGGGCGGGCGGACCTCGTCGCGAGACTCGCCGCTCATCCCGTGGCGCGTGTTGTCCGGCTCGACAAGCTCGTGCTCGCGGCGCTCGCGGCGACGATCGCGGCCTGGAAGACCGGGAAGTGGAGGGATTTCCCGGTGTACAGAGCGGCCGGGCAGAGCCTGGATCATTTGCGGAATCGGGGCGAAAAGATCCAGGGTGCCGTGCGCCGCCGGGCTCCCGCCGCGGCGCTGGAACTGGTCGGCGCAAACGCGTTCTTCGGCGGCGGAACGAGCCCCGAGAAGCCCTTCCCTTCCCGCGCTCTCGCTGTCTCTCTCTCAGGCCTTTCCGCCGAAGAGCTCGTGAGCCGCTTGCGCTCGGCCGAGCCGCCCATCGTCGCTCGCATCGAGGAGGGCCGCCTGCTGCTCGACCTGCGTTCGGTGGATCCGGACGAAGACGCGATGCTGATCGAGATCCTCTCGCGTCTGGCGGCCAGAGTCGTAAGTTCGCGAACAAAGTCCAACCTGTCATCCTGAGCGAAGCGAAGGATCTGCTCTCGTGACCTTATTCTCGGGTAGATCCCTCGTCGCGGAGTCTGTCCAGACTTTGAATAGCGGCTCGGTGACGATGACGAAGGCAGATTCCTCGCTCCGCTCGGAATGACATAAAGAGGAATTGTCTCGCTATTTCTGGGACAGCACACTGGCGGCGGCTTACTGGTCTAGAGAATGTTCCTTGAGCTTCGCTTCGAAGCGGCGAGGGGAGAGTTTGAGCGCTTCCGCCGCAGCCGTGCGGTCCCCCTTCGCGCGCTCGAGCGCCCGCGCGAGCCAGGCGCGTTCGGCGGCGCGCGCGCCCCGCTCGCGGACTTCCTCCAACGTTTCGTCTCGCCCGGCGGGGATCGGGGACGGAGCGTCGGGGGTCAGGCGCAGATGCCTCTCCTCGATCGTCGTCCCCTCGGCCAGGATGATCGCCCGCTCCAGGCAGTTGCGCAGCTCTCGCACGTTGCCCGGCCAGGAATAGCGCCGCAGTCTCTCCCGCGCGGCGCTGGCCAACGCCAGGGGCTTCTTCTTCAACTCCCCGGGGAGACGGGCCAGGAACCAGTCGATCAAGGAATCGACGTCCTCGGGTCTCTCGCGCAGCGGCGGGATGAAGATCGGAAACACGCGCACCCGGTAATAGAGATCTTCGCGGAAGAGGTTCTGGGCGACCAAGCGGTCGAGCGGACGGTTGGACGCGGTGATGATCCGCACATCCACGTTGATGACGGCCGTGCCGCCCACGCGGTGAAAGGATTTCTCCTGGAGAACTCGAAGGAGCTTTCCTTGCGTCGCCGGCGTGAGCTCACCGATCTCGTCCAGGAAAACGGACCCACCGTCGGCAAGCTCGAACTTCCCCAGCCGGCGCGAGGAGGCGCCCGTGAACGATCCCTTCTCGTGGCCGAAGAGCTCGCTTTCAAGAAGCGTATCCGGAATCGCGGCGCAATTGATCGCGACGAACGGCCGCCGGGAGCGCAGGGAGAGACCATGGATCGCCCGCGCGAAGAGCTCCTTGCCAGTGCCGCTCTCGCCTTCGAGCAGGACCGCCGCGTCCGTCTCCGCCACCCGGCGTGCTTCCGCTTGCACCGCCTTCAGCGCGGCCGAGCTGCCCACGATCGGTGGAATCAGCCGCGAGCGCTCCTCCGCGAAGAGCATCGACTCCCGCCACCGCGCGCGCCGGTCCACCGAGCGCGCGACGAGCAGACGCAGGAGATCCGGTTCGACCGGCTTGGTGATGAAGTCCTCGGCTCCCCGCTTCATCGCGTCCACGGCCGTCTCGATCGAGCCGAAGGCCGTCATCACGATGACCGGCAGAGTGGAATCCAGAGTGCGCGCGACGTCCAGGACCTCCAGGCCGTCGGCCCCGGGAAGCCGCCAGTCCGTCAGCACGAGATCCACGTTCTCTCCCGCGCGCAGGCGCTCGATGGCGTCCGTCCCGCTGCCCGACCCGACGACGCTCCACCCCTCGGCTCGAAGCATTTCTTCGAGCATCGACCGCAGGGATTCCTTGTCTTCGACGACCAGGATCGTAGCCATACGGGAAGCGTAAGACGTAAAACGGAAAACGTAAAACGGAAAACGGAGTCCGCGAGAGCTCCGCGTCGCCTAACGTCTTACGTTTTACGTTTTACGGCCCGTTGGGGGGCTTGGGCAGGCCCCGCGCCACGTTTAGCGTTTTACGTTTTACGTTTTCGGGCTTATTGGGGGGGCTTGGGCTGGTTCTCGGGGCTCGCCATACCGGGAAGGTAGCCGCTCTTGCCATCCTCAGGCGGCGACGTCGGAGCCGACGCGGCGGGCGCGGCGAAGAGGGTGCCCTGACCGTACGGCGTCGGGCGGCGTTCCGAATTCTGACCGGAGGCGGGTCTCCCGCTCGCAGGCGGCGCGGGGCCCGGCGTCGGCGATGGCGCAGGAGCCTGGGGAGCCGGCGCGAGCCACTGAGGAGCGAAACGGATCGAAGAAGCGGACTTTTCCCCCATGGGAATCTTTGCCGAGAAGGAGGCCGTTGCTCCGGGCTCGATGGAGCCGCTCGAAATGGCGGCCTCGCCCGAAGCGATCTTCTCGCCCTTCTCGTCCAGAGCCGTTACGGTCATGCGCGCGTTGCTGGCGGGCAGGCCGCCGGCGTTGCGCAACGAGCCGCGGACCACCAGGTCGGTCTCGGATTTCTCCTGAGTGTATTCGGCGATCTCCAGTCGAGCGGCGCCCGAGCGCTCGCTCCCCTTCTTCTCGTTCTCCTTCTCCTTCTCGCCCGAGGCGGTCTCGGCTTCGCCAACGTGGGAGACGTCCGCGTCCGTCAGCTTGACTCGCGCCTTCGCCCCGGCGCGTCCGCTCCGAGCGGCCTCCGCGGGAGTTTCGGGAGGGGCCGTCACGACCGGCGCGGGCGCGGCGGATGCCCGTGCGGCGGCGATCGCGGCTTCCGTCGCTTTCCAATCGATCTCCGAAGCCGGGACCGAGAGAAGCGTTCCATCCGAGCGGGTCAGCATGACAACGGTACCCTGCCGGACCGGAGGCTTCTTCAGCTCGATGCGGGAGCCCCCCTTCAACACGACGACATCCGCCGCGACGGCGAGCGCGGCCGCCGCGAAGAGCGTCACGACTCCGCACCGAAAGGCTCTCACTGCTCCCTCCAACTCTCGCTGTTCGTCTTCAAGAATGAGGAGTTCTGCTGGTTGATCTGGCCGCTCCAGAATATCACGCCGTCAATGACCTCCCCGTTGGGCGACTGGGATTGCGTGCCTCCCGCCAGCCCTGGACTCAGCTTTT
>WNFV01003257.1_pt1 | contig 20944 bp, 19 predicted proteins | sample 5400101 | NCBI WGS metagenome assembly WNFV01 (sample SAMN13153361, study PRJNA577476) | soil metagenome | isolation source: 115 cm soil or saprolite under grassland replicate 1 | place: USA:California | collected 2016-06-15 | reverse complement strand
CTCGACGACGATTGCGTTCGCATCGCCGTAGGGCAGCAACCCGGCGAGAGAGCCGCGTCCCGCCATGCGGTAGCGCCCCGAGTTGTAGACGATGATCAGGTCCGCCCCGCCCGCCTCGGCGCACTTGGCCGAGAGGCCCGTGCCTGCGCCCGCGCCAATGATCGGCTGCCCCTGCTGGACTTGAGCGCGCAGATGTCGTAGGGCTTCCTCGCGAGTCACGCCCGCACCTCCCGGTGCTCGGAGGACCAGGCGTTGTAGAGGGCGTCGAGGCGGTCGGCCATGGCCCGCGCGAACTCCGGATCGTTTATGTCGAGGTCAAGCTCACGCAGATCGACGTCGGGGTCGAGGTGCTCGCGCAGGGCGCCGAAAAGAGCCTCGTCGGCGGCGGGGTCGTGGAAGATCTGGCCCTCCGTTGCGATCAGGGAGACGCCCTTGAGCGGCACGAAAACGGTGAGCGGGCCCCGCGCCCGGTTCAGCTTCTCGGCTATCACCCGCCCGAGCGCCGCGCACTCCTCGGGCGTGGTGCGCATGAGAGTGACGGTCGGATTGTGCTTGTACAGGAGCCGGTCGCGAAACTCGGCTGGAACCGTCTCGAAGGGGCCGAAGTTGACCATGTCGAGCGCGCCCAGGGAGACGACCTGCGGGATCCCGAGCTCACCCGCCACCTCGAGCCGCTCTGGGCCTGCCGAGAGGACTCCACCAACGAGCTCGTCAGCCAGCTCCGTGGTCGTGATGTCCAGGGAGGCGGTGATGAAGCCCGAGCGCATGAGCGCCTCCATCGCCTGCCCGCCGGTTCCGGTGGCGTGAAAAACGAGCACCTCGTACCCGAGGTCCTCGAGGCGCTTTCTCGCCTCGGTCACGGACGGGGTCGTGACACCGAACATGGTGGCGCCGACCAGAGGCTTCTCAGCCTCCGCCTGAGGCCCTTGGGACTTCGCCATCCCGGCCGCCGCTGCTGCGGCGTTCCCGAGAATGCGCTCCGAAATCGGGTTCAGTCCCGCGATGTCGACCACCGAGTACATGAGCGTGATGTCCACGGCCCCTACGTAGGGGCGAGTGTCGCCCGAGGCCATCGTCGAAACCACGAGCTTCGGCACACCGACCGGCAGCTCGCGCATCGCCTGAGTCGCGATCGCCGTGCCGCCTGAACCGCCGAGTGCAAGGACGGCGTCGAGGCGGCCCTGCGCATAAAGCTCCCTGACGATCTCGGCCGCACCGCGCGCCATGGCCTCAATCGCGGCGCCGCGATCACCGGACTCGGCTAACTCCTGGGCATTCGCGCCGGCCGCTTCCGCGACCTCACGTCGCGAAATGTCGGGCTCGGCCAGCGGTGCGCCCAGAACCCCTGTGTCAACCAGGAGCACGTTCACCCCTTCCTCGCGCACCCTCCGCCTGAGGAAGTCGTACTCCTCGCCCTTCGTGTCGAGCGTGCCGAGGAGGACGACAGTGGCCATCAGTCTTCCCTGGCCTTGTCTGGGGTCTCCTCGATCCGCGTCACGCCGAGATAGCGCTGCTGCGCATCGGGATCCGCCAGCAAGGCGGCTCCCGTCGTCTCCGCCTGGATCGAGCCCGCAACCATGACGAGTTGCCGGTTCGCGAGCGAGGTGGCGACCCCCAGGTTCTGCTCGATGAGTAGGAGACCGACTCCCTCCCGCACGAGCGTCTCACAAGTCCCGACGAGGTTTTCGATGATCGTCGGGGCAAGGCCTTCGGAAGGCTCGTCCATGACGATGAGCTTGGGGTTGCGGAGGAGCGCCCTCGCAATCGCAAGCATTTGCTGCTCTCCGCCGGAGAGTTGGGCCGCGCCAACTTTCCTGCGCTCGGCGAGGCGCGGGAACACCTCCCAGATCGCATCGATGTTCCAGCGGCCCCCGTTCGGGCTGCCGAGCATCTTCAGGTGCTCCTCGGTGGAGAGGGAGGGGAAGAGGCGACGCCCCTGTGGGACATAGCCGATTCCGGCAGCCGCGATCTTGTAGGGCTGACGGCCCAAGAGCTCCTCACCTTCGAACCGAACCGAGCCCCGGGCTTGCGCCATGAGCCCCATGACCGTGAGGCAAAGCGTGCTCTTGCCCATGCCGTTGCGCCCGATGATCGCGACCGGCTCCCGGCCCATCTCGAACGAGACGTCGTGAAGGATCTGAGCGCGCCCGTAGAACGCGTTCAGATTCTTCACGGAGAAGAAGGGCTCACTCGTGGCCATAATGGCCCTTCCCGAGATAGAGGTCGTGGACGAGCTGGTTCGCCCGGATCTCCTCCGGAGTCCCCTCCACCACGATCCGGCCCTCGTGCATCATCGTCACCCGCTCGGCGACGGTCAGAGCCACGTCCATGTCATGCTCGATGAGCACCAGGGTGATATCCGGGTCGAGCTCGACGAGGAGCTCGGTGAGAAGGACGCGCTCACCGCGCGAGAGACCGGCGGCGGGCTCGTCCAGCATCATGAGCTTCGGGTCGCCCGCCCGCGCCATCGCCACCTCGAGCTGGCGCTGCTCGCCGTGCGACAACGAGCCGACAAGCGTGCCCAGCTGGCTCGCCAGACCGACTCGCTCGGCCAGCTCGCGCGCACGGGCACGCATCGGGCCGTCCCGGCCGGAAAGGCGTACCGGCCGGAGGTGGTTGCCGCGGATACCCAGCACGGCGAGGTAGAGATTGTCCTCGACGCTCAGGCCGAGGAAGAGACGCGAGGTCTGATACGTCCGGGTGAGCCCCACGTGCGCCCGCTTCCGGGCCGGCTGCCTCGTCACGTCGCGGCCGAAGAGCTCAATCGTTCCCGCTGTCGGTGGGAACTCGCCGGACACGAGATTGAAGAGGGTCGTCTTCCCCGCACCGTTCGGCCCGAGGATCGCACGCCGCTCGCCCGGAAAGACGTCGAGGTCCACGCCGCGGACGGCTTGTACGCCCCCGAAGCGCCGGCCGACCCCCCGCAAGCGGAGGATCGGCTCGGCGCTTTCCGTTGCCGGTGCTGCTACGGACACGGCTCTTCGAGGGCCATGGGTTTAGCCGCCCCCACCCTGCTTGGTCCACGGGGGCGGAGTGCCCGCCTTGCACGGCGGGTGGGTCCGGTCAGGCGACGGCGTCTCTGGGCTGAAGGCCCCAGCAAACGTCTGGTCGACCTGCGGGATCGTCTTGATCGTCTTCACGTCCGGCACTCCGTCGCCGGTGTTGTCCTTGACGATCTGCTGCAGGAAGTTGTCCATGATCGCCTGGCGGTTCTCATCGAGCTTGATCGTCCCGAGAGGGGCGTCGAGCTCCAGGTTCGCCAGCGCGTCGTTGAACGCCGAGTGACCGTCGGAGAGATCACCCTTGACCTGCTCGAGCGCCTGGGCGATCGCTTCCATCGCCGTGTAGTAGCCGTACGCGAACACACTCGAGGCCGTGCCCTTGAGGTCGGGATAGGCGGTGTCGAGCCCGCTGGAGTAGTCGAGGTACGACGACTCCTGGGAGTCGCCGGACGTCATGCCGGCAGTTACCACACCGACGACCTGGTCTCCGAGCTCCTTCAGGATTACCGGGTCGGTCATGAAGATGCCGCCCATGATCTTGTCCGCGAGATTGCCGCGGAGCTGCTCGTACTGCTTCACGAAGGCGACCGTTCCGGTTCCGCCGACGCCCATGAAGAAGCCGTCCACGTCTTCCGGGATCTGCGTGATGAAGGAGGAGTAGTCCTCCTCACCGAGCGCAGGCCAGAGCCGCTTCGAGACGTTGCCGCCAATCGAGCAGAACTCCGCCACGAAACCGGCGATCTGCGAGTACGGGAAGTCGTAGTCGTCGCCGATCGTGACGACGTTGCGCCAACCCAGCGTGTTGTAGGCGTAATCGCCGAGCCCCGCCGTCCATTGCGTGCCGTCGTTGTGGAAGCGGAAGAAGTTCGGCGAGCGCACCTTGAGCGTGGTGTCCTGCGCACCCGAGATCCCGTTCACGAAGGTGACTCCGGGCTGTTCCTTCGAGTAGTTGGCTACGGCGATGCCCTCACTCCCCGAGAGCGGGCCCACGAGGATGTCAACCTTCTCCTGCTCGACGAGCCGCCGGGCCTCCTCGACCGCCTTGTCGGGCGTCGCGTCGGATCCTCCGTACACGAGCTCGATCGGATGGCCGGCGATGACGGCGTTCTCGACGCCCTTCGTCGGATCCCCGCTGACCGGAGCGGCGCCTCGGTTGATGAGCGGCAGCATCGCTCCGCCCCACGTCTGACCCTCGAACGGGGCGAACGGGCCTTCGTTGTTCGCGAAGATGCCGATCTTGATCGCCTCTCCGGTGGCTTGACCGCCCGTCGTCGCGCCACCTGTCTGGCCGGCCCCTTCGTCGTCGCCGCCGCAGCCCGTGGCTATCGCGGCCAGCGCGAGCACGAGGGCGGCGAACAGGATCCAGAGCCGGCCGGGCCGGCCCTCTCCGGTTTTCCGCATCGTTCCTCCTCTTTTCGAGTTCACCAGGTATCCCGGTCCTCGCCGGGAGGGCTTGCAGGGAGATCGTTGGCGCGCGTGGCTTCCTCCTTCGTACTAGGGGACGATGGGCGTATCGCTGGCGGGGTGGCGCTCCTGGGTCAGCGGCAGGGGTTCGGATTCCTCGCCGGTTGCACCTCGCCCAAAGCGGGTCTGGAGCGTGCTCGTGGCGGAGCCCCAGATTCCCATTAGCCCCCCGGGAGAGACCAGGACGATCGCGAGGAAGATCACCCCGATAACAGTGTTGAAGCGGCTCCCGACGAGGTCGACGCCGCGAAGCCAGTTGTCGAGCACCGCCACCACGCCGGCGCCGACCCAGGCTCCCTCGAGCCTGTAGAGGCCGCCGATGACCGCGATGACGAGCACATCGATGGTCTGGGAAAGCGAAATCGAACCCGGCGAGATCCGCGTGTTCCACCAGACAGAGAGGATCCCGGCGAGACCTGCGACGAGGGCGCCAAGGGCGAAGGCAACCGCTCGCAGGAGTGGGACGTTGTAGCCGAGCGCCCGCATCCGCGCCGGGTCGTCACGCACGCCCTGGAAGACGAGCCCGAGGGGCGCTCGGGCGATGTAGCGCAGCACCCCATAGACGACCGCGGAGACGGCGAGCGCGATGTAGAAGAGGCGCGCCGGTTGCTGGAGCGGGTTCCCGACGGCCGAGGGGAGCTCGACGTTGTTGACGCCGCCGAACCCGGAGAGCTGTGTCACCTGCGCGAAGAAGAAGTAGACCAGCACCGAGAACGCGAGCGTGATCATCAGGAAGTAGATCCCGTAGCTCCGGCTCGCGATCGCTCCCAGGAAGAACCCGACGGCTACCGCCACAGCAAGCCCCAGCAGCGCCGCCAGCCACGGGTTCAGAGCGACCTTGGAGCCGCCGTCGGCCACGACGAGGTTCGCGGCCGTGAAGCCGGCGATCCCGTACAGAGCTACCTGGCCGAGCGACACCATCCCCACGTAGCCCGCCAGGAAGATGAGGCTGACGGCGGCGATCCCCAGCCAGAGGGCCTTCGTAATGACAGCGCTCAGGTAGAAGTCGCTGAAGATCAGGGGGGCGAGCGCGAGGATCAAGACGGCGAAGAGACCGGGGCCCCACCTGATCGCGCGCTCCAGGGTCACGCCGGCCTTCCGAAGAGTCCAAGCGGCCGAACGGCCAGGACGAGTACGAGCATGCCGAAGATCAGCAGGACCGAATAGTTGGTGTAGCCCTCGGGGAGGTAAACGTCGCCGAACGAATCGACGAGGCCCAGCGCGAGTGCGCCGAGAGCGGCGCCCCCCAGGCTGCCCATCCCGCCGATGATCACGACGATCAGCGCGATGAGGAGGTACTGGGTGTCATTCCCCTTGTCGACCGAGATCATCGTCCCGCCGAGCACCCCGCCCAGGCCGGCCAGGAAGGCGCCGACGAAGAAGGCTCCGGCGAAGACGAGCTGGATGTTGATCCCGAGCGCCGAGACCATGTGCCGGTCGTCGACGCCCGCGCGCACGATCATCCCGTACCGGGTCCGCTGGATGACGACCCAGAGGACGAGCCCGACGGCGACCGCCGCGGAGAGCACGAAGATCCGGAAGAACGGATAGCTGAGCCCGTAGACGTGGAGCTGCACGCTGTCAGGGAACACGCTCGGTGGCGCGAGCTCCTGCGCGATGCCGCCGAAATGGGCGAGCGCCTGGTCGGCGATGATCACGGAGATCGCAATCGTGATCAGGGCCTGCCGAAGCTCCTGCCCCTGATTCCAGCGAAGGAAGACCTGTTGCATCACGAGGCCGATGACGCCGACTGCGAGTGAGGCGACGACGAGAGGGATGACCCAGTCGCCGACACCCGCCTCGGAGCTTCCGAACGCCGATGTGGCCTCTCCACCCGTCAGGCGTTCCTGCAGGTCGAAGGCGAAGAACCCCGCGAGCATGTAGAGCGAGCCGTGAGCCATGTTGACGACGCGCATCAGCCCGAAGATCAGCGTGAAGCCGCTCGCCACGACGAAATAGAGCCCGGCGAGAGTGGCGCCGTTCAGTCCGACGACGACGAATACGCGCAGGTCCTGCGAGGCTTTGTAGGCCACCCAGGCGGCCACGAAGGCGAGAGCTGCGGCCACGAGCGCCCGTAGAGCGAGCGTTCCGGGCGGAACCGCCAGGAGGCGCCGGCGGAGCGCGAGGTCGCTATCGGGACTCGTCGCTGAAACGTTTTGTAAGAACGTGACGGGCGACGCTAACCCGATCTTTCATTACTTGTCAAGACTCCCGGCCCGCGATTGAATAGTCCGCCCGCGACGGAGGAGGCTTACATGAAGACCAGTCTCGGCATCTGGGCGCTCGGTCCGATGGTCACTCGCTTCGTCCCCGGTGGCTACAAACCGGAGTTCGCGGCCGAGAGGACGGCTGAGCGGGTCGGTCGCGCAGTGGAAGGCCTCGGCGACCTGATCGACGGCTACGAGTTCCACTATCCCCAGGAGCTGAACGAGAACAACCTCGACGAGGTCCGCGACGCGCTGGCCGGCCACGACATCTACTGCATGGCAACAGGCCTGCACCTCGACCCGCGCTTCGGGCGAGGCGGCCTCGTCTCACCGGACAGGGACACGCGTGAGGAGGCGCTACGCCGCACGCTGGCAGCCGTCGACTTCGCCGGAGAGCTCGGCTCCCACTTCATCATCTGGCCCGGAATCGAGGGCTACAACTACCCGTTTCAGACTCCGTACAAGGAGAGCTGGGGCTGGCTCATCGACGGCATCGGTCAAGCTGCGGAGCGGTGCAGGGAGCGGGGAATCCTTCTGTTACTCGAGCACAAGAACTCCGAGCCCGCGATGAAGATCCACATGGGCAACGTCGGGATGACCTTGCATGTGATCCACAAGCTGCGAGCCCAGGGACTCGAGAACGTCAAGGTGAACATGGACTGGCAGCACCTGATCATGAACGGCGAGAACCTGGCCGAATACGCTGCTCTTTGCGCGGCCGAAGGACTCTTGGGTCACCAGCACGCGAACTCCGGCTGGGGGACGTTCGACGACGACAACATGGTCGGCGCCACCGCGTTCATGGAGACGCTCGAGCTCGCCGTCGAGCTGCGGCGGGCGGGCTACGGCGACCAAGGGGAGCGCCTCGGATTCGACCTCTATCCATACACTGAGGACGCCGTTGCGGCAGTGAAGCGCAGCGTGCTCCAGTGGCGCTTCATCGACGGGCTCGCAGCAAAAATCGACGACTCGGCCCTCCGCGCCGCCCAGATGGAGAAGGACGCCGTCCGGGCGTACGAGCTCGTCTACCAGGCGCTGGGCGGCGAGTAACTCAGCCTAGGGTGCTCACGGGACGCCCTTCCACGGCCGAGCGGTAGAGCGCCTCGATGGCGCGGGCTTGGCCCACCGCGTCTTCGCGGTCAAGCAGCGGCTCTGCCTCACCTCGAATGGCGTCGCTCATGTTCTCGAGCTGGAGGCGGTAGGAGTCGGCCGGCTCTACCGCGATCTCCTCCACGCCGCCGGCCGTCCGGAGCTCGATCACCGGTCTCTTGCAATGCCAGGGATCCTCGAGGAAGAGCGAGCCCTCCGCGCCGATCGCCTCGAGCTCGTCGCGCACCTGGAGAACCAGCCCCGAGTCGAACTGCGCCAGCACCATGCCGGGCAAGCGCATCGTTCCGATGAAGAGCTCGTCGACGCCGCTCTTTCCGAGGACCTGCTCGCCGTAGACCTGCTCCGGCTCGCCCCCGAGCAGCCGCAAGCCGCTGACGCAGTAACAACCGACGTCCATCAACGCGCCGCCGTCGAGAGACGCGTCCAGGCGGACGTTCTCGGCGTCGGCGAGCGGGAAGCTGAACGCCGCGCGGACGAGCCGCAGACGGCCGATCGCGCCCCCGTCCACGAGCTCCTTGAGGCGCGCCGTTTGCGGATTGTGGCGGTACATGAACGCCTCCATGAGGAGACGGCCTGACTGCTCCGACACGTCGAAGGCGCGCTCGACATCCGCGGCTCGCCGACTAAGCGGCTTCTCGCAGAGAACGTGCTTGCCGGCCTCCAGCGCGCGGACCGACCATTCGACGTGCAGCGAGTTCGGTAGCGAGATATACACCGCCTCGACGTCGGGGTCGGCCAGCAACCCCTCGTAGCTCCCGTAAGCGCGTTCGATCCCACGTTCGCGCGCGTAAGCCTCGGCGCGCTCCGTGTCGCGGCTCGCCACAGCGATGACGTCGACCCGGTCGGACCCGGCCGCGCCGGCGAGGAGCTTGTCGTTGATGTTCGCCGTCGACAGAAAGCCCCAGCTGACCGTGGCGCTCATCCCCAGGCCGGCTCCGCGACGGGCCGGAAGGCGGTTTCGAGGATCCGGTGGTTCCGGGGGCGGGTGATGACGAAGAGTACGACCGCCGCCACGTCTTCCGGGGTCATCATCACGGCCAGCTCAGGCATGTCGGGGGTGCGGCCACGGCCCATGGCGAAGTCCGTGGCGACGCCGCCCGGGCAGACGTTCGAGCAACGAACGCCCTGCTCGCGCAACTCGTGATCGAGCGCGCGCGTGAAGCCGACCTGCGCAAACTTCGAGGCGCAGTAGACCGCCTCGAGGGGAAGGCCGCGTCGACCCGCCTCGGATGCGAGCGTGACGATGTCCGCCGCTTCGCTCTTCAGGAGGTGAGGGAGGGCCGCCCGCACGGCATAGAGAGTGCCCTTGACGTTGACGTCGATCATCTCCTCCAGTTGGTCCCCCGGAAGGTCGAGGAACGGCCCGTACGCGCCCACGCTGGCGTTGGCGACGAGGATGTCGATCCCTCCGAAGCGCTCTACGGCCTCGGCGACGAGGGCCGCGAGGTCGTCGGGCCGGCTGACGTCGCATCGCCGTGCGACGGCGCCGTCGAGACCAAGGTCATCGCCGCTTCGCGACGCCAGAGCGAGGCGGACTCCCTCCGCGGCGAGTGAGTGCGCAACTGCCGCGCCGATTCCTCGGCTCGCTCCCGTGACGAGAGCCACCTTGCCTTCGAGCGATGTCATGGTTCCTCCAGAGGTCGTAGGGCGGGGTAGAGGGCCCGGAAGCGCTGATACTCGCGGGCGTAGGAATCTGCCCACGCAGGGCCGGGCTCGATCCTGTCGCGGACACGCACGCAGGCGGCCACAGCCTCGTGGACGTCTGCGAAGAGGCCCGCCGCGACGCCGCCGAGGAGAGCCGCACCGTAGGCGGCCCCCTCCTCGACTGCCGTGCGTTCGAGCGGTATTCCGAGGACGGAGGCGACGATGCGGAGCCAGAGGTCGCTCCGCGCACCACCGCCCGAAGCCCGCCCGACCTGCGGCTCGACGCCGAGCTCCTTCAGGAGCTCCAGCGCGTCTCGCAGTCCGAAGGCGACGCCCTCGAGCACCGCACGGACAAGCGCGCCCCGGTCGTGGCGAAGCGAGAGCCCGACGAAAGCCGCGCGGGCGTCAGGGTCGGCATGCGGCGTTCGCTCCCCGGCGAGGTACGGCAGGAAGACAAGGCCCTCGACTCCTGGGGGCCAGGGCTCCGCCTCAGCGGTCAGGGTCTCGAAGGATTCGCCCGGAGCCACCACGTCGCGAAGCCAACGGAGCGAGCCGGCGGCGGCAAGCATGACGCCCATCGCATGCCAGCCATCCGGGACGGCGTGGCAGAAGGAGTGGAGGCGGCCCTCTGGATTGGCCGCGAAGGCCCGGAGCGCGGCGAACACCACGCCCGAGGTGCCGAGCACGACCGACAGGGGTCCCGGCCGGTCGACCCCGGCGCCGAGCGCGCCGGCCGCCTGGTCGCCCGCGCCCGCCGCCACGGCGACGCCGTCCGATGTGTGGCCGGCCACTGTCGGCGACTCCACGACGGGGGGAAGCCATTCGCGCGGGATCTCGAGCGCCGCGAGGACCTCTTCGCTCCAACGCCGTCGCGCGACGTCGAAGAGCAGCGTCCCGGAAGCGTCTGTCGCGTCGATCGCGCGCTCTCCCGTCAGGCGGAAGCGCACGTAGTCCTTCGGGAGGAGTACGTGGGCGATCCGCGCGTAGACCTCCGGCTCGTGCCGGCGCAGCCAGAGCAGCTTCGGGGCCGTGAACCCCGGCAACGCGCGGTTGCCGGTCAGCTCCACGAGCCGCCGGAGCCCCAGCAGCTCTTCGATCTCGGCGCACTCGGCAGCGGTGCGCTGATCGTTCCAGAGGATGGCCGGGCGGAGGACGCGCTCGTGCTCGTCGAGGACGACGAGCCCGTGCATCTGGCCCGTGAGCCCGACGCCCGTGAGGTCGGGGGCGGCAAGGTCGGCGAGAGCCGACTCCGTTGCTCGCCACCAGTCCTCGGGATCCTGCTCGGCCCATCCTGGCTGCGGCGTCGAGAGCGAGTAAGCCTTCTCAACCCGCGCGAGTGCTTCTCCCTCCGGCGACACCGCGAGCGCCTTGACGCCGGTGGTGCCGACGTCCAGCCCGACGAGGCTGCTCATTCGGAGGAGAGACCGGCCTTGGCGATCGCCTCGAGTGCGAGCCGGTCGTCCTCCTCACCGGGCAGGCCGCTGACGCCGATGGCCCCGATCCGGAGTCCGTCCTCAAAGGCGGCGACGCCGCCCTTGAAGAACGTGAAGAACGGGTCGAAGCTCGCCCGCTCGACCGGATCGTCGGCCACCTTCGACGCCAGCTCGCTCGTCGAGGTCGCGTCGCTCCGAGCCGCCGTGTAGGCCTTGCGCTGGGCATTGAGGCGCGAGTCCGGCGCGGCTCCGTCCATGGTGGCAGCCGCGACGAGCTCACCGTGAGCATCGGATACGTAGACCGACACCGGTCCGGTCGCATTCTCGACGACCGCTTCGACCATGACGAGCGCCTGGGCGAGCCTCATTCGGCCCCCGTCACGAGGTCTGTCCGTCGAAATACTGCTGCGCCAGCGCCCAGGCATCCTTCCCGCACCGCGAACCGACCCTGCGCCCGCCGAAGTCGTCGGGCGAGACGTGGATGCCCATGTAGAGGCGCGAGATACCCGCGGCGTCGGCGGCGTCGAAGTACGTCGCCCACTGCATGGTCAGATCCTCGCTGGGGCCCGACTCGATGCCGAACGAGCCTGCGGGCACGTGCCACTCGTACAACCCACCCGGGAAGTACGAGCTGCCCGTGAAGCCGGTGAGCACCTCGGCCGCCGCGCGGCTGAAGGTGCTGTGGCCCGAGACGTAGCCCGGAAAGGCCGGCGTCACGAAGGTCGGCGCCTGGTAGGGCACCCAGTCGACCGCAAGGATCCAGCGAACGCCGCGAGACGGGCCGGCCGGCTCCTCCGGCGGTCCGGACCACGCGCGGATGGCGACCTCGCCCACGTGATCGGCCAGGGCCGCATGGCGCGCGCCCGGGGCGCTCGAAGCTCGGGTGACGACCTCGATGAGACCGGGAACGAGCGGAAGGCCGTCCGGGTCGTAGGCCGGGCGGTTTGAATCGCTCGACTGGCCTTTCCCGCCCATGTAACGGATCATCGAGATGGGGCGGGTCGAGTCGTAGAATCGCTTTGCGCCCCAGGCGGCAACAGCGGCGTCGTGCACCGCCCCGTTGAGCGCAAGGTAGAGCTTGACGTCCCATTCCAGCCGGTCGACGAGCGGGCCGCGGCCCCCGATGCGGTGCTCGAGCCCCGGCGCATCTGAGATCTCATTCGCGATCGTGTTCCAGTGGCCGGGCGGCGTCTCCGATTTCGGGCCGTCGGCCCAGTATTCGGCCAGCCCACGCTCGTAGTCGCCGCGGCGGACGATGTCGGGGGCGTACGGGAGCCCGGTCTCCGGGTTGACGTCGTGACCCTCGCCGTCGTTCGTGCCGAGGTCGTTGCCGCCCAGAGCACCGGGGCCGATGTCGAGCGTGGCGCCGTCGTCGGGCTCCAGGCGGCTGCTGTAGCGGATGACGGCGACGGCGGTCTCTTTGAACTGGGCGTCGGAGGCAGGATCGCCCAGCTTTGGCTGGGGGCCGGGATCGAGAGGTAGCCCCTCGGCGGACTTCGGCAGCGCGAAGCCGGCCACATGGCCCCACTGCGGCCCGATGAAGGACTGAACCTTCCCAGGGACGGGCAGCCCATTCTGGGCGATGCTCTGCGCGAGGGCCAGGGGCTGCCAGGCGTTCGGATCCCGCATCTCCGTTCCCTGCTCGGCGACGACGAGCGGCGAGTTCGCAGGCGTGAACGTCGGATCGGCGTATCGCAGCACCTCGTGCGCGCCGTCGTTTCGCCCGTACGCGATGACCTTGGCGGCGATGCGGTTGCCGAGTGCCGCAGGAGAGTCTCCCTCGGTGGTCGTGTAATCGATGCGGTAGCAGAGCGAGGCCATCGTCGACGTGAGCTCGCCGAACGTCTCCTGCAGCCCCGACGCGACCGAATAGCGATGAAGGAGCAGCCGGTAGGCCGCATAGCTGATCGCAGCCTCCCGCGCCGCCTTGACGTCGTCAGCGTGCAGTTTCTCCTTCACGAAGTAGCCCTCCGCAGTCGGGTCATACGCGGCCCAGGCGTCCCACATTGCGGCCGAGGTGTGGAAGAGGTTGCGTGCGTGGACGGTGGGCGCCGGGGTATCGCGCCGGATGGCATCGAGGAGCGCCTCGTCCCAGACCCGGGCGACCGAATGACCCTCGAGGTCGGCCCGCTTGCAATTCTCGACCACATACGAGTGCCCGGAGCCGAAACAGCCGCCCAGGGCGAGCGCCGCGCACACGAGCGCGGCGGCGAGGGAGCCCGTGCGGATCACGGTGCCTTGACCTCCACCAGTTGGTTCGCGGCGACGTCGCTGAGACGCGTTTGGCCGCCCTCCGGCCAGCGGACGACCAGGCTGCGCACTCGCGTCGCGCCTCCGAGCCCGAAATGAATGCGCGGATCCTCGGACGAGAGGTAACTGCTGCCCGCATGGGCTTCGCGCCGCAGCGTGGGGCCGCCCGGAAGCACCACGGTGACCTCCGCGCCGGGGTGGAACCCGGCGAGGCTCACCTCGAGCCAGGTTCCGCCCGCGTGCTCGTTCCGGAGCAGGACGAGACGCCCACCGATCGTGCCGATGGCGACGTCGAGGTCTCCGTCGTTGTCATAATCGGCGACCGATTCGCCGCGGGCCAGAAGCGGACCGAGGGCGTCGAGGCCGATCTGGGAGCCGATGTCCTCGAAGCGACCGGGTGTTCCCTGGCCGGCGAGGTTGCCGTAGACGTGCACGGGCTGGCGGTTCGCGCTCAGGTCCGTGACCGGGATCTCGCCGTTGACCTCGACGAGATCGAGATCAGTGTCGAGGTCGAGATCCGCCCACGTCGTGCCCCAGCCGGTGGAGCCGCTCAGGTCGATCCCGAGGTCGGCGCGCACGTCGTCATAGGAGGGGTCGTTTTCGTCGGGGGGCTTGCTGCGGAAGACCGCATGCCCCTGCTCGCGCGCGTTGGTGACGAAGATGTCCGTGCGGCCGTCGCCGTCGTAGTCGGCTCCTGCGATGCCCATTCCGGCATTGGGATCCGCGACGCCGGCTGGACCCGCTCGCTCTTCGAAGCGAAACCCGAGCCCCGCCGGGTCGGCGGCGGCTCCTCCGGGCCAGGGGACGTTCTCGTACATCCGGTTGGGATCCGTGTCGTTGGCGACATACGCATCGAGGTCGCCGTCTCTCTCGAAGTCGGAGAGCAGGACGCCCAGCCCGTGTTCGTACTTCGCCACCTCGAGGCCCGCCGTGCGGCCGACCTCCCGGAACGTCGAGTGGCCATTCCCCTTGCCGCCCTCGTTCAGGAAGAGAAGATCCCGAACGCCGAAATAGGTCTGAGGGAAGCCCTCAGTCGCCTCCGGACGGGGCGCGTTGAGATCCGTGTAGCCGGCGACGAGCAGATCCGGGCGGCCGTCACGGTCGACGTCGCCGACAGCGGCGCCGCCGTACCAGCCGTAGACGCCCACCCCCGCGGCGCGCGCTCCCTCCGTGAACGTGCCGTCGCCGTTGTTCCAGAGAAGGACGTTCTGGCCCGCGGTCGTGACATAGAGATCCGTGTGCCCGTCCAGGTCGAGGTCGGCGGCAACGCATCCGTTCCCGCGAACGGCCACCCCCGCGCCGGAATCGGCGCTGACGTCGGTGAATTTTCCGTTCTCGTTGTGAAAGAGGGCGGAGCGTGGAAGCCCCCCGGCGCCACCTTCCCAGCGGCTGACCTCGCGCTCGGCGTAGGAGTTGACGGCGAAGAGGTCGAGCCACCCGTCGCCGTCGTAGTCGAGCCAGCAGATGCCGCCCCCGAGCATGGCTGCCGGATCGGGCGAGACCTCCCAGCGAAACACGCCCTGGCGAAAGTCCAATCCGACAGCCTGGGCCACGTCCCTGAGCTCGAGGGGATTCGGCTTCGTGGACGACGGCCGAAACGCGCTCAGGTCGGGCCCCGATCCGGACAGGCAGCCCCCGAGCGCGAGGGCAGCGAGGGAGGCGGCAACTACTCCTGTCAGGTGTGTCGCTCGCACGGTCCCCGCTCGCTCCGGCGGTTCAGAGGACGCCGCGAGCGGCCCGGCGGCGTTTTGCGTACGCGTCCACGAGGACGGCGGCGAGGAGGACGAGCCCGGTGATCACAAACTTCGTCCCCGAGGCGAGGCCGAGCAGGTCCATTCCGTTCTGAATCGAGGCGATTACCAGGGCGCCGAGAAGCGCCGAGACCACCCGGCCGACGCCTCCGAACAGGCTGGTGCCACCGATCACAGCCGAGGCGATGACGAGCAGAAGCAGGTTGCCGCCTCCGGTGTTGGTCGCAACCGAGCGGAGCCGGGACGCCAGCATGATCCCGCCGACGCCCGCCATGAAGCCGCTGATCATGAACACCGCGATTCGCACGCGGTCGACGTTGATCCCGGCGCGGCGGGACGCCTCAGCGCTGCCCCCGACCGCGTAGACGTGGCGTCCGAAGGTTGTCCGGGAGGCGATGAACGACCAGACGGCCAGGAGGACGAGGAGGATGACCGCCACCTTGGGTACTCCCCGGTCCTTGTTGACGTACCAGACCGCGGCAAGGGTGACAGCCGCGACCGCAACTGCCTGGAGCACCATCACGACCACCGGCTTCGCGTACAGCCCACTCGCCTGCCGCGTCCGCGCGTTCTGGAGCTGCGAGAGCGCATAGCCCGCGACGACGAGCGCGGCAACCACCCAGCCGGCAGTCACGCTCAGAAAGTCGTTGGCGATTCCGACAACCGTCTCGTCCTGGATCCTGACCGTCCCGACCGACGAGGCCTGGGTCGTGAGGATGAGGACGACGCCCGACCAGATGAGCAGCCCCGCGAGCGTGACGACAAAGGACGGGACGCCGGCCTTCGTGATCACGAGCGCCTGGACGAACCCGATCGCCGTCGTGCACGCGAGCGCGAAGGCGATCGCGGCCCACCACGGCCAACCGGGGTCGTCGGGCCGTAGCAGAAGGGTCATCACGACCCCGCCTACCGCGCTTACGAAGGCCACCGAAAGGTCGATCTCGCCGATCAGGAGCACGAACACGACGCCGATGGCGATTGTGGCGATGCCGCACATCTGCAGCAGCAGGTTCGTGAAGTTGCGCTCGGTCAGAAACGTGTCGTCGAGGAGACCGAAGACGACCACGATGACGCCAATCCCCAGGATGATCGGGAGGGATCCCAGCTCGCCGGCGCGGATTCCTTGCCACCAGAGCCGGGCATATCCAGACAGGCTTGCGCCGGAAACGTCCTCCGCCAGCGCGTCGCCGGCGACCGGCGCGACTCGGGCGGCGGTCGGATCGAGGCCTGGGTCGGCGTCGATCGGTCGCTCGCTGGTCATGCCTCGACTCTCCCGTGTTCCTCCATCCCCGGCACGTGATCGAGTGTGCCGGCTGTGATGGCGTGGACGACCTCCTGTTGCGTCGTCTTGGACCGCTCGAGCTGTGCCACCCGCTGACCGAGGCGGAGGACGGTGATTCGGTCGGCAGCCTCGAACACGTCGTGGAGGTTGTGAGTGATGAGCACGACCGCCAGGTCTCGTTCGGCCAAGCGGCGGACGAGATCCAGCACCTGGCGGGTCTGAGCCACGCCGAGGGCCGCCGTCGGCTCGTCGAGGATGACGAGCCGGGAGTCCCACATCACCGACTTCGCCACCGCGACGGCCTGCCGCTGGCCTCCGGACAGCCCGGCGACGGTCTGTCGAACCGATCTGAGCGTCGTGACAGAGAGGCTGTCCAGCGTCTCACGCGAGGATCGCTCCATGCTCGACTCGTCGAGAACGAACCCGCCGCGAGTCCGCTCCCGGCCCAGGAACATGTTCGCCACCACGTCCAGGTTGTCGGCGAGCGCGAGGTCCTGGTAGACGACCTCGATGCCGAGCTTGGCCGCGTCACGCGGGCCGTGGACGTTTACGTGCTTGCCCTCGTAACGCACTTCACCCTCGTCGAAGGGATAGATGCCGACGACGCTCTTGATGAGCGTCGACTTGCCCGCCCCGTTGTCTCCGACCAGGGCCATGACCTCGCCGCGACGGACCTCGAAATCGACGCGGTAGAGCGCCTGGACGGCGCCGAAGGCCTTCGAGACCCCCCGAAGCTCGAGGAGCGGCGTGTCAGCGGTGGCCATTACGTAGGAGGAGTGTGGGAGGCGCCGAGGCGCCTCCCACACTCCGTGCCTGTTTCCTCGATTAGCTGTTCTCTTTGCAGAAGTTTGTATCGGCGGTGTCGCCGGTACAGATCTCCTCGATCGTCCGGAAGTTGTCCGCGATGACCGTGTCGGCGATGTTGTCGACCGTCACGCCGATCGGGGTCAGCGCCAGGTACGGGACGACGCCCTCGCCGGTCGGAGAATCCGCCGGCTTGCCGTCGGCCGCCTTGATGCCGACCGTCTGCAGGTCCAAGAGCCCGACCGTCCCTTCGGAGAGCGATCCTGAGAAGTCCGGCTCCACCGCGGACGGATCCTGCCCGCTGCACAGAGCCAACGCGGCCTGCACCGCGGTCTCGGCCTCCGCCTGGATCGGCTTGTAGACGGAAATCGTCTGCTTGCCGAGCAGGATGTTCTGGATCCCCGCCGCGGACGCGTCCTGACCGCTCAGGGGGATCGGCCCCACGCCGGCCGCCTCGAGCGCGTTGATCGCCTGCTGCGCGAGGTTGTCGTTGGCGGCGAACACCGCATCGACCTTGTTGTTGGCGTCGGTGAGGATCTGCTCCATGATCCCCTGACCCTCGCCGTTGGCGCCCCACCCGGGCACGAACTGGTCGGCAACAAGCTTCCAGCTGCCGTCGTCGACGTGCTTCTGGACAACGGCGTCGTAGCCGTCCTTGAAGAGGAAGGCGTTGTTGTCCTCCTCGCCGCCGTTCAACTCCACGACGTTGGCCGGGTTCTTGCCGAGCGCCTCGATCTCCGGCTCCAGGACCTCGGCCATCGTCGCGCCGACCTGGACGTTGTCGAAGCTCACGTACGCAGATCCGCCCGAGCTGCCGGTGTTGAAGCGGTCGTACTCGATCACCTGGACGTCGGCCTCCTTCGCCAGGTCGATGATCGTGGCGCCCGAGCCTGTGTCGATGCTCGTGAGCACGATGGCGCCGGCGCCGGCCGCAATCGCCTGCTCGGCCTGGGACTGCTGTGTAGCCGCGTCGCCCTCGGCGTTGACGATGGTGTGCTCGATTCCCGCGGCGGTGAACGCCTTGTCGAAGTAGGGGCGATCGTCGGTCTCCCACCGCGGTGAGGTCGTGCTGTCCGGGAGGAGGACCCAGATGGGCTTGTCGCACGCGCCGCCCCCCGTGCCCGCCGCCGTGCCCGTGCCGCTCGCGCTCTCGTCGTCGCCTCCGCACCCAGCCGCGATCGTGGCGAGGGCAAAGACGAAGAGCAGCGCGACGACACGCCACCGCGCTCCGGTTCTGTTCGATCTGTGCACCAGTCTTCTCACGTTCATCCTCCTCAAGGCAAACCTGGACGGCACGAGCCGCTTGAACGCGCAACGTTAGGCGGCTCGGCTTCGAAAAACAAGCCGGGCCGCGGGAGTTCATCCTCCGCCCGCAGGATCTTGTTGCGGCCGGCCTTAGTACCTTCTTAGGCATCTCTCACGCGCCTCTTAAGGGCGGCTGTTTCCATGCCCGGCAGGGAGCGCGAACCGCGCTCGAATGAGACCGAAGGGAGCTGGACATGGAGAGAGAACTCGACGCAACGACTGAGGCTGTCATCGCGGGAGACCAAGCTCACCTCGCGCACCTGGCCGACGCCGAGGGCTGGGAACGCAGGGGCCTGCTGCAGAGGCTAACCCGAACGGAGGGCGCGACCGGCGAGTTGTGGAGGCGCGCGCAGCGCCTCAACTAGACGACGCGCGCAAGGCCGGAAGGGCCCGCCGCCGTCCGTCCGAGCACGAGGGCGTCCCGAAAGCCGGGAAAGCGCAGGGTGAAAGTCGAGCCGGCATCGGAGGTCTTCACGGTGCAGCGCCCGCCATGAGCCTTGACGATCGCATCGACGATCGCCAAGCCGAGACCGACGCCGCCCTGCGCCCGCGTACGGGCGGCGTCGGCGCGGGCGAAGCGCTCGAAGATCCGTCCGAGCGCGTCAGGCGCGATTGCGGAGCCCTCGTTCGCGACCTCGATTGCCAGCTCTCTTCCCTGCGCGTGAGCGCGCAGCTCGATTGTGTCCCCGGCCTCCGTGTACTTGACGGCGTTCTCGAGCAGCGCGTCGAGGGCGTTTCGGAGCGCTTCGGGGTCGGCGCGTAGCGAGCCGCGAGGGAGCGAGTCAAGCCGCCAAGCGCGCGGGGCCACCTCCGACCAGCGCATGAACACTTCCTCGAGAAACTGCTCGACGTCGACGTCGCGCGCGACGAGGAAGTCCGGCTGGTCGGCCTTTGCGAGCAGAAGCAGCCTTTCGACGATGCGCTCGATTCGATGCAGCTCGTCGAGGGCCACATCGACCTCGGGAGCGCCGCCGCGGAGACGCTGCAGGACCTCCAGGTGGCCGCGCGCGATCGTGACGGGCGTGCGGAGCTCGTGCGACGCGTCATGGAGGAAGCGCTCCTGCCGCTCGAGGAGCGAGGCACGCTCGTCGGCCAGCCGCTCTATTGCCCGCATGGCCTGCTGCCGGCGCCGCGCATGCCAGACCATGCCCAGGAACATTGCAGACATGAGCGGCACCTCGAAGAGCTCGCCTGCCAGCTGGGATCCTCCGTGGACGTCAAGAAGGATCAGTGCGCCCGTCGAGACGAACACGACGGAGAGGGTCGACAGGGTGGCTCCCACCCGCCAGACGCGGAAGCCGTACACGAGCGTGAGACTGACCCAGATGAAATGGAACGGGATCGTCTCCCAGGCCTCCCAGTAAGCCATCGCGGCGAGGTTCGCCGCCGCGAAAGCTCCCCAGGCGAGCTCGACCGCTCTACGCCGCGACCAGGCGATAACCCGCATGACGGACGGTCTCGATCGGGGCTTCCGGGCCGAGCTTCTTCCGTAAACGGCGCACGCAAACTTCCACCACGTTCGAGCCGGGGTCGAAGTGATAGCCCCACACCTCCTCGAGGAGGCGCTCGCGGCTGATCACCTCGCCGACGTGGACGACGAGGTGGTGGAGGAGCTTGAACTCGCGATCCGAGAGATCGGTCACGAGCGCGCCGAGCTGTGCCTGCCTGCGCGCGAGGTCGAGGACGAGGGCTCCGGCGTGGACGACGTTCGCGTCCCCCGGCCAGGTCGACTGGCGAAGCTGCGCGCGGACGCGCGCGATGAGCTCGGCGAGCGCGAAGGGCTTGGCGACATAGTCGCTCGCGCCGAGCTCGAACCCGCGCAGCTTGGTCGGGAGGTCGCCACGCGCGGAGAGGATCACGACCGGCAGCTCCGGCCGCTCCTGCTTCAGCTCGCGGAGCACGCTGAGTCCGTCGACGCCCGGAAGAAGAAGGTCGAGGACGACGAGGTCGGGATGCATCCCGCGGGCACGCTCGAGCGCCGCAACCCCGTGCATGGCCGACTCCACGGTGAAGCCCTCCGCCTCGAGCCCCCTCACGAGGAACGAGAGGATCCTCGGTTCGTCCTCGATGACCAGGATGCGCATGCCCGCCGCGAGCGAACATAACCGGGATTACCTGGAAATGACAGGGCTATGACACGTTTGTCATTTCTCTGATCTTGGAGACGGATCGGCCGTACGGTTCCGCCCGATGTCCGAGCCGATCGCCCCAGGAGCGGCGGTCCTCGAGGCTCCCGAGGCGCGCGTGGAGCCCCCGACGCGGCCATTCGCATTTCCGGACCGTGCCGCCCGGCACTGGATCATCTCGTCGATCGTCTGGCTGACGGTCGTCGACATCTTCGGGCTCGTCCTCTCGACCGAGTTCGTCTCGCCCGAGGCGTTCGGCGGCATCCCCTGGCTCTCGTTCAGCCGCGTCCGCCAGGAGCACGTGAACGGCGTGATCCTCGCCTGGCTGACGATGATGTACTTCGGCGCGCTGTTCTACATGCTCCCGCGCCTCTGCGGGACACGGGGAATGTGGAGCGAGCGGCTGGGCGTCTGGTGCGCGTGGGCCTGGAATGCGCTGCTCGTGCTCGGCGCGATCGGTCTCCTGACCGGGCACAGCCAGGGCCGCGAGTATGGCGAGCTCATCTGGCCGCTCGACATCGTCCTCCTCGTCATCTGGGGCGCCAACATCTTCAACATCTTGGCGA
>WNFV01004487.1_pt1 | contig 20955 bp, 19 predicted proteins | sample 5400101 | NCBI WGS metagenome assembly WNFV01 (sample SAMN13153361, study PRJNA577476) | soil metagenome | isolation source: 115 cm soil or saprolite under grassland replicate 1 | place: USA:California | collected 2016-06-15 | reverse complement strand
GGCATATTCACAACACGCTGCCTACTTATAAGGTGAGAATTCGCGGCACGAAAAACACCTGGCTCACGCTGATCGAAAAAGGCGAAGTGAACGCGCTCAAGAGCCCTGAGATCCGCGCTCTCGCATCACGTTACGGCAATCCCGACGAAGTCCTTAGCGATGACTGGTCACCTTATATTCCAGGGATCAACGCGCCGGGTCGATATCAAGACTACGCCAAAGATCCGTGGAAGACATTTAAGGAAGTGATGCGCAAAATCGACACCGGCACCTTCGAATATTTTTATCCTTCGCCGAAGGCAAAGAGATAGATTTGCAATTCCCAATGGAAAGGAAAAGCGATCTTAGCTTTTGAATTTCCGATTGACCGGCAATCTAAAATCCAAAATCTAAAATCCAAAATATAAACCGTGAGCAGCCTTCGCGTCCGACTCGCGCAAATTCTCGGCAAAAGAGCCTTTCTTGCTTTCGGGATCGTCACTCTTTTGGTCGCCGGTTTATTGTCGGCGATCAATTTGGCCTCCCACTTCGCGCTGAAGCTTTATATTGAAGACCAGCTTTCACGCCTGTCGTGGGACATCGCGCTATACCAGACCACCGATTTTTCAATCTCCGCTGAAGTTTCGACCGAGTTGCGCAAGATCGCCGGCATCCAACGCGTCGAGAGCCTGAGCTTTCTCCGTTCGAAGCCGCCGCCGGAAGCAATCCTGATGGTCGACGGCAAACCCTTGGCATCTCCTTGGGTGTCGGTTCTGTCAGCGACCGACGTCTCGCTCTTGCCGCCCGAGGCGCGTCCGACCGCAACCAACGGCAACACCGCATTTCTTGCTTTGGTTGGTCCCGAACAGCACATGGGCAAGGCCTACTTGGCGCTCCAGGGATCGCGCCGCTTCACCGTCCGAGTTTACTCCGAGCACAAAAAGACCAGCGCGGGAGTTTTTGACATGGCGCTGGGCGGTATCGTGCGTTTAGAGCGCTCGGAAGTAAACCGTTATTTCATGGATGAGATCGGCTCGATTTCATTTGTTCCCTACATCGGCGTCATCCTCGTCGTGCCCCATAGCTTTGAACTACTTCAGCGCTTCGATGCGTTATCGCGCGGCGCGCTGGGCGATCACACGGATATTCACGTGACCGCGGGGGAATATCTACCGGAAGTAGTTCATCTCGCGCGCGTCGACCGAAAGGCGCTGATTTCTGGTTGGGATATTCAAGGTTCGCTGGCGAACCTCGAGAAACTCAATGCCGAGGTTGACCGGAGATCCAAATCCTTGGGGCCGACGATTTTCGTGGATAATGCGATTCTCGTTTTGCTCAAACGAATGGCGGAGATTTCCCGCCTGATCGGTTTGGCGACCCTGCTGATCGCGATTCCTTTACTCGTGATTGCCTGGATGCTCGCGTCGAATCTTTCGTCACTGCTCATTCTCAACGAAAGGCGCAAGCTCGGCCTCATGCGCCTGCGCGGCGTGCCCGGGAAGCTGCTCGGTCAGAGCCTTCTTATTTCGATTGGTCTCGGCGGGCTAATTGGCGGCATCATCGGCCTTACGTTGGGGACACTCATTCCCCTCTACGTTTACGAAGGCGGCGTGCTGTCTTGGACAACGCTGTCGCGTGTCCAGGGGCCTTTGTTGATGCTGCTTTTCTTGATCGTTGGATTAGTCCTAGTCATGCTGATTAGCCGCAAGCTGATTCGTTACGCGACGACAATTTCACCCCTCGAGGCGTCCCGCCGGGTGGCGATATCCGAATCGGCTCAAGCACGCACGCGCTTTGGCGTGCTCGAATGGCTCGCGCTGGTGATCGGCGCCTATAAAATCGGCGCTTGGATCGTCGATTACCATTTATCTTCCTATTTAGTGGCCGCTGAGGAAGATAGCGCGGCTTGGACTAACTTTGTTCAGGCGACGATCGCGTTCGACCGCGCGCTGGATTTCGTTGCGCTGCCGTTGTTCGTCTATGGCCTAGTCGCGCTCCTGGTGACGCAGCGACGATTGGTAAGCGGGCTTCTGAGTTCCGTCACTTACTTCGTTGGCGGGAAATTGCGCATGTTGTCGATCAAGCACATGTCGCTCAAGCCGCACCGGATATCGAGCTTTCTTCTGATCGTCGGCCTGATGGCGAGCGTCAGCTTGTATCCGAGCATCGCGTCAAAATCTTTCGAAGACAAGGCGCTGCGCGGCGCCACGGTACAAGTCGGTAGCGAACTGCACGTGTCGATTAGTCCCACCGATTTGGTGTCGGCGGAACAACTCGAGCAAGGACTCGGCGGCCAAGTTCAAGCCATCCGCGGCGAACTGAAAGAACGGTTAGCTAAGTTTCACAACCCAGCGGTCACTTCTACGGAATATATTTTTGAAGCCATACTGCCCGGATTTTTCTTCCCGGGATATGGGCTCAGCGGAGTGCCGCTTTATCTGATCGACGATCCGCAGCGCTATTTGAAAAACGCCATCTTCGAGGAAAAACTCGGCGTCACCGGAAAATTCAGCGAAGTGATCGCCGAGCTCAAGGGCCAAACGATCGCGGCGTCGCCGCCGGTGGCGGCGTTTTGGAACTTGAGCGCCGGCGAGCCGGTACTGTTGGGCGCCGACCTGAGCAAAAAGCCGGTTTTGGTTCCGGCCAGCGGGATCGTCGGCTTTCTTCCCGGCATGCCCCCGCGCAGCATTTCCGACCGCCAGAGCTATGTATCAGCGCGCATCGATTACCTGAACTATCTGTCGAGCACCGACGCCTATCTCGCGGGAACCATGGACAATCAGCGAATGGCGAATCTCAAGGTTCTGATTCCGCGCATCCTGCTGCTCGTCAGAGTAAAGCCCGACGGCGATGCCGGCTCGATCGTCAAGTCATTATCGCAAGCGCTCAAAGCGCGCCCGCTGGAGGTGCGCGAGCTCAAGCGCGAGCTGAAAAAAGTTGGCGGCGATATGTTTATCTTCCTCGCGCTGGAGAACATGCGCATCTACCTCGTCGGTGGCGTGCTGCTGGCTTTGATCGCGATACTCGCCATCGCGTTGACGAATTACTTGGAAGACCGCCGCACCCTCGGGCTCTTACGCGTGCGCGGCGTATCGCCGGCGCAATTGTTCCGCTTCTTCGCATCCAGTCTCTTGGCGCCGGCGTTGCTCGGGCTGGTGGTCGGGTTGCTGGTCGCCGCTGCGGCCGGTTTCGGTCTGACAAACTTGATCTGGAGTCTGCGTGAATTGAAATCCGTGGTTCATCTTCTGCCGACGCATCTAGTCATTTCAGACTGGACGGTGTGGATCAGTCTCGGCCTATTGGCCGTGGTCGTCACCATCGCGCTGCTTTTTAGTCTATGGGTATTCCGTCGCTCGGCGCGGACGAGCATGATGGAAGGATGAAAAGAATGGAGTGATGGAGTGTTGGAATAGTGGAGTGATGGGTTGGTCCGTATCCGATCCAATACTCCAGTACTCCAACATTCCATCACTCCAATGAGTCTGACTTCGGAGGATATCATGAGCGATAACGGCTTTTTCAAAAATCGCGGCGTGCCGGTCAAAGTCGCCAACCTGACGAAGTCCTATGAGACTTCGGCCGAACAGGTGCGGGCGTTGAAGGGTGTCGACTGGGAAATCAATCCAGGAGAAGCGGTCGCCTTGATGGGGCCATCGGGGTGCGGTAAGACGACGCTGCTCAACCTTCTCGGCGGAGTGGATCATGCGACGGGAGGCGATATCCTTGTCGGTGACCAGAAGCTCGGTTCTCTTTCCGAGCGCGACTTGGAAAAGTATCGGCTGCACAGAGTTGGTTTTGTTTTTCAATTCTTCAACTTGATCCCGACGCTCACGGCGATGGAAAACCTGGAGCTTCCAATGCTAATTGCGGACATCAGCTCTGCCGAGCGAAAGCAACGAATCGAAGGATTGTTGCAAATGGTAGGGCTGGGGGACAAAGGGCACAAACGGCCGGAAGAGTTGAGCGGCGGCGAGCAGCAACGGGTCGCGGTAGCGTTATCACTGGCCAATGATCCGTCGCTGATTCTAGCGGACGAACCGACCGGAAATCTGGACACCGGAAACACGGAAACGATCACATCGCTTTTTCTCTCACTGGCGGAGAACTACGGCAAAACCGTGATCATGGCGAGCCACGACCCCAAGGCCGTGGAACACTTCAAGAAAGTCTACAATATGCGCGACGGGAATTTTGTGTGACGCGCCATTACGATCGGCAGCAGATGGTTCGATGCCCGACACGAAGTTTGTTTTCTCAGCGCCCGCGATGAGGTTTCCGAGCTGAGTTGTTTGCTCAGTCGCGGTCCGACGGTCTTGTCACCCTGAGCGATAGCGAAGGGTCTCGTCTTCTTTCCACAGCGCACGTATGCCTCAGGATTCCTATTACGTTTACATTATGACCAACAAGTTTCGGACTCTGTACACCGGGGTGACGAATGATCTGGCGCGACGAGTATACGAGCACAAAAATAAAGTCCTTCCTAGCTTCACGTCCCGCTACAACATCACGATGCTTGTTTACTTCGAAGAAACGAGTGATGTTCAAACCGCATTAAATCGGGAGAAACAAATAAAAGGCTGGAAGCGCACGAAGAAGAGCGCTTGTTTGCATCGCTCAATCCGAAATGGATTGACTTGAGTGCAGGATGGTACAAAGACGAGATTCTTCGCTAACGCTCACAATGACACCCAGCCATCAAGAGCGCTATTCTTGACTTCAAATTTCAATGCCTCTCGTGGTAAGTCTCCTTGAGTTAGGAGGGATTTCAATGGGATATACGCGATGGATATATAAATGCTGTCTAGAGAGAATAGTCAGTCTTTCGTTCTTGGTTGCACCATTACTGCTCGCCTTTCTCTTCGCACCGGCGACCGCTGATTCGCCCAGCGATTCTAAACGGGCGGCTTTTGAAGTGATCGATCGCAACGCCGAGCAGATCGCGACGGTCGGTGATGTGCTCTATTACTTCGGCGAGCCGGGTATGCAGGAGTACGAGAGTTCGAAATATTTGAAGGAAACCCTGGAGCGGATCGGCTTCAAAGTCGAAGTCGGCGGCGCTGGATTACCGACGAATGTTTGGGCGACGTGGGGTTCGGGAAAGCCCGTGATCGCTATTGCCACCGAGATGGATTCACTGCCCGAAGGCTCACAAACTCCGGGCAGCATTCCGCGCAAGCCGCTTGTCGAAGGCGCGCCAGGTCATATGGAAGGGCACAACCTGATGGCGGCATCTGCTGTCGGGGCGGCGCACGCGGTCAAGAAGGCGATGGAGCAATTCAAAACTCCCGGCACGATTGTGGTCTCGATCGGTCCTGCCGAAGAACAATTGATGAGCCGCCCCTATTTGGTCCGCGACGGATATTTCAAGGACGTTGACGCGGCGATCCTCACGCACGTTGCCGACAGCTCGGCTACAGGGTACGGCTTGCAAAATTATGCTTTGATCGGTGCCAAGTTCACTTTCAAAGGCAGAACCGCGCACGGCGGCGTAAATCCCTGGGACGGTAAGGACGCCGTCGATGCGGTTGTCCTGATGGACATCGGTTTCGACAAGCTGCGTGAGCATCTGCGACCGACTTACCGCGGCCACCGCACGATCACCATTGGCGGCGTGCAGCCAAACATCATTCCCGATGTTGGCCAGATCTGGTGGTTTATTCGCGACGCTAACGGTCCGTGGGCCAAGGAAAATTTCGACAAGCTGGTCAACATTGCGCGTGGCGCGGCACTGATGACGGGAACCACAATGGAAATGGAGCCGTTCGGCGCCGCATGGCCGTCGCTCGGTAACAAGGTGATTGCCGAAACGATTCAGAAAAACATCGAAATGGTCGGTATGCCGAAGTGGACGGATGAAGAAAACAAGTTCGCCAAGGAATTACAGAAATCGTTGGGCAGAAAGGAAGAAGGTCTTCCGACCAAGGTAGAGCCGCTCCTAGCGTCGAGGCAGAATAGTTCCTCAAACGACATTGGAGATGTTACTTGGGTTGTGCCGAGCGCGACTGTTCGATTTCCCGTTGTCGTGCCTGGCGTGCAACCGCACCACTGGACGGCAGGTATCACGCCGACAATGTCAATCGCCCATAAGGGCGCAGTCGTTGGCGCAAAGGTCATCGCTGCTTCTGTACTTGACCTGCTGGCATCGACTGAGCTTCGCGCCGCCGCGAAGAAACAGTTTGAAGAAGATACGAAGGAAACGAAATATTTTTCGCTGCTGCCGCCGGGCGCCAAGCCGCCGCTGGATTTGAACAAGGAAATGATGGATAAATATCGTCCGGCGATGCGGAAGTTTTATTTGAACAAGAAGGCGGAGTTTAAGTAGGCGTGGTTCAAGACCCGGCCTTTCGCCGTTAGGGACATTTGCAACAGAGCCGGTACTAGGCGAATTGACGCGATAGCCAGGAGGATTCCCATGCGGAAGAGTCTTTTGGCGTCTCTCGCGATAGTTTTTCTCTACGCCTCAGCCCAGTCGGCTGATAAGGTCAGGATCGGATTTCCAGATTTCTCGTCGCCATTTCTCTCGCTGCCCTTAGGACAGAAGCCGGGTTATTTTCAACAGGAAGGGATTCAAGCCGAGTTCATCCGAATCAGGTCTACCGTTGCGTTGACAGCGCTAGTGAGCGGTGAACTCGATTATCACACCGTCCTGGGTCCCGGGATCGCCGCAGCGATCCGGGGAGTTCCGGTCAAAATCGTCGCCTGTTACACACCGACCGTCGCTACCATTCTGATTTCCCGACCAGAGTTTAAATCCGTCGAAGCGCTTCGGGGCAAGACGGTTGGACTCAACAGCTACGGCGGCGGCCTCGAGGGCCAGGCGAGGTTGATGTTCAAGCATTTCGGCTTTGACCCGGACAAAGACGTAAAATTTCTCGCCACCGGAGGCGTCGAGTCCCGGCTCACCGCTTTGAAGCAAGGATTGACTTCGGCCACATTGGGCTCTCCGCCGATAGATTTTTTGGGAAAGAAGCTCGGCTTTATCGTCCTGGCGAGAGCCAGTGAACTTTTCAGCTATCCCTCGAGCGGATTGATCGTGAACGTAAAGAAGATTAAAGAGAAGCCGGACGAGATCAAGCGAATGCTTAAAGCGGGCATCAGAGCCAACCGCTACATCAATCAGAATCGCGAGAGTACGATCCAGGCCATGTTGGAGTGGATGAAAATTGACCGAGAGATGGCCGTGGCTACCTACGATTCGGTCGTGAAGACTTACGGCGATGATTTGTCCGTGCCCGAGAGCGGGCTCCGGCTACTGATTGAGGAGGCGAAAAAGGCGGCCAATTTGAGCCGCGAAGTATCACTCAATGAGGTTGCGGATCTCTCGCTTCTCAGAGAAGCGCAGAGGGAGTTGGGGATTATAGGAAGGTAGGAAAAAATCATGCCTCCAGTAGAACAGATCAAGGCTAAGCGGGCCGGGATCGGTTTACGCGCCTGCGACCACGGCCGAGCGTTTCCCGGCTTTACCTTGTTCGCGCCGCAAAGTGGCGGTGGCAAGGTTTACCTGATCGACCTTGACGGTAACGCGGTTCACACCTGGCAGATGCCTTACGCTCCCGGCAACTCCGGCTATCTCACCGAAAGAGGCACTTATTTTTACAACGGAAAGACCGTCGATAATTCAGCGCGATACATCAGTCGGCAGCCTTGGAAAGGCGGCGTGGCCCTGGAGGCGGATTGGAACGGGCGCGTTCTCTGGGAAGTTCGTCATCCCGACCATCATCACGACGGCATACGACTTCGTAACGGCAATGTCTTGCTTATTTGTTTAGCTCAGCTGCGTGACTATCTCGTGGCGCAGGTCAAAGGCGGTCTACCCGGCACCGAGCACGACGGCAAGATGTATGCGGACTATCTCGTCGAGATGACGACCGATGGGCAAGTCGTTTGGGATTGGAGTACTTGGGAGCACCTGGACCCGGTGACCGATCGTATCGCGGCGGTGCAAGATCAGCGTGAAGCATGGACCCATGCTAACGGTCTCGCCGAGCTGACGAATGGCGACATCGTTGTCAGCTTTCGAAATATCTCCACCGTGATCATCATCGATCGTCGAACCGGCGAGATCATCTGGAAGCTTGGTGCGCCTCCGCTGTCCGGCCAGCATGCGCCAACACCGCTCCCTAATGGCAACCTGTTGCTATTCGACAATGGCCCGCACCGCTTGGACCATTCTATGACGTTTTCACGTGTCATCGAGGTCGAGTTGGCGAGCAAGCGAATCGTCTGGAAGTATCAGGAGAGACGGGAGTATGAATTCTATAGTCCGAGGATTTCGAATGCTCAGCGGCTGCCGAACGGCAACACGCTGATCTGCGAGGGCGATTTCGGTCGTCTCTTCGAGGTGACGGGCGACGGCGAGTTGGTCTGGGAGTTCGTCAATCCCTACTTTGGCGAAGGGCCCACGGGACAAAACAATCGTGTGTTTCGCGCTTATCGCTACAGTAAGGAGGAGATTGCTAAAGCCAAAGCCACAGGAGGTGGGTGATGAAAATCATTTTGGCTTCGCTGATAATTCTCCTGCTTTACAACTCGACTCACGGTGCAGATAAGATCAGGATCGGAGTTCCAGAATTCAACGCCCAATTTCTTCCTCTGGATTTAGCAGAAAAGCGGGGCTTCTTTAAAGAGGATGGTCTTCAGGGCGAGACAATCCGCATAAATCCCACCGTTGCACTCGCCGCATTAGTCAGCGGAGAACTCGATTACTGGACGGTCATTGGAAATTCGGTTGCGGCCGCGATCCAAGGAGCGCCGCTAAGAGTCTTGGCTTGTTACGTGCCTGGCTCCCCGAGCGCACTGATCGTACGCCCGGAATTTAAATCTGTTCAGGAGCTTAAGGGGAAAGCCATTGGACTCAACACCTCCGGCGGCGCTCTTGAGTCCACGGCAAGGTTGATATTCAAGCATTTTGGCGTTGATCCCGACAAAGAAATAAAGTTTCTTCCCTTGGGCACGAACGAACGCCGTTTTTCTGCGATGAAGCAGGGGTTGACTGCCGGCACGATGGGCTCTCCCCCGCTGGATTTTATCGGCAAGAAGATGGGATTTGTTGTGCTGGCGAGGGCATACGAACTTTTTAGTTATCCGACGAGCGGTGTCATCGCCAGCGTGAAAAAGATCAAAGAAAAACCGGATGAGGTTAAGCGGTTAATCAAGGCAGGGATTAAGGCTACCCGGTATATCATTCAAAATCGAGACGGCACGATTCAGTTTATGACGGAGCGGTCAAAGATCGAAAAAGAAATGGCAACAGCCACGTATGATAGCGTCTTGAAGCTCTTTAACGACGACGGAAGCGTGCCTGAGAAGGGACTCCTCCTGGTCATTGATGAGCTAAAAAAGCTTGCGAAGATAGAGCGTGAGATTTCTCCCAGCGACGTCGCGGATCTCGCAATTCTCAAAGAAGCGCAGAAGGAACTGGGTATCAAGGGGAGGTAAAGATCAAATAAGCGTGAAGCTATGTAAAAGAGGAGGGTCGTGAGATGAACTTTTGTGATCGCCCACAAACGTTGCTCGAAGTTCGGCGCTATCGCGCTTCAAGAAATGTCCGTGAGAATAATGGGCCGAGCGCTCTTGTTAGAGGACGAAATCGGCACTCTTTCCGTAAAACTCTGGGGCTGGGTTTGACCGTAATACTGTTACACGGCACAGAGGTCCTCGCTGAACCCCTCAAGCTAGCATACGCAGCTCTCTCCGCCGGGCAGGTCGCATCTTGGATCGCAAAGGAAGGTGGATATCTTTCGAAGTACGGTATAGAAGGCGAGCTCATTTATATTCCCGCGGTGGCAGCCACCCAGGCGCTGATCGCGGGCGAAATTCAGCTGGCTCAAGTCACGGGGGTCTCTACTTCCGGGGCTATCTTGGCAGGGGCCGACGTAAGAATCGTAGCCAGCTCGCTCAACCGGCTCGTCGGCTCGATTTACGTCCGGCCGGAAATAAAGACAGCGGAGGATCTCAAAGGGAAAAAAATTGGGATATCAAGGTTCGGCGCGTTAAGCGAAATGGGAGTTGGGATTTTTCTCGAGCGCTTCGGCCTCAAGCGCGGCACGGACGTGGCCATCATCCAGTTGGGCGGTCTGCCCGAGATTGTCACGGCGATGGAAAAAGGCGCCGTCGAAGCCGGCTTTGCTTCTCCTCCCAATTCGAGTCGGGCTAAACGGCTCGGCATGAGAGAGCTGTTCGATATCGACACGCTCGGCATAGAGCTGCAGCAGACTTGTATCACCGTTACGACCAAGTACCTGCGCGAGCACCGGCCGGTCGTCAAGTCCTTCGTCCAGGCTTACGCAGAGGGGCTTCATCGTTTTGTCACCGACCGGGATTTTTCCGTTCGGGTGATGAAAAAGTATTTGCGAGTGGACGAAAAAGAAATGCTGGACGACGCTTATACTTTTTACTCTAAAAGAGTCCAAAAAATTCCGTATCCGACGCTTAAGGGTATAAAGTTTATTTTAGACAGTATGGCGGAAACGCAGCCCCGGGCAAGGAACGTGGCGCCGGAGAGTTTTGTCGATCTTTCCTTGCTTCAAGAGATTGAACAGAGCGGGTTTTTCAAGCAACTGTGGAAAAACTAGCTGTGCTGTTCCAGATGTTGGTTGTGGAGGCACTGGAAGACGGAAGCTCTATTATGAGGAGACTATTTGGCGTTTTGCTCGCTAGCTTAGTTCTACAGCCGTCAGTCCATGCGGCTGATAAGATAAGGATTGGAATTCCGGACTTCACCGCCCAATTTGGCTCTTTGCCCTTGGGACAGAAGAGGGGCTTCCTTAAAGAGGAGGATCTTCAGGGCGAGGTCATCCGCATGAATGCCACCGTCGGACTGGCAGCGTTAGCTATCGGAGAGATCGATTATTATACGGTGATTGGCCCTGGAGTCGCTGCAGCGATCCAGGGAGTCCCGATTAAGGTCGTTGCTTGTTACGTGCCCAGCGCTCCCTTCGCCCTCATCGCCCGCCCCGAGTTCAAATCCGTTCAGGACCTTAGGGGGAAGACAATCGGGCTCAACACCTTCGGCGGCAATATTGAGGTCGTAGCGAGGCTGATATTCAAACATTTTGGACTCGACCCGGAGAAGGAGATAAAGTTTCTTGCGTTAGGCGTTAGCGAACGCCGCTTTGCTGCGATGAAGCAGGGACTGGCCGCTGCCACGTTGGGAACTCCGCCATTGGATTTTTTCGGCCAGAAGATGGGGTTTGTCGTCCTTACGCGAGCCCATGAACTTTTCAGTTATCCCGCTAGCGGTGTCCTAGCCAGCGTGAAGAAGATCAAAGAAAGGCCGGATGAAGTTAAGCGAGTGATCAAAGCGGGCATCAAAGCCAACCGCTATTTTCGTCAGAATCGAGAGGGCACAATTCAAGTCATGATGGAGTGGATGAAAATTGATAAAGAGACGGCTACGGCGACCTACGACAGCGCCTTAAAAGCCTTTAGTGACGACGGGAGCGTGCCCGAAGATGGATTCCGCATTCTAATTGAAGAGACCAAGAAGCAGGCCAAGGTGACCCGCGAAGTTTCTCTAAGCGATGTCGCGGAGCTCTCGATTCTCAGAGAAGCGCAACGAGAATTGGGAATTAAGAAATGACGGTGCTGAACTAGGGGTAGCGCGACCGGAATCCAGAAATTTCAAAGCTTTCTGACTGCCGGTTTGGACCGGCATGACGGCAAAGATGACGGATGACTTATTCAATGAATTTTAACTATAGGACACTAGAAGGAAAACAAAGCAAACGAGGAGGAATCATGAAACTCTGGATAGCCTTACTCGCGATCTTAATCGCGTCGATGTGGTCTGGTACCGCCTTCAACGCAGAAAAGACCACCTATCCCCCGCCCCGGTTCCCGTCCTACGTGAAGCCGCCGAAGTCGATCGACGATGTCTTGCCTTATGCCCGCGCGGCGGTGCGCCAGACCGGTGGCCGGACTCCGCTTGGACTGGTGGAGAAGGGAACCGTGCTGATCGTGACGGAAGCTACCGCGGAAGAGATGGTGCTGCAGGCGATCAGGCGCGCTTATGAGGAGCGCGGGGTCAAGGTTCAAATTGTTCCTGACTATGAGCTCGTCGGGATCAGCAAGGAGGAGGCGCGCAGAGCCAGGGAGGCTACGCGCGGTTTCGCGTCCGAGCAAGGTTACATGGAAGCGGAACGCTGGATCAGCAGACAGTTTTCCGATCCGGAAGTTCCCAAAAAGTGGCTGAAGGAGAGAAGGCCGGACCTGTATAAAGCACTATTCGAAAAAGAAGCGCACATTACGCCGCAGCTCAAAGCCACCGTCGACAAACTCACGCGCAAGGGTCTTTCGGAAGGGTTGATCAAGTACCTGGACAAACATCCGGAAATGAATGCCGTTTTCTTCCAGCGTGGCGGGCGCACGGCGGCGAGTCGAACGATGGGCGAACACAGCAAGAAATTTTTCGGCAATTTTATTTTTGACAATCGCTGGGAGCTCATGAACAAGGCGGCGACTTTTCCGGGGGACGTCTGGCGGCTCGCCGAAGAGCGAATCATCGAGCCTCTAGCGTGGGTCGACCGTGTGCATGTCACCGATCCGGAAGGGCCAACTTCACTTTTGATGTCGATGAAAAGCAGGCACAGGCGTGGGCTAAGGGAGGATACCAACAGGGACATCTCTATATGTTTCCCCACCAGGCCACGGGCCGGTTTCCCTACTCAACGGTGGACTACCCTGCCTTCACGAAAGAATATAATCCGCGCTTTCTGCTCAAGGTTAACGGCATTTTTGCTGGCACGACCAATCACACCGGATCTTATCCGAGAATCGAGGTCCGTTTGAAAGACGGCTATGTGGCGGAGGTAAAGGGCGGAGGAATCTACGGTGAAGTGTGGCGGGAGTTTCTCAAGTATCCCAAGATCAACGACGTCACTTATCCCTTCCACGATCAACCCGGCTATTGGTGGATCTATGAAGCCGGGCTGGGGACTAATCCCAAGTTTTTCAAGCGGCCGGACGAAGCTATGGAAGGGACAAATTCCTCGGAGCGAAACAACGCCGGGGTGATTCATTGGGGATTCGGCTTGCGTCTGCATCATGGGCCGGAGAAGCCGCTGGAATCGAAAGATTGGATGGATTTCGCCGCGCAGCATGCGCTGCCCAACGATCATTGGTGGCATGTTCACAACACGCTGCCGACTTATCGGATTCGCATCCGAGGCACGAAAAATACCTGGCTCACGTTGATCGACAAGGGAGAGATAACCGCCTACAGGGCGCCGGAGGTCCGCGCCCTCGCATCGCGTTATGGTGATCCAAGGGAGTTGCTCGTCGACGATTGGTCGCCGCATTTACCGGGAATCAATGCGCCCGGGAGCTATGAGGATTACGCGAAGGATCCCTGGAAAACACAGGTCATGGTGATGAAAAAGATCGAGTCTGCCAGCTATGAGTATTTTTATCCGGCGGTGAAAAAAAAATGATCCGGGTTCGTTGGTTAGCCGGCTAAAACTCGGCGGGATCGATACGCAGGTGTCATCCTGAGCAAAGCGAAGGATCTCTCAGAGTATGCCGATGCTGTACAAGTCCTACTACGTTTACATTATGACCAACGAATCGGATACTCTTTACATAGGTGTGACAAATGATCTCACAAAGAGGGTTTTTGAGCACAAAAATAAACTGTTTCCTGGTTTTACAGCCAAATACAATATTACAAGACTGGTTTATTTCGAGGAGACCAACGATGTTCAAAGAGCGATAGCTCGGGAGAAACAGATCAAAGGATGGCTTCGCAAGAAAAAGGTTTTGCTGATTAGTTCAGTAAATCCCCAATGGAAAGACTTGAGCGCTGATTGGTACAAGGGAGAGATTCTTCGCTCTCTCTCAGAATGACATCGGAGGAAGATATGAAACACTGGATTGCTACATTTGCGATGTTGGTTTGTCTAGCGCTCAGTGGCCGCACGTATGGCGCTGAGAAGAATGTCTATCCCTCGCCCCGTTTTCCCTCATACACCAAGGCGCCGAAGTCGATCGATGAGGTCATGCCCTACGCGCGCGCGATCGCGCGCCAGACGACCGGCTTGCAGGGCGACGGCTTTGGTATTCTGAAAGACGGCGAAAGCGTTGCGCTGGTTTTGGCGGCGAGCGCTGAGGACATGGTCGTGCAGGCGATCAAGCGCGCCATCGAAGAGCGCGGCGTCAAAGTGAATCTGTTGTATGAACATGAGCTGGTCGGTGTGAGCCGTGCCGACGCCGCCGAACTGCGTAAGGCACGCCGCCAATTCTCTTCAGAACAGGGCTACATGGAGGCGAGAAGATGGATTGACGAGCGGTTTGCCGATCCCGAAGCGCCCAAGAAATGGCTCAAGGAAAGACGACCGGATCTTTACGAGGCGCTTTATCCGGCCAAGGCCGAGATTTCCGATCGCTTGAAAGAAGTTGCCAAGAAACTCGATAGGGAAAATATCGGCAAAGGAATCAAGCAGTTTTTGGAGAAGAATCCGAACGTGAGAGGATTTTTCTGGGGCACCGGCGGCACAACGACGTTGCGGCGTTATGTGCGTCCGTATGAAGAGAAGTATTTGGGGGTGATGGTTTACGATAATCGTTGGACGGTAATGAGCAAAATTTCTTCATTTCCCGGCGATGTGTGGCGGCTTGCCGAGGAGCGGACCATCGAGCCGATCGGTTGGGCCGACCATCTACAGATCACTGATCCGGAAGGAACAAATCTCGCTTCGGAACTCACCGAAGATATGTCGGAGCGCTGGGCGCGCGGCGTTTATCAGCAGGGACATCTTTATATGTTCCCCAATCAAGCAACGGGACGCTTTCCGTATTCTGTTGTCGAGTATCCGGCGTTCCAGAAGAAATGGAACCCACGCTCGCCGACGCCAAAGCCCAACGGTGTCATCGCCGGCACGGCGAATCACGCGGGCCATTTTCCGCGAACTGAAGTTCAAATCAAGGATGGCTTCGTCGCCGACGTAAAGGGGACGGGCGTATACGCTGACGCCTGGCGTGAGTTCCTCAAGTATCCGAGGATCAACGAAGTGACCTATCCCTATCACGACCGTCCGGGCTATTGGCTGCTTTACGAAGCCGCGCTGGGCACCAATCCAAAATTCTATAAGAGGCCGGATGAGAATATGGTGGGAGAAAACACCACGGAGAGAAATCGCAGCGGCGTGATGCACTACGGCCACGGCATCCGTGTGCACCATGGCCCCGACTCGCCGGAGTGGGCCAAAGAATGGGTCGAGTTCACCAAGAAGAATAACCTGCCGGACGACCACTGGTTTCATATCCACAATTATTTCACCACCTACAGGCTCCGTGTGCGCGGCACAAAAAACACCTGGGTGACCATCATTAACAAGGGCCGTATGTCGTCGCTCGATAGCCCGGAAGTGCGCGCGTTGACTTCGCGCTACGGTGATCCGAAGGAGTTACTGGCCGAAGATTGGGTGCCGGAGATTCCCGGCATCAACACGAAGGGGCGCTACGACGACTACGCCAAAGATCCATGGAAAACGGTCACGAGCATTTTTAAAAGAGTCGACGACGGAACCTATGAATATTTTTATCCCGCCGCGAAGTCGGCGGGAAAGAAGTAGCCACAAAGAACGCAAACATCGCAAAGTGGGAAATGATCGTGACGATCGCCCGCCGATCGATGAATGTTGGGCGAAGCCACAACATGAATACACCATTTTATAAAAGCTCGCCGGGGTTACTAACAACAGTTATCTTGTCGATTTGGTCGACTGGTGTGTTCGCCGAAGACATTACCGTCTCCTACGCTTCGCTCGGCGCGGCGTACATGGACCATGTTGTCGCAATCGAGAAGGGCTATGCTTCCGAGGAAGGGCTCAACGTAAAAATCCTCAGATCCGGGGGAGGCTCCGCGACCCAGACTCTGCTATCAGGTCAAATACACTTCAGCTCGTCAGCAGGATCCGCTCTCAGCGCAGCGCTGCGCGGCGGTCCGGTCAAAATTATTTACACCAATCAATCACGACCGACTTACAAATTGCTTTCGAACAAACCTGAGATTAAGACCCTGCAGGACCTGATCGGCAAGAAGATCGCCATCAACACTTTTGGCGACACCGGCCATCTGTCCACGTTGCTGCTGTTAAAGAAGTATCGGCTGGATCCGAAATCGTTTCTCTTCATTGCGGTAAGAAGCGAAGCGCGATTTCCGGCATTCCTTTCCGGCTCCGTCGATGCCGCCCCGCTATCGCCGAGAGATATCACGCAGCTCGGATCGATTCGCGCGAACACCCTCGCCGATATCAGCAAGGAAATCCAACTCGTTTGGAACGGCGTCGCGGTATCAAACAAATTACTGGCCGACAATCCCGCGTTGGTTGAGCGATTTCTCCGCGCATTGGCGAAGGGCAGGGAATTTGCGCGCCGTTACAAAGAGCCGACGATCGCGATGGTGTCCAAGCATACTCCGTTGCCGCCGGATGCGCTTTTGGTCGATTATGACACGGCATTGAGCAGCATGACCGATGAAGGGTCGGTGGCGGACGAAGTGCTGAAGGACGAAATTTTGACGCGCGCTGAATTGATCCAAGCCGCGAACGTTCCCGATCCAAGCAGGTTTTACGACTATAGCATCATTAAGAAAATCTACGCTGAGCTTAAGAAAAGCTGGAAGCCTAAGTTGTAACGTTAGTGTGCTTCGATGTAAGAGAGTGGACATCGTCATTCGGCAATGCGTTTAATCAATAGGAGGACAAGATGGCTAAGAAAATACGCGAGTTCATGACGCATAGGGAGCCGCCCGAGCATATCTGGATGGAACGGGATGAAAGCGCGGTCATCGGCACGGCCCGCATGGGGCAAAGAATGGTCCCGAGAATTCGCCCGTTCGATCTGCTTCGGAGCACGCCGCTTTCGGGCAATCGCGCGCGAGTTGCGATATTCGAGGGCGACAGTTTGCGGGTCGCCGTCGAACATATCGCCGGACGCGAGGCGCAGCTCACACGGGCGGCGGATCATGACGTGGTTTATTTACAATTCTGCGGGCGCTCGAAGATCGAAAGCGAATCGGGCGTCGTTGAAGTCGAGCCCGGCGAGATCGTCCTCGTTCCGGCGGCGATCTCGCACCGCACGACGGGCACGGACCAATGCTTGCGCGTGCGCGTGGCGACGCAAGAGTGTGTGACCGAAGGTGTGGATCCGGAAAAGCCGACGATGCAAAGGCAATTTGCAATTTGCCGTACGGCCTTCCGAACCGGTCGGGGTCACGAACGGCGGCAAATCGGACTCTGACGGTCAAGGACTGGTCTTGGAGCATATCAGTTTCTGGGATCCACAGTCGGATCTTTGGGTCGAGCGTGATGTTGCGGCACTCATTGGGTGCAAGCGGGAAGGCGGTCGCGTCGTTAAGAAATTAAGCGCGTTCAATTATTTTACCGGCATGACCGGCAAGGGCGGAGCGCGTGCTCCGATACTTTACAACGGCAAGGAGTTTCGCGTCGATGTTTATAATCTCGAAGAAGAACAGAACGGCTTTCATCGCGGCTGCGATGAAGACGAGATCTGGTTTCAGTTTCGGGGTCATTCGCTGAATCACACCGAGTGGGGCGCGCTCGAGCTGGATCCCGGGCAGATGTCCTACATTCCTCGTGGGGTCGCCCATCGGATCACGGGTAGCCCCGGCTTTCTGCGCATGGTGCTTTACAGCCGCAAGCTGGTTCATCCCAAAGCATTCAACAATGTCTCTGAGCGCGAAACGCGTTTTGACGTGCAGTAAAGTCTTTGTTGCGGCGGCGGTGTCGAAGAGAGAATTTTCACCACGAAGCGAAGGATTCGGATTATTCACCGCTGAGGCGCTGAGGACGCGGAGGGGGAGAGTTGGAAAATAAAATCTCTGCGAATTCTGTGTCTCTGCGGTAAATGTTCCTTTTCATCTTTGGTTGCGGCTTTGCCGTGCTAGGACCGTTGCAATCAAGACCAACATGAAGGAGCTATCTCGCATCTCTTCAATCATTCTTGCTTTCGTATTCGCGATTGGGCACGCGAATGCGCAGACATCATGGCAGAGCGAGTGGGAGAAAACGCTCGCGGCGGCAAAGAAGGAAGGCAAGGTCGTCGTGGGTATTCCGCCGAGCCAGGAGTTGAGAAAAGAGCTCGAGAGCGCGTTCAAGGCGAAGTTCGGTTTTGAGTTGGAACTATTTGCCGCTACCGGGCCACAGATCGCCAACCGCGTCGTCACCGAAGGCAAAGCGGGTGTGCGTTACTTCGACACTTTCATCTTTGGCTCGTGTACCGGTGTGCCGCTGATCAAGACCGGACTGTTCGATCAGGCTGAAAATTACATGGTTCTCCCCGAAGTGAAAGATCCGAAAAATTGGTGGGGCGGTCATGTTTTCATGGACAATCTGAGCGGCACGCGGCTCTTTTATTCTTTCATCGCGACCAAGACTACGGAAGGCTTTTGGTACAATACGACACTGGCGAAGCCCGACGAGCTTCGTTCACTGGATGATTTTCTCGATCCGAAGTGGAAAGGGAAGATCGGATTGAGCGATCCTCGCGTGCCGGGCTCCGGTTTGTCGGTGTGGTCGTATCTTTGGGACATCAAAGGGGAGGACTATCTCAAAAAACTCGTGCAGCAAGATCTTTTCGTCACACAGAACCTGCGGCAGCTCGCCGAAGCGTTGGCAAAAGCGAAGGTGGCGCTCACACTCGGTATCGGTGTCGCGCAGACGGAACCTTTCGTCAAAGCTGGCCTGCCGGTCAAAAGTCTTCCCGAACCACGCGAGGGAACGCCTTCAAGCAACGGCTATGGCAGTCTGGCGATACTCAAGAATCCGCCGCATCCCAATGCCGCAAAGGTTTTCGTGAACTGGCTCTTGAGCAAGGATGGGCAGGAGCTTTACAGCCGAGCGCTGCTGCATGGCACGCGCCGCTTGGACGTGGATACCCAGTCGATGGTCAAAGAGGGCGTTGAAGCAGCCAAAGATTATCTGAGTGTGAAAGACAACGAGCGCTTGCGCAATTATTTGGAAGACAAGTGCGTCGAGGTGAGACTCCGGTCCCAGAGATTCGCGGAAAAGATACTCCAATAAAAATACGCACAGACTCGATGTGCTGTGCAGGTCATTCCGGCGAACGCCGGAATCCAGAGGGTGACGATTTGGCCAACGGCCTAGTTGCGGATCAATAGTCAGTGACCGTCTATGTTCGTGAACCTGTGGATTTGAGAAAATGATGGAATCACTTCCCTACCGAGATTTCCGCGGCTTCATCGAAGAGGCCAAAAAAATCAGTGAGTGGCGACTCATCGAAGGCGCCGATTGGGACAATGAAATCGGCGCTTTGATTGAATCGACGGCCGAGCTCGATTCTCGGCCGATGCTGCTATTCGATAAGATCAAAGGCTATCCCGCCGGGTTTCGCCTGGTCAGTCTTGCCTTTGCCAATTACAAGCGGACCGCGCTTGCCTTCGGGATTTCTCCCGAGAAAAGCAAGCTTGAAGTCGTACGTTTGCTGGCGCGGAAGATGAAGTCTGGCAAAGCGATTCCGCCAGTGGAGGTAAAGTGTGCGCCGCTAATGGAAAACGTGATGGAAGGCGACGCAATCGATCTGTTCAAATTTCCCGCGCCGCGCTTTCACGACGGCGACGGCGGCCGTTATATCGGCACCGGCAATTGCCTGATCAACGCCGATCCGGAAAGCGGCTTTATCAATGCCGGTACTTACAGAATGCAATTGCACGATCGCGACCTTCTGGGACTATGGATGAGTCCGGGGCAACATGGACGATTGATTTGCGCGAAATATTGGGAGCAAGGGAAGAGTTGTCCGGTCGTCGTGGCGTTTAGCCCGGATCCGCTACTCTTTACCTTAGCGCACACCAAAGTTGCTTGGGGAAATTCCGAATTGGATTATGCCGGCGGCCTACTGGGCCGCCCGTTGGAGATCATTCGGGGCCCTCTCACCGGTTTGCCGATTCCCGCCGGATCGGAAATCGTCATTGAAGGCGAGGTGCCGCCACCTAAAATAGACTCCCGCGCCGAGGGACCTTTCGGAGAATGGCCAGGATATTATTCCGGCGGCACTCTCGGCACAGGCGAACCACAACCGGTGATCAGAGTCAAAGCGATATATCATCGCAGCGAGCCAATTTTGGAAGAAGAAGCGCCGCTGTGGACCGGCGCGATGAAAATCGACGGCAATCCGACGGCGGGAATTCTCTGGGATCAGTTGGAGGCGGCGGGGATTCAAAACGTCGTCGGCGTTTACAATCACTCACCTTATTTTACGGTCGTTGCGATTCAGCAAAAATACGCGGGCCACGCAAAGCAAACGGGCCTAGCGGCGGTCAGCTCTGCAGCGGCGGCGCGCAATGGTCGCTATGTCGTCGTGGTCGACGAAGACATCGATCCGACGAATATGAAAGAGGTCTTGTGGGCGATGATGACACGCGTCGATCCACCGACCAACATCGACATCATCGACGGCTGCTGGAGCACGCCGCTCGATCCGCGCATGCCGCCCGAAAAGCGGGAATCAAAAGACCACACCAACGGCCGGGCGATTTTCTACGCGGTGCGGCCGTTCGAATGGAAAGACAAATTTCCCAAAGTCAGCCGCTCGAGCCGTGAGTTGCGCGAAAAGGTGATCGCAAAATTCCGCGACGTGATTCCATTCCCAGGCGGATGACGGTTCGGAGGAAAAGCTGGACTATGAACGCGACCAGACAGCGAGCGCTTGGCTTCGTCGGCCTCCTTGCGTTGCTATTGCCATCCTTTTCCCGAGCGGCGGAATGGCAGTCGGAGTGGGAGAAAACATTGGCTGCCGCCAAAAAAGAGGGCACAGTTGTAGTTGGCATTCCGGCAAGCAGCGAATTACGAACCGTTATCGGGACGAAGTTCAAAGAGAAGTTCGGCATCGCCACTGAACTGCTGTCGGCCCGCGGTCCGGAAAATGTGACGCGGATTATCACCGAATTCAACGCTGGGGTTCGTTATTTCGATATACTCGTGGCGGGAGGAGCCACGC
>WNFV01003989.1_pt1 | contig 20972 bp, 16 predicted proteins | sample 5400101 | NCBI WGS metagenome assembly WNFV01 (sample SAMN13153361, study PRJNA577476) | soil metagenome | isolation source: 115 cm soil or saprolite under grassland replicate 1 | place: USA:California | collected 2016-06-15 | reverse complement strand
TGAAACGGGAGTTCGCTTGACCAAGGCAGCCATGGCCGAAATTGAAGCCCAGATCGTACGTCACCCCACCTTAGGCAAGTGGTTCATCGACATTCTGCCACCAGCATACCGGGATGGTTAATTATTTTCGCGTCCCTTACAGTTGGGGAGGTGATGCGGCCGATGCGGCCCGAGCAGCCGATCTTCAAATACTGCTGCGTCGACGCGGCCGCCAGCTCGCGACCGTTGACGCCCTGATCGCCGTGACGGCGCTACGCTATGACCTAACTCTGCTCACAACCGATGCCGATTTTCAAGCGGTTCCTCAAAGAAAAGAATCTGGTGCCCGAGGCGCTGTTCCGCCGCGTTGAGGTGGAAAAGCTGCTGCATAGCCTGGAGCCGGACGAAAGCACATATTCCAGCGCAATCGAGGCGCTGGTAACGCGGATTCTGGCAGCGAAGGCGGCGAACCCGGCGGCGGATGTGGCGGCGCAGGAGCGCGAGATCGACGAGCGGGTGTATGCGCTGTACGGGCTGCGGCCGGAGGAGATACGGATGATCGAGGAGAGCGTGGGGCGGTAGGGCGAGCAGGGATTGGCAACGCGACGCGATGAATTTGGCGGCGAAAACCGACGAAAATCCGCGCCAAACCCAGCGCGTCTTAAGCTGGTAGCACCTTGCAAGTGGTACCACGCCAGACGCGCAGGGTTTGGCAACGCGACGCGCAGGGTTTGGCAACGCGGTTCGACGAGTGCGACCCTCAAGTATCAAGTATCAAGCATCAAGTATCAAGTATTAAGTATCACAGAGGCCACTATGCCGATCTCCCTGATCGTCCACGGCGGAGCGTGGGATATCCCCGACGACGAGGTGGCCGCGCACCAGTCCGGCTGCCGCGCCGCGCTTGAGGCCGGCTGGGAAGATGCCCCGATCTTCGATGCCGGCGTCGGATCAGTGCTCAACCGCGACGGCGATGTCGAGCTGGACGCGGCGATCATGGATGGGCCGACGCTGCGATCCGGCGCGGTGGCGGCGGTGCGGCGGGTGCGCAACCCGATCACGCTGGCGCGGCGGGTGCTGGAGAGCCAGGTCATCCTGCTGGTTGGCCAGGGGGCCGAGCGCTTCGCCGCAGCGGCTGGCCTGCCGCTATGCGACCCAGCCGAGCTTATCGTCGAGCGCGAGCGCAGGCGCTGGCAGGAGCTCCTGAACCAGGGAAATTTTCGGTCACAGGATGCATTTGGCGCCAGACAGGGAGACAGGGAGACAGGGAGACAAGGAGAAGGGGAAGTCTCAACTCTGCCTGTCTCCTTGTCTCCTAGTCTCCCGCTCACCCACCCCGGCGACACTGTCGGCTGCGTCGCGCTCGACCGCGCCGGGCGCATGGCCGCTGGCACATCCACCGGCGGCACCGCCAACAAGCTGCCCGGGCGCGTGGGCGACTCGCCGCTGATCGGCGCCGGCCTGTACGCCGACAACCAGACCGGCGGCTGCTCGACCACCGGCTGGGGAGAGTCGATCATGAAAGTGCTGCTGGCGAAAACCGCGACCGACCTGATCGGCGCCGGGCACGACCCGATGGCGGCGGCGCGCCAGGCGATCGATATCCTCGCGCGGCGCGTCGGCGGCCTGGGCGGCTGCATCCTGCTCGACAGCTCCGGCCAGATCGGATTTGCCTGCAACACCCCGCGCATGGCCTATGCCTACCGTGCCGAAGATGGCCCGATCGTCGTCGGTATCTGATTTTTAGGAAATAATCCTATGGGTAACATTTTTCGCCCCGGCGGGGCGAAAAATGTTACCCAAAAACATAAAGTACCATGCTGCCGTTCGTCCTGAGCTTGCCAGCCCTGAGCGTGTCGAAGGGCCGAAGCGCAGACTAAAACCGCTTTGTGCGTAAACAAGTACAAAGGAGAGATCTTGACACAGCCTTAACTATTACATAACAATCTGCGATTAGAGTTGCATCCATGATACAATGACGCTCGCAGATCGCATACGCAAGTGCATGCAAGCGGCGAGCGCTGAGGAGGAGTTAGATGCGACCCCGTGAACACTATGTTCAGCAGCTTGAGGCGCTCCATACCGAGATCCGCGCGCTTGGCCAGGTGGTGATCGTCTCGATCACCCGTGCGATCGACGCGCTGCGCCGACAGGATATCGAGGCTGCGCGGCGGATCAGGGCCGACGACGAGCGGATCGACCAGGCCCAGGCGGCGCTGGAGGAACACGCGCTGACTATCATGGCCACCCAGCAGCCCATAGCCGGCGATCTGCGCGAGATCATCGCGGCGATCGAGATCGCCAGCGAACTTGAGCGCATTGGCGACTACGCCAAGGCAATCGCGAAGATCACCATTCGCAACGCCAACCAGCCGTTGGTCAAGCCGCTGATCGATATTCCCCAGATGGCTGAGAAAGCGATCAATATGCTGGGCAATGCGCTGGATGCATATGTCAATCGCGACACCGAGGCTGCGCACAGTCTGGCCGGATTGGACGATCAGGTGGACCGGCTAAGCGACAACATGCGAGCTGAGCTACTCGACCTCATCCAGAGCGACCCAATCACCGCCGCGCGCGCGGTCGATCTGATGTTCGTGGCCCATAACCTGGAGCGCATCGCCGATCGCACCACCAATATCGCCGAGCGAGTGATCTTCATGGTCAAGGGCGATATTGTGGAGCTCAACCCCTAGTGCGCTTTCAGTGCAGAGGTTAGGGGTTGGGAGTTGGGTGCTGGGCTTCCAGGCCGCCCTTCAACGCACAAACACTGAGGAAGCAGTATGAACGCCCAAGACATTCTGAAGTATGGTCACGGAACTGTGCTACAGGCGATCGACGGCCTGGCCGAACCGGCGTGGGAAATGACCGGTGCATGCGGCGTCTGGTCGGTCAAAGACATCATCGCGCACCTGGCCTCGTACGAGCTTGTGCTGAAAGAGGTGCTGTCGTCATTCCAGGGTGATTCGGCCATGCCCAGCTCATCCCCAGGCGGCAGCGCAACGCCGACGCTGAACGCGTTTGTCGAATCCGGCGGCCATTTCAACGACGCCCAGGTTGCGCTGCGTAAAGACAGTAGCCCTGCCAATGTGCTCACCGAGTACACCAGCGTCCACGATCAGGTCGTGGCGCGGGCGGCACAGATCCCGGCCGAGCCTTTCCGCAAAACCGGGACGCTGCCCTGGTATGGCGAGGAGTACGCGCTGGATGATTTCATCGTCTACGCCTTCTACGGCCACAAGCGCGAGCACTGTGCCCAGATCGTCGCGTTTCGCGATCGGCTGGCATTGTAAGAGCCAAGAACCCATTGGGCGGTTTGGGTCAGCGGCGAGCGACCGGGGAACACCCTTTCTGGGGGTTGCGCGGGGCTTTCGCCCCGCGCAACCCCGCCAGTTGAGAAACCCCGCGGCTAGGCTGTGATCTGGAACGGAGGAATCGGGCGGGTCGCGCGCAGCCGCGCGATCGAGTCACTCGCGGCCTCATGGACGGTGATTTCCCCATCCTGCATGGCCTGGGTTAAAGCTGCCAATACATCGGTGGTGGCGGCCGATGCGCCTAGCCGTCCCAGCGTGCGCGCGGCACCCTCGCGCACATACACGTCGGGGTCGCCAAGCAGCCGCGTCAGCTGCTTAACCAGGATCGGTGCGCTCGCCATCTCGCCCATCTCACCCAACACGAGCGCAGCCGACGAGCGGACGAAGCTATCTTCGTTGACCAAGCAAGCCGAAAGGTGATCGAGTAGCTGCGGCGTTGTGATGCGGTCGCGCAGCATCCCGATCGCGCGGGCGGCTGCGATGCGCGTCTCGGCATCGTTGTCGTGCAGGGCCACCTTCACCAGCGTCTTTTGCAGCAGCAACCCTGGCTGCTCGGCGATCAGGCCAAGCATACGTGCTGCGGAAGCGCGCACATGCGCCGCGCTGTCGGTCAGGCCATCGTGGATGAGCACCAGGTCGGCTGGAGTGTAGCGCCCATTCCGGTTGCGCAGCACGCGCAGCGCGTCCGAGCGTGTCTGCCAGCCTGGGTCGCTAAGCACGCGCCGCAGCAACACAAACTCGCCGGTGAATAATTCCAGCTCGCGATCGAGCTGCCCGCGCAGCCATTCCTCACGCCCACCGTTCAGCCGCTGGCGCACCAGCGCGATCGTCTGGAGTTCGATCAGCAGCTGCTCGATTGCGGCGCGCATATCGCGGCTGGAGCGCAGCTCGCGATCGAGCTGCGGGGCCGATTGATAGCGCAGGCGCGCGGCGCGCTGCACGATCTGGTCGGCGCCCGCCTCGCGGGTGATCGCTGCCAGTGTCATCACAGCTGCGATCGGCTCGTGCTGGAATGCTTCCAAAAATGGATCGAGCGTGCGCAGAACCAGAAACGATAGCAAGCTGGGTGCGCCGGCAAGCTGCATCTCCTGGCGCGGGTTACGCGCGAAGCTACGTAGATGCTCACCGATCTGGCGCCGCCATGTATCCTGATCAAACATCGCGCTTTGGGCCTGGGCGCCTCGTTTCACCGCATGTGGTAAGCCCACGGCCACTCCTCCGTTGGAGAAAATTATAGCACGTAGTGCCCCGAAACTCTATGATGGAGCTTACGGAAAGGTTACACTGAGCTAATATCAGGACGTTTGTACCAGCGTGGAGGTTACATGAGATTGCATATTGAACAATATGCCATTTACAATATGCAATCGTGCTAGCGGCTGTGGCGCACATACACCGGCGCGGGGCCGAGGTCGAGGATGATCTTGCCATCGCGAGCGGCAACCTGGCGCTCAGCGCCATCGCGGTCGGTGACGCTGGCGCTGGCCGATGCGCTGGTGATCGCCGCCGGCAGGCTTTCGGGCGACCAGAGCACATCGATCGCGGTAGCGCCTTGTTGCAGCTGAAGGTCGTACGCTTCCGGCCCGCTGATCGCAATCAGATCATCCAGCAGGATCGCGCCGCCGCCCATGAAGCGGTCGTCGCCGTCGTCGAGCACGATCGAGTCGAGCCGCGCCGGGAAATCCAGCCGGCCGTTGCCGTTCTTGCTGATCCGATTCCACGACCCCACCGTGCCGCCGATCGGCGCCTGGATCAGCCGCCAGCCGGGCGGGCCGACGGTGCCAAGCGCGAACTGAAGCACCTCGCCCTCGGCATCGCGCAGCCACACTTTGATGGTATGACCCGATCCATCGCCATAGACCCACAGGCCCAGCGCATACGGCGCGCCTGGGATTGGCGCCGCGCGGTCGCGCCGAAAGATCACATAATCGTTGCCGCTGCTCGGGAAGCTGTAGCTGAGCTGAGCGGCGGTATGGCCGCTATGGGTCTGCACGGCGCTTGGCGTGAGCGTGCCGTTCGGCTGATCGCCACGACGCCACACGCCAAAGGTCTCGAAATCGAGCACGCTGGTGCGCGTAAACAGATCGCGCAGGCCTACGAACTCCGCGCCGGCGAGCTGGCGATTGAGCGTGCGAAAGGCATAGAACGCCGGCTTAGGGTGGCTCCAATCGGTATAGCCGGCGCCGGCCGCAATCAGGCCGTATGGGTTGCCAGGGTCGTCCTTCAGCGTATACCAAAAGGTGCGCTCGACGCCCGCGCGCCACAGCAGCAGCATGGCCCGTGTCAGCAAGTTGGCCTGGGTTTGCTCAGTATTCGCGCTAGCCAGATCGTGGTCGCTCGGCCCGCTGGCCCAGCCCACCTCGGTGACCCACAGCGGCTTCTTGCCCAGCTGCGCTGCCAGCGCGCGCACGCCATCGGCGGCAGCCACCAGGTTGCCAGCCTCAGGCGTCGCGGGATCGACATACGGATGGATCGCCAGGATGTCGAAACTGCCCCAGGCGCCGGCATCGGCCACCTGCTTGAGAAAGGCGGTGCTGAAGGGATTCACGCCGCCGATCAGCACTTTAGCATCCGGCGCGACGCGGTGGATCGCGGCCGACGTACGGGTCAGCAGCGTCGCATACGCTTTTGGATCGGGCGCAGGCTTCCAGAACAGTGGGTTGTCCGGCTCGTTCCAGATCTCCCAGTGATGGACATAGCGGCCGTAGCGGCTGACCACGGCAGAGGCATACGCGACAAAGCGATCTGGGTCGGGCGGGTAGAATGAGAAGCCGTTCGCGTCATCGCCGCTGTAGGGCGTGGCCCAGCCGGGCGGGTGACCCAGCACCCCAACCACGTTGAGCCCGCGCTGGAGCAGCGCGCGCATAGCCGCGTCGGTGAAGCTCCAATCGTAGTTGCCAAGCCATGGCTCAACGCGATACCAATGGATGTCTTCGCGCGCCCAGCCCGCGCCCGATTGCGCGACCGCGTCGGCGGGGGTATGCATCGTCAGCAGGTCGGGGTAGCGCGAGGCCAGATGCGTATTCAGGCCAAATGGCGCGGCGTCGAGCGGGGCAACCTGCTCCTCCGGCGCGGCGGGCGCCGGCTTTGGGGCGCCGGCGATCCAGCCAAGCAGGGCGCACAGCAGTAGCAGAATGTGAATTCGACGATGTTGCACCGTGCTCCCAGCAGCTCAGGCGGTTCCAGGTGTGACGCGATTATAGCTGAGGTGCGCGGGGATGTCTAGTGCAGGAAGGTGACAGTCCTGTAACAAAAAAGGCTTCATTGACCGGACTTACGCGGTCGCCTCCACGCGGGAGGTTTGGAGGGCTGGAAGCCCTCCGAAATCTTTTAGAGGATCGATCTTGGGGAGGCGAAGCCTCCCCACACCCCACTATGGGCAAAAAGAAAAGCTGCGCGGGCGGTTGCACCGCCCGCGCAGCCCCACCCAGTAAGCCGTATAGAGGTTATTTCTTCAGCTTGTCGAAGTAATGCTTGCGGAACTTTGCCACCTTCGGCGCGACGACAGCGCGACAGTAGGGCTGCGATCCGTTGTTCTCGAAGTACTCCTGGTGGTAGTCCTCGGCCACATAAAAGGTCGGCGCGGGCGCAAGCTCGGTTACGATCGGGCTATCCCAGATCTTGGCCGCGTTCAGCGCCGCGATAGTCTGCTCGGCGGTGGCCTTTTGCTCGGGCGAGCGATAGAAGATCGCCGAGCGATACTGCGTGCCCATATCGGCGCCCTGCCGGTTCAGCGTGGTCGGGTCGTGGATGGTGAAGAAGACATCCAGGAGATCCTTGAACGAGACCACCTGGGGATCGAACGTGATCTGGATGGCCTCGGCGTGCCCGGTGTCGCCGTTGCAGACCTGGCGGTAGCTTGGGTTGATCACACGCCCGCCAGTGTAGCCGGACTCGACATGCTCGACACCCTTGAGCTGATCATAGACCGCTTCCAGACACCAGAAGCAGCCGCCGGCCAACGTCGCAATTTCGCTTGTATGCTGTGGTTCCTGATTCATAACTGATTTCTTTCTCCTACCGCCGAAAAGCTCTCCGGCGGATCTTCACTATCTAGTCTGGTTCCCGCTCCATTCGTTACACCTGAAGGATGAGCTGCTGTGCCTGAAAGTATAGCGCATTCAGATTGGTTGCGCCATGCGATGCGGGCAATGCCGACAGGACACACGCGGTCGCTCCCCCAAAGACCGATTTGCCTGCCCTTCGACCCTTCGACACGCTCAGGGCTGGCAAGCTCAGGACGAACGGCAGCAGGGTACTTTCCTATTTATTTGTGCGACTTTTCGAGCATGCCCGGCCGGGCGCGCTCGAAAAGTCGCACAAGCGAACGACGAGTTTCGTCGTAAAATCGAAAGAAGCGAACCATGCACACAATGATTCGACAGAATCATTATGTGCATGGTTCGCTCAACACCCGCACTCAGTGCTCAGCACTCAGTGCTCAGTGCTCACACCTGCGGCTCCAGCGCGAACGCCTTGGCCGCCGGGTAGCGATCCAGGTACCACAGCCGCGACCAGCCATCGGTGGCCATGGCCCACACCGACAGGGTCTCGGCGAATGCGCCCTTGTCGCACGCGCCCAGCAGGAGGCTCACAGGCACGCCATTCTTGCTGTACACGCCGGCGCCGTTACGAGTGAAGCCATTGATCGGGCTGCTGGCCACCGAGCCGCTGGCGTCCGCTGCCGGAACGTCGTTCGAGCTGCCGCGCACGGTCTGGAATGAGAAGGTGGCGAAGTCGTGCGGGTGGCGCGCCTTGAAGGCGAAGTCCACGCTTGCTCCCGGCGCATACTGGATGAAGCCGCAGTCGGTGTCGAGCACCAGCCCGCTACCGTTCACATCGTGGATTTCGCCCTCGCAGGGGTTGTTGTCCACGTGCAGCACCAGCCGGAAGGCGATCACCTTGCCATTCAAGTCCCTGATCAGGTGCTCGTTCGGCGCGCTGGTGGTCGGCACGGTGGTCGGCCCAAACGGCGCGGCGATCGTCGGCTCCTTGACCAGCACGCCCTCGTCGGTCAGGTTGACCGGCGAGCCATCGGCGTGGAACAGCTCCAGCTTCAGCTCGTATTTCCCGGCCGCCGCCGCCGCGTTGCCACCCTCCAGCAGGTGCGAGAGGAAGAAGCCGCTGGCTGTGTTCTCACGCGCATCGACCATAGGCGCCCAGGTACCGATGGGCGGGTCTTCCGGCTGAATTTTGAACAGGTTCTGACCGCTATAGGCCGGATCTGGCCCGAGCAGGAACGGTTTGAAGGTCAACGTGCTGTCGGGCGCAATCTCGGCGTAGTGCCGCACCACCTGACGATCCAGCGCCGTCCAGTCGCCGCTCGATCCCAGCCGCCGGTACGACCAGCGGTAGTGCGTGATCCCGCCGGCGATCAGCGCGTCGCCGAACCAGACGTGCGGCTCCAGGCTGCCGCCGAACGGCTCGCCGGCAGTCGTCAGTCCACGCCGCGATCCAGCCGCCACACCCTGAATCTCGGGCATGCTCACGTCGTTGCCGATTGTCAGCACCGCCAGCTGGCGGCCCGGCAGCGGCGAGGGATCATCACACCACGGCACACGCACGTCGCTAATGCGAATCGTGACCTGGCTGCCGCAGATGTAGTTCCAGTAGGTGTTGCAGGCGATCGGCGGCGCGTACACCGTCGTCCAGGTTCCGCCGATGCAGTACTCAACCCAGAAGTACAGGTCGGGGTGATCGCCGAAGCATGGGTAGAAGATCGTGGTATCGAAGCGACCCTGGTGATTGGTGTAGACCACCGCCAGCTCGTCGCAGCGATAGTAGTGCCACAGCCAGGGCCACAGGCACAGGTATGGTCGCAGTAACGCGATGTTGCTGGCTAGCGCCTCACGCACAATCGCTGTCGAAGGCGATATTAGCGCGGAGCGTGTCTCGACCGTCAGCTCAGCCAGCGCCAGGACGCCCGGCGGATCGGGCTGCGGGTTGAACATCACCTGATCGGCGGCGCTCATGTTATGCGACATCGCCATTTCGCGCGGCGGCAGCGGCTGTGGGTTGAGCGCCATCGCGTCTAACTTCGAGCGCGGCGGCAGCGGCTGCGGGTTGAGCGCCACCGCATCCAGCTTCGAGCGCGGGTTGGCAATGCGCGCGGCGGCCGGCAGGTTCATCTGCGCGATCGCGATCGGCGATGGGTCGATCACGCCAGGGTCGATCTCGAAGATCGGGCCTGGATCGGGATCGGGGATGGGCGGCCAGGGCCGGCGCACCGCTACCAGCAGCTCATCGCGAATTCGTCGGATGATATCGTCGGGCAGGCGCAGGATCAGGCGCGGGATCGCATCAACTTCGCAGATATGCACGCGCGCGTTGCACACCGGCAGCTCATGCGTCGCGCCACTGATCGTCACCGGTCGCACCACTTGGCCGCGCACGCGGCAGTGGCACAGCCACCACCACTTCCAGATCTCCTGCGGGATCGGCAGCAGCTCGTAGACGCGCTGCTTGGGGTCGAACTCCCAGACCGGCTCGTAGGCGCGCAGCCGCTCCATATCCTCGATCGTCGGCTTGCGTTCGCCGCCCTCGGGCGCCGGCGCGAAGAAGACCCGCGCATGCTTGAGCTGGCGCTCGTCCAGCTTAAAAAACGCCCGTCCCTCCTTCACCGGCTCGGCGGCGATCAGCGCGCCGCTGCGGTCGAAGGCGTAGGCGAAGAGGTCGATCGGCTTCTCAGGCTGATCTTCAAACGATGTGATGAATTGAAGTTCTTCCATTGGGATGTGGCTCCTTTCGGACGGTTGTATGCTACGTTGATCGTTACCTTCGGCAGAAAGGTTTTTTAGCCTGCGGCAGCGTGGTACTTTACTTTTTGTTCCTGGATAGTTCGGGGCATCCTGCGGGATGCCCCGAACTATCCAGGAACAAGCGGATGGAGATCAGCGTTGCCTATGTTGGCCGTTGGATCTGCGCGGAATATCTCTGGATCACAGCGCAGTCTCCATCCCCCATCCCCCAACCCCTATCCCCCATCCCCCTCGCCCACCGGGCAGCAGCGGTACTGCTGCGATTTCTCCAGCAGCTCGATCTGGCGCGCCAGCAGCTTATTCTCCAGCGACTTGCGCTCCAGATCCAGCTCGATCGAGCGGTGCAGCTCGGGCTCGCAGACATCGCAGTCGTCCAGGCAGCCCTTGACGATGATGCCTGGTGTGGGCAGCGAGGTGGTGCGCGTGTAGCCAAAGCGCTCCTGGGCCTGCGGCGAGATCAGGCCGGTCTCCTTATCCAGCAGACCAACCCGCGCCAGCTCGGCCTTGACCTCATCCAGCGCCTTCTGGCGCTCGGCGCTCGTCAGCGCCACGTCGGCCACGTCGGCTGGGAAGCGCGCGAAGGCCAGGCTGCTCACCTGGGCCAGCCGCGGGCTCTGGGCGTTCTCCTGCTCACTCTGGCGACCGATCGCCTCGATGGCCAGGCGCTCCTTGCTGATCGCCGGGATCGCCTGTGGGATGACCGAGATCTGCCCGCGCGCCTGAACGGGGTTGAAAAACCCGCGCGTAGGCGCGATCGGGTCGAGCACCCGCAGCTCAATCGACACAACCGCGAAGGTGATCGTCTCAAGCTTGTTGATCCGGTAGAACAGGTACGAGACGGCGTGGCACTGGTTCATGTTGGCGAACTGGCGCGACGACGACTCGAAGTGATCCTGTGTCTCGCCCTCGGCGTGCGTACGCGTGGACACCTCGCCCACCGACAGCGAGTGGGCTTTGCGGGTCGCCTCGACCGACTGGTGGTCGGATGATTCGGCGTGCGCGCGGTGCTCGGCCAGCCAATCGTGGGTCGACTCAGCGCTGTGCGAGCCGCGCGCGTTCGCGTCGGCGCTGGCCGAGAAGAAGCCCAACGAGCCGCTGGCGTCGCCGTGGAAATCCCACGCGCCCTTGCTGGTATCGCGCACCTGGCCCTGATCAGTCGACGACTGGTCGAACATAAACGCCCGCAGAGCGGTCATGCGATATTGATCTTCCGACAACTGCTCGCTGCGATAGCTCAGATTGGTGCTGCTATCGAGGCTGAAGCTGCTGCGCCGGTCGGTGGTGGCCAGGTGCACCCTCTCGCCTGGTAGCAGCGTTGTGCTGTAGACCAGGTCGCCCTGAGCCAGCGGGCCGGAGCAGCGCGTGAAGCGCGTGTGGATGACCACCTCCACCTGGAGCGGCTGGCCGGCGCGGGTACGAACATGGGTGGGGAAGGTCAGCCGGTTGCGCTGGTCGAGTACGTCACAGACTGGGTCGGTGTTCAGATCCGGGCAGCACGGGATGCTGCTGGTGTGAGGGGCTGGGACGTCGCTCATTGGGGTGCCTCCTTATTCTGAATTGATTGTGACGACAGTGCCGATGCGGCGATGTGTATTTCTGTTCGGCTGTATCACTCTTGCCGCGTTGCACCAAAGAGAACGGCCATCGCGATTAGTTTTGGGGCGATATCCGATAAACATTTGCTCACAGGCTACGATGCTGCGTCGGTTTCAGGATTCCGATGCGATTTTTGGCGGATAGACAAGATGGGGGTTTGGGGGCGGCTTCGCCGCCCCCAAACCCCCACCCTGGAGAAGTGTTAGTTAGCTGCTCATTGCGTCGGTCGCTTCGCCAGGGTCGCCGTAACATGCACGGTTTGCTTGCCGCGCACCACCGTCAGGTCAATCGTATCGCCCGGTTTATGGCTGTCGATAATCTTGGCGAACACCGAGTCATCGGTCACGGGAGTATTGTCGATCGCGGTGATGATGTCGCGTGGCCGCAGCCCGGCCGTGGCGGCCGGCGTGCCAGGCCCAACAGCGACAACGACCACACCACTCTTCGTGTCGCTGCCCAGGCGGCTCGCGATCACCGGATTCAGGGGGATCTGCTGGACGCCGATGTAGGGGTGAGTCGCCTGCCCGGTGGCCACGAGCTGGTCGGCGATCGGCTTGGCGGCGGCGATCGAGATCGCAAAGCCGATGCCCTGCGCCTGCACACCTGGCTCGGCCTGGCCGGCCACCAGCGTATTGATGCCGATCACTTTTCCTTGCAGATCAACCAGCGGCCCGCCGGAGTTGCCGGGGTTGATCGGCGCATCCGTCTGAACCACATCGAACAGAAACGGCCCTTGGCTATTGTTGGTCTCGCCCGGCTCCTGCACGGTGCGGCCGAGCGCGCTGACCACTCCCGCGCTAACTGTCGGCCCACCCGGCAGCGCGAGCGCATTGCCGATCGCCACCACCCAATCGCCGACCTGAAGCTGACTTGAGTCGCCGAAGCTTGCCACCGGCAGATTCTTGCCGTCGATCTTCAGCACCGCCAGATCAGTGAACGGATCTGCGCCAACCAGGCTGGCCGGGTAGGTGCTTCCATCCGGCAGCGCCACCGTCAGCTGCTGTGCATCCGCGACGACGTGGTTGTTGGTCAGAATATGGCCCTGATTGTCATAGATCACGCCCGATCCAACGCCGGCCGGCACAGTAAAGGGCGTGTTGGTAGAGCCATCCATCTGATATTGCTCGTTGGTGATCTGCACCACCGCAGGCTTGGTCTGTTGCACGACATTGCGGATCGCGGCGCTGAAATCGCTGAATGCAGCTGTGGCGCTCGAATTGGACGAGGCGGTTGGCACGGCCGTGTCTGCCGGAGCCGCCACAGCCGCTGTAGCTGCTGCTGGCGCGCTGGTGGCCGGCATGGCCGTGTCAGCTGGAGCCGCTACGGCGGCCGTGGCCTGTGCGGGAGTAGCACTTGCAGCCGGCGCGGTACTTGCCGATGGTGCCAGGGCGGAGATTGTGCTCGGCCCGCTGCTGCACGCGGCAAGCCCCAACAGCATGATCAGTATAATCCCCAGAGATGCAATGGTGCGACGTTGCCAGTGCATCTTCACGCCCAAAGAGCGATATGTTGGTAGATTCATTATCTTTATCCTTTCCTGATGCCTTGTTCTTGCAACTAAAGCGTAGTGCGGATTGATAGTACGAAGCTTATCAGCATTCCTTTAGAACGGCGTGAGAAATGGCTAAAGTTTGGTTTAGACAAGCTTCTTGCGAGCGTTACACTCTGGGGTGGGGGTGTGGGGGACGGCACCCAAAGGGTACCCGGCCGCCCCAGACCCCCACCATTGGGGAGGCTTGGAGGGGCCTTCGGCCCCTCCAAGCCTCCCCAACCTGTAAAGCTGATCGCTGCCAAGCGAAACCAGCCAATATCACTATTCGTCATGTTCTATGTTCCCAGGCATGCTAGGAACGATCGTAGCAAAACGAAAGGAATAGCACATGGCCGTACCGCTCGGTACCAATATTAAGTTTGCCGCTGCTCGCAATCAGGATGGGCGGCTGGAGCTCTTCGCGCGCGGCGCCGACCAGGCGCTCTGGCATATCTGGCAGGTCGCGCCGAATGGCGGCTGGTCGGGCTGGGAGTCGCTGGGCGGCGAGCTGACCAGCAACCCTACCGTCGGCCAGCAGCTCGATGGCCGGCTGTCGATCTTCGTACGCGGCACGAACGGCGCGCTGTACGAGCGCCGCCAGCAGGCGCCGAACAGCGGCTGGCAGAATTGGGCCTCGCTCGGCGGCGAGATCATCGGCGACCCGGTGGCCACTACCGCTCCAGATGGCCGGATCTCGATCTTCGTGCGCGGCAGCAATAGCGCGCTGTATCAGAAGCGTCAGGTAGCAGGCAACAGCACCTGGGCCGATTGGGTTTCGCTGGGCGGCGAGCTGACCAGCGACCCGGTGGTGGCACGCAACACCAACGGCCAGCTGGAGCTGCTGGCGCGCGGCACCAACAGCGCGCTCTACCAGAAGCGCCAGAGCGGCGCCAATGGTGGCTGGACCGAGTGGGCCTTTCTGGATGGCGTAATCACCAGCTACCTGGGGCTAGGGCAGAACAGCGACGGCCGCCTGGAGGCGTTCGCGCGCGGGACTGACTACGCGCTCTATCACCTGTGGCAGGTTGCGCCGAGCGGCGGCTGGTCGGGCTGGTTCTCGCTGGGCGGCGAGCTGACCAGCAACCCGGCCGTGGCGCGCTACGCCGATGGCCGTCTGGCGGCGTTCGTGCGCGGTTCAAACGGCGCGGTGTACGAGAGCCGACAGCTCGAAGCCGGCGGCGCGTGGGGCGGCTGGGCATCGCTGGGCGGATGGATCGGCAACAACCCGGCGGTCGGGCAGTTCGCCGATGGCCGGCTGGTGATCTTCGTGCAGGGCACCAACAGCGCGCCCTACCTGAAGTGGCAGGTCGCGCCCAATGCCGCATGGACCAACTGGGTCTTGCTTGGCGGCGTGCGCTCAGGCGCCGCTACTGCCGGCAAGTCGCTCGGCGGGGCCGACACGTCGGTAGCCGATGCGCCACAAGCCCCCGACGAGCCGCCGATGCCCGAGGCGCCGGCTGATGCGGGCGCGCTGCCGGATGTGGCCGAGTAGGTTGGGGGTTTTGACAAGATGACAAGATGAGCAGTAGCATCTTGTCATCTTGTCATCTTGTCATTTGATTGGGATGCTTTATTTTCGCGAGTGCAAACCATTCCAGACACCTAGCGCGCGATCGGCTCCTGATCCTCCGCGCGCATGCGCACCCGCACCTCCAGCGTCTCTTTCGCATCGCCCTGGTAGATCCCGCGCACTGGCGCGGCCTCGGCGTAATCGCGGCCAATCGCGACACGCGTGTAAAGCGAGCCGGTCGTGCGATTGTGCGTCGGGTCGAGCCCCAGCCAGCCGCGGCCGTCGAGGAACACCTCGATCCAGGCGTGGCTGGCCAGAATCGCATCGGCGGGCTTGTCGGAATCGTACAGGTAGCCGCTGACATAGCGCGCCGGCAGGCCCAGGCCACGGCACAGCGCAATCAGCAGGTGCGCGAAATCCTGGCAGACGCCGCGCCGCCCGGCCAGCACCGCATCGGCGGTGGTCGAGATATCGGTGCTGCCCGGCTCATAGGCGCAGCTCGCGTAGATCGCGCCCGCCAGCGCGTGCGTGGTGGCCTCCGCATCGGCATCGGCCGGCGCGCTGGCGCGGGCGAACGCCAGCAGGTCGTCGGTGAAGGGCACATACGGGCTGGGGGCGGTGAAGCTGTGCTGTTCGAGCGGCGTCAGCGCCGGCGCTGCGCTCAGCGCGTCGTCGCTGGTCTCGACCTCGCTGGTAGCAGTGACAATCAGCCGGCGATGCAGCGGCAGCACGCTGTAGCAGTGGATCGTATTGCCGAACCGATCGCCCACTGGATCGACCGGCGCGTGCGGGTCGAGCGCCAGCCGGAAGCCGAGCAGCCGCTGCCCGGCATCATCGCGCGGGCGCAGCCGCGCCTCGCCGATCGCCTCGCGCACCGGCTGAGAGTAGCTAAAGATCGTCTCGTGTTCGATGTGTAGTCGCATACTCCAGCTATCTTTTAGGATGGATGCAGTTGCTTCTTCCGGTGTTGTTTCGCCTGCGGCAGCATGGTACTTTTATTTCATTTGGGCTTGGTTTTCGCTCTGCGAGCGAAAACCAAGCCCAGAAGGATGATCCCGGTGTTTTCTTGGCTCCACAATAAACAACTTGGTCACCCTGTCACCCTGTCATCTTGTCACCTCGTCACCGTGTCACTGCTGCTGCTGCGCTTCATAATAGCGGCTGGGCGCGGCGACACTCGGCGGCAGGACGTTGGGCACAAAATAGGTCTGCGCGACCGACTCGCCCACGGCGTTGAGCTTGCGCTGCATATCGTCCAGATAGACATGCAGGTCGGCCAACACATCGCGAATGTCCAGGTAGGTCAGCTCGGCATACAGCCGCCCCAGCAGGCGCTCGGCGGCGTTGGATGGCCGATCGAGCGGGCTATCGGAGAGCCGGGCGAGCGAGCGGCGGGTCTGCTCCAGGCAGAAAGCGACGCTGCGCGGGAATGTCCGATCTAAGAGCAAGAAATCGACCACGCGCCAGGCCTGCAATTGCGAGTGCGATCGGCGATACGGCTCGAAGGCGCTGCACGACTTAAGCAGCGCGATCCACTGCAGGCTGGCTAGCGGCGAGCCCTCGCCGCCAGCGTTGCTCGTCAGCGCGCCGTACTTCACATCCAGAATGCGCGCGGTCTTATCGGCCCGTTCCAGGTACTTGCCGGCCTGGATGAACTCCCAGCCCTCGCTATGCGCCATTGTCGCATCGGTGACGCCCTGAAACAGGTGCGAGCCATTGCGAATCTGGCTGAAGAAATCGTATGGGTTGCGCACGATCGAGTCGACATCAGCGCCGTGGACCACGTGGTAGAGCCGGTTGATCTCTTCCCACATCTCGCGGCTGATCTGCTCGCGCACCGCCCGCGCGTTCTCGCGCGCCCGCCCGACGCACGACAGAATGGCGTTGCGATTCTCGGGGTGGCGCGTCAGGAACGCGGTCACGCTGGCTTCGTCGAAGGTATCGAACGCGGCCGCGTATATCTGGCGATCGCCGGTGATCGCGATCACGGGCTCCCATGCCAGCGCCTGGCTCACATCCGGCGCGTCGAGCGAGGCCTGGAAGTTGACCGCAATGATCCGCGCGACATCCTCAGCCCGCTCGAGGTAGCGCGACATCCAGAATAGTGATTCGGCAACTCGTGAAAGCATACACAACCTCTGACAAGATGACAAGATGAGGGGGTGACAAGATGATCTGTCTCGCTTACAATGACACCTTGTCATCTTGCCATCTTGTCACTCGCTACTCGTCGAGAACCCACGTATCCTTGCTGCCCCCGCCCTGCGAAGAGTTTACCACCAGCGACCCCTGCCGCAGCGCCACGCGCGTCAGGCCGCCCGGCACGAGCGTGATCTCGCTGCCGTACAGAATGTATGGCCGAAAGTCGACATGCCGGCCCTCGAAGTGGCCCTCCACAAATGTCGGGTGGCGGCTGAGCGCCAGCGTCGGCTGGGCGATGAAGCTGCGCGGCTGGGCGCGGATCTTCTCGGCGAAGGCGGCGCGCTCGGCGGCGCTGGCGTGCGGCCCGACCAGCATGCCATAGCCGCCCGACTCATTCACCGATTTGACCACCAGCTTATCCAGGTTCTCCAGAATATACGTGCGATCGGATGGCTCGGAGGCCTGATAGGTCGGCACGTTGTCGAGCACCGGCTCTTCGGAGAGGTAGAAGCGAATCATCGCCGGCACGAACGCGTAGATCGCCTTGTCGTCGGCCACGCCGGTGCCGACGGCATTCGCCAGCATGACCTTACCGGCACGGTAGGCGTTGAACAAGCCCGGGCAGCCAAGCGTCGAATCCGAGCGAAACGCCAGCGGATCAAGGAATGCATCGTCGATGCGGCGGTAGATCACATCCACGTGCTGAAGCCCACGGATGGTGCGCATGTAGATCCGGTTGTCGTAGGCCACCAGGTCGCGGCCCTCGACCAGCTCAATCCCCATCTGGCGCGCCAGGAATGAATGCTCGAAATAGGCCGAGTTGTAGATCCCCGGCGTCAGCAGCACTACCGTCGGCTGATCGACCCCCGGCGGCGCGACCGAGCGCAATGTCTCCAGCAGCGCCTGCGGGTAGTGCTCGACCGGCAGCACGCCGGTGCGCTCGAACAGGCGCGGAAAAGTGCGCTTCATGGCCGCGCGGTTTTCGAGCACATACGAGACGCCCGATGGGCTGCGGCCGTTGTCCTCCAGCACCATATAGCGCCCGCGCTCATCGCGCACCAGGTCGGAGCCGTTGATATGGATGTAGACGCCGCCGGGCGGATCGATGCCGACCATCTGATCGCAGAAGCTGGCCGCGCCCAGCACGAGTTCGGCCGGCACCAGCCCCTCGCGGATGATCCGCTGATCGTGGTAGATATCGTGCAAGAACATATTCAGCGCCGTGACGCGCTGGCGCAGCCCGCGGTCGAGCAGCTGCCACTCGGATTGCGGAATGATCCGCGGCACCAGGTCGAACGGGAAGATCCGCTCGATGCCATCCTGCGCGCTGTAGACCGTGAAGGTGATGCCCTGATAGAGGAACGCAATATCAGCCAGACGCAGGCGCTCGTCGTATTCGGCGCGCGAGAGCTCGCCAAGCCGTTCGTACAAACGCTGGTAGTGTGGGTGCGGCTGGCCTGGCGCCACGAACATCTCATCGAAGAATGCGCCGGTGGAATACCCGTTGAAGAGATCGCCCATCAGCCGCCTCCACCTTGCAAATCAATGTGTTCGGTAGCAGGCGTCTTTGCCGTTCAGCTCGTTCTAGTGAAACGTGATTATAACCGAAGCGCGGCAAGGTGACAAGGCCGAGGCTAGGGACTGGCGGCTCGAGCCTGGAGGCTGGGGATTGGGATTGGGGATTGGGGAACAGTCGTCACCCCGTCACCCGCCTCGCGGTCAGGCTGGATCGCCGACGCGCGCAACCACGAACTTAAGGTAGCGGCCCTCGGGGAAGTGCGCGGGCACGGGGTGGTCGATCGGCTGGCCGGCCTCGTGAATGATCTGGAGGCGCTTGCCGGCGCTGGCGCCGGCCGCCGCAAGCAGCTCCTTGAATGCTTCCGGGCCGATCTGGCTGGTGCAGCTTGCGGTGGCCAGCAGCCCGCCCGGCGCCACACAGCGCAGCGCCAGCGCGTTCAGCCTGGTGTAGGCCCGGCCGGCGGCGTAGCGATTCTGCTTGCTCTTGGCGAAGCTGGGCGGGTCGAGGATCACTAAGTCGAACTGACGCCCCTCGTCCACATACTGATTGAGCAGCTCGAAGCAGTCCCCAGTGATAAAGCTGTGTCGCCGTGCGTCGAGCTGGTTTAGTGCAATATTTGCTTCTGTTGCCTCGGCCAGACCTTTACCGATGTCAGCACTCACGACGCTGCGCGCCCCTCCCCGCAGCGTGTAGAGCGAGAATGCGCCCGTGTAGGCGAAGCAGTTCAGCACGGTACGGCTCTCACTCGCGCCCTCAACATAGCGCCGGTTCTCGCGATGGTCAAGAAACAAGCCGGTCTTCTGACCTGCGCGTAGGTCAGCATAGAATTGAAGACCGTACTCGCGCACGATGAGATTTTTGGGCAGCCTCTCTTGTGCGAAGAACGACACCCAGAAGTGGCGCCACATCCTTCAGCGCCGCAACGAGCCAGTCGAGCAGTTTACCGGCATCGTCCATGTACGTCTGAACGACGGCCCAATCACCATACAGGTCTACTGTCAGGCCAGGCAAGCCGTCGCCCTCGCCAAAGAGCCACCGATACGCTGTTATACCAGCATCGCGCAGAGGCGCCCGCAGCTGCCAGGCTGCCTGCACCCGCTCGCGCACCCAACGGGCATCAGGCACCTGTCGCTCTGAAAAGATGCGAATGGCAATCTGACCATGTGTATCCCACAACCCGTAGCCTGACCACCCACCGCAGCGCGCCCGCACCCAGCTACCTGCGGGCAGACGCAGGTTTGGCGGGAGGTGGTTGCGGTAGACCCACGGATGGCCCTGGGCGAGCCGCTCTTTGAGCTGGCTGGGCAGGGTGATCTCGGGCAATTTGGTCATTATGTCTCACTGCTCAGTCGTGTGCCGGCAGATTGTAGCGCAAGCAGTGGGCAAGCGCAATGCGTCTTTCATATGATTGGTTTCAATGCCACGACTGTGATGATCTCGCGGCCGAGATCTAGCGACGAGCATAGCCCGCCGCCCAGCCGGCGCTTCCAGTAGTCGGGGTAGCGCCAGCGCGCCAGCGGCTCCAGTGCGATGCCTTTGGTGCGCGGGTAGCCCATGCGCGGATCGTACTCGGCGATCACGCTGATCGTGCCGTCGCAGTCGCAGCCATTTGGCCCACAGCGGCCCTGGCTGGTGTGGAGCGCGCGCTCGATCTGATCGAAGAGCCCATTCACTGTCGGCGCCGGCTCTGAGCAGGTGTTCTCCAGCACTGTGACGATACGCTCATCCTTGACCTCAACGCTCTGGCGGCAGTAGCCCAGCGCACCATATCGGAGATCGAGCCGATAATGAGTGAGCTTCAATGCCGCCCATCGCCCACGTGCGGCGCGCAGCTCCAGCGCCGGGAGCTGCCAAAGCGTCAGCGCCCCGCCGCCCACCAACAACATTGCTGCGATCGCAAATAGCGCGCAGAGTAAGTGTGCGCGCTTATGCCGCTCCATAGCCTGCCTCGCGGAAGTGATTGGAATTGATAGTGTTTACAGATTATTCTATCATACCTCTTTCCAACTGGCTACAGTTTGTTAAGAATGTAAGCAGATCCTTGCATTCTTAACACGTGTGTTCAATTGCGCTTGGCACATACGGCAAGTGTCGTGGCACATCACGCCGCCACTCACGGCAACGCCGGCAAAGCGCTCCTGGCCGATTGAGCTGGATTGAGCGCCGCATCTGCCTCGCTCCTCAGAAACCTATCTACGGTTGAACGCGGAAACCAACGCCTACTACCGCGCTGAAGGATCGCTACTTGGAGGCGCTGGCGGTGTTCCATCAGTACGCGCCGACTGCCAGGGTCTCGCTCGACTGGGGCGGCCGGCAGACCCGCTGGGACGACCCGGCTCAGGGCGCGGGCCGATCGATGTTCCAGTATTTCGACGATGTGATGCGCGCCTCGGATTTCCAGAGCGTCCAGGCCATGCAGAACGACAGCAACGTCGAGGATGTGCGCGCAATGACCCACCTGCTGGGCGCCTACGGCCCGGTGATGCTGGCGCACTACAAGCCCGACAACGGCTCGGCCAGCACATTCGAGCAGGATCTACGCGCCATGCTGACCGACGCATACCTGGCCGACGTAACATCGGCCGGCCTGTTCGCCTGGAGCTTCATGGATACCAAGAACCTC
>WNFV01003248.1_pt1 | contig 20975 bp, 19 predicted proteins | sample 5400101 | NCBI WGS metagenome assembly WNFV01 (sample SAMN13153361, study PRJNA577476) | soil metagenome | isolation source: 115 cm soil or saprolite under grassland replicate 1 | place: USA:California | collected 2016-06-15 | reverse complement strand
GCTCACTGCCGGTGACGACGACGAGGGCCCGCGGGCTCGTCGGCAACTACGCGGTGGAGACGACCCGGACGCCCTTCGCCGTCACGGCGACGATGGACGGGCTCGTCGGGAAGTTCTTCACGCGGTGGCCGTTCAGCTTTGCCTGGAGATACACAGGCGCGCCAAGCTGGATCCAGAGCCGCTTCCACTTGGCGAAGCGCTGGGTCTGGCCCTGTTGGAGCGTCCCCTCGTACAGGAGCTCGCCGGTGGCCGAGCCTGAGCGCACCCGGAGCCAACAATCTCCTCCGACAGCGTTGAGGACGAGCCTGGCGACCCGCTGGACCGGCTGTGAAGGCGCCGTCTCTTGTGTTTCGGTCCCTGTCGCCGTCGGCGTCTGCTGGGTCGTTGTCGCGGGAGAACCGTCGTCGGTCAGCAGATTGGCGCTCGTGTTTGCTCCGCTCGAGCCGAACTTCCACGCGACCACGACAAGGATCGTGACCGCGACGATGCCGGCGAGGGCGACGACGACGAAGTTCGATTCCATGCGCCGCGCGCGGGGCTGCCGCGCTGCCGGGGACTGGACCGGGAACTCCTCCTCCCGGGCGAAGCGGGAGTTGTACTCGTCGACGTAGAGCTGCCCGTCGAGCCCGAGATACTCGGAGTAGGTGCGCAGGAAGCCCTTGACGTAGGTTTCCCCGGGCAGCACCTCGAAATGCTCTTCTTCGAGGGCCCTGAGGTACTTCGCGCGGATCTTGGTGTCCGCCTCCACCCGGGGCAACTCAAACCCCTGGCGAAGCCGGGCTTCGCGCAGGCTGTTGCCTATCTCGAACACGAAGCCCTGGATTGTAACGGCATGGCTGACAGCCTCAGTTGAGAGCGAGGGACAGGACGGCAAATACGGCCAGGGAAAGCGCCGCCGTGACGGCCACTATAAGCGCGAGAGTGCCGAGGCCGCGTGCGACGGCCGCGAGCCCCGCCCCCGGCGTACGCGCGAGGGCCCGCTGCTGGTCGAAGCGCACCCGCCGCGCCAGCAAGACGGAGACCAGCGCGAGAACGAGCGCGAGGGGTACCGCCGGAACGGCTTCGATGAGCCCGACCTGGCTCATGAGCCGGGCCGCGGCGGCCGCGCCCGCGAGCACGGCCAACGCGAGTAGCGCGGTGATGAGCGCCCAAGCCGCCTTGGGGTTCCCCATCGCTATTGCTTGACGTAGGGTCGGCCGACTGCGGCCGGCGGAATCGAGCGCCCGATGACGCCGACGAGTGCGATGAGCGTGAGAACGTACGGCAAGGTCGAGATGACACTTGCAGAGATATCCGCTTCACGCTGCAATGGAATCGAGAGTGCAAATCCGAAGCCGAAGAGAAGGGTCGCCGCGAAGGCCCAGCCTGGACGCCACTTCCCGAGGATGACGGCTGCAAGTGCGATGAATCCACGGCCGCTCGTCATATTCTCGGCGAAGGTGCCAGTGAAGCCGATCGACAGGAACGCGCCGCCGAGGGCAGCGAGAACCCCGGAGAGCGTCACCGCCGCATAGCGGACGCCGTACACCGAGATCCCGACCGTGTCGGCCGCCCGCGGATGCTCCCCGACCGAGCGGATCCGGAGTCCGATCGGCGTCTTGAAGAGGACGACGTACGACGCGATCACGACCCCGAACATGATCCAGACCAGCAGATTCAAGTCGCCGAAGACGCCTGCAAGGAAGTTGCCGACCCCGGGAATGCTGTCGAGCCACCCGAGCGTCACGTTCGGGACGCGCGAGACCCCGGAGGGAATGCCCGACGAGTAGATGGAACTGAACAGGTAGCCGGTCAGCCCGAGCGCCATCAGGTTGACCGCGAAGCCGCTGACGATCTGGTCGGCCCGCAGGTGGATGCAGAAGAACGCGTGCACGAGCGCGAGCAACCCGCCGAAGAGCATCGCCATGAGAATCCCGACGACCCAGGTGCCGCTCCAGATCGAGCCCCAGATTCCGAAGAAGGCGCCCATCAGCATCATGCCTTCGAGGCCGATGTTCACGACCCCCGAGCGCTCGGAGAAGATACCCCCCATCGCCGCGAAGGCAAGCGGAGTCGCGAAGCGCAGTGTGGATGCGAGGAGACCCGCGGTCAGGATGTTCTTGAGGGTGGCTTCCTGCACGCCCTGGAGCCAGATCGCTCCGAGGATGGCCAGGATTCCGACGACGATCGCGCCCCAGCCGAGGCGGCGTTCTCCGCGCGGGGCAGCTGCGATTCCGCACGCGACGGCGAAGATGCCGAGCGCGATCGATGGGCCCACGGTCCGCACCGTCCAGGGAGGCAGCGCGAGCCAGAACGCGAGAGCGCCCAGCGCGATCCCCGCGGATCCGAGTGTGCGCGGGTCGGTGAGGCGCCCAAGCCTTCCTCCCAGCGGAGCCGTGGGAGCGTTGGTGCTCAAGCCTGAGCTCCCGCGCCCCTGAAGCGGAGGTGCCGGCGCGCCCGCCAGATGAAGAAGATGAGGACCTCTGCTCCGACGAAGAAGATGACGAGCGCCTGGATGATCGTTGCGAGGTCGGTCGCGAGCGACGGGCTGAAGATGGTCGGGTCGAGCGCGCGCGTCGACGTGCCGGTCTGGAGCCCGGCGAAGAGGAGGGCCGCGAACATGATGCCGAGCGGTTTGTTGCGTCCCAGCAGCGCGACCGCTATCCCGGTGAAGCCGACCTGGTTCGTGGCGAAGTCGCTCGTGTCGACAGAGAACTTGTAGCCGAGCAGATCGACTCCCCCCGCGAGCCCCGCGAAGGCTCCTGAGATTGCGAGGGCGAGGAAATAGTTCTTGGCGACGGAGATGCCTCCGTAGCGCGCCGCCTCGGGATTGAAGCCGACCGCGCGTACTTCGTAGCCGAGCGTCGTCCGGTTCAGCAGGATGTAGTAGACGACGAGCGCGAAGAGGGCGATGAAGATGCCCGCGTGCAGGACCTGGATGACTCCTTCCATCTTCCAGATCGGCCAGAGCTTGGCCGAGCCGTCGATGATGGACGAGCGCGGGAGCGCCGGAATGGGTCCTTGAAGAGGGCCGTTCGGCTCGAAGAGGTATTGGCCCCCGTAGATCGCTATCCAGTTGAGCATGATCGTCGAGATGACCTCGTGCGCTCCCACCGCCGCTTTGAGGATCCCGGCGATTCCGCCCCAGATCGCCCCCGCGACGATGGCGGCGAGAATGGCGAGAAGAACGTGCAGGGGCCGCGACAGCCCGCTCATGTGCGTCCCGATCCAGATCGCCGCGATGAAGCCGACCCAGTACTGACCTTGGCCGCCGATGTTGAAGAGCCCGCACCGGAAGGCGAAGGCAACCGCAAGTGCGGTGAGCATGAGCGGCGTCATGATGATGAGCGTCTGCTCGAGGTTGACCGCAGCGTGCGTGCGATCGACTCCCTGCACCCAGGGGAAGAACCAGTTCAACCCGGTGCCGTTGAAGATCGCCTTGTACGCCACGAACGGGTTGTGGCCGGTAATCGCCACGACCAGTCCGCCGATCACGAACGCGAGGACAGTCGCCGCGAAGGGAACGATGAACCCTCCGGCCCGCTCGTAGAAGCCCGTCAGGCCGGAGAAGCCGCCTGGTGTGGCTTCGGGCGTCTCGGCCATCAGGCTGCCTTCTCGCGGACGCCACCCGTCATCGCGATGCCGAGCTCCTCTTCGGAGACGTCAGGCCCGTATTCACCGACGATGCGGCCCTCGTAGATCACGAGGATACGGTCGGAGAGTGAGAGAATCTCCTCCAATTCGAGCGAGACGAGGAGGATCGCGCGACCCTCGTCACGCTCCTGGACGAGGCGATTGTGGACGAACTCGATCGCACCGACGTCCAGGCCCCGAGTCGGCTGCGCTGCGACGAGAACCTTCGGGTCACGCGAGACCTCCCGGGCGACGACGACCTTCTGCTGGTTGCCCCCGGAGAGGGTGGCTGCGAGGGTCTGCGGCTTGCCGCCCCGGACGTCGAACTCCTTGAGCAGGCGCGCGGCCCGTTCGATCAGCCTCTTCGGGTAGAGCCAGCCCCATTTCGAGTCGGGCTCCTTCCTGAAGTCGTGCAGAGCAAGGTTCTCAGCGAGGCTGAAGTCCAGCACCAAGCCGCGCACCTGGCGGTCCTCGGGGATATGCCCTACTCCCAGGTCGAGGCGTTCCCGTGCGGACGCGCTCGTGATGTCCTTCTGCGCCACCAGGATGTGACCGGCCGCTGGGCTCCGCAGGCCGGTGAGGGCGTCGATGAGCTCGGTCTGGCCGTTGCCGTCCACTCCGGCGAGACCGACGATCTCGCCGGCGCGAACCTGAAAGGACACACCTCGACAGGCCTCTAGGCCTCGGTTGTCGAAGACCAACAGGTTCTCGACTTCGAGGAGGGGCTCGGCTGGCTCGGCTGGCGTCTTGTCGACGCGCAGGACGACGTCACGGCCGACCATCAACCTGGCGAGTCCCTCCTGCGTGGCGCCTTCGCGCGGCACCGTGTCGATCCGCTTTCCCTGCCGGAGCACGGTGATCCGGTCGGCGATCTCGAGCACCTCGTTCAGCTTGTGCGTGATGAAGACGATCGACTTTCCCTGTTCGGTGAGCGAACGGACGATCTCGAACAGCTCGTGCGCCTCCTGTGGCGTCAGCACGGCCGTGGGCTCATCGAGGATGAGGATCTCAGCGCCGCGGTAGAGGGCTTTGAGGATCTCGACGCGCTGCTGCTGGCCGACGCTGATCCGCTGGATGCGCGCGCCGGGGTCGACGGCGAGTCCGTAGCGCTGCGAGAGGTCGCGCACTCGCTTCTCCGCCGCGGCGAGGTCGAGGAACGGCCCGTTTCGGGGCTCAACGGCCAGCACGATGTTCTCCGCCACCGTCATGACCGGAATGAGCATGAAGTGCTGGTGGACCATGCCGATGCCGAGCTCGATCGCGTCGCTCGGGGACCCGATCCGAACGGGTTTCCCGTTCAGCCGTATCTCGCCCTCGTCGGGGTGGTACAGGCCGTACAGGGTGTTCATGAGCGTCGACTTGCCCGCCCCGTTCTCACCGAGTAGGGCATGCACCTCGCCCCGGCGGAGGTCGAAGTCGACACGGTCGTTTGCGACGACTCCCGGAAAGCGCTTCGTGATGCCCTTGAGCTCTAGGAAGGCGGCTTCGGCCATCGCGGAGATCGTACGGGGCGGCCCGACGGCCGCCCCGTACAGGTGGATCTATTTGACTTCTTCGATAGTCGCGGGCGGCGTGATCTCGCCGCTGATGATCTTTTCCTTGGCCGCTGCGACCGCGTCCTGGACTTCCTGTGGAACCGCGTCGGTGTAAGGCGCGAGAAGCTCGGAATCGGGGAGCTCCTTGATGCCGTAGAGCGTGTTGCCACCGCCCTTGAACTGTCCGTCGACGAATGTCTTGATGATCGCGAAGACGGACGACTCGAGCGGCTTGAGCGCGCTCGTGACCACGCACGGGCCGGCAAACGACTGATCGGCGTCAACGCCGATCGCGTTCACGTTCTTCTCACAGGCCGCGTCGAGAGCGCCGAGGCCGCACAAGCCCGCCACCTGGAAGACGACATCGGACTTGTTGGCGATCTGGTCGAGCGCGATCTCCTTGCACTTCGCCTGGTCAACGAAGTCCTGCGAGTACGCGTTTAGCTCCTTGACGCTGGGGTCGGTGTCCTTGACCGCCTGCATGTAGCCGGCGATCCAGTTGTCGACCGGGGGGATCTTCTTCCCGCCGACCGTCGACACGACCTTCGTCTTCGTGATCATCGCCGCGACGATCCCGGCGAGGTAGCCGGCCTGCTCGGTCGGGTAGATCATCCCGAGCACGTTCGGCTGTTCGCAGGTTCCCGCCTTCTCGCAGCCGTCGCCACCGAAGAACTGGTCGACGCCGGCGAACTTGCTGTTGGGCGACGCCTGCGCCACCTGAGCCACGCTCGGTCCGAGCAGGAAGCCGACCGCGACCACGAGGTCGTTCCCGTCCTGGACGGCTGCCTGAAGGTTGGGTAGGTAGTCGTCGGCAGAGTTCGAGACATAGACGCGCGTGGTGACGCCAAGCTCCTTCTCGGCCCGCTTCAGGCCGGCGATGGAGAACTGGTTGAAGCCATGGTCGTCGACTCCCCCCGTGTCGGTGACGAGGCCGATCTTGAACTGCTTACCGCCGGTCGAGGCTCCCCCTCCACCGCCCGTTGTCGCGCTCTCCCCGCCGCCTCCACACCCGGCCGCAACTACGGCCAGCGCGAGCACAGCGAGAAGGGCCGCCAGCCACGGCCACTTTCTCTTCACTTTCACGGAACCTCCCTTGTCGCCCTATCCCAGCCTTGGGGTCGCAGGATGCTAACCCTTCCTGGGACCCGAAATCTAGGACGGGGCGACAGAGAGTTCGTTAGGAGGGTGGGCGACACATCGCTCGTCGCCGGGACGCACTGGTTGTTCCGAGGCAAGGACGCAGGGAGCCCGCGTATCGACTCTAGATACGTGGGCGACCCGTCATCTTGAACGCGGATGCGTTGGAGCGAGCGGTGCGCCTCCGGCGGTACAGCGTCTGTTTCGCGCGCCCTCCTGTCAGGAGGGAACGTCCGTGAGCACACGGGCGAGGTCGCCTTCGCCCACGAGCACCTTGCGCGGCTTGGAGCCCTCGTAGCCCGAGATGATGCCGCGGCGCTCGAGCATGTCGATAAGGCGGCCGGCTCGCGTGTAGCCGACGCGCAAGCGGCGCTGGATGAGCGAGACCGAGGCGGTCTGCGTTTGCACGACGACCTCGATTGCGCGCTCGAGGAGTGGATCCTCGTCTGGATCGAAGTCCTCCTCCTCCCCGCCGTGCTCCTGGACGCTGGGCGCCTCGAGCAGCGACTCGTCGAGCTCCTGTCCGCGTTGCGCGCGGCACTGCTCCACGATGAGCGCAATTTCCTCCTCGCTCACGTACGCGCCTTGCACGCGCTGCAGCCGTGACGTGCCGAGCGGCTTGAAGAGCATGTCGCCCTGGCCGAGAAGGCTCTCGGCGCCGGACGTGTCGAGGATCACGCGGCTGTCCGTCATGCTCGAGACGGCGAACGCGATCCGCGAGGGGACGTTCGCCTTGATCATCCCGGTGATGACGTCCACCGAGGGCCGCTGGGTGGCGAGCACGAGGTGGATTCCGACGGCACGCGACTTCTGCGCCAGCCGGATGACGGCGTCCTCCACCTCCTGCGGGGAGACCATCATCATGTCGGCGAGCTCGTCGATGACGATGAGGAGATAGGGGAGCGGCTTTTCGCCGCGCTCTGTGAGCACGCGGTTGAGCTCGCCGAGGTTGCGGGCCCGGGCGATGCTCATGCGCTCGTAGCGCTTCTCCATCTCCGTCAGGACGTTGGTCAGAACGGCAGAGGCCGCCTTCGGGCTCGACACGACGGGAGTAAGGAGATGCGGGATGGACTCGTAGAGCCCGAGCTCAACCCGCTTGGGATCGACGAGGATCATGCGCACGTCGTCGGGCGTGGAGCGGAGCAGGATGGAGCACAGCATCGTGTTGATGCAGCCGGACTTGCCCGAGCCGGTCGTGCCGGCGATGAGGATGTGTGGCATGCGGGCGAGATCGGCCCAGACGGAGGCACCCGAGATGTCCTTTCCGAGCCAGGCGGAGAGCGGGCTCGCCTGCGCGGGAAGCTCCTCGTAGATGTCGCCGAGCGTGACGACGTTGGGCGCGATGTTGGGAACCTCGACTCCGACGGCCTGCTTCCCCGGGATGGGAGCCAGGATGCGGATCTCGGTCGTCGCGAGCGCGTAGGCGAGATCGTCCTTCAGCGCGGCGACCTTGCCCACCTTGATCCCAGGGGCAAGCTGGAGCTCGTAGCGCGTGACCCGCGGGCCTACCACTTGGCCCGCCATGGTCGCCTCGATGCCGAAGTTGGAGAGGGCCTGGACGAGCGCCTGCGCCGTCCGCTCGATGGCCTTCTCGGGCTGGCCGTTGCGATCGGTGCGGGAGCGTCGCAGGACGCTCGAGTCCGGAAGGCGGTAGCCGGCGTGCTCGGTCGAGGCCGGGTCGAAGAGACTCGGCTCGGGCAGGGCGGGCTCGTCCAGGTCCGCGAGCTGGTGGACGAGGACGGGCGGAGGGGCTGGAGTCTCGCTGACGATGTCCGGATAGACGAGCTCGCCGTCGACGGGGGGCGCGTCCGGCTGTGTGGGCGGCTCGTCCTCGAGGGGGACTCGCACCCACTCGACAGTCCTCCCCGCCGCATGCCGGGCTGCACGGGCCGAGCGGCGGAGAATCGCCCCCAGCGACGCGCCGGTGAGCAGGAGGCCGCCCGCGACGAGCGCGAAGAGCCCCAGAGCAGCGGTGCCGGTTTCCCCGAGCAGGCGGCCGAAGATGAGCTGGAGCGCCTCCCCCGAGGCTCCTCCGCGCTCCTCGCCGAGCATTGTCATGAGGCCGAGTACGACGACGACGAGGCCGGTGCGAAACGGGCGCACGTCCACGAGTGAAGACCGCGTGACCAGCAGGCCCCCCACGACAAGCAGGAGGAGCGGGACGCCAAGTCGCGCCGAGCCGACGAGGCCGTCGAGGCTCGAGACGATTTTCGCCCCGACGATCCCTCCGTCCCATCCCAGCCAGAGCGGGATCGCGAGGAAGGCCCCGACGAAGACCAGTGCGAGCCCGACGAGCTCGTGGTGCTGCTGCTGAGAGCTCCGGCGCCGGGCATGCTTGCGCTTGCGCACGCGTGCAGGAGACTTCGGGCGCAAGTGCTTGGGACGCTTCCGTGGCGCCATGCCAGGACTTTCGGCGGAACCCCCGTCCCTCCTGCTTCGTATCGTGAGCGAAAGGGATGCGCCGTTGGAGCACAGCGCTCATCGTCGTGGCGGTCGCGGCACTGGCCGTTTTCGCGGCCGCGGACGCGCTGCGCGGACGAGACGAGCAAAAGGCTCCGGCCGCTTCGCCGACGAGCACGAGGCCGAAGGCGCCGACCCTGCGCGAGACGCTTCGCGGCCAAGGAGTCTCGGGCCAGATCCTCTACAGCGACCAGGACTGCATCCTCCATTCGCTCGTTCTGCCGCAGATGGTCGATGACGTCGTTCGCGGGGAGAACGGCGCGGGAGCTGTCCACTACTGCCGCTTCAGCGCCGCGGGGGGACGGATCCTCGAGGAAGGCGAGCGGATGAGCCCTGACGGCTCGACGATCGCCCGCTGCCGTGGCGGGACGATCGAGGTCCGGGCCGCTGACAACGGGATCGTGGCAAGGAGCATTCGCGGCTGTCCCCCCGCGTGGCGCCCCGATGGTCGCCTCACCTACCCGCGCGGCAGCGAGATCCTCGAGGAGGGCCGGCCACTCTTCACGACTCGGGAGCTGCGCGCCGCGGCCCGGCTTCACCCCAACATCGCCGGGCTCGCAGCGGGAGTTCCGATCTTCGCCCATGCGACCGATCTCGCCTGGCTGGACGAAAACCATCTCGTCGCGACGCTCGAGATCCGTGTCCAGAGTGTCGAACCGGAGAACTTGGCTGTCCTCTTCGACGGCAAGGCAGTCGTCGCTGTCGCTACCAACCGCGGACGAGGGCTGGGGAAGTGGATTGTGAGTGCGGCAGGCTCCTACGCCGCTTCCGAGGACGGAACGATCGTGAGTCGCGACGGCGGGTCGAGAGATCCGCCACAGAACCTCCCGGATGGCAGAGCAGTGGCGTTCTCCCCAGATGAGCAGTGGCTCGCGTACGTCACGGACGCCAGCGTCTACCTCGTCGGCTCGCCGAGAAGCAGCGAGCCCGGACGGGTCATCCGCCTTCCGGTCCAAGCGAAGGACCTGGTTTGGGAGCCGGGCGGCGGGGGCGCTACGGGTACGTCGATAGCCGTTGGATGAGGAAGTCGATGAAGCCGGGGCCGTCCACGTCGACCCCGACGTGAGCGTTGGGCTCGTTGCCGGTGCGCTTCCAGAGATCCACGTAGGTGCGCCCGCGGCCCGGCTCCGGGCCGGCGTCGACCTGCACGTGACGATGCTCGGTCTCGACGAAGTCGTCGCGGATCACGTGCGCGACCGCGAGCGCGTCGTGGACGGGCGAACCCTCCCAGCCGTACATGCGCATGTGGCGCTCGTGGTAGAAGTCGTACAGCTGGGCGACGAGCGCTCCCACACGTCCGGCGCCGCGCAGCTCCTCGACCTTCTCGGGCAGGAGGAGGGCCTTGTGAGTCACGTCGAGGCCCACCATGGTCACGTCGATCCCGCTCGTGAAAACCCGGTGCGCCGCCTCCGGATCGGCCCAGATGTTGAACTCCGCAGCGGGCGTGACATTCCCTTCGGCGATCGACCCACCCATCAGGACTACGCGGGCGATCCGGCTCTCGATCCCCGGATACTTGGCGAGCAGGAGCCCGATGTTCGTCAGCGGCCCCACCGGGACGAGGACGACGCCGTCGTGCTCCTCGAGCTGCGCGGCGATGAAGTCGATCGCGTGGCCCTTCCCCGGTTCGGTCTTCGGGTCCGCCAGGTCGGGACCGTCGAGGCCTGATTCACCGTGGACGTAGGCGGCGGCCCACTGCTCGCGGACGAGCGGCCGCGGCGCGCCGACGTGCACCGGTACATCCGTCCGCTCGACGAACTCCAGAATCTTCAGCGCGTTGGCGGTCGTCTTCTCGAGAGTCTGGTTGCCGGAGACCGTGGTCACCCCTAGGACGTCGAGCTCGGGCGAGGCCAGCGCCAGGAGGAGCGCGATCGCGTCGTCATGGCCTGGATCGGTGTCCAGGATGATCCTGGTCACTGGTGGAGTATGGCGTCGACTTCGCCGGACGTCGGCAGCGAAGGCTGGGCTCCCTCCCGGGAGGCTGCGAGCGCCCCGGCCGCGCACGCGCGCTCCAGGGCTTCCTGACGGTCGCGGCCCTCGAGCAGCGAGACCACGAGGCAGGCGGTGAACGCATCGCCTGCGGCCGTGCCGTCGACGGCCTCGATCTTGGGCGGGCGGGCGCGGGCGACCTCTTCCCCGTCGTCGATGAGGAGCGCGCCCTCCTCGCCGAGCGTGAGCGCGAAGAGCGCTCCGAGAGGACTCGACCCGAGTGCGTCGATCTCGAATGAGTTGGCCACGATCAGGTCGGCGCGCTGGAGGATCGCCTCCGAGACCTCCCGTGCCGGAGCAGCGTTGAGGCAGAAGAACGCGTCGGTCTGCGTCGCCGCTGCTTCGATAGCGGCGTCTTCGATCTCGAGCTGGCAGAGCAAAGCGTCCGTCTCCCCCACCTCGATCCGCTCGAAGTCGAGCGACTTGTTCGCCCCGGGGACGACGACGATCTGATTCTCGCCTTCGTCGTCCACGAGAATGAGGGCGATCCCGGTCGGAGTGTCGACGAGCTGGAGCCGCGAGAGGTCGACCTCGGCGGCCTTGAGATCCTCCACGGCGAGCGGGCCGAACTCGTCGTCACCGACAGCGCCGACAAAGCTGACCTCTGCGCCCAGGCGCGAGGCCGCGACGGCCTGGTTCGCTCCCTTGCCACCCGGGACTCGACTCAGCGTGGCGTCGCTGAGCGTCTCGCCCGGCCTCGGGAGAAACCGGACCCGCGCAACCAGGTCGAGGTTGACCGAGCCGACGACGGTGATTCGCACGTCACGCAGCAAGCGCGCGCAGATCTTCGACGGCCCCGTTCAGGAGGTTCTCGCGGAGGTCGAAGAGCCCGGCCCAGAGCGACGAGCGGTCGGGAACGGAGGCCAGCCGAACCGACGTCGAGAGGCCCTGCAAAGCGCGCACGAGGACGGCGAGCTCGAGATAGGCGTGCGCGACCCTCGCCGGGGAGGCGCCGACGCCGGCGCGCTTGAGGACGGCCTCCCATTCGACGACCTCGCCGGCTCCGGGCTCTCCGTACCAAGAGCGGCCGTTGGCCTCCTCAGGCTGCAGCTCCAGCAGGAAACGCCCCAGCGGGCGCTCCAGGCCGGAGAGTGCGGTCTCGGCCCTCTCGGCGGCCCGCCTGAGGGCCGCCTCGCGCTGCGGGGCGGTGCAGGGCTCAGGCTCGCCTCTGGCCCAGCGCTCGAGGAGGCGGCAGAAGGCGAGGGCTGCCACCTCGCTCGCCGTCAGCGAGCGAATCAAGCGGCTCGCCGTGGCATCCGAGACGCCATAGGAGCGCATCAACGACGTCCAGCTGGTCCCGTTCGAGTTGCTCATCTCCCTCTAGTACTACACCAAGTTCTCGTTGCGCGTACCGTTCGACCGAGTGAGCTTGTACGACCGCGTCGCGGACATCTCGCTCGAGATCGAGTCGTACGATCTCGAGCCGCTGGAACAGGCGGTCTCGCCCGAGTTCAAGCGGCGTACGACGGTCGTACGCCTGCGCGGCGAGGGCCACGAAGGGATCGGCGAGGATGTCACCTACTCGCCCGACGATCAGGAGGCGTTCCAATCGGAAGGGCCCAGCCTCCCTCTCGCCGGTTCACATTCTCTCGACTCTTTCTCGCAGCTCTTGGATCGCCTGGCCCTTTGGCCGGCCGGGCCGGCCATAGAGCAGTTTCGGCCGTACAGGCGCTGGGCCTTCGAGAGCGCGGCGCTCGATCTCGCGCTTCGCCAGGCCGGTGCGCCGCTCCACGAGGTCATCGGGCTCGAGCCCCTGCCGGTGACATTCGTGTCCTCGATGCGCCTCGGAGAGCCGGCGTCGATCGAGCCGGTGAAGCGCTGGCTCGACGCGTTTCCGAAGCTCAGGTTCAAGCTCGACCCCACCTCTACCTGGGACGACGCGCTCGTCACGTCCCTGGTGGAGACCGGGGCGGTCGACACTCTCGACCTGAAGGGCGCCTACAAGGGGACTCCCGTGGACCAGGAGGCGGACCCGACGCTGTATGCGCGGGTGGCGATGGCGTTCCCAAATGCGTGGATCGAAGACCCTGCGCTCAATGAGGAGACGGATCCCGTGCTCGAGCCTCACCGCTCGCGCATCACCTGGGACGCTCCGATTCATTCAGTGTCGGACATACAGGGCCTGCCCTTCCCGCCGCGCACGCTCAACTTCAAGCCCTCGCGGTTCGGAAGCGTGCGGGCGCTCTTGGACGCGTACGACTACTGCGGCGAGCAGCGGATCGGGATCTACGGCGGCGGTCAGTTCGAGCTCGGCCCGGGCCGCGGCCAGCTCCAGTACCTCGCCTCGCTCTTCCATCCAGAGATGCCGAACGACGTCGCGCCCAAGGCCTACAACAACGCAGACCCTGCGCCCGGTCTCCCCACCAGCCCCCTTGCCCCGGCACCGTCGGAGACGGGCTTCCGCTGGGGCGAGCCTTCCTAGCTTCCTAGGCTTAGACCTCGAGGACGACCGGGAGGATCATCGGGCGGCGGCCGGTGCGTTCGCGGATGAGCGTGCCGACGGCGTCGTGGATGTGTTCCTGGAGGAGCTTCAGCTCGGAGATGTCCTGCGCCAGGCAATCGGCGAGCGTCCGCTCAGCCTCGTCGCGCGCCTCATCGAGGAGCGGCCCCGGCTCGGCGAAGCCGCGAGAGATGACCTCAGGCGCTGCGATCTCGCGCCCGTTCTGCGACCCGAGCGTGACGACCACGATCAGGACGCCGTCCTCCGAAAGGTGGCGGCGGTCTCGCAGAGCGACGTCCTTTACGTCCCCCACTCCCAGGCCGTCGACGAACGTCTGGCCGGTCTCGACCGTATCGACGATTCGCGCACTGCCGTTCGCGAGTTCGACGACGGAGCCGTTCTCAGCCAGGACGATGTTCTCGCCGTCCACCCCGGCGTCGCGCGCGAGCCGGCCGTGAGCGGCCAACATGCGGAACTCTCCGTGGATGGGCATCACGTTGCGCGGGCGCAGGACGGCGAGGATGGTCCTGAGCTCCTCGGCGTGACCGTGACCGGAGACGTGCACCGGCGCGATCTCTTGATGGAGGACCTCTGCTCCCGAACGCGCGAGGCGGTTGATCGTGTCGTGGACCCGCAGCTCGTTACCCGGCACGGGCTTGGCCGAGATGATGACCGTGTCGCCTTCCTCTACCTGGACGAAGGGGTGATCGTGATAAGCCATGCGAGTCAGAGCCGACATCGGCTCGCCCTGGCTTCCGGTGCAGAGGATCATCGTCTCGTCGGGAGCCAACTCGGGCAGCAGGTCCGGCTTGACAAGGATGTCCTCCGGCACGTCCAGGTACCCCAGGTTGCGCGCGATGTTGACGTTTTTCCGGAGGGAGCGGCCGATCAGACAAACCTTTCGCTCGTCCTGGAGCGCGACGTCGATCGCCTGCTGCACCCGGTGAACGTTCGAGGCGAACGAGGCGATGAGGACGCGCCCCTCGCGCTGGGGGATGATCTGGCGGAAGACCTCGCCCACGGTCTTCTCCGACAGCGTGACGCCTGGGCGCTCGGCGTTCGTGGAATCGCCGAGCAGGATGTCCACGCCGCGGTTGCCAAGATCGGCGAGCTTGCCAAGGTCCGTACGGAAGCCGTCCACGGGCGTGTGGTCGATCTTGTAGTCGCCGGTGTGGACGACCCGTCCGCCGGGCGTCTCGAGGACTACGGCGACGGCATCGGGAATCGAGTGCGCCATGCGCACGAAGTCGGCGCGGTAAGGGCCGATCTGAACGGCTTCGCCCTCAGGCTCGATTTCGAAGAGCTCGGCGCTTTTCAAGAGCCCGTGCTCGTCGAGCTTCGACTGGATGAGGCCCAGCGTCAAACGGGTCGCCCAGATCTCAGGAACGCGCACCTCGCGCAGGAGAAAAGGAAGCGCTCCGGTGTGATCCTCGTGCCCATGTGTGATGACGAGGGCGCGGACGTCGTTTTCGTGGTCGCGCAAGTAGCTGAAGTCCGGCAGCACGAGGTCGACGCCGAGGTGCTCGTCACGAGGGAAGGAAAGGCCGGCGTCGACCACGACGATGCCCTCGTCGGATTCCACGACCATCATGTTCTTCCCGACCTCGCCCAGGCCGCCGAGCGGGATCAGTCGCGTGGAACCGGCCATTCGCGAAAGTGTATGGTCGCGCGGTGGCGACCGCGACCGGAGAGCGCGCTGCGATGCTCGATGCGATCGGCGGCACGCCCGTCATCCGCCTGACACGCCTCGCCGACGCGAGCGCGGGCGAGATCTGGGTCAAGCTCGAGGCGAACAATCCGACCGGGTCGTACAAGGACCGCATGGCCCTGGCGATGATCGAAGGCGCCGAGCGGGCCGGCCGCTTGAGCCCGCGGCAGACAGTCGTCGAGTACACGGGCGGCAGCACGGGCTCATCGCTGGCTTTCGTATGCGCCGTCAAGGGCTATCCGCTCCGAATCGTCACCTCGGATGCCTTCGCCATCGAGAAGATCCGCACGATGGAGGCCTTCGGGGCCGAGGTCGAGCTCCTCTCGAGCCCCGAAGGGATCACGCCCCAGCTGATCCCCCGGATGATGGAGCGGGCGGCCGAGGTCGTCGAGGAGGTGGACGGCTTCGCCACCGATCAGTTCCGCAACACCGACATGATCGAGGGCTATCGAGCGCTCGGGCGCGAGATCCTCGAGCAGCTCGACGGGCCACCTGACGCTTTCTGCGCCTACATCGGCACGGCCGGCTGCTTCCTCGGGGTGACACGAGAGATCAAAGCCTCGGTGCCGACTCTCCACCGTGTGGCTGTCGAACCGGCCGAATCTCCCGCTCTCTCGGAAGGGCGAAGCGGCACCCACCACATCGAGGGTGGCGGTATCGGCTTCTGGCCGCCGATGCTCGGACAGGAAGACGTCGACGAAGTGATCGCCGTCCCCGAGGCCGAAGCCTTTGCCATGGCCCGTCGCGCCGCGCAGGAGGAGGGCCTGATCTCCGGTCCGTCCACCGGAGCGAACATTGCGGCGGCGCTCATTCTTGCCCGTCGCCTCGGGCCAGGCCGCCGAGTCGTCACGATCCAGGTCGACTCGGGGCTGAAGTACCTCGCCGGCGAGCTCTTCGCCGGCTGAGAACTCCTAGACTCGGGCGCCCGCGAGGATGCCGGCGCCCTCGAGGGCAACGCGAATCGTCGTCTTCTCGACGTCGGTCGCTTCGACGAGGGGAAGGCGGTGGCCGCCCACTTCGTGGCCCAGCATGTTCAGCGCCGCCTTGACCGGGATCGGATTGGCGACGGAGAGCGCCTCGATGATGGGCGCGAGCTCCTTTTCGATCTCCCGCGCGCCTTCGGCGTCCCCGTCCGCGAAACGGGTCACGAGCTCTCGAACACGCGGGCCGACGATGTGCGTGTAGACGAGGATGCCGCCCTTTCCTCCCAGCTCGAGGAACGGGAGGAGAAGCTCGTCGCCTCCCGCCAGGAGGATGAGGCCGCTCTCCGAGACGATGCGCCGAGCCTGGTCGAGGTCGGTCGTCGCCTGCTTGACGTACTGCACGTTCGGAATCTCGGCCAGCTCGCCGAGCGTGTCCGGCTCGAGGTTGATGACGACGCGCTGCGGGATGTTGTAGACGACGATCGGCTTGTCCGTCACCGTGGCGATCGCCTCGAAATGCGCCACGATTCCGCGCACGGGCGGCTTGTTGTAGTACGGCGTGACTACGAGGAAGGCGTCGACGCCGAGCTTGTGAGCCTCTCTCGTCAGATGCACGGAATGTGCGGTCGAGTACGTCCCGGTTCCCGCGACGACTTTCGCTCGATCCCCCACAGCCTCGATCGCGGCCGCGAAGAGACCGAGGCGCTCTTCGTCGCTCAGTGTCGGCGCCTCCCCGGTCGTCCCCGCCACGACGACGCCGTCCGAGCCGTTCTCGACGAGGTGCACGCAGAGGCGCTTGAACGCGTCCAAGTTGACCGAGCCGTCCTCCGCGAACGGCGTGACAACGGCCGTCAGGATCTGCCCGAGCACCGGACTCACTTTACTCCAGCAGCTCCTCGAGTCCCACCGTGACCCCGGGCGGAAGGCCCGGGAGCTTCTCGAGGGCGAGGAGCACGCCCGGGACGAACGCCTCCCGCGAGGTCGCGTCGTGGCGAATGGTCAGGAGCTGGCCGAGCCCGCCGAGGAGAACTTCCTGATGGGCCACCAGCCCCGGAAGACGCACGGAGTGGATGGGCACCTCTCCGCCCATCGCCTCCGCCGTCGCCCGCGCCGTGCCCGAAGGGGCGTCCACTTTGCGCTCGTCGTGCAGCTCCACGATCTCCGCACGCGACAGATGGCGGACGGCCTCGGCCGCGAAGCGCATCATGAGCACCGCGCCGACGGCGAAGTTCGGTGCGACGAAGCACGCGATCCCTCGCTCGCGCGCGATGGAGTCGAAAGCTGCGATGTCTTCGGGTCCCAGTCCCGTCGTCCCCACGATGCACGGCACCCCGGCGCCGAGCGCTCCCTCGACGTTCGCGCGCACGGCATCGGGACGAGTGAAATCGACGGCTGCGTCGTGGCCCTCGTACGGCGGTGTGCCGCCCTTGTCGACGGCCGTGACGGTGTGCCCTGCTTCCTCGAGACTCGATCCCAGCACGGACCCGACCTTGCCGCCCGCTCCGAACAGGAGAATCCTCACGCGGCCGCGGCAGCCACGAGACCCGGGCAGACGGGCTCGACGGCGGCGAGAAGCCGATCCTCCTTCGGCCCGATCGCTGCCGCGGAAAGACGGTCGCGGGCGAGCAGGAGGTCCGCGAGCTCGGCCACTCCGGAGATCTCGACGGCCTCGATCTCGGCCAGGATGCGGTCGAGCGAGAGGAGCTCGCTGTCGGTGATGAGGGATTTTCCGAGCCGGCTCATCCGGTTCGAGGTCAGCTCCATAGACAGCATGATCCGGCCCTTGAGGTTCTCCTTCGCCCGCGTGACTTCTTCCTCGCTCACGTCACCGGCCGAGACGCTCGCGATCTGCTCGGAGAGGATCTCCAGGCACTCCCGCAGGTTCTCCCCCCGCGTCCCGATGTAGATGCCGATCTGGCCCGTGTCCGCGTACTGGGACGAGTACGTGTAGACCGAATAGGCGAGCCCGCGTTTCTCACGGATCTCCTGGAACAGCCGCGATGAGGCCGAGCCTCCGAGGACGCCGTCGAGGATGGAGGCGGTGAAGCGGCGCTTGTCGGAACGGGAGATGCCCGGAGCGCCGACGCAGACGTGGTACTGCTCCGTGTCCTTGCGCTGGAAGCGCAGAGTCGGCCCCGGAGGCGCGACGAACGGAGCCCGGACCGCCGGTTTCCGCGCGGGGGGCTCGCGCAGCTTCTCCTCAGTACGCTCGACGAGCGCGAGGAGCCGGTCGTGGTCGATGCTTCCGGCCGCTGCGACGACGACGTTCGCGGCCGTGTAGCGCGCCCGGTGGTAGGCGCCGACCGAGCGACGGCTGACGCTTGCGATCACGTCGGCGCTCCCAAGCACGGGGCGACCTAGCGGATGGTTGCCGAACACGGCCTGCGTGATGAGGTCGTGGACAAGCTCCTGGGGGCTGTCCTCGATCATGGCGATCTCCTCCAGGACGACCTCGCGCTCGGAGTCGAGGTCGGCGAGGGTCGGTGCGAAGACCATGTCGGTCATCACGTCGAGCGCCTTCTCGACGTGGTCGTCGAGGACCCGTCCATAGACGACCGTGTAGTCGCGCGCGGTCGCGGCGTTGAGCTCGCCGCCGAAGGTGTCGAAGATCTCGGCGATCTCCTGGGCCGAGTAGGTCCGGGAACCCTTGAAGAGGAGGTGCTCGAGGAAATGGGTCACGCCGGCGCGGCCTTCGTCCTCGTCGCGCGAGCCCGTTCCGATCCACAGGCCGATCGCCGCGGAGCGAATGCTGGGGAGAGGCTCGCTGATCACCCGCGTGCCGCTGTCGAGCTGCGTCAGCAGGTAGTTCTGCACAAGCGGATGGTAAGTCAGGCGCCGCGGAAGGCGCGGCCCGGATCGCCGGAGGCCCGAACGAGCAGCTTGACGAGCTTCAGTGGCGGTCGCGCGAGCCCGCCTACGCCGCTGACGTCCGCGACGTCGCCGCGCACGATTCGCTCCACGGCGCCCCAGACGATGCGAGTACTGGCGAGCGCGAAGGTGCTTCTCGGGAAGCGGTCGAGCGCCACCTTGACGCCCCAGGAGGCCCACAGGTGCGTGGCGAGGCGCTTCGCCAGGCGCGGACCGTAGGGATCGAGAGTCGAGGCCCGTCGGGCGAGGAGGTCGAGCGCCGCGTCCGCCGCGTACTGCGAGCTCAGGAACCCCTCGAACATCCCGTCTCCCGAGACCGGGTCGATCAGGCCGGCCGCGTCGCCGACGACGAGCGCGCGTCCACGCGCGAGCGTGGAGCGGGGCGAGCGAAGCGGCAGCCGGTACCCGCGGACCTGCTCGAGGTCGGCGGCGGACACCCCGTGAGCGTCGCAGAGTCGGTGCAGGTGGTCGCGGAGCGCCGGGCCTTCTCCTCCCCAGCCGCCTACGCCGAAATTGACGTGATCGCCCTTGGGAAAGACCCAGCCGTAACCGCCGGGGACGACGCCGAACTCGAGCACCACCTTGCCTCGGTAGTCGGCACGAAGCCGGGAGGTTGGAAGGTTGCCCTCGAGCGCCACGCCCACGTGCTGGTTGCCGCCCAGCTCCAGCGCGCGGGCCGTGACTCCGTTCACGCCGTCGGCTCCGACGAGCAGCTGGGCTTCGTAGCGCTTCCCCTCCGCGAGCACGGCGATGCCTCCCTCCCCACTCTCGACCCCGGTGACGCGCACCCCGTCCCGGAACTCGGCTCCCGCCGCCGAGGCCCGCTCGGCGAGGAAGAGGTCGAGCCTCTTGCGCTGCGTGAGGTGGACGAGGGGGACGCCGTCGCCGCGCCGCAATGTCCTGCCGTACCTGAGGCGGAGGTCGACCGACGTGGCCACGTCTTCGACGACGGGATCGATGGAGAACGGGAGCAGCCTGGCGGCGCGTTCCGTCACGCCGCCCCCGCAGGGCTTGTCCCGCGGGAAGGTCGCCCGGTCGAGGAGGAGGATGTCTGCGCCGGCCGCCGCAAGCCGGTAGGCGGCCGTCGACCCCGCGGGTCCGGCCCCGACCACGATCGCGTCGTAGCGTCTCACGCCTCTATTCTGTCCCTTCGGATGAGAGCGCGTCCCTGGGTCTTCTCCGCCTTTGTCGTCGCGTTCTTCCTCGCTGTCTTTCGGATCGACGTGGCCGTCGGTCTGCACGGCCAGCTGATCCTCGGCGCCGCGACATGGCTCGTCTTCTTTGCTGCTCTTAAGCCGCTTACCCCGGAAGGCCGAATGCGCGCGCTCCTCGTCGTTGTCGCGGCAACCTGCATGGAGGTCGTGGGCTCGATCATCTGGGGCGTCTACACGTACCGGCTCGGAAACCTCCCGTTGTTCGTCCCGCCGGGGCACGGTCTGGTCTACCTCACCGGTCTACGCCTGACCGAGACCCAGCTTGTGTCCCGCCACCAGAGAGCATTCGTCGCCGGAGTTGCCGCGATTGCGGTCGCGTGGGCCGTCGCCGGCCTGACCCTCCTTCCGCGCGTGGACGCGAGCGGCGCCCTCGGAATGGCCGTCTTCCTCGTCTTCCTCTTTCGCGGCCGAGCCCCCGCTCTTTACGGCGCCGTCTTCCTCGTAGTGGCCGTGCTGGAGATCTCCGGGACAGCCGTGGGGGTCTGGGCCTGGAAGGATGTCGTCCCCGGGCTGCAGCTGCCGTCCGGGAATCCCCCGAGCGGTGCGGCGAGCGGCTACGTCCTCTTCGACATAGTCGCCATCGCGGTGACGGCGCGCCTGCTACAGCTGTTCCAGGCGCGCCGTCCGCTGACGGCTAGAGCTAGCTCTCGCGCCTAGGGCCGCGGTCGCGTGGTCCGCGATCGCGCCCACCTCGGCGCTCGCCGCCCCTCGGGCGTTCTTCGCGCTCGCGGGGCGGAGCCGACTTCGCGCGCTCGATCAGCGCTTCGGGCTGAACGAGCGCGCCGTCTTCGTGCTTGGCGACCAGCTTGAGGCCGATGCGGCCACGAGCCTTGTCCACCTCGAGGACTTTGACGTCGAGGACGTCGCCGCGCGAGATCACGTCCTCGATGTGGGCGACGCGGCCCGGCCCCACGTTCGAAACGTGGAGGAGGCCGTCGGTGCCTTTCTTTAGCTCGACGAACGCGCCGAAGTCCGTCGTCTTCACGACCTTCCCGGTGTACTCGTCGCCGACCTCGGGCTCCTTCGTCAGGGCCTCAATGGCCGCGATGGCGGCCTGGGCCTTCGGGCCGTCCGTGGCGTAGATGAGGA
>WNFV01005460.1_pt1 | contig 20981 bp, 16 predicted proteins | sample 5400101 | NCBI WGS metagenome assembly WNFV01 (sample SAMN13153361, study PRJNA577476) | soil metagenome | isolation source: 115 cm soil or saprolite under grassland replicate 1 | place: USA:California | collected 2016-06-15 | reverse complement strand
TCGCTCTGCTCAGGGCTTTTATCGCCAAGTTCTTCCTGGATGGCGGAGAGTTGCTGCCGCAGCAGGTATTCGCGTTGCTGCCGTGTCATTTCGGTCTCTATCTTGCTCGCGATCTGCCGGCGGATCTCCAACACTTGAATTTCACTGGCCAGGTAGGAATGGAGCAGCCGCAGCGTCTCGATCCGGGTCGGCGCTTCAAGCAGCGTTTGATCTTTGGTCACGTCGAGGCCTAGCATCGAGGCGATCAGATACGCATGGTGAATCAGGTCTTCCGCCGGCGGGAGGGACTTGGCGATGTCGACCTGCATATCCGGTTGTACGATCGCCATGGCTCTCGACGCTAGATCAAGCACGGAGCGATAGAGCGCTTCGACTTCGGGACCTTTCTCCTCGGGCATCGGCGCGAGGTGGACGCGGGCTTTGAGGTATGGCGCCATCTGCTCGAAGCCTGCGATCCGGACCCGCTCGATCCCCTGAACGATTAGTTGGATCGCGCCTTCGGAACCTCGCGCCATCTTTCTGATGACGGCCTTTGCGCCGAAAGTGTAAAAATCCTCCGCAGTCGGGTTATCTTTCGTGGCGTCGCGCTGCGTCACTATCGCCAGTTCTTTTGACTCCGTGGCCAACGCCGCCTCGACGGCGGCTACTGACGCGGGCCTGCCCGCCAATAGCGGCATCGAGGTAAATGGTAAGAGCACGGTATTCTTGAGAGGCAGAACCGGCAACACCTCCGCTCGCTCCATCTTGTCGCTCTCCATTTCACTTGCGTTCATCGTCCTTCTCCTCCGGGGGTTACGTAAATCAGCAACATTCCATCGAGCAAGTCGGCGCTGATATTGGCGCAATCCAGATCACAAGGCATCTCGATAATTCGCTCGAAGTCGCTGTAAGCGATCTCCATTGAGTAATGGCTCCAATCTTCGCTCACGACCAGGTCGCGCCTGCGTCCGCGGACCGCCAATCTTCTTCCGGCGACCTCGACGTTTACATCGCTCCGGCGCACCCCGGCCAGATCTAGCTTGACCAGCCACCCGCAGCGAGACTGATAAATGTCGGCGTTGGGTTCCCATCTCATCTCACTGCTTGCCGCGGCGGCGGGCGGAAAGAAAACAATTGTTTTAACCGGACGGTGGATCATACCTACTTCTTCTCGACCTCGGCGGAGAGTTCAACGACTTTTCCTCCGCGCAACACTTTAACGATCAGTTTACCGCCCGGCCGCTGCGGACGACTTCGACCGAGCAATGGGCGCGCGCCGCGACTCCCAACGACACGCTGCCGATCAGGAATCTTTCGAGACGTCCCATGCCTCTCGCGCCGACGAAGATGCAGTCGGCCATCAAATCTTCAGCCTCACTGCACAGCAACGCTTTCGGCTCCTGCTCTTTCACCACTATCGAAACCTTCAATCCCGCCGACCCGAGTTTTTCCGCCGCGCCATCTACCATCTTCCTCACCCGCTCGGTTTCTTGCGCGATCCACTCGGCGAAATTAATAGCCGTTCCAGGATCGCGCGCTGGAGGGAGTGTCCATGCCGAATTGACGATCCGGACCGCGCTGCCGTCCGGCCAGTCCCGTGAAGCGATCTCTTCGACCGCCGCGTCAGCCTCTTCAGACCCGTCCACGCCGACGATGATGCGCGCCGGCACGTCGGGTTCGACAATTCGCCCGCGCGCCACGCGCACCGAACAGCGGGCTTCAGTAATCACCTTTTGTGAGACGCTGCCGAAAAACATCCTGCCCAGCGCCGTGCGGCCGTGAGAGCCGGCCACGATCAGATCTGGGCGCCATTCATCGGCTTTGGCGATAATCTCGCTGCCCGGCGATCCGATGCCCGCTTCGGTCAGAATTTCCCAGCCGGGGAAGAGCGTCTGTATTCGCGAGCGCGCTCGCCCGGCCAGCGCCATTGAATCCTTCTCTTCCTCCAATAGGCTTTTGGCGAAGGTCGTCTCAACTCCGCCGATACTGGTTGGCAGAGGAAACAACTCTTCAGCGATCGTCAGGACGATAGCTTCGGCGCGACGCGGCAACCCCGCCCGCTTCAGATCGTCAATGGCCGATTCAGCGCCTTCAGAGCCGTCATAGGCGATCAGAATCTTCATTCGGTCTCTTTCTGCCATCTTCTTTTCCTCCGTTTTGATGAACATCCTGCGCTGCGATTGAGCAACCACTATGCCGCCGATTCTCACTGTCATTTGCCAAGAAAAGCTGAACGAGACCGCCCCGGGTGTGTGTTTTCACGCAATCCGTCGCGCGCCGCGCATATGAATACTTCGAGGCTCGCGGGCGCGAATTCGGCCACGACCTTGAAGACTGGTTTCGCGCCGAGTCGGAACTGATGCGTCGCGTGCCGGTCGAGATCAAGGATGCCGACGGTCAGATCACCGTGCGCGCCGAAGTCCCCGGATTCGCCGCCGACGAGATCAAAGTCAGCGTCGAGCCGCAGCGGCTGGTCATCAGCGGCAAGTCGGAGAAAACGACGGAGGAGACGAAGGAGCAGACCTTGATCTCCGAATTCCGCTCGAACCAATTCTGCCGCGAGCTGAGGCTGCCCGCCGAAGTCGAGCCGGACAAAACGACGGCTGCCCTGAAGGACGGCGTCCTCGAACTCGCGTTCGCGAAAGCCGACGGGAGTAAAGCCGTCGACGTCGAAGTCAAACCCGAATAGTTATAAGGCCCCGGCGCACGTCTTCAAAATGGAATATTCCGCAACGATTGCGGAAAAATCCCAATCGTGTGGGCGAAAATGCCCATTTGCGGCGCGTTTTTGCGACGGCGGCCCCACATTGCGCTTGTGGCGAAGCAATTGCTCGGCAATGGACGAATTGGAAAATGTGGGAAACGTTATGGCAAAAGAAAAGATTCTGATCGTCGATGATGAGCCGATGATCCGGTGGACGCTCAACGAAGCGCTGCGCGGATGGGAATACGACACCGTCGAGGCGGGCACGGTCGCGGGCGCTCTCGCCTCCTTCGAGGCGGACCGCCCGGCGGCCGTCCTGCTCGACATCAACCTGCCCGACGGTTCGGGACTCGACGCGCTGCGCGAGATCAAGAAACGCCAGCCGCAGGCCGTCGTGATAATGATCACGGCAAACGTGCTGCTCGAAGACACGCTCGCGGCGCTGCGCGGCGGCGCTTACGACTTCATCGGCAAGCCGGTCAACCTGAACGAGCTTCAAGTGACGATCCGCAACGGTATCGAGGCCGGCAAGCTGCGCAAGGAAGTCAACTCGATACGCCGCAGCCTGGCGCGCGAATTCGGCTTCGATCAGATCGTCGGCGAATCGCCTGCTATGAAGAAGATGATTCAGCTTGCCCACAAAGTGGCCGAGAGCGAAGCCTCATCGGTGTTGCTGCAGGGAGAGAGCGGGACGGGCAAAGACCTCGTCGCCAAGGCGATTCATTACGGCTCGCGCCGCTCAGGCCATCCGTTCATCGCCATCAACTGCGCGGCGATTCCCCCGACGCTGATCGAGAGCGTACGGCTTCGGAAGAAATATCTTCACGCCGAGTTGCGCGGCGTCCGCTACCCTATCTTCCACCCTCAATCCGCTGGTCGCAATGATCGGCGCCTTCGGATCGAGCCTGCGCAGCGTCCGGATCGTCGCCGGGCCGTCCATATACGGCATCATCATATCCGTGCTTCGAGCGCCGGTAATCACGGCCTGACGCTCACTTAGGCCAATGATGATCTTCTTTCAACGCGATTGCGGTGAGAAATGACGTTGCTTGGCAGGGAGATTGCAGCTGGCGAAAGTGAGGAGGTCTGATATGAAAATCCTGTTGGCTACCGATGACTCAGATTTCAGCAAGGCTGCGGCCAATTCGGTTGCGGAACGTCCGTGGCCCGAAGGCAGCGAAGTGAAGGTCGTTTCCGCGACGGAGATTCCATACGCGCCCACGACTGAGACCTGGGTGTTGCCCGACAGTTACTACATGGAACTGGAGAGGGTGGCGAAAGAGCAGGCGGAGGCAGCGGTCAAATACGCGGTCGAGCGTATCAGGTCTGGAAAGACTGCCGGACTTGAGATCACCACAATGATCAAAAGCGGCTCAGCCAGAGAGGTGATCCTGGACGAAGCCGAAAGCTGGGACGCCGATTTGATTGTGCTCGGATCGCACGGCTACAGCGGATGGCAGCGTTTCCTGCTCGGCTCGGTTTCGCACGCCGTCGCCATGCGCGCGCATTGCTCAGTCGAGATCGTGCGGCAAAAGCCGGTCACGAAAAAATAGAAGTGGAAGATATGGCGAATCGAATGAAAGTCCTCGTCGTTTACGACGGCTCGGAGTGCGCCGACGCCGCGCTGGACGATCTGCGAAGGGCCGGCCTGCCCTCGGACTCGCAGATCAAAGTCCTGTCGGTAGTCGAAAGCTGGCTGCCGCCGCCGTCCGGGCTTGAGATCATCGAGCACATCGACAGAGATCAGGAGTATCTGGCGCTGGCGCGGCGCGGCGGGATACGCCTGGTTTCGATGGAGCCGGGCTGGGACGTGAAGTCGGAATCCGGCGCGGGGTCTCCGGCGACGGTGATCATCGAGAAGGCCGACGAATGGGGAGCCGATCTAATCGTTATCGGATCGCACGGGAGAATGGCGCTCGGACAGTTCTTTTTCGGCAGCCTCTCGCAGATGGTGTTGCACGAGGCGCGCCGCTCAGTGCGCGTGGCGCGAGGCCGCATCGAGGAACCCGATACGCCGGTCCGATTGATCATCGGCGTTGACGATTCGAAAGGCGCTGAGGCCGCTGTCGAAGCCGTCGCCGCGCGCAAATGGCCCGCCGGCAGCGAGGCCCGCATTGTCAACGCCACGTGGGCGACGCCTCAAACCAGCTCTCACCGTATGGTCAGTCCGATCGCCAAATGGATCCTCGAAGAGAATGTCAGAGTCAAAAAGACGATTCTTGAATCAATCCTCTTTGCTCTGGCGCTGGCAGTGGGGCTGACGCCGGAGTTTTTGCCGATGATTACAACGGTCACGCTCGGGCGCGGCGCGCTGCACATGGGGCGGCAAAAAGTCATCGTCAAACATCTGGAGGCGATTCAAAACTTCGGCAGCATAGATGTGCTGTGCAGCGACAAGACCGGCACGCTGACCAGCGGCGAGATGACGCTCGATCGGCATGTGGATCCGCTCGGCGACCCGGCAGACCGGGTTCTGCTGCTCGGCTGCATCAACGGTTCCTACGAATCAGGAGTGAAGAATCCGATCAACGTCGCCATCCTTAAGCACGACCCGCTGGACATCGGCGCATATCGCAAGGTGGATGAGGTTCCTTTCGACTTCGAGCGGCGCCGGCTCTCAGTCGTTGCGGAGACGAAGGGAGAGATTCTGTTAATCACCAAGGGCGCGCCTGAAAGCGTCCTGACATGCTGCAGCCAGTTTGAGGTGAATGGACAGACACGTCCATTGGACAATGACATGCGCGCCAAGTGTCAGGCAATCTATGATGGGTTGAGTTCGACGGGGTACCGCGTGCTGGCCGTCGCCTCTCGGCCTGTCCCGCAACAAGAAGTTTATCGCGTAGCGGATGAGAAAGATCTGGCGCTGGCTGGCTTCCTCGCCTTCTCCGATCCGCCGCTGGCAGACGCCGCGCGGCTGTGGCGGAGAAGACGATTGTTTTTGCCCGCGTCTCGCCGGCGCAGAAACACCGGATTATCCTGGCGCTCAAGGGGCGCGGCCACGTCGTGGGCTATCTCGGCGACGGGATCAATGACGCGCCTTCGCTGCACGCCGCGGATGTCGGCATCTCAGTCGCCACAGCGGTTGATGTCGCCAAAGAGGCCGCCGATATTATTTTGCTGGAGCGCAGCCTGCGTGTTCTGCACCAGGGCATCATCGAAGGACGCAAGGCCTTCGGCAATGTCATGAAATATTTGTTGATGGGCACCAGCTCCAACTTCGGCAATATGTTCAGCATGGCCGCCGCCGCCGCATTTCTCCCGTTCTTGCCGATGCTGCCGACGCAGATTCTGCTCAACAATTTTCTCTACGATCTGGCCCAGATCACGATCCCCACCGACAACGTGGATGCATCATATATTGACAAGCCAAGGCGCTGGGATATCAAGATGATCCGGGATTTTATGATCTACATCGGCCCGATCAGTTCGATCTACGATTTCCTGACTTTCTACGCGTTGCTGAAAATCTTTCACGCTTCCGAAGCGTTGTTTCACACTGGCTGGTTTGTCGAATCACTTGCCACGCAGACGCTCGTGCTCTTCGTGATCCGCACCGCCGGCAATCCGTTCCGCAGCCGCCCCAGCCTGCCGTTGGCGATCACCACTATGTTAATCGTCCTGCTCGGTATCGTGCTGCCGGTTTCTCCGTTGGCCAGGGTCTTTGGATTCACGCCGCTGCCAGCCATGTTTTTCCTTTTTCTTAGCGGCATGGTGATTACGTATTTGTTTCTGGTCGAAATAGTCAAGCGTCGATTGATGCGGCGGCGGCGTATCCACCTGCGCCCATCACGATTGAGATAACTGGGACTTGCGCGAAAAGAGGAAAAAAGAAGCTTCGCGCCGGGAGGATGCCCGCGCTCCCAGGTTAATCCAGTCGGCGCCCTGGACCGCTGTTGGAGCGAGCGCCCAAAACAGCTCCCCCCTACCTTTCTTTCCTAAATTGTCCAATAGTAGACAGAATTTTATCCCGAGCCGGCAGATCATTAGATACCGACTTTAAGATTTTACTGGCGCGTATTCAGGAAGGATGTTGTGCAAGCGGTTCGGTGAGTTTGCAATCATAGCAATCACAGACCCGCTGTCTGACTTCCTGTTTTGACAACACGCGATCGGGTTTGCCTTGAACCCAATGTGACTCAATCGGATCTGCTACGCTAATCGCGGTAAATTGCGCGATCCGGACAAGGTTCGGGTGGGCCAAGAATTGACCATACCTAAGGGCTAATGCCCTGAGTGGAGATGGCCGGGAACGGCGCTCAAACCTCTTGGGGCAGGTGGACGCGGGAGCATCTATCTGCTCCGCTTTTGGGGAGACCTTCTCCACTTCAGAGTTTTTGAAGCGCGAAAAATTGGTTATGGCTATGCGCAAAACGATGAGCGACGACCTTTTGCAGCAGACCGAACAGGCATTGCGCGAAAGCGACGAGCGTTTGCAAAGCATTCTCTCTTCGATAGACGAAGTGGTTTGGTCGGCGGCGCCGGACGGGATGCGGATTCATTACATCAACCCGGCCGTTGAACACATTTGGGGACTACCTGTCGACGACTTCTACGCCAACGCGTGGCCATTGGCCGAGGTGATCCATCCCGAAGACCGGGCGAGAATTGAAAAGTCTTTTCGTGTTCTCATTGATGGTGGAGATTTCGACACAGAGTATCGCATCGTGCGGCCGGACGGCGAAACCCGCTGGATTCACGACCGAGGCCGCCGAGTCGTGGGCGAGAATGGACAGAGTGTCACGCTTACCGGCATTGCCGCCGACGTGACAAGACGCAAGCAGGCTGAGGAGCTTTTGATTGCGAGTCAGGACAAGATCGCCGGCATCATCAACTCGGCGATGGATGCCCTCATCACTGTTGACGCTGACCAGCGCATCACTGTTTTCAATAGCGCCGCTGAAAGGATGTTTGGTTGCCCGGCCGAAGAAGCCATCGGGCGCCCGGTTGACCGCTTTATCCCGGAGCGGTTCCGCAGCGCACACTGGAAACACGTCCAGAATTTCGGCAAAACCGAGATCACTAAGCGTTCGATGGGCGCGCTTGGCTTTATTTATGGTTTGCATGCCAATGGCGCCGAATTCCCGATTGAAGCCTCAATCTCACAACTGGAAATCAAGGGGCAGAAACATTACACCGTCATTCTCCGAGACATCACTGTGCGCAAAAAGACAGAGGAACGATTGCGCGAGCAAGCTGCTTTGCTTAATCAAACACAAGAAGCCATTATCGTGAACGATCTGGAAGGCCATATTCTCTTCTGGAATCGCGGAGCGGAAAGCCTCTACGGCTGGATGGCGGAGGAAGTGATTGGCGGCAGCCTTGCCGGTCAAGCGTATCGCGATGAAGAGTCACACAAAAACGCGGCGCAGGTACTATCCAGTAAAGGTGTCTGGAAAGGCGAGCTACGACAATACACCAAAGACGGCAAGGAAATCATCGTTGAAGGTCATTGGACGCTGATCAATGATGATGAGGGAAGGCCGAAGTCAATTCTGATCGTCAATCACGACGTCACTGAGAAGAAGAAAATAGAGTCTCAGTTTCTACGCGCTCAGCGGCTGGAGAGCATCGGTACGCTTGCCAGCGGCATCGCGCACGATTTGAACAATGTGCTTACGCCGATACTGATGGCGCTGCAAATACTTGAGATGCGATTCACCGACGAGAGCAGCCGGAGGATGCTCGAAGTGTTGAGACAGAGCGCGGAGCGCGGCGGCGAGATGGTCAAGCAAGTGCTTTCGTTCGCCAGAGGCGTCGAAGGGCAAAAGATCGCCATTCAGCCCGCATACTTCATCAAAGAAATCCTGAAGGTGTTACGAGAAACACTTCCCAAGAATATCACTGTCAAACAATCATTGCCGCCGGACATCGGCACAATCAATGGCGACGCCACCCAACTCCATCAGGTATTAATGAACCTTTGCGTTAACGCGCGTGATGCGATGCCGGACGGCGGCTCGCTGACCATAGGAGCTGAAAATACGGTTATTGATGAGCACTACGCGCGGATGGTTCCTGATGCAAACGCAGGGCGGTACGTGATGATTACAGTATCCGATACGGGGGCGGGAATCCCCGAACACATCAAAGACAAAATCTTTGACCCGTTCTTTACCACCAAAGAGAAGGGCAAAGGCACGGGGCTTGGTCTCTCGACGGTGATTGGCATCGTCAAGAGTCTTGGCGGATTCATCAACGTCTATAGCGAAGTCGGCAAGGGGGCGAAATTCAAAATATATCTGCCGATGGCCGAAACCGCCGACGCCGCAGAAACAGCGGCGACTCAAACCGGATTGCCGCTTGGAAACGGCGAGTTGATTCTTGTAGTTGATGATGAGGCCGGAATACGTGATATCGCCAAAACCACGCTTGAAACATTCGGCTACCGAGTGCTGACGGCGGAAGACGGCGCGGAAGCCGTGGCGATTTACGCTTCTCGTTTGGGAGAAATACAAGCAGTGCTCACCGATATGATGATGCCATTTTTGGACGGCGCGGCGACTATTCGCGCTCTGCAAAAACTTGACCCGCAAGTCAGAATCATCGCCAGTACCGGCTTGTCTGATGGGATGAGATCGGAGGAGGCTGAAAAGCTGGGCGCAAAGTTGGTACTGTCGAAACCATACACAGCGGAAACGCTCCTGAAGGCATTAGCCGCCTCACTCGATCATGGGCCATAACGGGGTTCTTTTAGCAAAAGGACATTACTCCGCATGCGGAGTAATGTCCTTTTGCTAAAAGAACCCCGTTATGGTCGAATGCGAGATCAAATTATGGTCGAAAAACATCGGCAAGTTGTTGATTCTACGTTGGGCCAAGATCAGGATATGGTCGAACTGACATCAGTCACCGTACGCGAAAGCGGATGATAAATCACATTTGGGATTCGGTCGCGGAACTCGCCGGCGGCGTCGGTCGTACTCCTCACAGCGCCCGTCACGCGATGGGGCGGCGTTTGATTGACAAAACTGGCAATATCGCTTCCGTTCAACGACAACTCAGGCATAAGAATGCGGCGTATTCAGTACGGTACCGCGCATCACGGAAGAAGAGTTGAGTCAGGCTCTCGATGAGCGATAGGCGCAGGCCTTGAGAGAGAGGAGGTGTTTACGTGGGCGGAGTTACTCTTGAAGGTAGAGGAAAGACTAAAATTGCCTGCTGGCTGGATTTCGTGAAAAAACGCGACGGGCTAGTCAAAAAATACGGCCCCGATTGGCTGATAAGCCCATCGAATAAAAGAGACGGCTTTCAAGAAATGAAAAAGGACGTTGAAAAAAATGAGTGGGTGCTGCGCGGCAGATTCGACAAGTAAAGTATAATGTTTTTGAAAGGTGCTAACCACACGCCTTTCAGAAAGGGGGATTCAATCGTTGACCAAACTTTTGAACCCTCTGCGGTCTGGTTTGGGGGAATGCGGCAGATGGTAACAGGACACCGAAAGCGTATTCCCTGATTAGGCATCGCCTTTAAGTCAAGGAACGCTATTCAAAGATGGTGATAACAGTCCGGGATGGTCACAGTTTTTGAGCGGCAGGAAAACCGGTCGTCATCACAGATGACGGATGCGTCAAGACTGGCTTGGGCCTTCTACCTACTTATCGCAATGACGATTGTAGCGGCTAGACCTCAAAGTCCTGTAGAAGAAGCGGGCAGTTCCCGGAAACGGCCCGCTTCTTCTCCTTTCGCTTCCTTCGTTGTTCCAAAAAGGAAAAATGCATGCCGATTTCTGAATCTTTTGGATTGCTGAAATTTGTTCCGACTATCTATCGCGTACTTAAGACCGGAGCCGAAAAATGGCGCTTCCGCAAGGATGATGAACAAATGAAGCAGATTTACAACAGCCTGATCACGCTCTGGCGAAATGGCCACGTGCCCACGATATCCGCTGAATTTGGAACGGACCTGCACAGAATTCTTGAAAAAATGGCGGATAAAAAAATGCTCGAGCGATTTAGCGGAATGCCTGGAAACTACATTCTTCCGGGGACGGGCCGATCACCACGTTAACCATTACAATCTACCCGACAGAAAAGCCGCATTGATTAGGGAAGACGAAATCAATTGCCTTTACCGGGTTGATTCCACGTGTCGAAAATCGAATTGATTATCACACGTGGAATTCATCTAGTGGATGCGCTCCCGCATTTCGTTGTCTTGGCCTGAAGCGTAGTGTGCGCGGACGGGAAGGGCTGTTTAAGAAACGATCAAGATATGGTCGAAAAGCTGACCTTCTGATCAGGTTATGGCCGAAGAGGCAACCAGGTTATGGTCGAACTGACAGAGACCGTTTGCGCCGCGGTGGAGCGGCAGCGGGCGGGATTGAAGAATCCGCCGAAGAGCATTGATGATCATTTGGAGACTCTGCGCACGCAGGGATTGCCGAAGACGGTGGAGAGATTGCAGGCCGATTGTTATGGGAAGTGAAAATGGCGCGAAGGAGGAAGAGACCTTGAGCTGGTGAGTCGCCGGAAAACAATCTTCGAGTGACGCCGAGCCAGGAGGGGCGTTATGTCATCCCACTTCGACAACCAGGCGCTCGCCTTCAGGACAGACGGCCTCTCCGTCGGTCACGCCTTGCCTGATCCGATCGAAAACGCGATCGCCTTCTGGGCCGAGGCCAGCACGCGCGCCGAGACCAGAGACCGCGAAGAACGCCTGCGTGATAAGAAGCAGGTCATCAGATCATTCCTGAAATACGTCGGCAAGCACCCGGGCGAAGTCGGTCCGGCGGACGTGCGGGCCTGGCGCAAGCACCTTGAATCGCTGAAATCTGAGAACACGGTTTATTCTTACCTCTCGCGCGTCTCTTCATTCTATGAGTGGCTGAGAAAATACCCGGAGATCAAAGACCACATCCACAGTAATCCCGTGTCGATGGCGCGGCCGACGGCGCCGCGGCCTTATCAGACCAGGAAGACCAGGGCGTGGACCGACGACGAGATGAACGCCATTCTCAATTCGATCGCCGGGGAGGCGGAGCGGGGCTCGATCCATGCGCTGCGCGACTACGCCTTAACCCTCTTCTATCTTTACTCAGGCCTGCGTCGCAACGAGGTCTTCGGCTTGCGTGGAGGCGACGTCGAACTGCAGGAAGGCGATCCGGCCACTGTATTAACCTGGCCCCCGAAGCCACCGGCTGAAGGTGACGTAGTGATGTATGGTGGCTACCCAGCAATGTACCGTGAGGAACGTCCTGGCAATGTGCATTTCATGTTTGCATCTTTCGCTGGAAAGGTGGCAAGCGCTTCGGACAGGAACGTAGGAATGGTCTTGGAAATCGAAAGGTCTGAGTCTATCTCGCCGAGCCGGATCCCGCCGAATGCCGATTTGGGCGGGTGGAGCGGAGGCCCTGTCTTCCGGGTGGTTGATTCGAATGGCATCGAACGTCTTGAGCTAGCTGCGATCATCTACGAGTATTCCGCGCTTTCCGAGATCGCGTTTGCCCATCCGTTGAGCAGCCTCGCTGAGGACGGCCACTTCATTGAGTGACGGACGAGCGCCAGCGCGACTCTCAGCATTTTTCGATTGGCTGAATTTGCCTTGGGCTTGCTTTTTAGCCCTCGCTGGCCCAAAAGGAGCGAAGCTGCGATAAGACCCAACAAGCAAGTTCTTGACAGGCTGCCTACCTGACGTTGCTTTCCGATTTCGAGACCAAACAATCCCGGAAGCGGACACCCCTCAGCGCCGCACCTCGTAAATCATCTGGATCAAATTGAGTGTTTCTCTCATTTAGTCTACCCTTCATAATCGAGTTAAGAGGGACTATGCAGACACTTTGGCAAGACCTGCGCTACGGCGCGCGAATGTTGTTGAAGAAGCCCGGCTTTACTTTGATCGCCATCATTACGCTGGCGCTGGGCATCGGGGCGAACACGGCGATTTTCAGCCTGGTCAACACGATGTTCCTGCGTCCGTTGCCCGTCGAAAAGCCGAAGCAACTGGTCGCCCTCAACAGCGTTTCGCTCAATGGCGAACGCAATTTCCCCGCCTTCTCTATCCCCAACTACCGCGATCTGCGCGACCGCAACGACGTGCTGGCGGGCTTGGCCGCCTACCGCATCGCGCCCATCAGTTTGAGCAACAACGGCGTCAACACGCGGCTCTGGGGCTATCTGGCTACCGGCAATTACTTCGAGATGCTGGGCGTGAAACCGGCGTTGGGCCGTTTCTTTACGCCCGAGGATGACAAAGCGCCGGGCGCGCATCCGGTCGCGGTGGTGACGCACGATTGCTGGCAGCGGCGTTTTGCGGGCGATCCGAACATTGTTGGCAAGAACGTGCTGGTCAACGGGCGCAGCTACACGATCATCGGCGTCGCCGCGCCGGGATTTTACGGCGCCGAGATCGGTTACAAGACGGAGATGTGGTTCCCGATGATGATGCTGGCGCAGATCGAGGCGGGCCGTGATTATTTGAATGACCGTGGCACCTGGAACTTTTTCGTTCAGGGCCGCCTCAAACCCGGCGTCAGCGTGGCGCAAGCCGAAGCCGCGCTCAAGAACATTGCTGCGCAACTGGCTCGCGAATTCCCCAAAGAAAACGAAGGCATCACGATTGCGCTCTCGCCGCCGGGTTTGTTCGGCGCGTTCATGCGCGGGCCGATCATGGGTTTCGCGGGCGTGTTGATAGCGGTGGTCGGGCTGGTCTTGCTGCTGGCCTGCACCAATCTGGCGAACCTGTTGCTGGCGCACGCGACCGAGCGGCGCAAGGAGATCGCGATTCGTCTGGCGATTGGCGCGGGCCGTTGGCGCCTTGTGCGGCAACTGCTGACCGAGAGTGTAGCGCTGGCCGCGCTGGGCGGCGCGTTCGGCTTGGCGCTGGCCTATTGGCTGGTGGATGCCGTGATGGCGTTCAAACCGCCGCTCGACATTCCGCTGACGACTGAATTGCACCTGGATGCCCGCGTGCTGCTGTTCACGATCGCCGTCTCGTTGCTGACCGGCGTCGTCTTCGGATTACTGCCCGCGTTGCAGGCGACCAAGCCGGAGTTGGTGCCCGCGTTGAAAGACGAGACTTCCATCGGCGGGTATCGCCGCTCCTGGCTGCGCAGCGGTTTGGTCGTCATGCAAGTCGCGCTGTCGCTGGTGCTGTTGATCTGCGCGGGGCTGGTCTTGCGCGGCTTGCAAAACGCGCAGCGGCTCAGCCCGGGCATGGTCGCGCAGGGCGCCGTCGAGATGTCGTTTGACCTGGGCTTGCAAGGTTACGACGGGCCGCGCATACAGCAGTTCAAACAACAAATCCTCGCGCGCGCGCGGGTCTTGCCGGGCGTGCAAGCGGTTGGGCTGACTGACTTCGTGCCGCTGAGCATGAACATGAATAACAACGCCGTTTATATCGAAGGCCAGCCCGCGCCGCAGGGGGCGAACGTGCCGCTGGCGATGACTTCCCGCGCGACGCCCGGCTTCCTGGCGGCGCTGGGCACGCAGTTGCTGCAAGGCCGCGATTTCACCGAGCAGGAGACCGAGGCCAAGCAGCGCGTCGCCGTCGTCAATGAAACCTTCGCGCGCCGCTTCTGGCTGGGCCAATCGCCGCTGGGCAAACGCTTCAGTTTCGAGGGCGCAGCCGGGCCGTGGATCGAGATCGTCGGCCTGATGCAGGACGGCAAGTATTTCAGCCTGAGCGAAGAGGCGCAGTCGTTCGTGTACGTCAATCTGCGCCCTGACAGCGGCAGCTTCTTGACTTTGGTTGCGCGCACGGCGGGCGATCCGCAAGCGCTGATTGCCGCGCTGCGCCGTGAGTTTCAGCAACTCGACGCGAATCTGCCGGTTTACAACGTGAAGACGCTGACCGAGCACATGGCCGTGCCGCTCTTCCCGGGGCGCGTGGCGGCGACGTTGCTGGGCAGTTTCGGTTTGCTAGCCTTGCTGCTGGCGGCCATTGGCATTTTCGGCGTGATGTCCTACGCCGTCACGCAACGCACGCGCGAGATCGGCATTCGGATGGCGCTGGGCGCCAACGCCGCCGGCATCTTCCGGCTGGTCGTTGGGCACGGTTTGACGCTGACGGCTATCGGGTTGGGGATCGGCTTGGCTGTGGCAGTGGCGGGGACGCGGCTGCTGGCGACCTTGCTTTTCGGCGTGAGCGCGACCGACCCGTTGACGTTTGCCGTAATCGCACTGTTGCTTGCGCTTGTAGCCTTGCTGGCCTGTTGGATTCCGGCGCGGCGAGCGACGAAGGTGGATCCGATGGAAGCCCTGAGAGCCGAGTAAAATCAAAGGATTGGTTCGCCCGCATTTGAAGTGACATTGCTATGTGACTATCCCATAGTACGACTGTTGCTCTCTCAATCTGCAATTTCCGTTTTTACTTTCCGCCCTGGCAGTAGCGCGCTAGAATCCGCCAACCCGCAAGCAATCACTGGCTTTTTCAGGTCAAAAATTTCCGGTTCCCCGTATTTTGGGAAATTTCTTTTCCTCGTCGGGGAGGAGTCATGAAAGGAGATTACCCTCGTTTCAGAGCGTCTTATTCGCAGGATGAACTGATTGAGCACTTTCATCTCGAGCCAGCAGATCACGATTTTGTGCGCCAATTTCGCGGAGACGCCAACCGGAATATGGTCGCTGTGCTGCTGAAATCTTTGCCATACCTGGGTTACTTTCCCGAACAGCCGGATTTGATGCCGGCAGAAGCCCGCCTCTTCATCGCCAATCAGTTGAATCTGTTGTGGGATCACACCTCACATTATCAATGGGAAAGCAGCACGAAGGACTATCATTTCTCGGCGATTCGTCAGTATACGGGATGGCGGTTCCCGACCACGTCGGACAAAGAAGAGTTGGAGAGCTGGTTGCGTGAGGAAGGAACGCAATCGGCGCACACCGAAGAAGATCTAATGGAGGCGGCCTTTGACCGATTACGAGGATTAGGGGTTCTTTTAGCAAACGCGCATTACTCCGCATGCGGAGTAATGCGCGTTTGCTAAAAGAACCCCATAGTCAGATGCTCAGCTTCGACGGGTAGACACGCTCCCACACGTAGTCGTAAGCCTGCGCGGGCAGTTCCTGTTTAAGTTGGAAGTTGTATGACTTGGGCCCGCTGAACCTGGTCTCGAACGTGGCGATCTCAAAGCGGAATCGCTCCGATTGACTGAAGTTCTGAATGTCCGTGTAGCGCCAGAAGCGTGAATGCTCCGGCTTTTCAGCCGACTCGAACGCCACGCGGTCGGCGTAGATTCTGAGCGCGCCGGAACAACCGCCGAAGTTGTGTAGATGCTTGACCGGGATTTCAAACCGGGGCGAGCCTTCCGTCACAGGCGGCACGCTCGTGACGAGAGGGCGCGTGGATTGCGCCAGCAGGAGGGCGCTGATCTCGGGCGTGATCTCGCCTTCGAGGAGTTTGAAACTCCACTCCCTGTCGCGCCCGCCCAGCCACTTTTCGTCTTTATAAGTCAGCAGATCGAGCCTGGACTTTGATTCGACTTTGACCTGCTGAAGCTCAACGTACCGCCACACTCGCGCGTGCTTATCGTGCGCGGTCTTGTATTCGATTTTCTCCGGCGTGATGACGAGCGCCCCGCGACAGCTTCGCAGCATGTGGTCATGCTCCACCGGAAATTCGTAGCTCTGCGCTGCGACGGGTACCGTCGCGAGCATGAGCGTCAAGGCGATCAATGGTAACCGGCATTTCATCTCTCACTCTCTTTCTGCGTGGGCCTCGTTCCGGTTTGCTACTGGAGCCAAGCTCATTTGTGACCAAGCCGCGAGCACGGTTGGCACGTAGTTGCGAGTTTCAAGCGGCAGCAGTTTGCGCCGCGCCAGCTCTTTGAAGTTATGCGCGCCGGCCCGCTCAATTGCGCGCTGCACGCGGCCCTCACCTGCGTTGTAAGCCGCGAGCGTAAGCTCCCAATCACCGAACATCTGGTAAAGGTCTCGCATGTAGCGCGCCGCCGCGCGCGTCGCATGCTCCGGGTGAGTGCGGTGATCGTCGCCGGGAGCGACCATTAGACCGTAGCGCCGCGCGGTGTCCGGCATCAGTTGCCAGATGCCGCGCGCGCCTTTGGGCGAGAGCGCCAGCGGGTTGAAACCGCTCTCGACAAGCGCAACGGACAAGACCTCAAGCGGCAGTTTCTCCTCGATCAAAATTCGCGTCAGGATGTCGCGGTAGGAGTTGTAACGGGCGAGCGCGATGCGCGGAGCGGCGCGGGTTGACGTCAAGCCCGGCCAGCCGCGTTTCGCCCCTGGAGCAGGCGCCGTGGGGTTGAGCGCCGCCTGTTCTGCGGCGATGCGGCGCAGCAATTCTTCGGTGATCAGCCCTCGCTCGGCGGGCGCTGACGCAATGATCATCAACTCCGCCTGCCGCAGCGCCGCGCGCGCCTCATCGCTCTTCCCCTGCTTCCTAGCTTCAACGCCTTTATTGACGAGTCCCACCGCGGCCAGAGCGCGCTCGGCGGCGGCGGCGCGTTCGTCCACTGTCGCCCGGATTCGCGCCATCGCGCGGGCGGCGGGGTCGTCAGTCTGCGTCTGCGCTTGCGCCGAGTTCGACGGACAAGCCAGCAGGACTGCCGCGAGGCTCAGCCCGCAAACCCGCGCGACGAATTTAACCAGGGTAGTCCGCATCTTGATCCCTCACTTAGGCGGCCCCCGGCAGAAGCGCCGGTTGGCGTTTCACGTCCGTATGCCATTTCCATATCGCGTAGATCGCCGGGTAGACGAACAGTTCGAGCGCGAAGGAGAAGAACATCCCGGCGATCATCGGCGCGGCGATGCGCTTGGTCAGGTCGGCGCCAGCGCCCGCCGCCAACATCACCGGCAGCAGGCCGATGAAATCCACCGCGACGGTCATGAACTTCGGGCGCAGGCGCTCCACCGATCCTTCCAGGATCGCCTCGCGCAAATGCGCCATCGTGCTCATCCGGCCCTGAGCCTTCCTCCTGTCATAAGCCATGTCCAGGTAGAGCAGCATGAAGACGCTCGTCTCCGCGTCCACGCCGAGGAACGCGATCAGCCCGACCCAAACCGGGATGCTCAGGTTGTAGCCGAGCAGGTAGAGCAACCACATCGCGCCCGCCGCAGAGAACGGCAGCGAGAGAAGGATGATCAGCGCGTAGGCCGCCGATTTCGTATTGAAATACATCAGCAGAAAAATGATGAAGAGCGCAATCGGCAATACGATCATCAGCTTCTCGGCGACGCGTTCCATGTTCTCGTACTGCCCGCTCCAGACCAGCGTGTAGCCGACCGGCACTTGCACTTTCTCTTTAACGGCCTGCTTGGCGTCGTTCACATAACCGCCGATGTCGCGCCCGCCCACGTCCACGTAAACGTAACCGCTCAACCGCCCGTTTTCGTCGCGGATCATCCCGGGGCCGGAGAGCATCTTGACGTCGGCAAGCTGGCTGATGGGAATCTGCGCGCCGTTCATCGCCGGCACGAGCGTGCGGTTGAGACTATCAACCGCGCTGCGAAAGTCGCGCAGGTAACGCACGTTGACCGGATATCGTTCGCGTCCCTCAACGGTCGTCGTCACGCCCTCGCCGCCCACAGCCGACATAATCACCATGTTCGCCTGATCAATCGTCAGGCCGTAGCGCGCCAGCTCCTCGCGTTTGAGATTGAAGTCAAGGAAATAGCCTCCGGCGGTGCGCTCGGCGAACACGCTGGTCGTGCCCGGCACGTCTTTCAGCGCCATCTCAAGGTGTTGGCCAATTTCCTGAATCTTGTCGAGGTCGGGGCCGAGCACTTTGATCCCGACGGGTGTGCGCACGCCTGTGGTGAGCATGTCTACGCGCGCTTTGATCGGCATCGTCCACGCGTTGACCACGCCGGGCAGTCGCAACCTGTCGTTCATCCCGCCGGGGCCGTAGATCAGCTCTTCCGTGCTCTGGTGGTCGGGCCAGCCGAGGCGGAGCGGCTTTTGCAGCCATTCCGGCGACCAGCTTGAATACCAGCGCGGGACCTTCGGCCACTGCTCCTTCGGCTTGAGCACGACTACCGTCTCCATCATGGAGAATGGCGCGGGGTCGGTCGCAGTCTCGGCCCGCCCCGCTTTGCCGAAGACGCGCTCGACTTCCGGGAAGGACTTGATGAGCTTGTCCTGCGTCTGCAGCAACCGCTGCGCTTCGGTGACAGAGATGCCGGGCATCGTCGTCGGCATGTAGAGCAGCACGCCCTCGTCAAGCGGCGGCATGAACTCCGTCCCGAGCCGCTGGTAGACCGGGATCGTGGCCAGCACAATCAGCGCCGCGCCAATGACCATGGCATAACGGAACCGTAACACAAATTCGACTACCGGCCGATAAAGCCAGTGCAGGAAGCGGCTCAAGGGGTGTTTATCTTCGGGGTAGATTTTGCCGACGATGAGTTTGTTGGCGACCCAGCACAGCCAGCGCGGGCGGAAGTCGAACTTTTTTGGGCGAATAAAGAGGACGACAAGGGCCGGAACGAGCGTGACGGACAGAGCCGCCGCGATGGCTATGGCGGAGATTTTGGTGAATGCGAGCGGCTTGAAGAGCCTGCCTTCCTGGGCTTCGAGCGCGAAGATCGGCGTGAAGGCGATGGCGATCACGAGCAGCGAATAGAAACTCGGTGGGCCGACCTCTTTTGTCGCGCTGATGACCACATCTTTGAAATCGCCCGGCGAACCTTGCGCCAGCCAATCTTCCAGTTTTTTATGCGTCTGCTCGACGATGACGATGGACGAATCCACCATCGAGCCGATCGCGATCGCGATGCCGCCGAGCGACATGATGTTGGCCGTGACGTTCATCCCCAGCAGCGGAATGAAGGAGAGAATGACCGCAATCGTGATCGTAATGATCGGGATGCCCGCGCTCGTCAGATGCCATAGGAAGACTATGATGACCAGACTGACGACCGTCAGTTCCTCGATCAGCGAATCAGACAGGGTCGCTATCGCGCCCTCGATCAGTTCACCCCGGTCGTAAGTCGTTACGATCCCCACGCCTTCCGGCAGCGTCGGCTCGATCTCGTTGAGCTTGCTTCTCACTCGTTCGATGACTCGCTGCGCGTTCTCGCCGGAACGCATAATGACGATCCCGCCGACCGTCTCGCCCTGCCCATCGAGTTCCGCGACGCCGCGACGCAGGTCTGGGCCGAGCGTGACCGCGCCCAGGTGTTTCACGAGCGTTGGCGCGCCGCTCTCATTAGTGGCCACGACGATGTTCTCGACATCATCGGTCGAGCGAATGTAGCCGCGCCCGCGCACCATATATTCGCGCCCGGTGAACTCGACCAGCCGCCCGCCCACGTCGTTATTGCCCGCTCTGACCGCTTCAACCACTTTATCGAGCGGAACTTTATAAGCTGACAATTTGTTGGGATCGAGATTGACCTGATACTGCCGGATGAAGCCGCCGACGGGCGCGACCTCCGCTACGCCGGGCAGCGATTGCAGTTCGTACCTGAGCCGCCAATCTTGCAACGAACGCAGTTCCGCCAGATTGTGCTTGCCCGTCGTGTCTACAATAGCGTATTGAAAAACCCAGCCGACTGCGGTTTCATCGCGACCCAGCTCGACGCTCACCCCCTGCGGCAACTTGGGTGTGATGTTACTCAGGTATTCGAGCGTGCGCGACCGCGCCCAGTAGATGTCCGTTCCGTCCTCGAAGATGATGTAGACGTAGGAGAACCCGAAATCGGAAAATCCGCGAATGTCCTTCACCTTCGGCGCGCCGAGCAGCGCGGAGATGATCGGGTAGGTCACCTGGTCTTCCATGATGTCGGGGCTGCGGTCCCAGCGCGAGTAGATGATGACCTGCGTGTCGGAAATGTCGGGGAGGGCGTCGAGCTTGATGTTCTTCATCGACCACAGCCCGACGAGCGTCGCCATCCCGACGAAGAGTAGGACGATGAAGCGGTTGCGCGCGCAGAATTCAATCAGTTTGCCCATCATAAGTTTCACTCCTGCTTCTTCGGCTGGTGCTGCGAATGATCCTCAATCTTGGTCTGAGGCGTTGTTGGAGCGCCAGGCTGATGTTCTGAATGATCCGCCGGATTGGATAGCAATGATGGTTTGCTTGCGGCAGGGGCTTTGCTTCCGCCGTCGTGGCTCATGCCTGGCATGCCCATCCCGTTCACCGCCGATTTCAATTTGCTTTCGGAATCGATCAGGAAGTTGGCCGATGTCACGACGCGCTCGCCCGCTTTCAACCCGCCGAGCACGATGAATTCGTCATCCACTTTCGCGCCCAGTCGCACTTTCCGCGGCTCGAAATAACCGCCTTCGTGCGCGACAAAGACCAGTTGCTCCGCGCCCGAATCCATCACCGCTTCCTGCGGCACGACCACCTGCTTGCCATACCCGATTCCCAATTCCACGTTGGCGAACATGTCGGGCTTGA
>WNFV01003245.1_pt1 | contig 20994 bp, 19 predicted proteins | sample 5400101 | NCBI WGS metagenome assembly WNFV01 (sample SAMN13153361, study PRJNA577476) | soil metagenome | isolation source: 115 cm soil or saprolite under grassland replicate 1 | place: USA:California | collected 2016-06-15 | reverse complement strand
CTGCTGGGCGGGGGGCGCCAGCGGGGGAGCCTGCGTCGCCGCGATCGCGCCCTGCTCCTGGGCCTCGTCGTAGGAGAACGGCGGATAGTCCTCGGTCATCAGCAGGATGTAGGCGAGCGCCCGCGTCTGGTACGCGAGCGCGGAGCGAATCGGGTTGAACAGGCCGTCGGGAAGCCGCCCCGTGAACAGGATCGCGAACCAGGCGATGAGCGCGCATACCCCGCCGATGATCCCCTGGACGTAGGAGAGCAGGAAGACCGGGATCCCGACGATCATCCGGAAGAACGTCTTGACGCGGCTGTACTCGGGCAGCGGCGGCGCAACGCCGACGCGGATCGGATAGGCGTCGTCGGGGTCGCCGTTGAACGGCGGGTACTCGTCGGTGAGCATCAGCTGGAGCCCGTTGACCCTCGCCAGCATCCGCACTGCCTTGGCGTTGAAGTTGTAGAGGCCCTCGGGGTAACGGCCCGTGAAAACGATCGCGAACCAGGCGATGAGGGCGCAGATCTCGGCGCCGATGATGAACAGCGCCCCGACGATCGCCCACGGAATGACGATCAGGTAGCGGAAGAGAGTCGTCAGGCGGTTGCGGCCCTCGCCCTCGTAGTCGGCGGCGAACGAGATCGGGTACATGTGGCCTCCCAGGCTAGGTTGTTGGAGCGCGGCCACCCTATCGAGATCGGGGCTGGAGTGGGGATCATCCACGTCCCTGCGTATCCTGAGCCCAGCCCCGCGATGACCGATCCAAACCCCTACATCAAGCAGTACCTGATGACCGCCGGTCCGACGCCGCTGCCGCCGCGCGTCTCCCAGGTGATGGCCGAGCCGGTCCTCTATCACCGCGCCCCGGCGTTCATCGAGATCTACGCCCGCGTTCTGGAGCGGCTGCCGATCGTTTTCAAGACCCGCAACCCTGTCCTGTGCTTCGCGGCCTCGGGAACCGGCGCGATGGAGTCCGCGGTCGCCAACCTGGTGACTCCCGGCGAGCCCGCCGTCGCGTGTCGGGCGGGCAAGTTCGGCGAGCGCTGGAAGGAGCTCTGCGACGCCTACGGGGCGCGCACCGTGCCCGTCGAGGCCGAGTGGGGAGAGAAGGTCGACCCGGCCCGCCTCGACGAGGCTCTGCGTGGCCTCGACCGTCCCGCGGCCGTGGTCTTCGCGACGCAGTCGGAGACCTCGACCGGGGTCGTGCACGACGTTAGGGGCCTCAACGAGGTGGCGAGGGCTCACGGGGCCGTGCTGTGCGTCGACGCCGTCTCGGGGCTCGGCGCGGTGGACCTGCCACAGGACGAGTGGGGGGTGGACGTCGTGGTCGCCGGCTCGCAGAAGTCGCTGATGTGCCCGCCGGGGCTCGCGTTCGCGTCGGTCTCCGAGCGAGCGCTGGCGCTGGCCGCCGAGAACCCGGGGCGGCGCTACTACTTCGGCTGGGCCCGCACCGCGGCGGGACAGGCTGAGGATCCCCCCAACAGCGCCTTCACGCCCGCTGTCAACCTCTTCCGGGCGCTCGACGTGGCGCTCGAGCTGATCCTCGACGAGGGCCTCGAGCGCGTGTTCGCGCGCCACGCCGTGCTCGCGCGTGCCGCCCGCGCCGGTATCGAGGCGCTCGGGCTCGAGCGTTTCGGCCCCGACGACCCCGGCGCGAACGTGGTCACCGCCGCGGCGCTGCCCGACGAGATCGACGGGGCGCGGGTCCCGAAGCTGATGCGAGACCGCTACGGCGTCACCGTCGCCGGCGGCCAGGGACACCTCAAGGGACGGATCGTCCGCATCGCGCACTGCGGCTACTACGGAGCATTCGACATCGTCGTCGCGTTGACGGCGCTCGGGATGGCGCTGCGCGATCTGGGCTACGACGCCGAGCCGGGCGCCGGGGCCGGGGCGGCGGAGCGCGTGTTCGCGGCCGAGGGTGCGCCCGAGCCGGTGGGCTGATGGCACGCGCCGCGGTCGCAGAGGGGGAGGCGGGGGCCGCCTCCCGAACGCCGGAGCCGTCCGCGCCCCGGGTCCTGGTCGCCGAGAAGATCGCCGAGCGCGGCATCGAGCTGCTGCGCCGCGACTTCGACGTCGAGCTCGGCTACGAGCTCGACGTCGCCGGGCTCGCGGAGCGAATCGGCGAGTTCGACGCGCTGCTGATCCGGTCGGGGACCAAGGTCACCGGCGAGCTGATCGGGGGCGCCGACCGCCTCAAGGTGATCGGGAGGGCCGGGACTGGCGTCGACAACGTCGACATCGAGGCGGCGACAAAGCGCGGCATCCTCGTCGTCAACGCCCCCGAGTCGAACTCCGTCGCGGCGGCGGAGCACACGATCGCGATGGCGCTCGCCGTGGCGCGCAACGTGCCCCAGGCCCACGGGTCGCTGGTCTCGGGGCATTGGGAGCGCTCGCGCTTCGGCGGCAACGAGCTCTACGGCAAGACGCTGGGGGTGATCGGCTTCGGCCGTATCGGCCAGCTCGTCGCCAAGCGCGCCCTGGCCTTCGATATGGACGTGATCGCCTACGACAAGTTCGTCGCCGCGGAGCGCTTCCGCGAGCTGGGCGTGGAGGGTGCGGACACCAGCGACGAGTTGTACGCGCGCGCCGACATCGTCACGATCCACCTCCCCAAGACCCCCGAGACGATCAACTGGATCGACGCCGAGACGATCTCGAAGATGAAGGACGGGGTGCGGATCGTCAACTGCGCCCGCGGCGAGCTGGTCGATCTCGACGCGCTCGTCGAGGGCTTGGAGTCCGGAAAGGTGGCGGGCGCAGCGCTGGACGTCTTTCCCACCGAGCCGATGACCGAGCATCCGCTTTTCGGCCGCGACAACGTCGTGGTGACCCCGCATCTCGGCGCCTCCACCGAGGAGGCCCAGGACCGGGCAGGGGTGATCACCGCCGAGCAGGTCCGCGCCGCACTCACCGGCGGCGTGGTCACCAACGCCGTCAACATCCACGCCGTGCGCCCCGAGGCGATGGAGGCCCTTGCGCCCTTCGTCCCGCTGTGCGAGAAGCTCGGCGCGCTCGCCCAGGGGCTGGGGGACGGCTCGGTCTCCCGCGTGCAGGCCGAGTTCCGCGGGGCGATCGCCGACCACGACACCCGCCTGCTCGGGATCGCGGTGCTCGTCGGGATCCTCTCGGGGCACACCGAGGAGCCGGTCAACCTCGTCAACGCGCCTGCGATGGCGGAGGAGCGCGGCATCGAGCTCGTCGAGCTCAAGGACCGCGCCTCGGAGGAGTTCACCGAGCTCGTCACCGTCCGGATCGGCTCGGGCAACGACGCGGTCGAGGTCTCGGGCACCGCGGTGGGCCCGCGCAAGCTCGCCCACCTGGTCGGCGTGTGGGGAGAGAGCTTCTACATGCCGTTCGCCGAGCATCTGGCGATCTTTCGCTATCGCGACCAGCCGGGGATGATCGGCCGCGTCGGGACCGCGTTCGGGGGCCACGGGGTCAACATCGTCTCCGCGGCGGTCAGCGCAGAGGCAAACCCCGATCAGGCGGTGATGGCGCTGACGACCGATGCCCCCGTTCCGGAGGATGTCGTCGACGAGATCGCGTCGTCGGAGGGCTTCGAGGCGGGGCGCGCCGTCGACCTGTAGCGCGGCCCTTCCCGGCGGCGAAGCGGCGAAGTAGAGTCCCGCCATGCGCGCGGTGGTGATCACGACCCATGGCGGGCCCGAGGTGCTTCGGGTCGAGCAGCGACCCGATCCCCCCGTCGGCCCCGGCGAGATACGGATCGCGGTCCGCGCCGCGGGGATCAACTTCGCCGACACGATGGCGCGCGCCGGCGTCTATCCCGACGCTCCAAGCCCTCCCTGCGTAGTCGGGTACGAGGTCGCCGGCGAGGTCGAATCGGTCGGCGACGGGGTGGAGGGCTTCTCGGAGGGCGACCGGGTGCTGGCGGGGACGCGGTTCGGCGGTCAGGCGGAGCTCGTCACCGTCTCCGCGAACCAGGCCTATCCGCTTCCCCGCAAGGTGAGCTTCGAGCAGGGGGCCGCGTTTCCGGTCAACTACTCCACCGCGTACGCCGGGCTGGTGATCATGGGCGGGCTCAAGGAGGGCGAGCGGGCGCTGATCCACGCCGCCGCGGGCGGCGTCGGCATCTCCGCCACCCAGATCGCCAAGTCGCGCGGCGCCGAGGTGTTCGGCACCGCGTCGGGCTCGAAGCACGATGCCATCCGCGAGCAGGGGGTCGACCACGCGATCGACTACCGCACCCAGGACTTCGAGGCCGAGGTGATGCGGATCACCGGCGGGGAGGGAGTCGACGTCGTAATGGACGCCATCGGCCCGTCCAGCTTTCGCAAGAGCTACCGCACCCTGCGCCAGGGCGGGCGGCTGATCATGTACGGGGCCTCGGAGCTTCAGACGGGCGAGAGCCGCGACCTGCGAGCCGTGCTCAAGGGCCTCGCCCGGATGCCCACCGCGACGATGCCGTGGTGGAAGAGCATGGCCGTGATGAACGAGAACAAGGGAGTCTTCGGCCTCAACATGCTCTCCTGGTGGGACAGGGAGGGCAGCCTCGATCGCGCGGTCGAGCCGCTGCGCGAGGCCCTCGACAAGGGGCGGCTGGTGCCGGTCGTTTCGGAGGCCTTTCCCTTCGATCGCGCCGCTGACGCGCACCGGTTCATCGCGGAGCGGCGCAACGTCGGCAAGGTGGTGCTCACCCCGTGAGCCCGCCCGTGGCGGGCCTCGGCACGGCCTACCACGATGCCTTCGTCGAGACGGGCAAGGAGTCGGAGCTGTTCTTCCTGCTCGCCTTCCTGCTGACCTTCGGCTTCATTCGCCTCAGCACGCACATGATCCGCGCCAACGTGAGCTGGTGGCCCGGCAACGTGGCGGTCGGGGGGACCCACGTCCACCACCTCGTCTTCGGGATCCTGATCGTTCTCGCCGTCGGCTACGTCGGCATCGCGATCGCGCCCGGCAGCCCGGGGCGCGAGATCCTCGCCGTCCTGTTCGGGATCGGCGCCGCGCTGACGCTCGACGAGTTCGCGCTGTGGCTGAACCTGCGCGACGTCTACTGGTCCAAGGAGGGCCGGCGCTCGATCGACGCGGTGATCGTCGCTGCCGTGCTCGCGGCCCTGGTGATCATGGGGGTGCGGATCTGGCTCGACCTGGCCCACGGCTTCCAGGACACGGTGGCCGCGCTGGTCGGCGCGTTCGGCGCGATCAATCTGGTCCTCGTGCTGATCAACTTCGCGAAGGAGAAGTTCGGAATGGGCCTCGTCGGGCTGATCTTCTCGCCCGTCTCGCTGGTCGGAGCGTTCCGCCTCGCCAAGCCGCACTCGCCGTGGGCCCGGGCCTTCTACCGCGGCAAGAAGATGGACCGCGCGATCGAGCGCCACGAGCTTCACGAGCGGCGCGCGGGCCGCTTCCGGAGGCGAGGCCCTCAGTCCGCCGCCGGCTCAGGCTGAGCGCTGCCCGCCGTTGCGGCGACTGCCTTCGGGGGACCGGCGAGCACCAGCTCGTCCAGGATCACGCCGAGCGAGGCCGCTGTCGGCACCGCGAGCAGCGCGCCGAGCACACCGGCCAGGTTTGCTCCGACGATCACCGCGAAGATCGCCACCGCGGGGTTGACCTTGAGCGCGCCGCCCTTGTACATGAGCGGCTGGATCACCCGGTCCTGAAGCTGCTGGTAGACGAGGAAGATCACCCCCCATACCAGCGCGTCGCCGGGGCCACCGTCGATCAGCAGCACGATCGCCACGGTCGCGCCGCCGACGGTCAGCCCGATCAGCGGGATCAGGTCCAGGAATGCGACCAGGACCGCCATCGCGATCGCGAGGTGAAATCCCTCCAGTTCCAGGAACAGCCAGGTCAGCACCCCGGCGGCGGCGGCGAGCAGGAGGTTGACGCTGACGTAGGCGCGAACCACCTCCGCAACCCGGACTCCGACGCGACGGGCACGCTCGCGCTGCGGCAGCGGCAATCGCTCGGTGCCGCGGTCGAACATCCCGCGGCCGTCGAGCAGCAGGAAGAAGGTCAGGGTCAAGACCGTGATCGCCGCCAGCAGATGCTCGAGCAGGCTGACGGTGATGTTCCCCAGCTCCGTCGCACCGCCGCCGAGTCTGGACGGCAGCGAGCTCGCCTGCTGGCTGAGCTTCTGGGTGATGTCGTACTTGTCGTTGAGGTCCTGAAACTGCTTGTTGTTGCTGGCCCAGTCCTCGAAGTCGGAGACGTAGGTCGGCAGCTTCCCGGCGAGCCCCTCGATGTCCCTGACGATGGCGGGGAAGACGTGCAGGCTCAGGAAGACCAGCGCCGCGAAGAAGACCGCGTAGACGACCAGGATCGCGACCACGCGGGGCAGTCCCCGGCCGCGTACTCGTGCCCGCTCGATCAGCCCGACGGCGGGGTCGAGCGCCAGGGCGAGGAAGATCGCGGTGACGACCCATTGCAGCGTCGTCCGGGTGTGCAGCACGACGATCGCGAGCAGGACCGCGAGCGCGGCGCAGAACAGGGCGACGAAGACGATCTTCGACACGGCCCGCGCCTCGATCTGATCGGAGCGCATCAGGGAGCAAGCTAGAGGGCGTCCCGGACCCACTACCTGCGCTAATCTCCGCACAACTTCGATGACGCAGCGGCTCGACAGCCTCGCGCTTCTCCTTCTGCTCCCCCTTCGGGGGGAATAGCGCTGGGCGGCGCGACAGCCGCAGATTCACAGGTCACCGAAGTCAAAGGCAGAAGGAGGAAAACAGATGAGCGGCCACGAGCCCGCATCCGAGTCGAACAGGGTCCACATCTTCGACACGACCCTGCGCGACGGCGAGCAGTCCCCGGGGATCTCGCTCAACACGCAGGAGAAGGTCGAGATCGCGCAGCAGCTCGCGCGGCTCGGGGTCGACGTGATCGAGGCCGGCTTCCCGATCACCTCCCCTGGCGACTTCGAAGCTGTCCAGGAGATCGCCCGCAACGTCGAGGGGCCGGTGATCTGCGGCCTGGCCCGCACCCACAAGGCCGACATCGACGCGGCCTGGGGGGCGATCAAGGACTCGCCGCGGCCGCGCATCCACACCTTCATCTCGACCTCCGACATCCACATCATCCACCAGCTCCAGACGACCCGCGAGGACGTCAAGGGCCAGGCCAAGGCCGCGGTGGCGCTGGCGCGCTCGTATTGCGACGACGTCGAGTTCTCGCCGATGGACGCCACCCGCGCCGACGTCGAGTTCACCGCCGAGGTCTGCGCGATCGCCGTCGAGGAGGGGGCGACCGTGGTCAACATCCCCGACACGGTCGGATACACGACGCCGGAGGAGTACCGAAGCTACTTCGCCGAGCTCTACCGACTCGTCCCCGCGCTGCGCGACGTGCGGCTCTCGGTCCACTGCCACGACGACCTTGGCCTGGCCGTCGCCAACTCCTACGCCGGCGTGCTGGCGGGGGCGCGGCAGGTGGAGTGCGCGATCAACGGGATCGGCGAGCGCGCCGGCAACTGCTCGCTCGAGGAGATCGTGATGCTGCTGCGGACGCGCAGTGACGTCCACGGGCTCGACACCGGAGCGAACAGCCGCGAGCTTGCGCGCACGAGCCGCATGGTCTCCCGCTTCACGGGCTACGCGGTGCAGCCCAACAAGGCGATCGTGGGCCGCAACGCTTTCGCCCACGAGTCGGGGATCCACCAGGATGGTGTCCTCAAGGAGCGCACCACCTACGAGATCATGGACGCGACCGAGGTCGGGCTGGAGTCCAACCAGATCGTGCTCGGCAAGCACTCGGGGCGCCATGCCCTGCGCGACGCGCTGACCGAGCTCGGCTTCAAGGTCGAGGGCAACGCGCTCAACCAGGCGTTCCAGCGCTTCAAGGAGATCGCCGACAAGAAGAAGCACGTCACGGCGCTCGACCTCGAGGCGATCGTCTCGGATGAGTTCCGCGAGCGCGCTCAGGGCTACAACCTCGCGTGGTTCGAGGTCGAGGCCTCGTCGCGGCGCGAGCCGCACGCGCGGGTTGCGGTCACCCTGCCCTCGGGCGAGGAGCCCGAGGGCGAGGCGTCGGGCGACGGCCCCGTGGACGCGATCTTCGGCGCGATCCAGAAGGCCGCTCTCACGGAGTGCGAGCTGCGCCGGTACACCGTCTCCGCGGTCACCGAGGGCGAGGACGCGCTCGGCGAGGTGACGGTGATGCTGCGCGCCGCCGGCCGGCTCGCATCCGGCCAGGGGGTTTCGACCGACATCCTCGAGGCGTCGGCGCGCGCCTACGTGCGGGCGCTGTCCAACGCGCTCGAGGGGGCGGCGATCCGCGAGGCCGAGGCGCTCACCGCCGATGCGGCGGCGGAGCGGACGCCGGGGCCGTAGGGCGGCACGGGAAGCACGACCACAACGTGCGAGCGGCCACGCGCGAACCGACATCCATGCGCTGTCCTGCTTAGCAGTCGCTATGCGATGCCAATCCAGGACAGCGGCGCAGAAGTAGGCGCTTGCGCCGTGGTCATCGGGCTATAGTCGGCCGCCATGCCGGGTGCGTTGGACGGAAAGGTCGCGGCGATCACCGGAGCCTCTTCTGGGATCGGCGAGGCGACGGCGGTGGCGCTGGCCGGAGCGGGTGCCGCGGTGGCGCTCGGGGCGCGCCGCAAGGACCGCCTCGACGCGCTCGCCGAGCGGATCTCGTCGGACGGCGGGCGCGCCGTCGCGATCGAGGCCGACATCGCCGACGAGCAGCAGGCGCGCGGCTTCGTCCGCGGCGCGGCGGAGCAGCTCGGCGGGCTGGACATCCTCGTCAACAACGCCGGCCTGATGCTGCTCGGCCCGATCGAGGGCGACGACCCCGAGAACTGGCGGCGCATGGTCGGCGTCAACGTCCTCGGACTCCTCTACTGCACCCAGGAGGCGCTGCCGCTGATGCGCGAGCGGGGCGGCGGACACGTCGTCAACCTCTCCTCGGTGGCGGGTCGCACCGCCAACCTCGGGGTCGGGGTCTACAACCTGACCAAGTGGGGGGTGACGGGCTTCTCCGAGGCCCTGCGCCAGGAGGCGCTGCACTCGAATACCAGGGTCACCGTGATCGAGCCCGGCTTCGTCGACACCGAGCTTCAGGGGCACAACACCAACGAACTCGTCGTCCAGGCGACCGAGAAGATGCGCGAGGAGATCGGCACGACCCTAGACGCCGAGAACATCGCCCACGCGATCCTCTACGCGGTCTCCCAACCCGAGCACGTCAACGTCAACGAGGTCCTGATCCGGCCCACTGGCCAGCGGCGCTGAGCACCGCGTCGCCGTTTCGGCACGTTCAGCGTCCGTTCTGCCGGACTCGCCGTGGGACAATCGACCTGTCATGGCCGATCCGCATCGGGACCTGCTCGAGCGCGCCACCACTGCGATCGAGCGCGTGGACGCTACGCTCGTGCGCCAGGAGGCGGGTTTCGCGCAGCACGGGCGCAACATGGAGGAGCTCTTCCGTCGGCTGGACGAGCGGGACCACCTTGCAGCGGAGCGCCACGAGGCGCTGATGCGCGAGCACCGGCGCCTTCTCGACCGCTTCGCCCGCAGCGAGGATCGGGTCGTCGAGGCGCTCGGCGATCTTCACAACGAAGCCACCCGCAACACCAGCCGGCTCGACGATATGGGCGCGGCGATTCGCGCGAACACGCAGGCTGTGCTTTCAGTCCTCGACCGGCTCGGGCCCGCTACGAGCTGAGGGTCGCGGTTCCGCGGAATCGCCTTAGCTAAACAACTGTTCGTGATAACGTACAGCCCTGGATGGAGGCCGCAACGCATAACGGGGCGGTGGGACCACGCGTCAAGGCGCTTCGCGAGGGGATGGATCTCTCGCTGCGCGACCTCGCCGAACGCAGCGGGGTCTCAGCGCCGATGCTTTCCCAGGTCGAGCGGGGCACCACCAGCCCGACGCTCGCCGTAGCGGAGCGGATCGCCTCCGGGCTGGAGCTGTCCCTCTCTCAGCTCCTTCGCCTCGACGAGCGGGCGCAGGTCGCGATCACGCGTGCCGGTCGTGGGCGGACGCGCAGCCGTGGCGGGCATCGCACCGACGAGCTGACCCCGCCGATCCCCGGGCAGCGCGCCGACGTCTCCCATCACACGCTGGAGCCTGGTGCCGCGACCGGCCGTGCGGGCGACCCGCCGCTCCACGAACCCGGCTCTCGTGAGACGGCTGTCGTGCTGGAGGGTTCCGTGACACTCGTGATCGATGGCGAGCGCCACGACCTCGCAGCCGGCGATAGCGTCACGTTCGACGCCGATCTGCCCCACCACTTCGAGAATGAGGGCGACACGCCCGCGGACTTTCTCGCCGTGGTTGCCGCCGGGCTGCGGAGGAGCTGATGGCCAAGACGCTGTTCGACAAGATCTGGGACGCCCATGAGGTGGCCGGGGGGCTGATCTACATCGACTTGCACCTCGTCCACGAGGTCACCTCGCCGCAGGCCTTCGAGGGCCTGCGGCTCGAAGGCCGCCGGGTCCGCCGTCCCGACAAGACGCTTGCGACCGCGGACCACAACGTGCCCACCGACGGTACGCCCGCGGCGCGGCTGATCGCCGACGAGCTGTCGCGCGTCCAGGTCGAGACATTGGAGGGCAACTGCCGCGAGTTCGACATCCCGATCTACTCGCTCGGCTCCGACCGCCAGGGGATCGTTCACGTCATCGGGCCCGAGCTCGGCATCACCCAGCCGGGAATGACGATCGTGTGCGGCGACAGCCACACCTCGACGCATGGCGCGTTCGGCGCGCTTGCCTTCGGGATCGGCACCTCGGAGGTCGAGCACGTCCTCGCCACCCAGTGCCTGGTCCAGAGGCGACCGCGAACGATGCGAATCGTCTACTCGGGGGAGCTCGGCCACGGCGTCACCGCGAAGGACCTGATCCTGGCGACGATCGGCCGGCTCGGCACCGGGGGGATGGTGGGCCACGCCGTCGAGTACGCGGGCCCCGCGATCTCGGGCCTGTCGATGGAGAACCGGATGACGATCTGCAACATGACGATCGAGGGCGGCGGACGGGCCGGGATGGTGGCGCCCGACGAGATCACCTATGCCTACATGGAGGGACGCCCCGGGCTGCCCGACGACTTCGAGGCAGCGGTCGAGCGCTGGCGCGAGCTGCCGACCGACGAGGGTGCCAGGTTCGACACCGAGGTCGAGATCGACGCGGACTCGCTTTCGCCGATGGTCACCTGGGGGACGACTCCCGGGATGGTGGTCGAGGTCACCGACTCGGTGCCCGACCCGGCTCGAATCGACTCGCCCGCCGACCGCGAGTCGGCGGAGCGGGCGCTCGCCTACATGGACCTCGAACCCGGCACGCCGATCCAGGAGATCGAGCTCGACCGCGTGTTCATCGGCTCGTGCACGAACTCGCGCATCGAGGATCTCCGCGCCGCGGCCGGGCTGCTCGGCGACTGGGGCGCCGAGGCCAACCCACGCCTCCAGGCGATGGTCGTCCCGGGCTCGCAGCAGGTCAAGCAGCAGGCCGAGGCGGAGGGCCTGGACGCGGTCTTCACAAAGGCGGGCTTCGAGTGGCGCAGCGCCGGCTGCTCGATGTGCCTGGGGATGAATCCCGACATCCTCGAGCCCGGGCAGCGCTGCGCATCGACCTCGAACCGCAACTTCGAGGGCCGCCAGGGTCGTGGCGGGCGCACCCACCTCGTCTCACCCCAGATGGCTGCCGCCGCCGCCGTGGCGGGCCGCTTCGTCGACATCAGGGAGTGGGCACCGTGAAGGCCGTCGGCGTAATCGAGGGCAAGGTCTCGGTGCTCGACCGCGCCGACGTCGACACCGACCAGATCATCCCCAAGCAGTTCCTCAAGCGGGTCGAGCGCACCGGGTTCGGCGAGTTCCTCTTCTACGACTGGGTCCAGTCCGGCGAGATCGAGCTCGAACCGAACCCGATCCTCGTGACCGGACGCAACTTCGGCTCCGGCTCGTCGCGCGAGCACGCGCCGTGGGCGCTCGAGGACTTCGGCTTCGAGGCGATCGTCGCGCCGTCGTTCGCCGACATCTTCTACGTCAACTGCACGAAGATCGGGCTGCTGCCGGTGATCCTCGACGAGGAGCACTGCCGCGGCATAGCCGCCGCGGGCGAAGCGCGGATCGACATCGACGAGCAGACCGTCGACTACGCGGGCGGGGTGGTGCGCTTCGAGATCGACGAGGAGGTCAAGCATCGCCTGCTTCGGGGTCTCGACGACATCGGGATCACGCTCCAACGCGAATCCGACATCGACGCCTTCGAGCAGTCCGGCGCCGCCGACCGCGGCCCCGTGACGACCAGCCTGTGAACGGCAAGGACGTCCTGGAGCACCTCGAGCGCCAGATGAAGCAGGCCATCAAGCGGGCGATCTACCCATAGGCGGGCGACGCGTGGGGACCCGCACCACTCCCCCCGACTGGGACGCAGCGACCTACGACCGGATCTCGGACATGCAGTTCGAGTGGGGACGCAGCTTTCTCGAGCGGGTCGAGCTGCGAGGGGACGAGGTGGCGCTCGACGCGGGCTGCGGGACCGGGCGGATCACCCGGCTGCTCGCGGAGAGACTGCCGCGCGGGCGTGTGATGGCCGCCGACGCCTCCCCCTCCATGATCGAGCGGGCTCGCGAGAACCTGGGCCCGGAGGTGACCTTGATCGTCTCCGACCTGCTCGAACTCGAGTTGGAGCACGAGCTGGATCTCGTCTTCTCAACCGCGACGTTTCATTGGATCCTCGACCAGGACCGCCTCTTCGCGGTGCTGCACGGCGCGCTGCGGCCGGGGGGCCGGCTCGCGGCGCAATGCGGCGGAAGCGGAAACGTCGAGGAGATGCGGCGCGCGGTCGAGCTCGCCGCGAGGGAGATGCCGTTCGCGCCCCACCTGCGCGGGATCGAGCATCCATGGGTGTTTCCCTCACCCGTGGAGGCGACGGGCCGGCTCGAGCGCGCGGGGTTCGTGGACGTTCGCTGCACGCTGGAGGAGAAGCTGGTCGACTTCGACGATCCGCGCGAGTGGAGCCGGACCGTTGGACTCCCGGTGCATCTCTCGCGGCTGCCGGCGGAGCTCCATGAGCCGTTCATCGACGCCACCCTGTCGAGGATCGGCGACCCTGGGAAGCAGCGCTTCGTGCGGCTCAACATGTGGGCGAGGCGCGCCGAATGACGGCCGACCGCAGGCCGCGGATCGCCATGCTGCCCGGCGACGGGATCGGACCCGAGATAACCGCCGCCGCGACGCGGCTGCTCGAGGCGCTCGGCGACTTCGAGATCGGCGAGCACCCGATCGGAGGCGTCTCGATCGACGCCCATCGCGTGGCGCTCACCGACGAGGTCCTCGAGGCCTGTAGGGCCGCCGACGCCGTGTTGCTGGGCGCCGTCGGCGGGCCGAAGTGGGAGAGCACCGATCCGGATGCGCCGCGACCGGAGCAGGGGCTGCTGGGCCTGCGCAAGGGGCTCGGCCTCTACGCGAACCTGCGCCCGGTTCGGCCCAGCCCCGCCCTGGCCCACGCCAGCCCGCTGCGCGAGGCCAGGATCCAGGGAACCGATCTGCTCGTCGTGCGAGAGCTGACGGGCGGGATCTACTTTGGCGATCGCGGCCGCCGCGACGCGGGCGCATTCGACACGTGCGAGTACTCGATCGCCGAGATCGAGCGCATCGCTCGAGTCGGGTTCGAGGCGGCACGCTCGCGGGGCGCCGCGAAGCCGCGCGTGACCTCCGTCGACAAGGCCAACATCCTTGAGACGTCGCGGCTGTGGCGCGAGACCGTCGAGGGGGTAGCGCCCGAGTACGCCGACGTCGAGCTCGAGCACATGCTGGTCGACAATGCGGCGATGCAGCTCGTCGCCAATCCCTCACGCTTCGACGTGATCCTGACCGAGAACATGTTCGGCGACATTCTCAGCGACGAGGCGGCGATGCTCACCGGCTCGCTGGGCATGCTCCCGTCGGCGAGCCTCGGGGAGGGCGGCCCGGGTCTGTTCGAGCCGGTGCACGGCTCCGCGCCCGACATCGCCGGCAGGGGCGTTGCCAACCCGCTCGCGACCTTCCTCTCGGCCGCGATGATGCTGCGGCACGGCCTCGATCGACCGGGCGACGCGGATCGCGTCGAGACCGCGGTCGAGGCGGCGCTGGAGCGCGGGCTGCGCACCCCCGACCTGTCGTGGGTCGAGGCCGAGCGCCCGCCGATGTCCGACCTGCCCGCCGAGGTCGAGGTCGGCACCGCGGAGATGACCGAGGCGGTCATCGAGGCGCTGTAGATACGCCATACTTCCCGGCCAGCCGCAATAGGGACTGGAAGGGACGACGCGCGTCGATGGAGAAGGCCGAGCTCATATGGATGAATGGTGACTTCGTCCCGTGGGACGAGGCCAAGGTCCACGTGCTCAGCCACGGGCTCCATTACGGCACGGGGGTATTCGAGGGGATCAGGGCCTACGAGACCGAGCGGGGCACGGCGGTGTTCCGCCATCGCGATCACCTCGAGCGGCTCGAGCGCTCGGCCGAGCTCTACTACATGCAGATCCCGTACGCGGTCGACGAGCTTCGCGAGGCGACGCACGAGCTGATCCGCCGCAACGAACTGCCCTCCTGCTACATACGGCCGCTCGCGTTCCGCGGCTACGGCGAGATGGGGCTCTACGCGCCGGCCGCTCCGGTCGAAGTGATCATCGCGGTGTGGGCGTGGGGCGCCTACCTCGGCGAGGAGGGAAAGCGACACGGGATCCGCGCCAAGGTCTCCTCGTGGCGGGGGCTCTCGGCTGACAGCCTGATCCCTCACGCGAAGGCCTCGGGTCAGTACCTCAACTCGATTCTCGCCAAGACCGAGAGCGTCAACGCCGGCTACGACGAGGCGATCCTGCTCGACACGAACGGGTGCGTCTCCGAGGGGTCGGGCGAGAACATCTTCCTGGTGCGCGACGGGATCCTGCTCACCCCTCCGCACACCGCGTCGATCCTCGACGGAATCACCCGGCGCTCCGTGATCCAGATCGCGCGCGACCTCGGCTACCCAATCGAGGAGCGCGACATCGCGCGCGCCGAGCTCTACCTCGCCGAGGAGATGTTCCTCACGGGCACGGCCGCGGAGCTCGTGCCGGTGCGGGAGATAGACGACCACGACATGGGCGAGCCGGGCGAGATCACGCGCATCATCCAGGCCAGGTTCGAGGATGCTGTGCACGGCCGCGCGCATGAGTACGCGGAGTGGCTGGACGTGGTCGGCGAACGGAGTAAAGTCACTCCGTGATGCATTCCCTGCGTTGGGTCATCGGGCGAATTAGCCGCGCCGCGGCGTAACGAGCCGTGGCCGCGCGGCCTTGCCGCGCACTCAACCCGCCCGTCCCCTTCAGCAGAAAGGCATCACGTGACCCACGTACAGCTCTACGACACCACCCTCCGCGACGGCATGGGCGGCCAGGGCAGGTCGCTGTCCGCCGCCGAGAAGGTGAGGGTCGTTCACGCCCTCGATCGGCTCGGCGTGCAGTTCATCGAGGCCGGCTTCCCGAGCTCCAACCCGAAGGAGGCGGAGCTGTTCGAGATCCTCGCCGGCGAGCGGCTCGAGCAGGCTCAGGTGGTCGCGTTCGGCATGACGCGTCGCCGCGATGCGCGAGCCGACGAGGACCCGGCGCTGGCGTCGCTGGTATCGAGCTTTGCGCCCGCCGTGTGCCTGGTCGGCAAGACGTGGGCGCTTCACCTCGAGAAGGTCACAAAGGTCTCGCGCGACGAGAACCTCGAGATGATCCGCGACGCTGTCGCGTTCTGCGCCGCAGCCGGCAAGCGGGTCGTCTACGACGCCGAGCACTTCTTCGACGCCTGGCGCGATGACAGCGCCTACGCGCTGCGCTGTCTCGAGGCGGCCATCGATGGTGGGGCGGAGAACGTCACCCTGTGCGACACAAACGGCTCGACCCTGCCGCTCCAGGTGGCCGAGGCAACCGCCGACGTCGTCATGGCGCTCGGCGATCGCGTCGCAATCGGTATCCACACCCACAACGACGCCGAGTGCGGCGTCGCGAACTCACTCGCCGCGGTCGAGTCAGGCGCCCGGCTGGTGCAGGGGACGATCAACGGCTGCGGGGAGCGCTGCGGCAACGCCAACCTCGTCTCCATCCTGCCCGCGCTTCAGCTCAAGATGGGCTACGAGTGCGTGCCGACGGACCGCCTGGGCCTGCTGACTGAGACGGCGCACTTCGTCGACGAGCTCTGCAACGTTGCGCCGGACCCCGACCAGCCCTACGTCGGGCGCAATGCGTTCGCCCACAAGGCCGGGATGCACGCGGCGGGGGTCGCGGCTGACGCGCGGACGTTCGAGCACGTGGACCCCGAGCAGGTCGGCAACAGCCGCGAGGTGCTGATCTCGGAGCTCTCCGGCAAGGGATCGGTGCTGAGCCGCGCCGAGCGGGCCGGCATCCGGCTCGATGACGACGGCGCGAGGCGCGCCGTGGAGCATCTCAAGGAGCGCGAGCACCGCGGCTACCAGTACGAGGCCGCCGACGCGTCGTTCGAGCTCCTGCTGCGCCGCGAAACGGGCGACTACGAGTCTCTGTTCCGGCTCGAGAGCTTCCGCGTCGTGACCGAGAAGCGCGCGGACGGAGGAATCGAGACAGAGGCGACGGTGAAGATCTGGGTCGACGGCCAGCGCCTGCTGCGCACGGCGGAGGGCAACGGCCCGGTCAACGCGCTCGACCGCGCGCTGCGCGACGCGATCGGTGAGCTGCACCCGCACCTCGCCGACATCGAGCTCACCAACTACAAGGTCCGGATCCTCGACGAGGCCCACGGGACCGGCGCGGTGACCAGGGTGCTGCTCGACTCGTCGGACGGCCGGGAATCGTGGGGCTCGATCGGGGTATCGGAGAACATCATCGAGGCATCCTGGGAGGCGCTCGTGGATTCGCTGGAGTACGCCTTCCAGCCCCGAGCCGTCGGCGACGCTCAGCCCGCGTCTGAGGGCGTGACGACCTCGAAGTCGTAGCGCGAGGCGATCCTCCCGATCTCCTCGGGTGGGGGAGGGCCGCCATGCTCGGCGAACGCCGCGCCCAGGTCCCGCATGTAGTCCTCCCAGCCTCCCGGCGTGTTGAAGTTGAGCATCCTGACCGGCCGGTCGCCGGGGTTCGAGAACGTGTGGGGAGTGCCGGGCGGCACGCAGACGAAGCTTCCGGACTCGGCCTCGACGGTCTCGTCCTCGAGCCGCACCGTCAGCGTTCCCTCGAGCACGTAGAACATGTCGTGGACCCGGTGGTGGACGTGCAGGGGCGGCCCGGGAAACCCCGGCTCGATCACGGACTCGGAGCAGAAGAACGTCCCGTCGGTGTCATCGCTGGTCGCCTTCAGTGACAGCGAGGAGCCGCCAATCGAATGGTTCTCGCCCTCGCCCGGCGCGTGGAAGACGGCGCCCACGGCCGGGAAGCTAGCGAACTCGGCCACTAGGCTCCGCGTGATGAGTGCCCCCGACGTCGAGCCGATCCCCCTGGCGCGGCCGGACCTCGGCGCGCGTGAGGAGGAGCTCGCGATCGAGGTCCTGCGCTCCGGCCGGCTGTCCCTGGGCCCGATGCTGGAGCGCTTCGAGCGCGACTTCGCCGGCTGGCTCGGCGCCGGCGACGCGGTCGCGGTATCGAGCGGGACCGCCGCGCTTCACCTCGGGGTCCGCGCCCTCGCCTGGGGCCCCGGGGACGAGGTATTGACCACCCCGCTGAGCTTCGTTGCCTCGGCCAACTGCCTGCTCTACGAGGGCGCGACGCCGGTGTTCTGCGACGTCGATCCCGAGACGCTCGACATCGACCCCGCCGCGGCCGGCGAGGCGTTGGGGGCGAGGACCGCGGGAATCCTGCCGGTGCACATCTTCGGCTACCCGGCCGACATGCCGGCGCTCGAAGCGCTCGCCTCCCGGCACGGCCTCGGCGTGCTCGAGGACGCCTGCCAGGCGCTAGGCGCGGTCGACTCCGAGGGCGTCCGCGTCGGGACGCGTGGCAACGCCGCCGCTTTCGCGTTCTACGCCAACAAGCAGCTGACGACGGGGGAGGGCGGCATGCTGGTGCCGGCGAGCGTCGAGGCCGCCGAGCTGGCGCGCAGCGAGCGAAACCAGGGCCGCGCCCCGGACATGGGGGCGCTGGAGCACCGGCGGCTGGGCTTCAACTACCGGCTCGGCGAGGTCGCCGCCGCGCTGGGCGTCGCGCAGCTCGAGCGCCTCGACGAGATCCTCGCCGCGCGCGGCCGCGTGGCGGCGATGTACGCGGAGCGGCTCGGATCGATCGAGGGCCTGGAGCTGCCGCTTGCCGATCGCGGCTCCGAGCGCCGCGGCTGGTTCGTCTACGTGGTCCAGCTCCCCGGCCGAGCCGACCGCGACGCGGTGATCGCCGAGCTGCGTACGCGCGGCGTCGAGAGCAAGGCCTATCTGCCCTGTATCCACCTGCTGCCTTTCTACCGCGAGCGCTACGGGTTCAAGGGGGGCGAGTTCCCGGTCGCGGAGCGGGTCGCGGCGCGCTCGCTGGCGCTGCCATTCTTTCCCGGGCTGTCCGAGCCCGACGTCGAGCGGGTGTGCAGCGCGCTCGCCGCCGCGCTCGGCCAGCCGGCGCCCGCGTAGGTCGGCGGATCTCGACCTAGATCCGCCCTTCGTCGGCCATCCAGCGCACGGTTCGCTGGATGCCCTCGCGCCAGTCGACGGGCTCGACCCCGAGCTCGCTGCGCGCCTTCTCGGAGTCGGCCCGTGCCTCCCAGAGCAGGAAGTAGAGCTGGCCGCGGCCGATCAGCGGCGGCCGCCGGATCACGCGGGACGCCGCCTCGCTCGCTATCGCGAGGCCGCGCGCCACGGGAGCCGGAAGGGACAGGGGGACCCGGCCGCGTCCGGCGGCCTCGACGGCCGTCTTGCAGATCTCGCGGCTGGTCGCGTAGCCGTCGGCGAGGATGTAGCGCTCGCTGGAGGCGCCGCGGTCGAATGCCGCGAGATGGCCCTCGGCGACGTCGTCGACGTAGGCGAGGGTCATCCCTCCCGGCGGGACGGCCGGCAGCCTGCTGCGAACCGCGTCGCGAATCACCCGGTCGACGCCGGCCCCGGCCCATGGCCCCGGGCCGAAGACGGCGGCGGGGTTGACGATGACGACCTCGATCCCGTGCCGTGCCTCCCCGAGGACGAGTTCTTCGGCGCGCTGCTTCGAGCGCTCGTAGGCCGTGCCCTTGGGATAGTCGGCGACGCGGTCCTCGCGCACCGTGCCGCCGCGGTCGGCGTGGAAGACGTCGAAGGTCGAGGTGTGGACGGCGCGCCGCGCGCCCGCCTGGCGCGCCGCGGCGATCACGTTCAGGGCCCCGATCGAGTTGACGCGCTCGAAGACCCCGGGGTCCGGGACCCACTGCTCGTAGATCCCCATGCAGTTGAACACCCCGTCGATCCCCTCCGCGGCGCGCCGCACCGATTCCAGGTCGGTGACGTCGCCGGAGACCAGCTCGACGCCGGCGGGCAGGGACTCACGCGCTCTTGCGGCGTCGCGGACCAACGCCACGATCTCGTCGCCACGATCGGCGAGCCGGTGGGCGACGGCATTGCCCACCTTTCCCGTCGCGCCGGTGACCAGCAATCGCATCGGCGCCAGCCTAGTGGACGCCGGATACGCGCTCTCGGCTGCCGGTCCGGCGCCGTCCTACACTGCCCTGATGCCGCGCTTCCGCGATCCACCCGACCCCGTCTTCTGGCGGCTCAACGCGTCGCTGCGCTTCGATCGCCGTCTCGCTCCTTACGACGTACGCCAATCGCGGGCCCACGCGCGCGCCCTGCGCGCCGCCGGCGTGCTCGACGGCGCGGAGCTCGCCCAGCTCGACGACGGCCTCGAGCGCGTCTCGCGGGAGCTCGAGGAGGGCTCGTTTCCGTTCGAGGGGTCGGACGAGGACATCCACATGGCGATCGAGCGCCGGCTGATCGAGCTCGCCGGCCCCGTGGGCGGCAAGCTGCACACCGCGCGGTCGCGCAACGACCAGGTCGCAACCGATGTCGCGATGTACGTGCGGGAGCGCTGCGAGCATGCGATCACCCTTGTCCGTGCGCTGATGGACCGGCTCGTGGGGCTCGCCGAGGGTCACGCGGATTGGCCGATGCCCGGCTACACCCACCTCCAGCGGGCCCAGCCCGTCCTGCTGGGCCACCATCTGCTCGCCTACTTCTGGATGCTCCGCCGCGACGCATCCCGCTTCGCGCTCGCCCGCGGTGCGGCGTCCAAGCTGCCGCTCGGCTCCGGTGCGCTCGCGGGGGTGGGCTGGGAGATCGACCGCGAGGCGATCGCTCGCGAGCTCGGCTTCGAATCGGTGACGCCGAACTCGATCGACGCGGTGTCGAGCCGCGACTACGTGCTCGACTACCTCGGCGCGGCGGCGACCTGCGCCGTGCACCTGTCGCGGCTTGGCGGCGAGATCGTGATCTGGACCAGCCGCGAGTTCTCGTTCTGCGAGCCCGCCGAGGACTTCTCCTCGGGGTCGAGCATCATGCCGCAGAAGAAGAACCCCGACGCCGCGGAGCTGCTGCGCGCCAAGGCGCCGCGCATCGTCTCCGCCTTCTCGACCCTCTCGGGGGTACTCCACGGGTTGCCGCTCGGCTACTCGAAGGACATGCAGGAGGACAAGGAGGCGCTGTTCGACGCCGTCGACAACATCGAGCTCTGCCTCGAGGCCGCAGACGGGTTGCTGCGCGGGCTGAGCTTCGACCGCGAGCGGCTCGCCGCCGCGGCCGCCGACGAGTTCGCCGCCGCGACGGAGGTCGCCGACCTGCTGGTGCGCCGCGGGATGCCTTTCCGCGAGGCGCACGGCGTGGTCGGAGACCTTGTTCGCCACGCGCTCGACAACGGCCGGCGGCTGTCGGAGATCGGCCTCGACGAGCTAGCCTCGTTCTCGGAGCTGCTCGACGACGAGTACTACGAGGTGTTGACCACCGAGCACGCGCTGGAGGCCAAGCGGTCGGTGGGCGGTACGGCGCCCGAGGCGCTTGCCGAGCAGCTGCGCGTTGCGCGCGATGCGCTCGCGGAGGTGCCGGCTTGAGCACCGCCGGGCCGCTGCCCGAGGCCGAGGCGGGGCCGCGGGCCGAGCCGCTCGGCGATCGGCTCGGGGCCGAGTTCTTCGTG
>WNFV01003514.1_pt1 | contig 20997 bp, 21 predicted proteins | sample 5400101 | NCBI WGS metagenome assembly WNFV01 (sample SAMN13153361, study PRJNA577476) | soil metagenome | isolation source: 115 cm soil or saprolite under grassland replicate 1 | place: USA:California | collected 2016-06-15 | reverse complement strand
TCGGCCGGCCCGCTTCGAACCATCGCGGCCAAGGGCATCCCCGGGTTCGACGCGCTCGCCGACGGGTGGGGCGAGCGCGCGCCGCTCGGATGGGACACCGGCGACCCCACGCCGGTGGCGAAGGCCGTGGTGTTCCTGCTGTCGGACTGGGCCTCGGGGATCACCGGGGAGATCCTCCACGTCGACGGCGGGTATCACGCGATCGGCTCCTCCCTGCCGGAGGAAACCGAGTAGGTCTCCGCGGAACCCATACCGGCTCCGCCCGGTCTACCCTTCGACCGTGGCGGGCTGGCGCGAGGACGACCCTGGACTCCCCATCAAATTCGGGCCCTGCTCGAACGGCGAGTACGACCCCCAGCCCCTCTCGCCGGTCATGCGGGAGACCGTCCGGCGGGCGGGGGAGGAATGCGAGCGGAACGCCAAGCGCCTGGGGATGAGCCGGCGCGAGTTCCTCCTCTCTGTCTGCGGGGCGGCCACCACCCTCCTCGTGCTCGACGCCTGTACGCGCGAGGCCGTCCGCCACGTGTCCGGCTCGTCCGGCGCGACCCCGGGCGGCGGCTACTCCATCCCCCCCGAGGCCACGACCGAGCCCGATGCCGCGCACGGGGCGATCGGGGGCGAGGAGTTCGTGTTCGACATCCAGGGTCATCTTCTCGAGTACGACCTGAACCCCGTTCTGAACGGGCAGGACTTCTGGACGCGGTTCCCCCAGCGGTACTGCGGCGAGGACGATCCTCGGACCTGCTACTCGATCGACCACTTCATGGAGCTGATGTTCCTGCGGAGCGACACGTCGATGCTGGTCCTGTCGGCCCTCCCGATCTATCCGGAGGGCAGCCCGCTCTCTGCCAAGGTCATGGCCGAGACGCGGAGGGTGGCCGAGGGGCTGTGCCGAGACGACCGCGTGCTGCTTCACGGCCAGGCCCTGCCCAATGTCGGGCCGCTTCGAGCGAACCTCGAGGCCATGGAGGACCTGACGCGCACGTACCCCATCGTGGCGTGGAAGACGTTCACCCACTTCCCCGACGTCTTCCAGCACGACGGGAACGCCTGGTGGCTCGACGACCACGAACGCGGAGTGCCGCAGGTGGGGGAGGCGTTCATTCGCAAGGCGGTCGAGCTCGGGATCCCTCGGATCTGCGCGCACAAGGGGTTCTCCGGGAGCAGCCGGTTCGGCTCGCCGGTCGACATCGGTCCCGCCGCCAGGCGCCATCCCGACGTCGACTTCGTCGTGTACCACTCCGGGTACGAGGCCGGAGGTTCCGAGGGGCCATACACGGCGGCCACCGCCGAGGTCGGCATCAACCGCCTGGTGTCCTCGCTGAGGCGGGCGGGGATCGGTCCGAACGAGAACGTCTTTGCCGAGCTTGGGTCGACCTGGTGGAGCGTGTTCCGGGCGCCCGACCAGGCTGCACACGTCCTGGGCAAGCTGCTCCGGTACGTGGGGGAGGACAACGTGGTGTGGGGGACCGATTGCCTGTTCTACGGCTCACCCCAGGACCAGATCCAGGCCCTGCGGTCGTTCCACATCAGCGACGAGCTCCAGGAACGCTACGGCTATCCTCGGCTGACCAAGGAGCTGAAGGCGAAGATCCTGGGGCTGAACGGGGCCCGGCTGTACGGCGTGGACCCGATCACGACGAGGTGCGAGTTCACCCGGCGCGAGCTGGCGGAGATCCGCAAGCACTTGCCCGGCAGGGATCGGACGCTCGGGCCGGCCACGGTGGCGGCCGCACAGCACGTTCGAGACCACCATTGGGAAAACGGGATGCCCTGAGGCGCCGCTAGCCGACGCTGTCGTGGACCTTGGCAGCGAGGTCCATGGCGGCGGTCGGGTCCGGCGAGATGGCGTCGACGATGAAGGCACCCGTGTCCCCATCGGTCCACACGCAGACCGCCTGGGGATCGCCGATGGTGGAGGGGCGATCCAGGACGATCGCCGCACACCGGTAGGTCACGCCATCCCTGGTCTCGGTTATGGCCCGGCCCGTGTCGACGGAGCCTCCGCCCGAGCCCGCGAAGCCGTTGGCGAAGCCCTCCAGGCCCCCCGGGAGCGGCGAGCCATCGGTCTCGAAGGCGATGACTATGAACCCGCTGGTGGAGACGTCTCCGTAGATCGCGGCCTTTGCCTCGACCTCGAAGCTCTTCAGGGCCTTCTCTATGTAGTCCGTCGCCGCGTCGGCGATCTGTGACTCGTCGTGCTGATACCCGGCGATCGTGTCGGGAAAACTGATCCCGGACTGCATCCTCTGAACGAGAAGGAAGCCCAACGCGACCAAGACCACGACGACGATCCCCGCCCACAACGCGCCGGCCATCGATCCGGTCGCTTGCGGCGCGGAGCCGGGCCACGTGGTCGTGGGTGGCCAGTTCGGCATGGGGAGTGGCTGTGGCGGGATCGCGGCGGTGCTGTGGAGGACCCCAGAGGGCGCGGCGGGGACCGGAGGCGTCCCGGGATCCGGACCGGCCCCCCAGCTCTCGGATCGCCGAGATGCGGCCGGTTCGGGTGTGACGGACGATCCCACGGTGGATCGGGGCGGGACCGGCATGACGGATTCCGGGGGGATCGCCCAGCCGGGCTCGCCCTCCTGGGGTGGAACGAGGCGCGTGCCGCAGGACATACAGGAGGTGCGGCCCGGACCGTTGTTCGTCCCGCACCAGGCGCAGCGGATCTCGTCCACCCACCCTCCTCGTTGCTCGAAGGATCGCGGGTCGGAACGACGCGCCGGCGCCTGTCCCCCGCTCAGTGGATATCGGCCGCGATGAGCTGACCTTGATAGGGGCCCCGGCCGGCCACGCACCACGCTCCGCACGTCGCCGCCAGGCGGAGGGCCTCGGGGACCTCGTATCCGGCTCCCAAGGCGAACGTGAGCCCGGCGGCGAAACTGTCTCCTCCGCCGTACGTGTCCACCAGGGGCCCGGGGAGGGGGACCGCGTCGTACGTGCCCGAGCCGCCGTCGGCGGTCTCGAACGAGCCGCCCTCCATGCCGGCGGTCCGAACGAGCAGGCCGGGCCGATGGGAGAGGACCGAGGAGTCGTACCGCTCGGAGGGGTCGCGTCCACTTCCGACGAGGGCGTCGAGCGGCACGTCGGCCGCGGCCAACAAGCCCATCACTCGACTGGTGGCCACCAGGACCCTTGCCCTGCGGGCCGCATGGACCGCCGCGGCGTCCCCGGCGGTCAGGAACACGGCGTCGACCGAGGCCAGCTCGTCCCACGGGAGGGGATCCTCGGCGAGCGGCTGCAGCCGCTCGCCGAGGGTAGTGATGGTCCGCTCGCCGCTCGAGTCGATGAACGTCACACCGCGGCGGGTGGGTTCGGTCCGCCTTGCGGCTTCGACCCGTGGACCGAGGGACTCGAGCTCCAGGTGCGCGCGCTTTCCGACGGCGTCCCTTCCCAGAGCGGTGAGGAACGTGCAGTCTCCGGCCAGTTTGTGAATCTGGACCGCTGCCACGGCGCCGCCACCTGCCGGCTCCTCCCACCACTCGGTGGCGTGGACGATCTCCCCGGCCTTCGGGACTCGGTCCACCTTGCCGAACTCGATCCACTCCACGTGGCCGACAACCGCCGTTCGCACGGGAGGCAGTGTGCCATCTGGAACGAGCGACCGACGGTATCCTCAGCCCATGCGCGAGGAGGTGCGGCTCACCACGTTCAGCCACGGCGCCGGGTGCGCCTGCAAGCTCGGACCGGCCCATCTGGACGAGGTGTTGAACCAGCTCGAGGCGCCGGCCATGCCCAGGGAGGTGCTCGTCGCTGCCGAGACCGGTGACGACGCCGCGGTGTACCTGCTGCCCGACGGCCGGGGGCTCGTGGCCACGGTCGACTTCTTTACCCCGATCGTCGACGACGCCTACGACTGGGGCCGCATCGCCGCGGCGAACGCCTTCAGCGACGTGTACGCGATGGGCGGCTCTCCGGTCATGGCGCTCAACCTTACGAGCTGGCCGGTGGACGACCTCCCCCTCGAGCTGCTGGCCCGGGTGATGCAAGGGGGACAGGACGTAGCGCATCAGGCCGGGGTCGCGGTCGTGGGCGGCCACTCCATCACCGATCCCGAGCCCAAGTACGGCATGGTGGCCATGGGGTTCGTCCCCGTCGAGCGGATCGTCCGAAACTCCACGGCCCCCGCCGGAGCCGCCCTGTTCCTGACCAAGCCGCTCGGCCTCGGCATCATCACCACCGCGATCAAGCGGCAGATGGCTACCGACCTCCAGGTGAAGGCCGCCGTCGAGGTGATGACCACGCTGAACGCGGACGCATCGGCAGCAATGGTCGAGGGCGATGCTCGCGCCGCCACCGACGTGACTGGGTTCGGCTTCCTCGGGCACCTCCAGAAGATGTTGGTCGCTTCGGGCGTGGCCGCGTCGGTCTTCGCCGGCGCTGTTCCGGTCCTTTCCGAGGTCCTCGATCTGGCCGCGGCGGACGTCGTACCGAGCGGCACCAAGCGCAACCACACCTACCTCCAGCCCTTCGTGGACTGGGCGGATCTCACCGAGCCCGAGCAGCTCGTCCTGGCCGATGCTCAGACATCCGGCGGCCTCCTGATCGCCGCCGCCGACCCCGAGGACATGCGGCTTCGCCTGGTAGCGCGGGGGGTTCAGGCCGTGGAGGTCGGCCTCACCGAGGAGGGTGAGCCCGGCCACATCACGGTCGAGGGAAGGCTCACCCCGGACTGAACCGCGATTCAGGGAATAGGGGCCCGCTGCTACAGTTATCGCTATTGCAATGATCGAGCTCGACACCCTCTTCGCCAAGGAGATCGTGGAACACGGGCTGCGGGAGCTTCCCAATGAGGCCTGCGGGCTGATCGCGGGGACCGACGGAAGTGCCGTGAAGGTGTTCACCATGCGCAACGTGGACGAGAGCCCCACCTCCTACCGGCTCGACCCCACCGAGCAGCTGCGGGTCACGAAGGAGATCGAGGAAACGGGCTCCGAGCTGTGGGCCATCTACCACACCCACACGCACACCGAGGCCTATCCCTCGGAGACCGATCGCGACCGAGCACAGTGGGTGCAGCCCTTCTACCCCAATGTGCACTACGTGCTGGTGTCCCTGTCCGACCGGGACAACCCGGTGGTCCGTGCCTTCCGCATCACCGACGGGGAGGTTGCCGAGGAGGAGCTGACGATCCGATGAGCCCGGGGTTCACCGAGGAACAGGTCCGCCGATACTCCCGCCACATCATCCTGCCCGGGATCGGGGGTGAGGGACAGCGCAAGCTGCTCGATTCGAAGATCCTGGTGATCGGCGCTGGCGGCCTCGGCTCTCCGGTGGCGATGTATCTCGCGGCCGCGGGGGTGGGGACGCTCGGGATCCTGGACTTCGACCGGGTGGACGAATCCAACCTTCAGAGGCAGATCCTGCACTCGACCCCCGATGTTGGGCGGCCGAAGGTGGCGAGCGCTGTGGACCGGCTCCACGCCATCAACCCGACGATCGAGATCGTTCCGTACGACACCATCCTTTCTTCGTCCAATGCGTTCGAGATCCTGGACCCGTGGGACGTCGTGGTGGATGGGACCGACAACTTCCCCGTGCGGTACCTGGTGAACGACGCGACCCAGATGCTGGGCAAGCCGCTCGTCTATGGGTCGATCTACCAGTGGGACGGACAGGCCACGGTGTTCATGCCGGGCCACGACGGGCCGTGCTACCGATGCTTGTTCCCCGAGCCACCACCTCCGGGCACGGTTCCCTCATGCGCGGAGGGGGGCGTGTTCGGCGTGCTCCCCGGCATCGTGGGGAGCATCCAGGCCACGGAGGCCATCAAGCTGATCACGGGCGTGGGGGAGCCGTTGATCGGCCGCCTCCTGCTGTTCGATGCCCAGGCCATGGACTTCACCACGGTGCGCGTCCGATGGGATGCCGATTGCCCGGTGTGCGGGAAGGAACCGACCATCACCGAGCTCATCGACTACGAGGCATTCTGCGGCCTCGCGCCCGGGGAGGCCCCGCCGGAGGCGGAGCACGGCGTGTCCACCACCGTGTAGAAGGAGTGACCACCCAGTGTCGGTTCGCGTGAAGCTCCCCACGATCCTGAGGAGGCACGCCGGCGGGGAGGCCCTGGTGGACGCCGAAGGCTCGACGCTCCGCGACCTGCTGTCCAACCTGGAATCCCGATACCCAGGCATCACGAAGAACATCGTGGCCGACGACGGTGGACTCCACCGGTTCATCAACGTCTACGTGAACGACGAGGACGTGCGGTACTTGGGCAGTCTCGAAACAGCTGTGAAAGAGGGCGATGTCGTGTCGATCCTCCCGGCTGTTGCAGGAGGTCAGAGGTAATATCGGCCCCTGCTTCCCGGTGTCAAGCCGACATGCGACGAATTTGAACCATTCGCCTTGACCTAGTCGGCACCCGCTCGATTGCTGACAACATGCTGACACGGCCAGTTCAGCAGCATGCCCGTTGGAAAGAGGCCGCAGAACCTGTCTCAGGTTGACGCCAAGGAAGAGCACGATGAGGGCAAGACCGAAAATTATGGTCTGTTCAGCCTCTTCCAGCGGGCGTGCTGGCATCTCTGTGCCCTAGCAGCGACTAGAGCCTCCAGTGGGCTGTGGCGGCCTGAATGAGAGCAATCGGACCGGCCACAGCGACGGCAACTCGCTTGACCTTCGTGAGCACGTGTATCACCTCCTTCCCCTGGGTGGTGCGGACGGGCCTTCCTGCCCCTTCCACGATGACCTCGAGAGGCTGGTGCAGCCGACTAAAGGGCCGCTAAGGAGGCTGTTGCAGAAACCTGAAGCGACGCTACATATTGTGGGATGGCAAGACATCATCCACAACATCGTGTGTGTGTGGGCGTCTAACGGGGGTTTATGCAACAGCCTCTAAGGAGGTGCTAAAATCGGGTGCGGGCCGAGCGGGCCGTGGCGGACTCGGCGCACCTTGGGCTACGCTGGGCCTCGGCAGGCAGGAGGCTCGTGGGCCGGCTACGCTTCCGGATCCTCGGGGCGCTGGAGGTTGAGCGCGACGGCGAGCCGCTCCCCGTCGGCGGCCCGAAGCTCCGCGTCGTCCTCGGCACGCTGCTTGTGCGCGCGGGTGCGCTCGTTCCCCTCGATACCCTGTTCGATCTCCTGTGGGCGGAGGAGCCACCTCGGACGGCCCGGACGGCCGTCCAGGTGCACATCTCGTCGCTTCGCCGCCTCCTCGCAGCCGACCCCGACGTCCAGATCGAGACCCGGCCGGGAGGGTATCGCCTGCACGTCGACCCTGCGATGATCGACGCCGCCTCGTTCGTGCGGCTCTCGGAAGCGGGGAAGGAAGCGGCGGCCGCAGGCAGGGGGCAGAAGGCGGTCGACGCGCTTGAGCGCGCGCTGTTGCTGTGGCGTGGGACGCCGCTATCGGACGTCGCGATCTCAGAGGCGTCGATACCTGAGCTCGCTGACCTCGAAGACCGCTACATCACGACGGTCGAGGCGTGGGCAGAAACGATACTGGGCCTCGGACGACACGGGCAGGCTATCGGCCGGCTCGAACGGACGCGAGCCCAACATCCGCTCCGTGAGCGGCTGTATCTGCTCGAGGCTATCGCCAAATACCGTTCCGGGCGCGAGGGCGAAGCCCTCGAAAGGATCGCCGAGCTTCGTCGAATCCTGTCGACAGAACTCGGCGTCGAGCCCAGCCCCGCGGCGCAATCGCTCGAGCCGTCAGATCCTCACGCGCGACGAAGCGCTGGAGTTCGAGCAGGCCGCAAGCCCGATATCGCGAGAGGGCCGCAAGACGATCGTCGCGCTCGCATGTATCACGATGGACGAGCGCACCGTGGATCCTGAAGCTCACTGGCTCGAAACGGCGAAGCGGATCGAGCGCGTCACCGTCACCGTCGCGGCGCGCGGTGGCACCGTCGCCGACGGTTCGGGGTCGATCGTCGTTGCAACGTTCGGCATTCCGAAGGTTCATCAGGACGATGCCGCCCGCGCGGTCGAAGCCGCCCTCGAGATCCGCGCTGCCATTCCTGAGGTCCGAATCGGCATCGCTGCTGGCGCCGTGCTCGTCCACTCGTCAGGTGACGTCGAGACGCTCATCACCAACGCGCCGCTCGAGACGGCGAAGGAACTGGCCCAGGCGGCGCGGCAGTCTGAGATCCTCATCTCTCGGACTGCGTTCCGGCTGGTCGGGACAACAGGCGCCGAGCCGACAGATATCGTTTTGCTCCGCGACGAGGCGGCACCCCGGACGGTGTTTCGGGTGTTGGAATCGGCGGCCGGCCGCCGCGCGAGCCGTTCGCCACTCGTCGGCCGAGCCGAGGAACTGGGAACCCTCCGCGGCGCCTTAGACCGGATCCGGCGTCGCGGCGGGTCCTCGACGGTGACGGTACTTGGCCCTCCCGGTGTCGGAAAGTCATGCGTCGTTTCCGCCTTTCTGTCGGAACTGCGCGGACTTCCGGTTCTCGTTGGTCAGTGCCTTCCTTATGGGCGGGACATCACCTACTGGGCCGTCGCCGAGATGGTGCGTGAAGGAGCCGGCATTGTGGAGACCGACTCCCCCGAGGCTGCGCGTCGGAAACTGCTTCGCGTCGTCGGCGATCGGCCCGATGCGGAATTCATCCGGGATCAGGTCGCGACGGTGATAGGACTGGGCGACGTACCGGCAGTCGCCGATGACATCCCCTGGGCGGTCCGCAAGTTCCTCGAAGCCAGAGCCGCAGGGCGGCCACTTGTCCTGGTGTTCGACGACGTGCATTGGGCCGAACCGGGGTTGTTGGACCTGGTCGAACATCTGGGAACGGCGGCTAATCGGTGTCTCGTCGTCTGCATGGCGCGCCCCGAGCTCCTCGAGGCCCGGCCGCGGTGGGGCGGCGGACGCGATGCGATGAACCTCGTACTCCAACCGCTCGACGAGGACGAAGGCGAGGAGCTGCTTCGGAATCTCCTAGGCAGCTCGGAGAGCTCTCCGGAGGTCCGCGACGCTGTCCTTCGTACCGCCGAAGGGAGCCCGTTGTTCATCGAGGAGCTGGTCGCGATGATGACGGAAGAAGGCATGATCGAGTGGCGGGATGGGTCGTGGCATGCCGCGACGCAGCTCTCGGAGCTCCGAATGCCGCCCTCGATTCAAGCTCTGCTCGCCTCGCGGCTCGACAGACTCTCCGGCGAAGAGCGCATCGTGGTTGAGCACGCGTCCGTGGTCGGACGTGAGTTCTGGCCCGAAGACCTCGACGGGTTCCCAGCGCTCGCGACGCTCCACCTTGGACCGGTGCTCGAACGGCTGGTGCAGAAGGACGCGCTGCGCGCTGAACGCGACGGACGTGGTTCCCGTGTGTTCGCCTTCCCACACCTGCTCATGCGCGACGCCGCCTACGAGGGGATGACGAAGCTCAACCGCGCTCTCGCGCACGAAGCCTTCGCCGCCGTCGTCGAGCAACGAAGGGGCGCACGCCTTGGGGAGGTAGGGGAGATCATCGGGTATCACCTGGAGGCGGCCGAGCGATACCGGCGTGAAACCGGACTTCCAGAGGCGGATCCCTCGCTTGCTCTTCGGGCGTCCCGTCACCTAGCGGCGGCCGGACAACGCGCGTTCGATCGCGAAGACATGCCGAGTGCGGCAGGGTTACTCGGTCGGTCGCTCGCGCTTCTTGGTGACGACGATGATGGGCGACGACATCTGGCGTTGAGCCTCGGTATCGCACTGTTCGAACTCGGTCGACTCGCAGAGGCGGACCGGGTTATGACGGAGGGTCTCGGGATCGCCGAGCGTTTGAATGATCTGCCCACGATGTGGCGGCTTCGCATGGACCTCGCTGAGCTTCGTGGATGGAAGGATCAATCGGGAGACGCCGTCTCGATGCAAGAAGTCGGTGAACGCGGGCTTGCTGCCTTGGAGGCCGTCGGCGACCTCGGTGGGATGGCACGAGCGTGCCGCCTGATCGGCGACGCTGCGGCACATCGCGGGCAGCTGGAGGAGGCGATCGGACACTTCGAGCGGGGCCGGTCCTATGCGGAGGAGGCAGGCGATGCACGCGAGATCGCGCAGAAACCGAATTTCGGAGTGGTCCATAGCCCGATCCCCGCGTCGAGCTGCGCGCAGATCATCGAACGGAATCTAGCGCGGTCCCATACCCCGGATCCCGACGGGCTTGCCGGACTCGGATTCGTCGTCGCGATGCTCGGCGACCAAGACCGTGCACTCGAGATCTTCGAGCAGGCGCACGATCGTGCCCGCGAGGTCGGAAGCATCTGGAAAGCAGCCAACGTCGGGATGCATCACGGGGGAGCGATGCTCATCGCCGACGATCCCAAGGCTGCTGAAAGGGCGCTGCGCCCGGCCGTCGAGACCCTACAAGCGATGGGTGAGCATGGGCTGCTCTCGACGGCCGCTGGGCTCCTTGCCGAAGCGCTCTTCAGGCAGGGCGACTTCGAGCAGGCGATGCTCGCAACGATCGTCAGCGAGGAAGCAAGTGCGCCCGACGACCCCGGTTCTCGGATGCTGTGGCTCAGCGTACGGGCGAAGGTACTGGCTGTCCGCGGCGAGCTTGACGAAGCGGAGCGTCTCGCACGGGACGCTACACAAGTTGCCGTGGCGACGGACCTCGTGAATATGGTCGGTGATGTGCATCTCGACTTGGCGTTCGTCTTGTCTCGAGCCGGGAAGCTCGATGAGGCTTCTGCCGCCGCCGCCACCGCAGCTCGGCTGTTCAGCTCGAAGGAAAACGCTCCAAGTGCTGCCCGCGCACAAGAAATAGTGAACGCGCTGCGCGAAGGCGTAAACGTCCAGTTCTCGGTGTCGTAGTTCGAGCGGCCGGTCGGCCACTGAAGTTGTCGCCGGCGCCGGCCGGACGGCGCGCGAGCCAGCCGGTTCTTGGTGGGCACAGCCGTCGCTCGACCCCGGGTTCCCGTCGTGTCGCTTTCTCGCCCGCCGGGAGATCGTCAGGACCCCGGGGCATTGTCAGCCCTGCCGTGGGCCGACGAGTGTCTCCAGCGATACGGCGACGCGGATCGGCGACGTGAAGAGCCACAACCAAGCAAGTCCCGCGCACGTGGCGCCCACGAGCAGCGCGACCCGGTAGGTCGCCGTCGCAGCGACCACGCCTGCAGCGAGACCGCCGAGCGGTGCGATCCCCATCGCTATGAGCAAGTAGGCGGCGTAGGCGCGTCCGAACACCCTTTGCGGCGTCACGGCCTGGCGTATGGCAGCGACCTCGACGCCGGATACGACCCCTGCGAAGTTATGTACGAACAGGCAAATGCCGAGTAGAGCGGCAGACGCAGTCGGGTGGCCGACCCGGGCGAACACCGGGATCAGCAGCAGCACGATCCCACCGACGGCGCTCGCCCAGAGGATCGTCCGGCCGAGCCCGAGGACTCGAGCGAGGAACGGGCTTGCGGCCGAGCCGACGACCGCCCCGAGGCTGGCTGCGCCGAAGACGATGCCGAGCACGTACGGCTCAAGCCCGAGGATCCGGACGGCGAAGGCCGCCAGCACCGCATCGAAGACCGCCCACCCGAGGTTCATGCTCGCCGCCTCGATGGCGAACGCGCGCAGCCACACGTTCCCGAGGGTGAAGCGGATCCCCTCGCCGATCCCCGTTCCTTCAGAGGCGGGCCGTTGGTCGTCTCGCGGGAGTCTGCGTATGCCGAGCGCGGCGACGACGAAGGAGACTACGTCGGCAAGTATCGCGGTGGGAGGACCGAGCACCGCCGCCAGCCATCCTCCGATGCCGGGACCTGCGACCTCGGCGAGCGACTCGCTCGCGGCGAGGCGCCCGTTCGCCCGGTCGAGCGCCTCCAGGGGAACCAGGGTCGGGATGATCGCGTGCATCGCCTGGCGGAGTGGGAGGGCCGCGCACCCTGTGACGAACGCGATCGAGATGAGCACCGCCATCGTGAGCGCGTGAACGGCGGCGAGTGCGGGGATCAACGCGAGGAGCGTTGCTTGGACCAGGTTCATCAGCACGATCGTCTGCCGCCGGCTTCGCCGATCGACCCACACACCAGCAGGAAGCGTCGCGAGCAGCCACGGCGCCGTCCGGGCGCCGGCGAGGATGCCGAGCTCGAGCGGCGTGGCGCGGAGCGTGATAATTGCGGTCAGCGGGATGGTAATGGCCGTGATCTGGGTGCCGAACAGCGAGATGGTTTCGAACGTCCAGAGCCGCAGGAACGCGCTTCCCATCGCATGGCTTCGCTTGCCTTGGGAGGCGTCGTTCATCGTCGACCAGTGTATCGGTGGGGAGCCGCGACCAGTTTGAGGCGAACCATCCGAGCGGTGATCAGCTCTGTACTCCGAGGCAACGGTCTATCGGTTGCGACAAGGTTCAAGCGCGCAGCGCGCCCACCTGCACCCTTTGCTCTCGTCCGGTAACCGATCGAGCTTGGAACGAAGCGACCATCGGCACCGATGGAAGGATGGTGTCACCGCGGAGGCCCATCTCCCAGGGCGCATCTTGCAGTTCCGGGTCTACGTGAACGTCCCAATCCCGAAGAACGGCGATCAGGGTGAGGACAAGCTGCGTCTCTGCCAGAGGCTGGCCTAGACACGTGCTTGCCCCGAACCCAAACGGGAAGAACGTGTACCTCGCTATGGGTTTCTCCCATCGTGACAGATCGAACACGGTTGGCCGGTCCCAGTAGCGTGGATCCGCATGCATAAGGATCGGAGAGCACGTGACAAAGTCGCCGACGCGGAAGTCGACACCGAGCGCGCTGAAGGGACGCTCAACCATCCGGCTGATATGCCACCCGCTCCCTAGACGCAAGACTTCCTTCACAGCGCGTTGGCACTTGACGAGCTGATCCAGCGTTTCAGCAGTCAACGGCTCCGCCTTGGGTAGAGAATCGATCTCTCCTCTGAGTTCCCGCACGACTTCCGGTTGACTCACATAGATGAACATCTTCGTCAACACTTCAGGAGTGGTAGCGGCCTGGAGCAGAAGTGTCGAATGCAAGACTCGTTGAATCAGCGGCATGTCAGCTAGCGCAGCGCCAAGTAGACCGTGATCCGGGAATCGCTTCACGATCTTGTACACCTTCCGATAGTGGCCGATCTGCCGCAGCAAAGAGATTGGATGGAACACGATCTGCAGAAGGGTTGATCCCCACGAGTAGAAGGCGTACAGAACCGGAGTCGTCGGCGCGGTCGCGGCTGCATACTCCGATGCCGGTTCCGCATCGAGCTTGACACCCATCAGCGAGAACGCCGTGCCCGACACGACGAGCGCACCCGCAAGTTGCCACAGGTCGACCTGGCCGCCAGTCCTTCGAACAATCTGGCTCAAGACGTTCTCGGTTAGCTCGGCGTGGGCCGGAACATCAGCAGCGACATGCGGCACGGCAAAGGCTGGGCGGACTTGGCGGCGAGCAGCCAAGTGCTTGCGCTTCTCGCGGTTGAAGAGGAACCGACCCTTCTCGAACGCCTTCGGCCTCCAGATCCACCACCTTCTCGCACGTCCCCACTTGACCAAGGAATCGGCATGACGGATGAACATGTCCTCGACCGCTTCCGGCGTTGAAACATAGAAGATCCGTTGTCGACCGAAGCGCATCTCAGCTACCGGACCTTGCCGATCAGCTTCTGCGGCGAAGACCCGCAGGGGATCAGACCGCAAGCGTCTCAAGCTGACTTGCCTCACGCTTCCTCCAATGGCTGATCATCGAAGTCAGGATGAGACCACCGACGCCCGTGTACACCAGGGCATCGCCCGGGCTGATGACCGAATCGACCGGCCATCCGATCGGGATGACGTCACCGAGGAAGCCCAGTCGATCGTCGGCCGACAGAGGGTGATAGCCCGGTTTCGTCCCCCTCTGGAGCCTCCGGACGACGTTCGACCGATGATACGCGTTCAATGCGGCCAGGCTGACGGGCATCCCCGCGTTGAGTCCGGTCACGAGGAAGTTGAGCAGCATCCCCGCTAGAACGAGGCCGTAGAGCTTCTGTCTCAGGTTGGCGACGAGGAAGAACACGACGAGGCCGAAACCGACGAACGTGCCGATCGGCCATCCCAGAAGGACACGGGCCGTCAATCCGGCGAACAGAAGGGACACACGTTTCGGTCGGTTCAACGGTCTCCCTGGCCTCTTCTAGCGGGACTGCTGGCATCCCTCTCTGGTGTCGACTAGACGCGCCACTTCGCGGCGGCCGTCAAGATAAGCGCGACCGGAGCGGCCACAGCGACGGCAACTCGCTTCACCTTGGTGAGCACCCGATGTCACCCCCTTCCGGGTTCCGGATCACGACCGAGAGGCTCGCTGAGCCGGCTAAAGGAGCGCTAACGGCCTGCTAAAGGACGGTGCCTGGCGTAAGCACTCCGGCGCGGCCGACGGCCGCTGACACGTCGCCGCCTCGTAGACTTCGGCGAGTCATGACCCTTCAATCGAAGTCCTCGGGGACCGACCCGGGTCTGTTCGAAACAATCCTCGGGGATGGCCGACCTCTGCTCGTCCTCACGGGGGCGAGCCTCATGTTCTCGGGTGGCTTCGCGTTGTTCTTGTCAGCGGGTCGCCAGTTCCTACCGCAGGATCTCGCTTTCCTTGGGATGACACCGGCCGAGTTGTGCAGGCTGAACGGATGCCGGGTGTTGGACTTCATGATCCACGACCGTGTGGCCTTCGGCGGCGCCCTCATCGCTATCGGGTCGCTCTTCGTCTGGCTCGCAATCTTCCCGCTTGGCGAAGGTGAGGGCTGGGCCTGGTGGATCTTCATCCTGAGCGGCGCAATCGGGTTCGGCAGCTTCCTCGCCTACCTCGGGTTCGGATACCTGGACACCTGGCACGGAGTCGGGACCCTGCTGCTCCTTCCCGTGTTCGCCCTCGGTCTTGTGCGATCGCGTCGCCTCGTCGCCGGAGTCGGTCCTGGCGTCATGCTTCGCCCGCGCGCAGGGCCGCCCTGGGCATCGCAATCCGGGTTGGGGCGTGGGCTCATGTTGGTCGCAGCAGCCGGCATGACCCTCGGGGGCTTCACCATCCTGTGGGTCGGGGTGACCCGTGTCTTTGTGTCGCAGGACCTGGGGTTCACCGGGACCACTCGGATGGCGCTGGATGCGCTCAACCCACGCATCGTGCCCCTCCTGGCGCACGACCGCGCGGGGTTTGGAGGGGCGGTCTGCACGACCGGCCTCACCGCCTTCTTCTGCGTCTGGTGCGGGCGACCGTCTCGAAGCCTGTGGCAGGTGCTTGTCATCTCGTGGGCAGCCGCATCCTTCACGGCGATCGGCATCCACTTCCTCGTTGGTTACGTCAGTGCCATCCACCTAGCGCCTGCCGTCCTTGGCGCGATCGGTTTCGGCGTTGGGCTTGCCCTGAGCTTCGAGGAGATGATGCGTTCCCCGACCCCCCGCACGTCGCCGGAATTGCCTTCCCCGGCTCGATAAATGGGCGTCATGACCCGCGGGGCATCCTCCCGTCTGGGATATCCCCGCACGGTATGCTCGCCCCTCGCTCGAGGCCCCATGGGGGCCGTGCCGTCGTTTCGAAGGGGGTTCTCCGGTGGAACGATCGACTGCGCGCGCCCCTCGAGGGGCCATCGTCAGGACGACCGCCTCAGGCCGGTCGTCGCCCCGCCCGCTGGGATAATCGAGCGCGTGCGGTACTCGGACATCCTCGAGGCCATCGGCCAGACCCCGCTCGTCGGCCTTCGGGCGATGAGCCCGAAGCCGGCCGTTCGGCTGTGGGGCAAGCTCGAGGGGCAGAACCCCAGCGGGTCGCTGAAGGATCGCATCGCCAAACAGATGATCGAGGCAGCTCTGGCGTCAGGGGAGCTCACGCCGGAGAAGACCATCCTGGAGCCGACGTCGGGGAACACCGGCATCGCGCTTGCCATGGTGGCCCGACGGATGGGGTATCGACTCACCGTGGTCATCCCGGACAATGCGAGCGAAGAGCGGATCCGCCTACTCGAGCTGTTCGGCGCCGAGATCGTCTACTCGCCGGCGGACAAAGGAACGAACGGCTCGATCGAGGTGGCAAGGGCGCTGGCCCGCGACGACCGGTACTACATGCCCTTCCAGTACGGGAACCCGGCCAACCCACTCGCCCACTACGAGGGGACCGGGCCCGAGATCGTTCGGGACCTACCCGAGGTGACCCACTTCGTGGCCGGGCTCGGAACCGGCGGCACGCTCACCGGCGTCGGGCGTCGCCTCCACGAGCACGACCCAGCGATCACGGTGATCGCCGCGGAGCCGGAGCTCGGCGAGATGGTCTACGGTCTTCGATCCCTCGACGAGGGGTTCATCCCGCCGATCTTCGATCAGTCGGTGTTGGACCGGAAGTTCCTCGTAAACTCGTCCGACTCCCTTCGGGCCACTCGGGAACTGACCGAGAAGGAGGGGATCTTCGCCGGCATCTCCTCGGGGGCCGTCGTGTCGGTGGCCCAGCGGATCGCCGCCGAGATCGAGCGGGGGGACATCGTCTGCCTGCTCCCCGACGGAGGATGGAAGTACCTGTCGACGGAGGCCTGGGCCGCGGAGCTGGAGCGGGCCGAGAAGAGCGTCTCGGAAACCCTATGGTGGTAGCCGATGCCCGATAGCCGCCCGATCGGCGTGTTCGACTCCGGGGTCGGAGGACTGACGGTGGCCCGGGCTGTCCTGGACCTCCTGCCATATGAACCGATCGTGTACGTCGGCGACACCGCGAGGTTCCCGTACGGGCCGAGGCCGCTTCCCGAGATCCGGACCTATGCCCTGGAGATCGCCGACTACCTCGTGGCGAGGGACGTGAAGGTCCTCGTGGTGGGGTGCAACTCGATCGAGGTCGCGGCGATCCGCGACGTCACCGACGCGGCTGTCCTTCCAGTAGTCGGCGTGATCGACCCCGGAGCGAGGGCCGCCGTCCGAGCCACTCGGAACGGCAGGATCGGCGTCATCGGGACGGTGGCGACGATCTCGAGCGGAGCCTACGACCGCGCGGTGGCGGCCACCGGAGCCTCGGTGGACCTGCTCTCCCGCCCGTGCCCCGCGTTCGTCGAGCACGTCGAGGCTGGCGACACCTCGAGCGACGAGCTCCTCGCCGCGGCGCGCACGTACCTGTCGCCGCTCCGGGATCAGCGGGTGGACACGCTGATCCTGGGGTGCACCCACTACCCGATGCTGTCCGGACTCATCCAGATGGTGATGGGGGAGGACGTCGTGCTGGTCTCGTCGGCGGAGGAGACGGCCAAGGACGTCTACGCCACCCTCCGCTCGCTCGATCTGCTGACGGGTAGGCGGGCCGACCCCCGGCACGAGTTCCTGTGTACCGGCGACCCCGGTCAATTCCGGTCGGTGGCCCACCATTTCCTCGGTCCCGGCGTGGGCACGATCGATGCCGTTGCCGTTCAGCCGGTGGGAGGTGGGCCGTGGAGCTGATCGTCCTCGGCGCGAGCGGTACGTGGCCCGAGCCGGGGACTGCCACCAGCGGGTACCTGGTACGCCATGACGGGTTCAACGTCTGGGTCGACGCGGGCACCGGGACCCTGGCCAACCTGCAACGGCACATCGAGCTCCCCGAGCTCGACGCCATCCTCATCTCACACGAGCATCCCGACCACATCGTCGATCTGTACCCGTGCTTCTACGCCCGCCACTACGGCAAGCTCGGCGACCCGCACCTCCCCGTGTACACCCCATCGGGATTCCCGGCCAGAGCAGAGGAGCTGGTCTCCGAGGACAGCCGGAGGACGATGCGTGACGCGTTCGACTGGCACGAGGTGTCGCCGGGCGAGCGGTTCGAGGTCGGCCCGTTCAGGGTGCGAACCGAGCCGATGTCGCACCTCGGGCTGGTGGCGCTGGGGTTCCGATTCGAGACCGACGGCACCGCCCTGGCGTACACCGGGGACACCGGGCCCACGTCGAAGGTCGATGACCTCGGTCGTGACGCGGACGTGCTCCTTTCCGAGGCCACTTGGCAGGACGAGGACGAGCTCCTCCCATTCCACCTCTCGGCCCGCCAGGCCGCATCGTACGCCCGAGAGGCCGGCGCCGGCATGCTCATCCTCACGCACATCTGGCCCACTTCAGACAGGGAGATGTCCCGGGCGCAGGCGGCGGAGGAGTTCAACGGGCCGATCGAGCTCGCGACCGAGGGCCTGCGGCTCGAGGTGGGGAAGTGAACGAGCGTCCCGACGGCCGGGGGCCCGCGGACCTTCGGCCGGTCAAGGTTGAGCTGGGCTACCAGGAGTGGGCCGAGGGGTCGGTGTTGCTCGAGATGGGACGGACGAAGGTGCTCGTCGCCGCGTCGTTCGACGAGCGGTCACCGCGGTTCCTCCAGGGCACGGGAAAGGGATGGGTGACCGCCGAGTACTCCATGCTCCCCCGAGCCACGGCGGAACGAACCTCGCGCGAGGTGGGCAAGGGCCGGCCGTCCGGGCGGACCCAGGAGATCCAGCGGTTGATCGGCCGATCGCTCCGGTCGGTGACGGACCTGGTCAAGCTGGGTGAGTGCACCATCTGGATCGACTGCGACGTGCTCCAGGCCGATGCCGGGACGCGCACGGCGTCGATCACCGGCGGCTACCTCGCGCTCGCCCTCGCGCTGCGCGCGCGCGAAGGGCGCGGGGCCGCATCCGAGGAGGTCCTCACCGACAGCGTCGCGGCAGTCTCGGCTGGGATAGTGGGAGGCCGGCCCGTGCTCGACCTGTCCTACGAGGAGGACGCGGTGGCCGACGTCGACTTCAACGTGGTGATGACCGGCTCGGGCCGGTTGGTTGAGATCCAGGGCACCGCCGAGGGCACACCGTTCTCGCGCCAGGAGCTCACGGCGCTGGTGGATCTGGCCGAGACCGGCATCCAGCAGCTGACCGAGATGCAGCGGAACGTGCTCAGCGGGTGAGCTTCCCCGACCGGATCGCCATCGCCTCCCGGAACGCCGGCAAGATCCGCGAGATCCGGTCCATCTGCGCCGACTGGCCGGTGGTATGGCTCACTGCGCATGAACACGAGGGTCCGTGGCCCGGTGTCGAGGAGACGGGAGCTTCCTATCTGGAGAACGCCTTGTTGAAGGCCCGGGCGGTGGCAGACAGCGTCGGCGTCCCTGCGATGGCCGATGACTCGGGGATCGAGGTCGACGCGCTCGGCGGGGCGCCCGGGCCTCGCTCGGCCAGGTACGCGGGGGAGGAGGCCACCGATGAGCAGAACCTCCGGATGTTGATCCGCGCCGTGGCCGGCGTCCCTGCAGAGGGACGGACGGCCCGGTACCGGTGCGTCGCCCTCCTGGCCTGGCCGGACGGCCGCGACGTGTGGGCCGAAGGGACGTGCGAGGGGTCACTCGTGTCGAAGTCCCGGGGGACCGGCGGCTTCGGGTACGACCCCATCTTCGTCCCCGCGGGGTGGGAGCAGACCATGGCCGAGCTCCCGCCGGAGGAGAAGGACCGCATCAGCCATCGGGGCCGGGCCTTCCGGGCGCTCAGGGAGCTGGTCGACCGCGATCCGTGACTAACTCCACGTACGCCCGGAGGTGCGGGAGGTGAGCGGAGCCGTGGGTGAACGGCCCGCCCGGCCCTCCCACTATCCCGCCCAGCACGTGACCGAGCGACCGACGCGACCGTGTGGTGGGTGGGGTGTCCCAGGTGTCCTCGGGCATCGAGCGGATCTCGACCACCAGACGGCGATGGACGTCGTCGAACCGGCGTCGGACGGTGGCGGGTGATCGGTCCCGATCGGCCGCCACGTTCTCCGCGTTCACGGCGTTGAGTCCGTGAACGCGGAGCGCCCGTTGGACTGGAGAGGGCTCGCCTTTCCGCCACGCGTTCAAGGCCTCGAGGGCGTGTTCCTCCCACGAGGTGAGATGGCCAAGGAGGTCCTTGGCCGACCAGTCGCCCCCTCCGATCGTTGCCCGTCGCTCGAAGTCCTCGTCCCCAAGCCGTTCCGCGAGCTCGCGGACAGACTCGTGTTCCTCCTCGAGGGTGCGAAGGGCTCGTGATCGCGATGGCGTCGTGTATCTCCTTGTTCGCTGTGTCAGAACGGTGCGAGAGGGGGGAGTTGAACCCCCACGCCCTTACGGGCACCGGATCCTAAGTCCGGCGCGTCTGCCAGGGCTACAGCGGCTTGCGCATCGAAAGCGTCCTGAGCTTCGAACCGGGCCTCAGCGCACCACCTATGCCCGTGCTCTCGAAGCCGGCTCGCTGGTAAAGGTTCATGGCGGCTGTGTTGCCGTCGGTCACCGCGAGAAGCATTTCCTCCACCTTCTTTGACGACGCCCACTTGATGAGCGCCTGGAGCAGTTCCTGACCGATCCCTTGTCGACGGGCTGCGGGGTCGATCCACATCGCGTACACCGTGGCCGAATGAGGCTCCTCCTCAGGCACGATACACACACCCATCCCCAGCCAATGGTCGCCGTCTACCGCCACGAGGGTTGTCTGTGGACCGAGGCCCCACCCCGCAACTGCCCACTCCTGCCAGGCCGTGTCCGGCTTGACGCGCTCTTCGGAAACGGTGCTCCCGAACGCGTCAGGGTCGGTTTCGAGGGCACGCAGCCGTAGGCTCTTCAGATTGCGCCACTCTGTGGGACGCACCTCGCGGATGTCCACCAGCGCGCATCCTATGTGCCGTTCCACGAGGGGAGCGACCTCGCCTCCCGCGCCTGGACCCGCCTCGACGGAGTTTGGAAATGGCGATTCCATCGCGGTGAGGGGGGTAAGGGATATCCAGGAAATGCGTGCTTTGAGGCTTTCCGCCTGGGTGGAAAGGGATGCACGATGGGTATGTCGAGGACGATCCCGCAGGACCAGGAGCACGACAGCGTCGAGTTGCTCGTATCCCCACATGCCCCGGGCCAGGCACGCCGGTGGGTCTCCGAGCGGGGGAGCGACCTCCCCCGCGCCCAGCTGGATCTCCTGCTCCTCCTGGTCTCCGAGCTGGTGACGAACAGCGTCCGTCACGGCGACACGGTTCCGGGAAGGTGCGTTCAGATCGGGCTGGAACGGGGAGACGGCACCATCCACGTAGACGTCCAGGACACCGGCCCCGGCTTCGATCGGCGTGAGCTGAGAACCGGGCCCCACGGCCTCCAGATCGTCGAGTCCGGAGCCGACCGGTGGGGCATCGAGACGTCAGGCCCGACGACCGTGTGGTTCGA
>WNFV01004404.1_pt1 | contig 20998 bp, 20 predicted proteins | sample 5400101 | NCBI WGS metagenome assembly WNFV01 (sample SAMN13153361, study PRJNA577476) | soil metagenome | isolation source: 115 cm soil or saprolite under grassland replicate 1 | place: USA:California | collected 2016-06-15 | reverse complement strand
TCGCCTCCTACAAGACCTACGACGGGTTCACCTCACCGAAGTCCGAGGAGCTCGCCTCGCGGGTCACCGGTCTCTTGCCGTTCGAGGGAGCAAAGATCTTCTTCACCTCCGGCGGCGGCGAGTCGATCGACACGGCGGCGAAGCTATCACGGGCGTACTGGAACGCGGTCGGGAAGCCCGACAAGCACGTGGTCATCTCTCGCCAGTTCGCCTACCACGGGTCGAACGCCTACGGCACGTCACTGACCGGGATGTCGTCTCTCGTCGAGGCGTATGGGCGGCTCGTCCCCGAGGTCGAGCAGGTCGCGTGGGACGACGCGGAGGCGCTCGCCGCCGCGATCGACCGAATTGGCGCCGACCACGTCAGCGCCTTCTTCGCGGAGCCGATCATCGGCGCGGGCGGCGTGATGATCCCGCCCGAGGGCTACGTCGACCGCGTCCAGGAGATCTGCCGCGAGCGCGACGTGCTGCTCGTCCTCGACGAGGTGATCACCGGCTTTGGGCGCGTCGGCCAATGGTTCGCAACCGAGCGGTTCGGCCTCTCTCCCGACCTGATCACCGTCGCAAAGGGGATCACCTCGGGGTACATCCCGCTCGGCGGCGTAATCGCGTCGCCACGGGTCGCGGAGCCCTTCTGGGCCGAGGGCACGCAGAACGTGTTTCGCCACGGGTACACCTACTCGGGCCACGCGACCGCGTGTGCGGTCGGCCTCGCCAATCTCGACGTGATCGAGCGCGAGGGCCTCGTGGGGCGCGTCCGAGAGCTCGAGCCGAAGCTCGAAGCGGCCCTTCGGCCGCTCGAGCAGCACCCGGCTGTAGCGGAGGTGCGCACCGGCGTCGGCCTGCTCGGCGGCGTCGAGCTCGCCGACCCGGCGAAGCTTCAAGCCGTGATCGACGCGGCCTACGAGCGCGGCGTGCTGGTCCGCGGCATCCGCAGCGTCGCGCTGCAGCTCTCGCCCCCGTTCGTGATCACCGAGGACGAGATCGCCACCCTCGCACGCGTGATCGGCGAAGCGCTGGACGCCGCGTAGAGGGCTCGACCGGCTCAGACCAGCCGGTGCTGAGTTGCCCAGCGCGTCAGCTCGTGCCGGGTGGACAGCTGCAGCTTGCGCAGCACGTTCGAGACGTGGCTCTCGACGGTCTTCACGGACAGGCGAAGCCGGGCCGCGATCTCCTTGTACATGTACCCGCGCGCGATCAGCTGGAGGACCTCGCGCTCGCGCGGGGTCAGCTCGTCGAGCTCGGCGTCGCCGCCGACACGTTCGCCCGCGCGGAAGGCGTCGAGGACGAAGCCGGCCAGCCGGGGTGAGAAGACCGCGTCGCCCGACGCCACCCGCTCGATAGCCGTGGCGAGCTCGTCTCCGGAGATGGTCTTCGTGACATAGCCGCGTGCCCCCGCTCGTATCACGGCGATCACGTCTTCGACGGCGTCCGAGACCGAGAGCGCCAGGAAGCGAACGCCGGGCCGCTCCGGGGCGACAGCGTTGATGATCGCATCGCCGCTGCCGTCGGGGAGATGGACGTCGAGCAGGACGACGTCGGGGTCCTGCTCCTTGATCAGCGGTACCGCCTCGGCCACGGTGCCCGCCTCGCCGACGACATCGACGGCGTCGCCGAGCTCCGCGCGAACCCCAGCGAGGAAGAGGCCGTGATCGTCGACCAGGACGACGCGCCGGGTCACCGCTCGCTCCGTGGCAGCCGTAGCTCGACCTCCGTGCCCGCGCCGGGCCTGCTGACGACCTTCGCGCGCCCCCCGGCCCGCTCGAGGCGCCCCTCGACGGAGTCGACCAGACCCCGCCGGCCGGCCGGCACCGCCGCCCGGTCGAAGCCCGCTCCGCGGTCCCGGACGAAGACCGAGATCGCTGTGTCGGTCACCTCGAGAAAGACGTCCACCTCGTCAACGCCGGCGAACTTCGCCGCGTTCGTCATCGCCTCGCGGGCGGCGAGCACGAGGGCGCCGGTGGCGTCGTCGACGGGGCAGTCGCCTGCGCTGGCCAGCTCGACGCGCACCCCGTGCAGCTCCTCGACGTCCGCCGCGGCAGCGGAGAGCGCCGCGAAGACCGACGCGGTCTCGTCTCCGAGTGGCTGGTCACCGTAGAGCCAGCCGCGCAGCTCGCGCTCCTGGCGGCGGGCGATCGCGGCTACTCGGCGCGGCTCCTGCGCGTGCCTCTGGATCAGCGCGAGCGTCTGCAAGACGGAGTCGTGCACGCGGGCCGCGACCTCCGTGCGTTCCTCGCTGCGGATGCGCGCGGCGCGCTCGGTGTCACGCTCGAGCGCGAGCCGCCAGAGCCAGGGGCCGGCGACAAGGAGGAGCGCGCCGGCGATCGCCCCGGGTGCGAGCAGCGATGCCGTCGGGCGGCCGCCCTGCAGCAGCAGCACCGCGCCCGCCGCAACGAGCGCGAGACCGCCGTACGAGAGCGGGGCGTCCGCGCGGAAGCGGCCGCCCTGGCGCCAGGCGAATCCGAGCCCTGCGGCTACGAGAGCGATCCCGGCGACCGAACGGTCCGAGACGCCGACGGCGTGGAGCAGCAGCGCGCCAGCGACGACGACAAGCAGCACGGCCCACAACGGGCGCTTCGAGCGTCCGTAGGCCCACAGCGCCAGGTAGAGGAGGATCCCCGCACCGGCTGCGAGCGCGAGCAGTGCGAAGACCAGGCGCACCAGGGTCACGTCGACGTCGAGGGCCCGCGCGATTCCCGCGCAGACCCCCGCGATCACCCGCTCGTCGGTGCTCGAGGTAAACATCGGCAGCGCCACGTAGCTCATCGTACGGCGCGGGTGACCCGCAGCGACCCGGCGCCGACATGGGCGTCCAGGACCAGCACGCGGGCTCCCCTCTCGTCGATCCTCCAGTCGACGTTACGGCCGTCGTGCGTCACTCCGAGCAGGTTCAGGTAGCCGAGCTGCACGTCCCCTTTCACCTGCACGGCGGTTCCGCGCGGGACGACGATCCGAAGGTCGCCGACGTCGACGCGCGCAAGCACGTGCGTCTCGCCTACGGGGAGCCGGAAGTTCGTCAGGTCGAGCCGCATGCTCCCCACGCCGAGCCGGTACGTGCGGTTGAGATCCTGCAGCGCGACAGGGGCGTACGTGCGCTCGCCGACGCCGCGGCCGAGGTGGACCGAGAAGACGGCGGCAAAGATCGCCGCGGCGGTCAGCATCACCAAGACCAGCGCACCGACCCAGGCCAGGATCGTCCGGCCCGGCCGCGACCTCGACCGCGGGGTGGCCTCCGCGACGGGTGCGGCGACCGTGGTCACGGCCTCGGCTTCGCCGGCTCCGGACCCAGGAGCCGACGCGGTCGGCTCGGGCGAACGGTGCCGGGTCAGCCAGCCGATCACCACCCCGGCGAGCAGGAGCAGGATCCAGGCGGCATCTCCCCGCGGCCACAGGGTCGCGCGGGAAAGGAGCACCGCTCCTGCAACTGCGATGAGGCCCAACCCGATCAGCGGCCACGGTCGGTCGCGGCGCTCCTTGAGAATCCTGGCTGCGACCGAATCCTCGTTTCCTTCCGCCGCCGATCAGCGTGAGGACGACGAAGCCGACGCGGTAGAAAGCGGGGTGGATTCCGAAGTAGCGCGCCAGGCCCCCGCAGACCCCGGCGAGCATGCGGTCGTCACGGCTTCGTTCCAGACGCCTGACCGCGGGCCCTTCGACTGTGTGTTCGCTCATGGCTCCAGAATCGCGGAGCGATCCGAGACCGGCAATCCGGAATGACCCTGGTCCGACCCTGAGGTCGCCTACGTGGTGAGCTCGCGGGCCAGTTCCTCGAACACGGCCACGTAGCGGTCGACGGCCTCGTCCGAGTGCTGCACGGAGATCGTCCACTCCTCCTCGCGGCCGGGGGTCGCGAAGATGCCGCGGTTCATGTTCCAGAGCCACCCGAGCTCGGTCAGCTCCACGTCCTGGTGGGCCTTGTACGTCTCGTAGTCGACGACCTTGACCGGCGAGAAGGTGACGCAGCCCTTCGCGCCGATCCCGACCGCGTAACCGGGCAGGCGGTAGCGCTCGACCACGACACCACAGCCCTCGAGCAGCCTGTCGTTCAGGTGATGCAGGTGCGCGTAGCCCTCCGGGGTGAGCACCTCGAAGAGCTCGCCCGCGCCGCCGCCATCGTCAGCGGATTGCCGTTGAACGTCCCGACCTGGTTGACACGGCCGTCCTCGACGCAGGCCATCACCTCCTCCGACCCGCCGATCGCGCCGGAGGGGAGACCGGCGCCGAGCGTCTTCGCGAGCGCGACCAGGTCGGGCACGACGCCGAAATGCTCGACCGCGCCGCCCGCGGCGACCGTGAGCCCCGTCTTCACCTCGTCGAAGATCAGCACGATGCCGTGCCGCCCGGTGATCTCGCGGAAGGCCTCGAGGTAGCCGGGCTCCGGAAGCACGACGCCGAGGTTCATCATCACCGCCTCCATGATCAGGCACGCCGGGAGCCGGCCCTCACCCGCGAGCCGCTCGATCCGGCGCTCCAACGCGTCAGCGTCGTTGAACGGCACAGCCGCGGTCAGGCCGACGACTGCCTCCGGGATTCCGGCGCCGTACGGCAGCGAGGCGAGGTTGTCGCGGGTCGCCGATCCCGTCGTACGGGACGCCGATCGAGATCATCACCGCGTCGTGGTGGCCACGGTAGGAGTCGAAGACCTTGAGGACGACCTCACGGCCCGTGTATCCGCGCGCGATCCTGATCGCGTCCATCGTCGCCTCCGAGCCGGAGTTCGTGTAGCGCCACTTCGGCAGCCGGAACCGTCGAGCGAGCTCTTCGGCGACGACGATCCCGTCCTCTGTCGGAGCAGCGAAGTGGGTTCCGAGCGCGGTGCGCTCCTGGATCGCCTTCATGACGGCCGGGTGGGCATGGCCCTGCGTCATCGAGCCAAAGCCGTTGTGGAAATCGAAGTACTCGGTGCCGTCGACGTCCCAGACGCGCTGGCCCGCGCCGTGGGCGAGGTAGATCGGCCAGGGCTCGCGTACCTGGTACGACGAGACGACTCCACCCGAGAGCGTCCGGTGCGCCCGTTCGTACATCGCCTTGGACGCCGCCGTGCACTCGTTGAGCCGAGCCCCCTCGTGCTCGATCAGCGCGAGGAGGCGGCTGCGGTCGATCTCGATCGGGGCGGTGACGGCCATCGGCCTCCTAGGTCGGCGGTCGCCGCGGAGGAGCCTCCGCGACGGCCATCAGTCCAACTTGGCCATCACGTGCTTGATCTGGGTGTAGTCCTCGAGCGAGTAGACGGAGAGGTCCTTGCCGTACCCCGACTCCTTGTAGCCGCCGTGCGGCATCTCCGAGACGAGCGGGATGTGGTCGTTGATCCAGACCGTTCCGAACTGGAGCTTGCGGGCCGCCGAGAGGGCGCGGCCGACGTCGCGCGTCCAGACCGAGGCGGAGAGGCCGTAGCGGACATCGTTCGCCCAGGCGATCGCCTCCTCGTCGCTCGAGAACCGCTGCACGGACACGACCGGGCCGAAGACCTCGCGCTGCACGATCTCCGAGTCCTGACCAACGTCCGTGACGATTGTCGGCTTGACGAAGAAGCCTCGGTCTCCGTTCGTGCCACCGCCGGTGAGGATCGACGCCTTCGCGCCCTCGGCGCGCTCGAGGAAGCCGAGCACGCGCTCCTGCTGCGCCTTCGAGATCACCGGGCCCATCTCGATCTCGTCGCCCTCGGCTGGGTCGCCGACCTTCAGCGACTCGACCGCCGGGACGAGCTCCTCCAGCAGCTTGCCGTAGATCTTCGGCCCCGCCATCACGCGGGAGGCGGCCGTGCAGTCTTGCCCCGAGTTCCAGTAGCCGGCGATCTTGATCGCCTCGGCGACCGGCGCCGGGTCGGCGTCGTCGAAGACCACGACAGGCGCCTTGCCGCCGAGCTCCAGGTGGACGCGCTTGAGGTTGTCCGCCGCCGTCCGCGCGATCGTCTTGCCGGTCTCGACGTCGCCCGTCAGCGAGACGAGCCTCACGTCGGGATGCGTGACGATCCGCTCGCCGACCGGGACGCCGTCGCCCGTGACGACGTTGAGCACGCCGTCCGGGATCGCGTCCTGGACGAGCTCCATGTACCGGAGCAGGGACAGCGGCGTCTGCTCGGAGGGCTTCAGCACCTGGACGTTGCCCGCGGCCAGCGCGGGTGCGAGCTTCCAGACGGCCATCATCAGCGGGTAGTTCCAGGGGGCGATCCCGCCGACGATCCCGAGCGGCTCGCGGCGCAGCATCGAGGTGTAGCCGCGCATGTACTCGCCGGTCGAGCGGCCCTCGAGGATCCGGGCCGCGCCCGCGAAGAAGCGCAGGTTGTCGGAGCAGATCGGCATCTCGTCGCGCGCGTAGCCGAGCGGCTTGCCGACGTTCCGCGACTCGATCGCGGCCAGCTCCTCGGCGTTCGCATCGAGGATGTCGGCAAGCTTCAGGAGCAGCTCGGCCCGCTCGCCGGGCGTCGAGTCGAGCCACTCCGGGAGTGCCTGCTTGGCCGCCTCGACGGCTCGGTCGACATCGGCACCGGTGCAGGCCGGCACCTCGGCGATGGTCTCGCCGGTTGCCGGGTTGAGCACCTCCATCGTGCCCCCCTCGACCGCCTCCACCCATTCCCCACCGACGAAGATCTTGTGACTGTCAACCGTTGTGCTCATCCGATCCTCCTTTCCTCAGGCGAGTCAAGTATTCCGGTCCACGGCCCTTGGTGTGCTCACTCCCGCTAGCCCTTCAGCTCACGCCACGCCTGCGCCCACTTCGCGTAATCAACGCAGTTCCTCCTGCCGTTGCCACAATTAGCAACAGGCGCCTTCCAGAACGCGATGTCCTTGTAGTACGAGAGCGGTGCGTTCGCGTGGTACTTCGAGCACGAGCCCTTCGCGATCTGGTTCATATACGTGCAGGCGAGCCTGTTCGCCGGCGTCGCGCCGAAGAAGACAGCCAGCTGCGCCTGAACTCGTGCGGTCGAGACCCACCGAAGCCACAGGGACGAGCAGCGCGGATGCTTCGCTTTCGCGGAGAGCATCCACGCATCGACCCATGCCGTCGCGCCTTCCTTCGGGATCACCTCTCGCACCGGCTCGTCCGCGTCGAGGAGCCGATCCGTCTGGTAGTGCCACGCCGGCCCCAGCCAGGCCTGGCCACGCTTGAACAGCTTGATCTCGTCGGATGCCAGTGCCCAGTAGCGTCCAACCAGCGGGCGCTGCTCCTTCAGCAACCCGATCACAGCAGCGAACTGCGATCCGTCGAGCTCGTAGGGATCCGTGATCTTCAGGCCCGGGCGCGTCTTCGACAGGTAGAGCGCCGCGTCGGCGATCTGCATCGGATTGTCCGGGACGGTGATCTTGCCCTTGTACCTCTGGTCGTAGATCGCGGACCAGCTAGTCGGAACCGGCTTCACCCTCGTCGTGTCGTAGAGCAGCGTGTTGGGTCCCCACGCGATCGAGACGCCGTAGTGCACGCCGTCTACCGTCGTGTGAGCCGGCGCCTGCAGCGGCTTGACGAAGCTCTTCCAGCCCGGAATGAGGCCGACATTCACGGGCTGGACGTCGCGAGCCTCGATCAGGCGCAGAGCGGCGTCGCCCCCGGCCGAGACCAGGTCGTAGTCGCCCGCTCTCGTGCGCATCGCGTCGATCATTTCCTCCGAGGAGGCTGCGTACTTCACGCGCACGTCGCAGCGCGTCTGCCGCTCGAACGGCGCCACCCACTCGCTCTGTGCATAGCCCTCCCAGGCGAGCAGTGTCAGCTTGCCCTCGCCCTTGCCGATCGCGGTCGGCGGCGCGCTTCCCGAGCCGGCGCCCCCCGCGGGAACGGCGAGCGCAGCTGCGGCCGCGACGAGCAGGAGCTTGCTCATCACCCAGACCGTATCTGGGCCCAGGCGTCGGACCACTCGAACCAGTCGGCACAATGTTGCCCTCGCGCGTCGTGGCAGTCTTGCTGCGGCGTGCGCCAGAACGAGAGCCGCGACCACCAGGCCTCGTCGCCAGCGTGCACCAAGCGGCAGCGCATGTAGACGCAGGCGGCGGGCGTCGCGGGCGCCTCGCCGAGGTAACGGGCAGAGGCCGCGTTCGCCTTCGGCGAGAGGATGTAGTCGAGCCAGCGGTACATGCAGCCCGGGTGGCGCCCGCGTGCGAGCACCAGCCACGAGGCGGAGCGCGCCGTCCCGCCCTCGGGCACAGCCGTCTGCACCGGCACGTCGTCCGCCCGCAGGAGGGCGGCCAGCCGTGGCGTCGCTTCCCCGACGAGCGCGTTCCCGCCCATGTAGTCAGCCAGGGCGCTCGTCAGGTCCTGCCAGTAGACGCCCACGCTCGCCTTCTGCTCCGCGGCGAGGCGGACGACCGCGCGGAACTGCTTGGCGTCCAGCTCGTACGGGTTCCGGAAGCCGAGGTGAATCGCGGCGTCGGCGAGCGTGATCGCCGCGTCGTAGAGCCCGATCCGGCCGGCGTAGCGGGAGCCGAAGAGCACCCCCCACCCGGCCGGCGCCGGCCGCACGCGGTCGGTGCGCCAGAGGAGCAGGTCCGCCCCTCGGCCGTGCGGGACTCCGACAACCCTTCCGTCCTCGATGTTCTGCGGGAGGCGTTTCAGCGCCGGGTAGACGGACGCGTACCTCGGGATCAGCGCGGTGTTCAGCGGGACAACCTCGCGCCCCCCGGTCAGCACCTGGGTGACGTCGCCGAAGGCGGCGACCCCGTCGTAGCGCCCTTGTGCGACCGCGTCGAGGAGCTCGGTCGAGCTGCGCACGGTTCGCACATGCACCTTGCAGCCGGTCGACTGGACGAACCGGGTCACCCAGTTCACACGGGGGTCGTCGCCGCCCGCCTCCGCGTGGCCGGGGTAGGCAACGAGGTCGAGCCGACCCTCGGCGTCAGGCAGCGTACGGGGAGGGCCGGGCGGCGGCTTCCCCACCGCGGCACCGGAGGCCGCCGCCAGGAGGGCGAGCGCACAGGCGGTGAGGCGGCGCATGGCCGCGGATGGTAGTCCGCTTGTATGGTCCCGGGCATGGCCAGGACGCCGCTCACGGCGCAGCTCCAGCGCACCGCGGCGGCAGCGGAGCAGGACGAGCAGCGCACCGACCGGCGGCGCTTCCTCAGGGATGCAGGCGCGCTCGCAGCCGCCGGCACGGCGGTCGGCCGGTTCGCGCCCTCAGCGCGGGGCGCGGCGCAGCCGCGGATCGTCGTGGTCGGGGCCGGCCTCGCCGGCCTCACCTGTGCCTACCGGCTGAAGCAGGCCGGCTTCGTGGCCGAGGTGCACGAGGCCGCCGGCCGGGTCGGGGGCCGCTGCTGGACGATCCGCGACGCCTTCCAGCAGGGGCAGATCGCCGAGCACGGCGGCGAGTTGATCGACACGGGCCACCGGGAGCTGCGGAACCTCGCCAAGGAGCTGAAGCTCGATGTCGTCGACCTGCTCGCGGCGGAGGCGATGGGCACCGAGGAGGGCTACTACTTCGACGGCGCGCCCTACTCGAACGCGCAGGCAACCGCCGACTTCCAGGCGGTCAAGCAGAAGCTGGCGCACGACCTGCAGGGGGCGAGCTACCCGACGCTCTTCGACAGCTACACGCAACGCGGGTACGAGCTGGACCACATGTCGGTGATCGACTGGATCGAGGAGAGCGTGCCGGGTGGGATTGCCTCGCGGTTCGGGCAGCTGCTCGACGTCGCGTACAACATCGAGTACGGAGCCGACTCGGACCGGCAGAGCTCGCTGAACCTGATCTACCTGCTCGGCTACGCGACCGGAGGGCCGCTCTCGATCTTCGGCGCGTCCGACGAGCGGTACCACATCGTCGGCGGGAACGACCAGGTTCCGGCGAGGCTCGCCGCGGCGATCGCCTCGGAGATCACGACCGGGTCGGTGCTGACGGCGATCTCGCTGACAGCCGGCGGGCGCCTGAAGGTGACCTTCCAGGAGGGATCGGCCACCAGGTCGGTGACCGCCGACAAAGTCGTCCTCGCGCTGCCGTTCTCGCTCCTGCGGTCCGTCGACTACTCGGGCGCGGGCTTCTCGCCGGTCAAGCAGACGGCGATCCTGGAGCTGGCGATAGGGACGAACTCGAAGCTCCACCTCCAATTCAATGAGCGGCGTTGGGAGAACCTCGATTCGAACGGCTCCACGTTCTCGGACACCGGGTACCAGAGCACCTGGGACGTCACCCGCGGCCAGTCCGGGCAGGCGGGCATCCTCGTCGACTACACGGGCGGAACGATCGGGGCGAGCTTCGGCTCGGGCTCGGTGCAGCAGCGGGCGAAGAAGTTCCTCGGCCAGATCGAGCCGGTTCTTCCCGGGATCACCGCCGAGTGGAACGGAACCGCCACGCTCGACTTCTGGCCCGCCTACCCGTGGACGAAGGGCTCCTACTCCTACTGGCAATTCGGGCAGTACACGAAGTTCGCCGGCGCCGAAGGGAGGCCGGAGGGCGACTGCCACTTCGCCGGGGAGCACACCTCGATCGACTTCCAGGGTTACCTGAACGGAGCCGTCGAGAGCGGCGAGCGCGCGGCCGCGAGATCGTCGCCGCTCTGAAGTAGCGACGACCTGCTCGGCTACCGTCGGGTCATGACCTGCCGGATCGCGGTGATGGGATCGAGCTGCGCCGGGAAGACGACGCTCGCGGGACAGCTCGCGGAACGCCTGGGCGTCACGCACGTCGAGCTGGACGCACTGCACCACGGCCCCAACTGGACCGAGGCGACGGCCGAGGAGCTGCGAGGGAGGCTCGAGGCGACGCTGGCGCCGCTGGAGGAGTGGGTCGTGGACGGGAACTACATGGGGAAGCTCGGAACCTGGGTGATCGACCGGGCGGACACGATCGTCTGGCTCGACCTGCCGCTGCGAACGTCGCTGCGTCGGCTCTGGCGGCGCCACCGGACGAGAATTCGCGATCGGGTCGAGCTCTGGCACGGGAACCGCGAGAGCTGGCGCAACGCGTTCCTGGGCTGGAACGCCCTCTTCCCGTACACGATCCGCGCGCACATCAGGCGCAGACGGGCGTGGCCGCCGCGGTTCGAGGGCCGGAACCTTGTGCGGCTCCGCTCACCGCAAGAGGTCGAAGCGTGGCTGGTTGCCCAGGCACGCGAGCCGCGCTAGGCGGCCGCTTCGGCGCCCCATGCCCCGGACGATGTCTGCTCCGCCTCGCGGCAGAACACGGCCACCACCTCGGGGTCGAACTGGGTCCCCGCACAACGACGGAGCTCCTCGAGCGCCGCGTCGCGGGGCACCTCGATTCGGTAAGGGCGCGGCGAGGTCATCGCCGAGAACGCATCGCAGACGGCGATGATCCGCGCGGCTAGGGGGATCGCGGCGCCGACGAGCCCGTCGGGATAGCCCACGCCGTCCCAACGCTCGTGCGTGGCCCTGACGATCGCCGCAACCCGCCTCCACGGCGGCGCCGCAGCCAGGATCCGCTCGCCGATGACCGTGTGCTCCTTGATGAATGTCCACTCCTCGACGTCGAGCGGCCCCGGCTTCAGGAGCACCGTGTCCGGGATCGCGAGCTTGCCGACGTCGTGCAGGCGGGCCGCCAGCCTCAACTCTTCCAACGCCTCACGGTCCAGGCCGAGCGCCGCCCCGACGGCGGAGGCGGTCTCGGCCACGCTCTGGACATGCAGGCGCAGGCTGGGCTCGCGCTCGTACAGCGCCTGCAGGAGCACCTCGTGCGTCGAGCCGCGGCCCCGCGTTCGCTTCTGCGCGTACATTCGCTGGTCGGCGATGCGCAGAGCGTCGCTCGAGCCGGCCGCCTCCCCGGGGATGGACACCACGCCGAACGAGCTCGTGACGACGAACCCCTCGCCCTCCTCGCTGAGGGCTGATGCGGCCGCATCGAGGAGCGATTCCGCCTCGGCCGGCGAGCCTTCGCTCAGGACGCAGAACTCGTCTCCCCCGAGCCGGTAGCAGGTCCCGGCCGACCGGGTGACCGCGGAGAGGTTCGCGGCCAGCCGCGCCAGGAGGGCGTCGCCCGCGGGATGGCCGAACGTGTCGTTGTAGAGCTTGAAGCCGTCGAGGTCGAAGATGGCGAGCAGGTGCGGCTCGCTGGCCACGCCGTCGGCGAGCGCGCGGTCGAGATCGGCGACCAGCCGGCGGCGGTTGCCGAGCCCCGTGAGCGCGTCCGTGACTGCGTGACCGCGCATCAGCTCGAGGATCCTGGTGTTTTGGCGGAAGGTCATCCCGGTGCGCACGATTACCGCGAGGATCGTCGCCCCGGCGAGGCTTGCGGCAAGCACGTTCACCGGCCGGAAGTGGTCGTAGGTGAAGATCCCGAGCCCGATCAGCCCGCACACGAGCGGGGTCGCGAGCAGCGGCCTCCCATCCAGCTCTACGTTCGCCCGCCTGGGCGCCTGCCAGGCGGCAGCAGCGAGCAGCAGCATCGACGCGGGCCACAGCGCATCGAGGATCGTGCCTTCCGCATAGCTGTCCGTCGCGGTCTGGAAGAGGAAGATCCCGTCCGCGACGGCGGTTGCCGCGAGGCCGGCTCCGATCAGGCCCCAGGTGCGGTCGAGCTGCCAACCCGTCAGCACAAGGACGCCGATCACGGCGGAGATCAGCAGAATGTCTCCGAGCGGATAGGCGAGGTTAGTGACGATCACGCCGGTGCTGCCGTCCGTGCTGCGGAGCACCACCTCGAACAGCACGGCGGCGCCGAGCGCTGAGGAGGCGATCGCCGCCATCGCCCCGTCGAGCCAGAGGGCATGGCCGAACTCAGACAGCCGCGCGCGGACGAGCAGCAGCAGCGCGACGTAGCAGGCGGGGTAGAACCCGAGGTAGAAGCCGTCGGCGACCGACGGATACGGCGGCGAGCCGTTGTAGGCGAAGTCGAAGAGGAGCTCGGCGACCGCCCAGGAGGCGACCCCGATCGTCAGCGCGAGCCAGGCGCCCCGCTCGGCCCGGACCCTCACCGTACGTAGCACGCAGGCGGCAAGGGCGAGCAGGATCAGTCCGTTGTAAAGCCAGCGGTTGAAGAAGTCGTCGAGGCCCAGGCTGGAGCCGAGCAGGGTGTGCGCGGCGAAGGCCGCGAGCCCGGCAAGCGCCGCCGCCTGCCAAATTCGGGCGAGCCGAGGCAGGCCGACAGGGTCGGGCGCACCAGCTGCCGCATCCATGGAACCCGTATCGGCAGGACGTGCGCGGGGGCTTTAGGCGAAGGGCGGAATGACCTCACGGCCGTAGACGCCGAGCGTCTCCTCCTGGCCGTGGGTCATCAGGTAGATGTTCCACTGGTCGACGCCCGCGGCCTCGAGCTTCCGCAGCTTCTGGACGTGCTGCTCGGGTGTGCCCAGGATGCAGAACCGCTCGCAGGTCTCGTCGGTGATCTGCTCGCCGTGCTTCGCCCCGACGCGGCTGTGCTCCGAGTAGTCGTAGTGGTCCCGCTGCATGCGTGAGACGTACTCGGTCAGCGCCGGCGGCAGATCCGCTGGATCGTGCTTCGAGAGCACGTCGAACACGTGGTTCGAGACCATCGCCGGGAACCAGCGCACCTGCTCGCAGGCATCCGCCAGGTCGTCACTGACGTGCGCGGGCGCGCAGGCGACCACTTTCACCTCGGACGGGTCGCGGCCCGCCTCCTGCGCCGCCGCGCGCACCTGCCCGACGATCCACTCGACGATCTCCGGGTCGGCGAGCTGGATGATCACGCCGTCGGCGACCCGGCCGGCGACCGAGAGCACCTTCGGCCCGTAGCCGGCGATGTAGAGCGGGATCTCCGGCCGGCCCTTCGCCCACTCGAGCTCGACGTCCGTGTCGTTCCAGCGGACGGGCCGCCCGTTCATCAGGTCGCGCATCATCGTGCAGGCGGCCTCGAACTCGGCGACCTTGACCGGCTGCTGGCCGATCACGCGCCTGGCCGAGTCGCCCCGGCCGATCCCGACGACCATCCGCCCGCCCGAGACGTCCTGGAGCGTGGCGAAGGCGCTGGCGGTGACGGTCGGCTCACGCGTGCCGGGGTTGGTCACGTTCAGCCCGAGCTTCAGCCGCTCGGTGTTCATAGCCGCGAGCGTCAGCAGCGGGTAGGGCTCCTGCCAGAGCACGTGCGAGTCGTACGTCCACCCGTAGTCGAACCCGTTCTGCTCGGCGAGCTGCATCAGCTCGACGAGGCGCTGCCAGGGCGGGTCAGGGAGGATCGTGACGCCGAAACGCACCATGGTGAAGAGCATAACCCGCTCGAAACGAACCACCCGGCCGCCGCGGTGCCGTCCTCGACGGGAGGGAGGACGGCCGCGGCGGCCGGTGCTCGGGTGCCGGGAGGAGGGGGAGATGCAGGTCCCGGCGTCGCGTCGGAAACCAGCCTGCCGGGCGAACCTGAGAGCGTCCTGAGAACCGCGTTGGGAGTCCGTTAACGCCCTGCCGCAGGTGCACAGCAGCGGGCCAGCGTAGCCACGAAGCTGCTCTCAGCCGGTGAGAGCGGGCGACCCGCCAGGCGGGCGATCGAGAAGGTACGCCGCAGAGGAGGGCGGCCGGCCAGGCGGAAGCTCTCGAGGTCGCCGCGGGCGACCTCTTCGGCGACGGCGTAGCGGGACAGGAACGCGATGCCGAGGCCCTCGCGCGCGGCCCGCTTGGCCGCCTCGCCCGAGCCGAGCTCCCAGACGCCGGCGGGGCGGACGCCGATCGCCTGGAGCTCCTGCTCGACGAGCTGCCGCGAGCTCGATTCCGGCTCACGGGAGAGGAGCAGCAGGGAGCCGATCCGCCTCGGGTCCAGCCTGCCCTTCTTCAGGGGGAGTGTCCCGGGCTTCGCGATCCCGACGATCTCGTCATCGAGAAAGGGCTCGAGCTCGATCCGCTCGTCAGCGGCCTGCGCGCCGACGACCGCGAGCTGGACGCGGCCGGCCAGCAGCCGCCGGAGAATCTCGCCGCTGGCCGCGATCTCGACGTCGATCGTGACTCCCGGATAGTCGCGGCGGAAGCAGCCGAGCGCGTCGGGCAGGACGTAGACGCCGGGCGCAGTCGAGGCGCCGAGGCGAATCGTGCCCATCTGTAGCCCGGCGAGGGCGGCGAGCTCCTCGTCGGCGGCTGAGAGGCTCGCCAGGGCCTGCGCCGCCCGCGCAGCCAGGACCCGCCCCGCCTCGGTCAGACGGCTGCCGCGGCCGTTCCGCTCGACCAGGCGCTGGCCGGCGGCCGCCTCCAGTAGACGCAAGTGCTGGCTCGCGCTCGGCTGCCCGATGCCGATCGCCTGGGCGGCCGCGGAGAGGCTGCCGAGCCGCTCGATCTCGACTAGCAGCCGCATCCGCGTCGGGTCCCACAACTGGTTGAGGGTCGTCGTCCCTACCATCGCATTCGCCGATGCCGCTCATCGGCAGCTTCGTCTAGCACAATGAAAGCGCTGCCCCTACCCTGGCGTCAAGACCGCATGATCCTGCGCCAGTTTCTCTACCCCGAGACCGCCTGCGCGAGCTACCTGTTCGGCTGCCCGACGAACCGGCGATTCGCCGTCGTCGAGCCGCACGCGGCGCTCGTCGACTCGTATCTCGCGGCGGCGGCCGAGGCAGGAGCGCCCATCGTCGCGGTCTTCGACACGCACGTCCAGGCCGATCACGTGTCCGGGCTCCCTGAGCTGGTGGAGCGGACGGGCGCGACGGCGTACCTCCCCGTCGGAGCGGGAGTCGAGTTCGAGCACGTCGGCCTCCACGACGGCGAGCGGGTTGAGCTCGGCAACACGGTCGTGACGACGCTGCTCGTGCCCGGGCACGCTCCCGCGCACGCCGCCTACCTGGTGGCCGACCGCCGTCGCGGCACGGAAGACCCCTGGCTCGTGTTCACGGGCGACGCGCTGCTCGTCGGGGACGTCGGCCGGCCCGACCTGCATGCGCACGGCGATCTGACAGGTGAGGATCTCGCCCGGGCCCAGTACGCGTCGATGCAGCGCCTGCTCGAGCTTCCGGACGACGTGCTCGTCTACCCCGGCCACTACGCGGGCTCCGTCTGCGGGCGCTCGCTGTCCGGGAACCCGGTGTCGACGATCGGCTTCGAACGTCGGCACAACGCTGCGCTCGACCACGCGGACGCGGACAGCTTCGCAGAGGCGCTGCTCGAGAACGTGCCGCCGCCACCGGCCGACCAGGCCGCGATTCTCGAGGCGAATCGCAGCGGACGGCTTCCAGCGCGCGCTTGACCCCCACCCCCCTGCGGCTGGGCCTGCGTGCAAACGCCGCCCAGTTCTCCCTCCTCGTCGGGCTGAACGCTCTCGTCGGCGCACTCGTCGGCGTCGAGCGAAGTGTCCTGCCGCTCGTCGGGCGGCAGGACTTCGGTCTCGCGTCGAAGGCCGCGATCCTCTCGTTCGTGGTCGCGTTCGGGCTGGCGAAGGCGCCTGCCAACCTGGCCGCGGGGGCGCTCGCCGACCGCATCGGCCGCAGGCGGCTGCTCGCCGCAGGTTGGGCACTTGCCCTGCCGGTGGCGCCGATGATCGCGCTGGCGCCGAGCTGGGGTTGGGTCGTCGCCGCGAACGTGCTGCTCGGGGCGAGCCAGGGCCTCGCCTGGTCGATGACCGTCGTGATGAAGATCGACCTGGCCGGCCCGGCTCGGCGAGGGCTCGCCCTCGGGCTGAACGAGTCCGCCGGCTACCTCGGAGTCGCGGCGGCGGCGTTCGTGACGGGAGCCCTCGCGGCGAGCGTCGCGCCCCGCACGCTCGTCTGGGTGGGCGCAGCCGGGATCTCGGCTGCGGGTCTGCTCGTGTCGCTCGCCTTCGTCCGCGATACCGGCGGGCACGTCGCCGTCGAGGAAGCCGACCCCGCGCGCGTTGCGCCGTGGCGGCGCCGGCCGGTCCTGCTCTCGTGTGCGCAGGCGGGGCTCGTGAACAACCTGAACGACGCCCTCCTCTGGGGGCTCGCCCCCCTGTATCTGGCAGCCCACGGGGCGGATGCGGGCGAGATCGGCGCCGTCGCCGCCATCTACCCGGCAGTCTGGGGGGTCGGGCAGCTCGGCACCGGGTGGCTGTCGGACCACACCGGGCGCAAGCCGCTGATCGTGACCGGAATGCTCGCTCAAGCCGGCGCGCTCGCCCTGCTCGTAGCAGGGGAAGGTGCGTTCGGCCCGGCGATCGCGGCCGCGATCCTGCTCGGCGCAGGCACGGCGCTCGTCTATCCGACGCTGATCGCGGCCGTCTCCGACGCGGTCGAGCCGCGCCGCCGCGCGCGCGCCGTCGGGGTGTACCGCTTCTGGCGGGACACCGGCCTCGTCGCCGGGGCCCTGATCGCAGGTCTCGCCGCCGACGCACTGGGGAGTGGCGCGGCAATCGCGATCGTGGCAGGGCTCACCGCCGCGAGCGGCCTGGTGGTGGCGGGCACACGATGGATCGGCACAGCCGATGGCTCCCATCGGCAACTTGCTCTAGATCGATGACCCATCGTGCCCTAGCGTGACCGGCGAAAGGAGGCGCTCTGTGACCGTCGAGGCTGGGCTCGATGTCGAGCTGCTGAAGTCGGAGATCAGGAAGACCTACGCAGCGGTCTCGGAGGATCCCGACACCGACCGGATCTTCCCCACCGGGCGGGCTTGGGCGGCCGACCTCGGCTATCCGCCGGAGCTGTTGGCAAACGTGCCCGACGGCTCGGCGGAGTCGTTCGCAGGAGTCGCCAACCCCTTCTCGTTCGGCGCCCTCCTGCCCGGCGAGCGCGTGCTCGACCTCGGGTGCGGCGCCGGCACGGACACGCTGGTCGCCGCGCAGATGGTCCGGCCGGATGGAAGCGTCGTCGGCATCGACATGACCCCTCAGATGCTCGCCAAGGCTCGGGCCTCGGCGACGGAGATGGGGGCAGACGTCGAGTTCGTCGAGAGCGAAGCCGAGTTGCTCCCGTTCCCCGACGAGAGCTTCGACGTGCTGATCTCGAACGGTGTCATCGACCTGATCCCCGACAAGGACGCCGTCTTCTCGGAGATCTTCCGCGTGCTCAGGCCAGGCGGCCGGATCCAGGTCGCCGACGTGACCATCCAGAGGCCGGTCAGCGAGGAGGGCAAGCGCAACATCGACCTCTGGACCGGCTGAATTGCCGGCGCTCTGCTGGAAGCAGAGTACGAACAGCGGCTCGAACAGCACGGGTTCGAGCGGATCGAATCCGGAAACCTCGTTGCCACCTACGCGCGCTCGACGTTCGAGGACACGCGCCGGAAGGCGATCAAGTTCGGCGCGCACGGAACGACCGTGAAGGCGTACAAGCCAGGGAGGTAGGGATGCGTGCAATCGACTGCCCGTGCGGCCACCGCCTGGAGGCTGGTACCGACGCCTATGACGATTAGAGCGCGCGCAGACGCCTCAGGACAACCGGCTCGCGAGCCTGGAACGGGGGGCTGGCCCGCTCGACCCCCGAGCGAACGCGCTGAGGGATTCGCGTTCGGCCCCAGTCGCCGACGATCTCGAGCAGCCGCTCGGAAGAGTCGAAGTGCTCAAGGACGTCGAACCTGAGCTCGCACTCGAGCGCGAAGAGACCCTCCCTCACCGTGCGGCCGAGCGAGGCCTCCGTTTCCCGCGCGCCGCGTGCGAACTCGCGGGCGTCGATCTTGCCTACCTCCCCGGCCGAGCACTCGACGGGAACCCAGGGCGCATACGGCATCAGGTCGAGCAGGATCCCGCCCGGCCCCAACGCGTCGTGTGCTCTCCGCAGGGCGTGCACGACGCCCTCGGTGGGGAGTCATCACAACGACCAGGTGAAGAAGACGAGGTCGAAGCTCGACCTCGGCACCCGGATTTCGGTCGCGTCGGCAACAGCGAAGCGGACCCGTCCGCGCAGACCGGCCTCGCGGGCCTTACGCGCCCTGCGGACGAGCTTCTCGTCGGGGTCCGCGGCGAGCACGAAGGCCGCCTTGTGTGCGTAGCGCCTCGTCAGCCTGCCGTCGCCGCAGCCCAGCTCGAGCACCCGTAAGCCCGTGAAGTCGACCACCTCGGCGAGGGCGGCGGTCTCCGCTCCTTCCGGATCGATCAGCCGATCTCTTACCCGAGCCAATCGAGTGCCTTCGCAGTCAGCCGGTCGAGCGCCCGCACGGACAGCTCGAGGTGCTCCGGCTTCGTGTCCTCCAGCTTCGTGTGCGAGAGCCCACGCAGGCTCTGCACGAACAGCATCACGGTCGGGATCCCCGCGCGCGCGACCTCCGCGGCGTCGTGCAGCGGCCCGCTCGGGAGGCGGTGCGACTGCCCCGCCACCTCGGAGATCGCCTCGTCCGTGAGGGCGATCAGCGTCTCGTCGAAGAGGATCGGCTCGATGCTCCAGATCCGCTCCCACGAGACCTCGATCTGCTCCTCGGCCGCGAAGCGCTCACTCGCCCGCTTCGCCACGTCCAGCATGGCCGCGAGCCTGCCCGCGTCGAGATGGCGCTGGTCGAGGAGCTGCTCGGCCGTCTCGACGACCGACGTGACGATCCCCGGCCGGCAAACGACGTCGCCGCTCGTGCAGACCGCGCCGTCGCCGGTCTCCGCGGCGATCCGGCGGATGTCGAGCGCGAGCTTCGCAGCGCCGGCGAGCGCGTCGCGCCGCTTGTCCATCGGCGTCGAGCCCGCGTGCGCGGCCTGGCCCGTCCACGTGATCCGGTGGCGCTCGACGCCGAAGGTGCCGAGGACGACGCCGAGCGGGAGGTCGAGTCCCTCGAGCACGGGCCCCTGCTCGATGTGCAGCTCGACGTAGGCGACGGCGTTCTCGAGCTGCTGACGAGCCTCGGTCGCCCGGTCGAGGTCGACGCCGTGCTCGGCCAGGGCGTCCGGCAGCGCGATCCCGTCGCGATCGGTGAGCTTCCTGAGCTCGTCCTGGTCGCGCATCGAGCCGGCGGCGGCGCTCGACCCGAAGAGCGAACGGCCGAATCGAGCGCCCTCCTCGTCAGCCCAGTTGACGAGCCGGACGGTCAGCGGCGGCGCGCCCTCCTCGGCGATCCGGCGCAGCACCTCGACGCCGGCGAGGACGTTCAGGCACCCGTCGAGCCAGCCGCCGTTCGGCACCGAGTCGATGTGGCCGCCGATCAGGAGCGAGCGCTCGGACGCGCCGGCGAGCGTGAACCACTGGTTCCCAGCCTCGTCGACCTCCTCCTCGACCGACACGCCGTCGAGCCTGCCGCGCAACCAATCACGCGCACGCTCCCAGGTTTCCGTCCAGGCGACCCGCTGGGCGCCGTTCTCGTCGCCCGTCAGCTCACGGAGCTCGCGCAGCTCGGCAACGGTGCGATCCGGTTGCAGGCTCACGAACGAACACTAATAGTGGCGATGATGCGCGGGCAGAGCCAGACGCTGTTGTGGGCGGCTTGCCTCCTCGTCGCCGGCGCGATTGCGTCCGGGATCGTTCTCGCCTTCACCGGCAGCTCGAAGGCGGCGCCGACGAAGGCCGAGTACTTCGCGCGCGTCGCCGCGATCTGCAGCGTCTACGGGCCCAAGCTGGACAAGATCTCGCCGCCGCAGGACATTGCCATCCCGGGCGAGGTGGCCGGGCCGGTCAGGCTGGCGCTCCCGCTCGTCGTGGCGGAGACGCGCGAGGTGCGGGCCCTGCGTCCGCCGGAGGAGCTGGCGCCGCAAGTCGAGCACTGGCTCGCCCTTAAGGATCGTGCCATCGCGACGCTGAAGCGCACGTTGCGCGAGGCGCTCATCCCGGACGTCAGGCGGATGGGGCCCGACTGGCTGCTCTTCGTCGACCAGGTGGAGGCGGCCGCGAAGGCCGGCGGGAAGATCGGCTTCCCGAGGGTCTGTTCCGCAAGTTCGGAATAGCATCCTGCTCGAGATGAAGCCCGACGTCGTTGTCGTCGGCGGTGGCGCAATCGGGTGCAGGACGTGGCGCTTGGGCTTGACGATCAAGGTGCCGACACGCAGCGGGCCGATGCAGTGATCCACGAAACCAGTGCTCCGTTTCGTGGATGCAGCCACCCGGCGCGCTCCGCGTCAGAATCGACGCGCACGTGACGCAGCCGCCCGTTGCCGAAACGCTACCGCGCCGCGTCGCACATCCCGCAGAGACCGCTGAAAAAGTCCGGTGGCCCATCGTCCGGTTGGGGTCCTAGCGTTGCCGGTAGGGCGACGCGAGGAGGTGGCGGATGTTGGCGGTGGCGGACTCGGCCCAGCGGGGGTTGTTCGATGCGAGTTGGTGCGGCA
>WNFV01005055.1_pt1 | contig 21018 bp, 22 predicted proteins | sample 5400101 | NCBI WGS metagenome assembly WNFV01 (sample SAMN13153361, study PRJNA577476) | soil metagenome | isolation source: 115 cm soil or saprolite under grassland replicate 1 | place: USA:California | collected 2016-06-15 | reverse complement strand
TCTGGGGCATGTACCAGTGGCTCGACCGCGCACCGCGGGGGCGCAACGAAGCCCGCAACGACGACGACCCGCTCAACTGGTTCCGGCGGCACGACGAATACGACAGCCAGTGAGCCGTGCGACAGGCCCCCAGGCGGCCGCCTCGCGAACAACGATGGACAGTCAAACAGGCCATCGAGGACGGCTCGGCGACCGGAACGCGCACTCGGCCAGCCGCCCTCGAAAGCGCACCGAACATCCATTACGGCGCTGCCACAGCGCCCGCTCGATCGGCGCTCAGCCGCGCCATAACGGCGGCTCTGGCGCGCCGTGTCCTAACCGCGCCGTCACTTTCCGCAACGTCAGGTCGACACGGGGCAGGTGCGTCCGGGCGTCCGGCGGAGCGATACCGGTCGGCGGAGCCGTCACGACGAATGTCACCGCGTCATCATGAACGGCACTGTTGCATCTGGCGATCAGCACTCTCGGCGCCCTCCACTGGAGGGTGGAACGCCTCTCATTGGCCTTCAAATCGGCTCCTTTGAGCCGTTCTCGTGGCCCTCGGAATGGAATCAGCCTCCACTCAGGTACTCATCGGCGACGCCTTCCACACAGATGCAACAGTGCCCCCGCGGGTCCCCGCCCGTTCCTCCGTGGCCCTGATCATCGCCTGTGACGTGCGCAAACGGCCTAACGACAGCTTCGGCCGTCCCTTGGCGTCCCCTCCCGTCGCGCCTGGTCTCGCGCGGCTTGGCGTCGGGCGGAGCGAAGGTGGAGCGAATTCCCGCGGCTCTTCTGGGCCGTTTCCATTCGGCTGCCGGTGCGACGCCAGCGTCTCGACCGCACCCTCAACGGCCTCCAGCGGGCCCACCGCGGTGCCCGCTGCAGCGAGACGTTCCCCTCGACGGTGGCATCGTCGACGGTGGCATCGTCGCCGTCGGGGCTGCGGGGTGTCGTAGGTCCGCGCTACAGAACCTCGCCTAACGAGGTGACAAGCCACTCCATGGTCGATCCCTTGCGCCGCAAGGACTTCGCTTGCGGTGTAGTTGTCACTCCATTCGACGAGGCTCTGTAGCTGCCGGGGCTGATCGCGACTGGCGACCAAGGAGTGCCCGATGGCTTCGCGGCTCAACCCCTACATCAGCTTCACCGACAACGCGCGGCAGGCTCTGGAGTTTTACAGGGAGGTGTTCGGCGGCGAGCTGAGGATGAACACCTTCGGCGAGTTCGGCTCCCAGGACTCGCCTGACGCCAACAAGATCATGCACGGCCAGCTCGAGACGCCCAGCGGGTTCACGCTCATGGCCTCCGACACCCCGCAGGGGATGCAGCGCAACCCCGGCGACACCATCACCGTCAGCCTGAGCGGGGACGACGCTGACGAGCTGCGCGGCTACTGGCGGAAGCTGTCGGACGGCGGCACCGTGACGATGCCGCTGGACAAGCAGATGTGGGGCGACGAGTTCGGGATGTGCGTGGACCGGTTCGGCATCCCCTGGATGGTGAACATCACACAGTCCCAGGCCTGACGCGCCCAATCCCGGCGACAGGGCGCGCCACCGAGCGCCTCCAGGAGATCGGTCAATCCCTGCTGGTGGTCGGCCACGGCCGCGGGGGCAGGCTGTGGTGGACTAGGCGCACGGTGGTCGCCCCACCCTGCTCGACGAGGTCGATCTCGACGGCCGTGCTCTCAGGAGGCGTGCCCAGGCGCGTCCTCCAGCCGCAGGCCAAGACGATCCGCCGCTGCGGGGCCAGCTCCACGAACCGGCCGGCGACCTCGCGCCGTTGTGGTGGGTCAGCGCAGGACCCGCCCGGGGGTGGGGGCGTGGGTGGCCCAGCAGGCCCCTAACCTGCTCATGGAGTTCGGCGACCACGTCAGCCGGTTCCTCATCCGTGATCGGGATTTCAGGTTCACCGCCGCGTTCGACGTGGTGGTTGCCGCCGGGGGATCGGGGTGCTGCGCACGCCGGTACGGGCACCACGGGCCAACGCCTATGCGGAGCGGTGGATGGGTACCGTGCGGCGTGAGGTGCTTGACCGGATGCTCATCTTCGGACGCCGGCACTTGGCGTCTGTGCTGGCCGAGTCCGCCGATCACGACAACATCCACCGCCCACACCGCGCCTTGGGGCAGCCACCACCACTTGGACCCCGCGAAATCAGCGGTCGTCGTGTCGGCTGGGAGGGTGGTGCGATGGGATCGGCTGGGTGGGCTGATCCATGAGTATGCGCAGGTCACATGAGGTGACCGAAATATCTGGCACCCACAGGCTCGTCCCTGGCCGCACAGCCCGGCACACCATCACACTCGACAGGCCGCACACCCGGCAGCCAGCAAGACTCCAGCTTCCCCGGTCTCCTGGCACTGCGCGACAGCACGCTGCCCACAACCGCAGCGGCACCTGGAAGACGCGCCGCGCCGCCGCCACCAAGACCCCTGCGGAAGCTCGCAGCCCGGCGGCATCGCGCTCGGGCGATCGCAGCCACCACACCGAACCGGTCATCGAAGAGCAAAACGCCGAGGAGGCAGGACTGAGCCCCGCCTCCTCGGCCGGCCAACTCCAGTAAGCCGGAATCAGCGCCTTACCATGCCGCGCACCCTACAACGCCACCGCACCCGCCGTCGAACAGACCCGCCCGGGCCACTCGGCGATCCAGGAGGGGTTCCGCGCCGTACAGGACCTGCCCGCGTAGTCACGTTCGTAGAGCGACACCGCCGACGTCATCGTCACCGGGGCGGCACTGTTGAGTTCGCGGTGATCGCCTTCGAGCAGCGAGACTGGCGCCATGAGAACTCGCCGCCCCTTCGCGGTGGGGACGTGGCGGGACATTGCGAGCAGCATCACAGCATCGAGGTGGTCGCTGGTGCGAACCTGCAGCTCACAGAGCACGTCGGAATTTCCGCATCCCACGCGCCTGCCTGCGGGCCAGCAGTGCGAGCCAGCCGATGAGCTGACAGAAGATCAGGTAGAGGAGTCTGAACGCCATGACGGCGATCCTTGCCGACCTCCGCCACTGATGCGAAGCCGCAGGTCAACGCCATGGACAAGGAAGGCTTTCGGCACCCACAGGCTCGAGGTCAAGTCACTTGGCTGTCGGATGCGTCACGCCGCCTGACCCTTACGACTTGGTGCGCGATTGGGGTTGAGGCATGTTGGCCTGGCCGGTCTCGGCTGGTGGGGGGTGATCAGCGGCGGGCGGTCCGGTCAGAGACCAGGCCGGCGATGGCCAGGTGGGTCTGGGCGTAGTACTGGCGGCGTCCGATCCAGCGCTGCAGGGAGCGCCACTGCTTGTGCTCGGCGTTGGCATGCTCCACGCTGATCCGCCGGGACGACTGCGGCTTGCGGGCCTGCATGTAGGCGGCGACCTCCTCGGTAGGCGCGTCTTTGCGCGGCTTGGGTGGCGGCGCGTGGACCTGCCCGCCGAACGCCTTGGCCAGGCCCTGATAGCCAGCGTTGACGGTGGCGTTGACGGTGGGATGCTGGCGCAGCAGGTCCTGGATGCCTTCGGTCTTGACCGCGGTCTGGTCGTGCATCCGACCGGGGCGCACCGCCCCGGCCCACAGCGTCCGACCCTGCCCATCGGCGATGGTGGTGGCCTTGATGGTGTTCTGCTTGCGCTTGCCGGAGACAAACGCCCGCCGCCCCGCCCGGTTGGCTCGTGGCCTTCTGACCTGGGTCTCGGTGCCGTCCAAGCGCAGCTCGACTCCCTCCGCCGCAGCGTAGGCGACCACGTCGGCCAGGGTCCGAAGCCGCACGCCAGGCATACCTGGAACGGCGAAGCCGCGCTTGGCCAGCAGCGGTCGGATCTCGTGAACGGCGCGGGTGATGGTGGCGCGGTCCACCCCGTACAGCACCGCCAGCGCGTGGTGGGGCAGCTGGAAGCGCAGGACCACCAGGGTGGCCAGCACCCGGTCGCAGAAGACCAGCTGGTGGTGGGGTCCGGCGCCGGCGGCACGCTGGCGTGGGTGGCCGCGGCGCTGCCGGAGGGCGCCCTGGTGGGCGGCGGTCCACGGGTCGGCCAGCTCGGCGGTCAGCTCGCCCAGGTGTTGCCGCGACAGCCCGGTGAAGACAGGATGTTGAAGGGCCGCACGGGCCCATGCTGGTCTAGACACCCACGCATGATGACCGTGCGGCCCGCCTCATGCTCGCCAGGCCCGCCATGATCAACCCCGGCTATCGCGCACCAAGTCGTTAGCTTGGGAAGCTGGCCTCTTGACGCCACCTTCGGGCCGAGGGTTGGCATCCGAACTGATGGATCCATCCGCGAGAAGGGCGGCCTGCGACCAGCGCTCGGTGCAGGCGAAGGCGCGGGTCAGCCGCCCCCGCCGCCCGGGTGCCCGCTGGAGATGACCTTCCCGCCGTCGCCGCTGCTGTTCGGCAGGTAGTTCGCTGTGGGTGGCCGGGGCGGCCGCTTGTCTGCCACCACCAGCTTGAGCAGGCCCGTGATCCTCTGGAGGAAGGACGCGCGCGCCGTGGCATCCCCAGCCGGACCGGGAGCCGCAGTCGGTCCGTCTGCGGACTCATCGTCCGCTCGGACGTAGTGCTCCATGTGTAATCCCCCGTGCGAGCGCTTCATAGCGCTGGCCGATCCGCAGCTGACTGCGGGCCCTCGAACTGTACCAAACATCCCGTCGGAGGACATTGGCCAGATGACAGTTCTAGCCGTACGCGACGGGCATGCCCCTGATCGCTGGTACATGGCGCCTGGCCGAACGACAGGCGTGCGACCGCAAGACCACAGGCAGTCCCATGGCCATCGAACCGGACCGGGATGGTGCGGCAGGAGCACGTACGGTCGCACTGACTCGTCACGTCCGGATCGAGCTGGAAGACGACGACGCCGATTGGAACTCGGCGGCCTTACTGGTTCCCGCGGGCTCGACAGATGTTCAGGTGATCCAGTGGGCGGCGCAGTGTCTAGCGCCCGAGCACCTGGCCGTGTTGCGCTCCGCGATCGAGGCCTCAAAATAGCTAGCCCGCGTCACCGCGTCTGACGTTCCGCAAGCCAACGCCCCCGGACGGAGCCGAGGGCGTTAGCAGCGTCGAAGGTTGCTCAGAACGGTTCCTCTGTATGTCAAGCCCCAGACAGAGCCCGGCAGCTGGTGTGAGGAACTGCTCTACCACGTCAAGGCCGGCCCTGCGGCCCGGCAGCCACACGACGGCCACCGGGGAATCGCGCTGCAGTCCTCATGCTGCCAAGCTATCGTTCCGGAGGTGACATGGATGCCAGCGCGTGCTGACGCCGAGGTCCTGGCCAAACGTGCCGAGCTCGCCAGGGCCGTTCGGGACGACCTGGCTGCCGCCGGACTGCCGCTGGCACCCCAGGACGTGGACCCGGCGTTCGCTGTTGGCGCCAGCGTGGACGTCGATCCGCTCGACGACGAGAGCGGCGGCGGCGTCGTCGTCGCCTGGACGGCGCACGTGGTCCTGTTAGGTGCCGCGTTGGATGCGCTGAGCGAGGGCCGCGGTGCAGATGATCCCTGCATCCAGCTCGCCGGCACGGCCGAAAAGGCGATGCAGGACGCGATCGCCGAGATCCTGTCGGTGGCCGGCTACACGGTCGAGAAGGACAGCGACGACCTGCAGCCCTTCCATCTGCTGGTGACGGAGCGGCGGGTCACAGCGTCGTGGCGGGATCGGCTGGACGCGCAGGCGGCGCGTCGCGAGGAGACCCTTGCGACGACCTATCGCAACCTCGAGTCACAGGACGAAAGCGACGCAGCTCGCTGACAGGAGCAACGACGGTCCCTCCCCGGCGGTAGGCGGGTGCAGTTCCACAACTTGACCGTAGGTGTCGAAGTCGGTTCCTCTGTGTGTCAAGGTTCTCTGCGCTACGGTGCGAGGCTGGCCGGACCCAGGTGGCGCGTTGAGGCCGGGATTGTGCCGTGGAGACGCTGACCCCGGGGGCGTGGCGTGTGACAATGCAGCTGTTGGGGGTGGACCGCCATGGCCATGCTGTCGCGCTCCAAGCTCGCCGCCGCCGCCGCAGTCGTCGTGGTCGGTGGGCTGCTGGTCGTTGGACGGTGGCTGCAGCCGCGCCTTGACGGTACGCCCGGGCCGACGCCCTCGAGCAGCCGGCCGTCGGAGGCGGCCGCGCCCACCACCGGGCCGCCGGTCGCGACCGCGCCCCCCAGCATCGCGTCCTTGCCAGGCGTCACCCGGATCGCGAGCTTCCCCAGTCTGGTCGATGACATCGCGGTCGGCCGGGGCGTGGTCTGGGTTGCCACCGGTGGGCTGGTGGTGCGGGTGGACCCGGCGGGCCGGCGGGCAGAGGTCGTGCCGGGCATCGAAACCACGGCGCCGCCGGTCGTTGGGCTGACCGTGGGCGCGGGGGCGGTGTGGGCCGACACCACCGCCAGCCGGCTGCTGCGCCTCAATCTCCGGACCGCCCGGGTGGTCGCGTCGCTTGCGGTGCCCGCCGCGGGGGTCGCCATCGACCACGGAGGCGTCTGGGCGGTGTGCTGCGACGTTGGTACGTCCACTGGGTTGCTGTACCGCATCGACCCGGCGAGCAACCGGGTCGTGGCAACCGTGCGGCTGCCAGGCGCCGCCGACGCGGTCGGGGTGGGCGCGGGCGGAGTGTGGGTGCGCAGCCCCGCGGGGCTGGTCTGGCGGGTGGACCCGGCCAGCGGGCGGGTGGTCGCCACGATCCGCTTCCGCCACGACGCCGGGTCGGGCGAGCCGGGCGGCGCGGTGGCGGTCACCCGCGACGGGGTGTGGGTGAGCGACCCGGCGGGTGGCATGGTGTGGCGGATCGACCCGCGGCGCAACCAGCTCACCGGCGAGCGCTGGGAGGCCGCCGGCAGTGATCTGGCGGTGGCCGCCGACGGGGTGATGTGGACCAGCAGCGAGACCCGCCTGCTGGGGCTTGGCCGCAGCAGGCTGGTCGGCCCCTACCAGACGCTGTTCGAGTTCGGCGCGGGTCGGATCACCGCCGTGGAGGCCGCCCCTGACGGGCTGTGGCTCGGCAGTCCGGACGGGTTGTTTCACGTCGACCAGGGCGCGCTGCAGGGCCCCTGATGTGCAGGCCCAGACCCGACACCTCCCGTAGCCCCCCGCCGCCAAGACCCTCCAGACGACCTTGGCGATCAGCATGGCCACCATCGGCCGCTGGCTACGTCCAGGGTGGTTGCTGGCCACCACCGGACACCGCGCGTGGACCGCGACCGAGGACCACTGGCTGGGTGGCGAAGCGCCGATGTTGGTGGACCCACGCCGACGCGGCGAGCTACCGCGACCGGATCGAGCGGGGCGGCATGTCCGACGTCGGCCAGGAGGTCATCTGCGAGGGTGGCGGTGTGCACGCCTGTTCTGGGCTCGTCGCTTGTTCGGCCGGCCTGACTGACACAAGGACCGCTGAAGCGCACCGTCGCCGGCTGCGGGCGCGGTGGCGGCGATCCGCGACGACCGCGGAGATGTCCCGGATCGATGGCCGGCGCTGCCTTGCGAGCGACGACTCCTGGCTCGGTGGGGTCAGCTGCGGTGGAGGATCGGACTCGCACAGGAGTGCTGATCGGCAAGCAGGCACCGGTACACGGCATCCGACAGCCGTCTCTTCAGGCAGCGCAGCGCTTCCTTGGGGGACTTGCCCTCGGCGCGCTTACGCCGGTAATAGGCCTGCCCAGCGGTGGCATGGCGGATCTGCACGATCGCCATCGTGTACAGGGCGTGGTTGAGCTTGCGGTCGCCGGCCCGTGACAGCCGGTGACGCACGACCTGGCCGCTGGAGGCCTCCAGCGGGGCGGTGCCGGTGTGGGTGGCGAAGTGGTGCTTGCTGGGGAACCGGCGGATGTCGCCGACCTCGCCGAGGAACTTGGCGGCCAGCACTGGCCCGACCCCGAACAGCTGGACCAGGCTGGTGTTGGACTGGGCGACCTCGGTCTTGATGCGCGCCTCCACTGCCGCGATCCGCTGGTCCAGTTGGCGGACGTCGGCGATCAGGTCAGCGGACAGCTGCCAGCGGGTGGTCGCCGGCTCACCAGCGGGCGTGATGGCGGCGAGCAGCGCGGCGGCGCGCTTGGCCGTGAGGTTCGTCTGGCGCCGCCTGGGACCAGATCGACCAGCAGCCGGTGCAGCCGGTTGATGATCTGGGTGCGCGCGGCGACCAGGTCCTCGCGCCGCTTGGTCAGCGATGCAGGACCATCGCCTGGTCCTCGACGCCAACCTGCCGCAGCTGCGGGACGCTCCTGGCGGCGACCGCGACCGAGACCGCGTCGTCGGGGTCGCTCTTGCGACTGTGCCCGACTGACAGCACCCGCACCCGGCGGCCAGCTTGGCCGGCACGTCCACCACCTGCTCGCCGTCGCCGACCAGCCGCTGGGCCAGCGCCCGGCCAAATCCCGTGGGCGCCCTCCACCGCCCAGCAGCGTTGCGGCCAGCGGTCTGCCCACTCGAGCAAGCGCTGGTAGCCGGCGTGGGTGGCTGGGACGCGTTGCTGGTCCAGCAGCCGCCCGTGCTCGTCGAGCGCGGCAGCGGTGTGGGAGGCCTTGTGCGGGTCGACGCCGATGGTCACCGGCATGCGGGCGCCTTTCTCGAGGGGCGGGCAGGAGCAACCCGGGGAGGGCAGGCCGACTTTGGGCAAGGGCAGTCCTCTGTTGAGCCACTCCCGGGGTCGGGTGCCGGCAGGACCGCACAACCGTTCTGGAGCCAGCCCGAGAGCGGCAGCGGGGTTGTGGAGCGACCTGCCGGCACCCTGGAACCCTACGGCTGCAGACCCAGGGCTCCTGCCCGCCATTCAATAAGTCGGCGGTGATTCTTGGGCGTGGAGTGTCGCGCCGATCACGCCATATCCGGTCCGACATGGGTGTCGACCTCGTAGTGGGCGGCCGTACGATCGCACTCGACCAGGAACCTCTCGTCCTCGGGGTAGAACACGGCGGTCTCGTAGTCGTCGCCCGCGAAGGCCTTGACGGCCTCCAGCGAGTCCCAAAGCGTGAACAGCATGAACTCGGTCCGGTCATCGACATTGCGCCGAAGCATCCAGACGCCGCGGTTGCCGGGGGTCTTCGCATAGCCGGCCACACCGGTTTCTTGCATGTACTGGGCGTAGGCGTCACCGTCTTGCTTGCGGACGGCGCCTTTCCAGATTCGAGCGATCATCGTTCCTCCTCGACGTTCGCGCTTGGTCGGCCGTTGGCGGGGCGACACGGTAGGTGTTCAGGGATCCAGGCGACGTGTCCCGAACGTTCCTGCCCGGGCTGGCGAGGTGCCCGGCGCGGCTATGCGCGGGTCAGGAAAGTAGGTGTTGTCTCTTCCCACGGAACGCTCCAGCGTCTTGAGGATGGCTGTGGCGTTGTCGCAGGGGCCCTGGACGAAGAAGGGCTTGCCGTGGTGCCCGAAGCCAAGGGCTGTTCGGACTGGTCCAGGGCCAGAGATGACCAGTGGGTCTTTGCGGTCTCTGGTGGATTCGCCGCGGGGCGGCTCGAGTGGATCGGGCGGGCCCGCAGCGGCCGGGGAAGGTCGGTCGGGTTTGGATCGTGGGCGGCGGGGAGAGCCGGCTGGGCTAGCTAGGGCGATCCGGCGCCTTTGTCAACTTCCTCGGCGACGAGGGCGAGGCCCGGGTCTGCCAGGCCTACCCGGGCCGGACCTGGGAGCGCTGGTGGCGATCAAGGCCCGCTGCGATCCGACCAATCTCTTCCGGCTCAACCAGAACATCTACCGGCAACCTTTCGTTCTGGGCAGTAAGGGCAGAAGGGCCATCTGCCCGGCTCGTGAGCCTCACGGCGGGTTCTGCCGTACTCCGGTCGGCCCGAAGAAGGGCATCCCGGGGGAGAGATCGCGGGCTTCAGTATGGCCCGGGTCGCCGGAACCCAACAGCTCCACCGCCTCAACCGTCATCGAGCGGTTGCCACCCATACGACAAACTAGCCGTCCGCTACGGGGCCACCGTGATCCCTGGCCACCGGTAACGAGTGGCTGTGATGATCACTTCTGAAACAGACCGGGGAGCTGCCATGGACGCGCTGGACAACGACGTCGTGGCGCTGCTGCAAGACCTTGTCGCGATCGATTCGGTGAACCCCTCGCTGGTCCCCGCCGCGGCCGGCGAGCGCGAGATCGCAGCGTACGTCGGCAGGTGGGCAAGCCGCGCCGGCCTCGAGGTCGAGGTGCTGGAGGCGACCTCCAACCGCCCCAGCGTCGTGGTGGGGAGTGGTCGCCGCGGCAGCGGGCAGACCCTCCTGCTGTGTGGTCATCTGGACACCGTTGGGCTGGGCGGCATGTCCGACCCGCTCGCACCGCGCGTCGACGGTGACCGGCTCTACGGCCGCGGCGCCTACGACATGAAAGGCGGCCTGGCTGCCGCACTCGTGGCCTGCCGCAATGCGGCCCGGTCCGGGCTGTCGGGCGAGGTGATCGTGGTGGCGGTCGCCGACGAGGAGCACTCCAGCATCGGCGTCCAGGAGGTACTGCGCCGCGTCCGCGCGGACGCGGCGGTCGTCACCGAACCGACCGAGCTGGCCGTCGCCACCGCCCACAAGGGCTTCGTCTGGGTGGAGATCGACGTCGTCGGCAGGGCGGCGCACGGATCGCGGCCGCACCTTGGTGTGGACGCGATCCTCAAGACCGGCCCAATCCTTGTGGCGCTGACCGACCTGAACGAAAGGCTGCGCACCGGCGCGCACCCGACCCTGGGCCCGGGGATCGTGCATGCCTCGCTCGTGACGGGCGGACTGGAGGAGTCCACGATCCCCGACCGCTGTACCCTGACCATCGAACGCCGCACCCTGCCCGGTGAGACCGTGACGGATGTCGAACACGAGATCGCCGAGCTCCTCACCCGCTGCCGCCACGCCGACCCGGAACTCGCCGTCACCAGCCGCACCCTGCTCGCTCGCGAGCCATTCGAGACGGCACCGGCCGAACCCATCGTCGGCACGGTCATCCAAGCCGCCTGCGGGGTGCTCGGCCGGTCAGTGGACGTGGTCGGCGTGAGCTACTGGGCCGACTCGGCGTTTCTCCAGGCGGCCGGGATCCCGACGGTCCTTTTCGGTCCCGACGGCGACGGCGCCCACGCGGCGGTGGAGTGGGTGAGCCTGCCGGGAACCATCGCCTGCACCCAGACCCTCACCGCAGCGGCGCAGGCCTTCTGCCGCTGACCAACGGGCCGGTGAAGCGCGCCGTGCCACCGATCAAGGCCCGCGTGGGCGGCCTAGGCGGCCCCGCAAGCGTCTGGCCAGGCTGCGCTGCGGCAAGGCTACGACTACCCACGCTGCCGGCGGGCGCTGCGCCGAGGTGGGATCACCCCGTGGATCGCTCGGCGTGGCATCAGCCGAGCGACAAGCTGGGCCGCCACCGGTACGTAGTGGAGCGGTCGCTGGCGTGCTGGTGGGCTACCGGCGCTTGCAGGTCCGCCAGAGCAGCGCGCCGACCAGCCGCCAGTGTGCCTGGTCCACTTTGCGGTAGGCCACCCCCAAGCCGCCGTCCGGCCGCTGGCCGGCCAGCAGCGCGCGGTCCTTCGGCCCGTGCAGGATCGGGTCCGCGTCGGCGGCCGCGGCCTGGCCGCCCCGTTCGCCGAGTAGGTCCCGGCCGGCAAGGCAGCGCACCGCCGGCTCCTCCCAGGCGAGCAGCCACCCCACCGCCGTGGCGGTTGGACATCGCCCGGGTCGTCCATGGCGGTGTGATCTCAGGCAGGCCGCTACGTGCCGGCGATCTCGACGGTCAGCCAGTTCTCGAAGCAATGGTTGTGGGCCAGGCAGGCGACGCCGATCGTGGCGCGGCCGCCGAGGCCGGCCTGCTCACCGAAGACGTCGCGGAACAGGTCGGTGGCGCCGTTGGCGACCAGGTTGACGTCCACAAAGCCCGGGGCGACGACCACGAAGTTCAGCGAGCGCACCAGCGCGTTGACGCGGTTGAGCGAACCCAGTGCCAGGCGGATCGTCGCCAGGCAGTTGACCGCGGTGAGCCGGGCAGCCTGGTAACCCTGCTCGACGGTGACCTCGCCGCCGAGGCGGCCCGGGTGCAGCGGGGTGTCGTCGGCCTGGTCGGGCACGTGGCCGCTGAGGAACAGCAGGTCGCCGCTGACGTGGTGGGACTTCATCGAGCCGTACTTGAGCCCAAGGTAGGGCACCGTGGTGTAGTCGGGGACGTCCAGTCCCAACTCGGCGACGCGCGCCTCGTAGTCGGGCATGAGTTCCTCCATCCCGGCCTCAGATCCACATCGCGGTCCTGCCGCTCTGTGAGGCTTTGGATGGTACTGCTATAACTGAAATGGTATTCGTGCCTATGTCACACCCGAGTCATCTTGCGCCGATGCGAGGTTAGTCTCGCTTCGGTACTTGCGGTTAGGGACGAGGAGCACAGAGTTCTCGCCACTACCAGCTGCTTGGTCTGTTGGCCAGTATCCATCTCTGACGCGGGCGCGTCGCGGTCATTCCTGCGGTCATTCCATCTGGCCGTGGAGGGACCGGCTCGAGCCGGCTGGGGCGAACCGGCAGGGCACTGTTGCATTAGCTGTGACGGTGCCCGGGTAGCGACACTGCTGGCATGAGAACTCGCCCTCGCCCTGCGGCACTGTTGCATCTGTGTGGAAGGCGTCGCCGATGAGTACCTGAGTGGAGGCTGATTCCATTCCGAGGGCCACGAGAACGGCTCAAAGGGGCCGATTTGAAGGCCAATGAGAGGCGTTCCACCCTCCAGTGGAGGGCGCCGAGAGTGCTGATCGCCAGATGCAACAGTGCCCTTCGTACCATCCGCCGATGCTGTTCATGCTCTCGCTGATCATCGGCACGCTCGCTCGCCTGCTGACCCAGCCGCATGCCGATGAGGCCACCAAGGACCTGGAGATCCTGGTGCTCAGGCATCAACTCCGAGTGCTGCGCCGCAAGACCGGCCGTCCCAGGTTCACCACCCTCGACCGCGTCCTGCTCGTCACCGCCAGCCGGGTCATGCCCAGGGACCGATGGCCATCGTTTCTGGTCACCCCGCAGACGCTGCTGCGCTGGCACCGCGAACTCGTCCGACGCAAGTGGACCTACCGCAAGGCGCGCACCCCGGGAAGACCACACCGCGGCCCGGCGTTGGACGTTCCCGAGCCGCAGGAACAGAACTCGACGCTCGTCAGCCCTCGAGAGGTCGGGCGCCGCGACGTGCTCGGCGGCCTCATCCACGAATATCACGCGGTCGCAGCATGACGAACCAGGGTTTCCGCGTCCCGCAGGCACCCGATGATGCCGACTGACCGGTGGCGGCGGTTGCTGGACGAGCGACTCGCCGAAGCCCGTAGGATGCGCAAAGTCGGACGTGGCCTCTAAGCTGCCAGTTCGCTCAACCATCGCGCGGTAGGGTGCCGCCTTCGCTGAGCCGGCTCGGAGGCAACCTGCGTGCTGTCAAAGCTCGCCTCCCTGACACTCTGCCGCTGCATCCAGCTGCTGGTCCTGCTGGCCCGCGGCGACACCGCCAAGGACCTAGAGATCCTGGTGCTGCGCCACCAACTCGCCGTGCTGCGCCGGCAGGTGTCACGCCCCAAGCTCCAACCCGCCGACCGCGCCCCGCTCGCCGCGCTCAGCCGCACCCTGCCGCGCTCGCGCTGGTCGTGCTTCTTCGTCAACCCCGACACGCTGCTGCGCTGGCACCGGCGCCTGGTCGCCAGCGCCTGGACTACCCGCACCGCCGACCAGGGCGACCACCACTGGACCAGGAGCTGCAGCAGCTGATCGTCCGCCTGGCCACAGAGAACCCCATTGGGGCTACCAGCGCCTCCAGGGTGAACTCCTGCGGCTCGGCGAACAGGTGTCGGCGACCGCGATCCGCACCACGCTGCGCCGCCACGGCCTGGACCCGACGCCACGGCCGACGGCCACCACTTGGCGGGCGTTCCTGCGCCGGCAGGCCGCCGGGATCGTCGCCTGCGACCTGCTTCACCGTCGACACCGTCTGGCTGCGGCGGCTGTATGTGCTGTTCTTCATCGAACTCGACACCCGGCGCGTGCACCTGGCCGGGGTGACCGCCAATCCCAACGCCGCCTGGGTCGCCCAGCAGGCCCGCAACCTCCTGCTGCGCCTGGAGGACCAAGGACGCCGCGTGCGCTTCCTCATCCGCGATCGTGACGCGAAGTTCTGCCGTACCTTCGACGACGTGTTCCGCTCGGAGGACGCCGAGGTGGTCCTGACGCCAGTGCAGGCCCCCAACGCCAACGCCTACGCGGAGCGATGGGTGCGGACCGTCCGCAGCGAGTGCCTCGACTGGCTGCTGATCGTCAGCCGCGGTCACCTCGAGCAAGTCCTCCGGATCTATGTCCAGCACTACAACCAGCACCGTCCACACCGAGCGCTTGGGCTGGAACCGCCCAATCCCTCCGCCGGTCCGACCCGGGTCGGCGACCCTCGCCGAGCCCGGGTGCGCCGCCGCGACCTCCTTGGTGGACTGGTTCACGAGTACCAACGAGCTGCATGAACGCATTTACGCACCCTACGGCCTCCAGTACCTGGCCAGCCAACTCACCATGCCGGCCGACAACCGATTGTGATCCCGCAGCTTCGTGGGCTGCATCTCCTGCGTCACCTTGATCAGACGATGTGCTGATGGCCGCGCCGCTGGATCGCCCTGTGGGGCCGGCGGGCCGCCCGCTGGCGGGGCAGCCCATGCTGGTCGAGCCGGTCCCGCACCGTGGCCGGGTGCACCCCAAGCTCGTCGGCGACGCTGGTGCTTGCCCATCGCCGGGCCATCGCCCTGTCGGCAAGGTAGTCCTGCAGCGACGCGAAGCCCAGCTCTGCGGCGCGGGCGGCGAGGTGCTGGTCGGTGGTGGTGCGCCGCCTGTGGGCGGTGGTTACCTGGCGGGGGGGCGGGGTGATGCCTGCCTGGTGGAGCAGGCGGCCGACGAGCGTGGTGGTGGTGTCGAGCTCGCTGGCCAGCTGCGCGGGCTGGCCAGCTGCTGGCAGCGTGCTTGGAGATAGCTGCCAAGGTCGGCGAACCCCAGCGCGTGAGCGCGGTCGTGGAGGCGGCGCCGCTGGCTGTCGATGACGGTGAAGCCGCCCCTGAGGGTGAGCGTGCGGGGCGTTGGTGCTGGTGGGGGCGTTTCCCATGCGCCTGGCGTGCCGGGCGCCCCACCACTCCGGGAGATCCGCCATCACCAGGGCGTCTTGGTATCGTGCGCACCGCTATAGGGTGACCCCACGCGCATGGGCAACGCCAGCCGGCAGGGATGGCGGGTCGGGGCCGGTCTCGGCGTCGTGATGCGACCTGCCGCAGATTGCGTGTGGGCTTCGGGCAGCGAGGAGCGCCGGCAGTATGACGGCACGGGGGCCAGACCTCCAGGCAGGCGTGAGCAACTTGGCTATGGTCTGGTCCCCGTCAATGTCAGGGCACACGGAGCATCACGGACACCCTCATTGAGATGCGCGCTCCTGGGCTCATCCATCAGGTGAGTCGGATCCAGACTCCCGTGGAAGGGGTGCGGTCATGGTCGACGAGGAAGAGCAGGTAGTGCCCAGGCGGGGCGATCGTGCCGTCCGGTGGTGCGGTCGCATCCACCGCGGTTGCTGTCGTTCCGGTGATCGCGCAGCCGACGTAGCGCTGGTTCTGGTTGAAGCCGTGGGTGACCGCGCCGACGCTCATCAGCACGATTTCGGAGATCGCGCCGGGCGTGGGTGTCTGCACGGAGAACGTCGCCCCGTACGCGACCGTGGGCGGCGTGCCGGCGATCGTCGGTCGGGGCTTGAAAAAGTACGACGGCAGGTAACGCTCGTTCGGCGTATTGCCGCCGTTTGGGTCGCCGCCCATGATGACGCTGCCGTCGGGCAGGAGGATCGCGGACGAGTGGTAGCCCCGAGGGTATCTCATGTTCGGCCCGAGCTGGAATCCAGTTGCCGGGTCTTGGGGGTCGAAGATTTCCACCGGTCCACCGTCTGGCGGCGTCTCGAAGCCGCCGAGGATCAGGACCCGACCGTCCGGAAGCAGTACAGAGTTGACGTGACGGCGCGCGACGTTCATGTCGGGCAGTGCCTGCCACGCTGGTGCCGCGACGGACAGGTCGATCCATTCCGCTGTGCGCAAGGCGTTGGCTTCCGTCGATGACCAGTTCGCTCCGTCGCTGGTCCCGCCCGCGACCAGCACCCGCGGCTCGTAGTGCGGGGGGCGCAGAGGAAGAAGGACGGCGGTTCCGTCCATGTTCACACCACGCTGCGGCGATGCGATCTGGTTGTACTGACGTGCCGGGTCGTCGATCACCGGGTTGGCCGTCGGGTCGAAGCGGCGGGCCGGCTTCTGCGGGCCGGCGATGAACAGGTCGCCGCCAGGAAGCAGAAACGTCCATGGGTAGTAGAGGTAGTTGAACGGAAGGGGTTTCGGTGCGCTCCACGCTCCGGCGCCGCCGGGGCTGAAGATCTCCAGTGAGGCATCGACGAGTTCCGTCCCCGCGTGGTTGGACCCGAAGAGAGTAAGCGCCGTTCCGTCGGCGAGGGTGAGCGTGGTCGGGTAGAACCGCCCGACGTGCATATCAGGGGCTGCCACGAACGTCGATGTGGAAGGGTTGAACAGGAATGCACGGCGTTCGGTGTCAACGGTCCGCGGAGGGTTCGGGTTGTCACGGAAGCCGCCGTGCACCAGGATCGTGCCCGCTGCGTCGTTTAGGTGCGCGTGCGCGCCAGACCAGATGTTCTCGTCCGCGACAATGCTCTGCGGCTGGGGTGCCGGCTGCGTGTACAGGCCGGTGGCTTGATCCCAGAGGCGTGTCTGATCAGCGCGTGGCCCATAACCCCAGTAGAGGATACGGGAAGAGTTGGGCAGCAGGACGGCGTGCATGAACGTGACTTCCGGCAGCCCGGGCAACTCCTCCAAGCGGCCGCCCACCGCGTTCGCGCAGCGGTCCAGCTGCACCGCGGAGCACGCGTTGTCGCCCGGGTCGAGCGCGAGCCCGATCTGTGCCCCGAACCCTTGCGCCTCGTCTGGGGTCAGGTACACGGTCTGGTGGGAGCGAATCAGCGCGACGAGCCCCTGCATCATGTGCATTTCGACGTGGCAATGCACGAGGAAGTCCCCGCGCAGGTGGTATTCCGTAGCACCGTCGTGCGGGTGGTCGCAGTGCTCGAGCCCGGGTGGTAGCAGCAGCACCGGCGGCGCCTCGGTCTCGACGATGAACGACTCCGCCGGCCCGATGCTGCGCACGTCGATTGTCTGGTCCGCGAACTGCCAACGCTGCGCGTGCGGATGGAAGTTGTGCCAGGCCATCCCGAGGTCGAGATTGAACACGTACCAGCGGATCCGCTGCCCGGCGTGCGCGAGGATCGTCGGGGTGTTGCCAACGAACGAGCGACCGTTGAAACAGAAGGACGGCAAGTTGTCACCGCCATGCTCGACAACGCTGTGCTGGCTGGGGCCACTGTTCGTCCAGGTAACCTGCCCGTCGATCCCGACGGTCACATTCGGCGGGTTGAACGCGAAATCGACGATCGTGACGGTGGCTGTGCTCGGCCCGCCCGGCTGCACGGTGACCGAGCCGGCCATGGAAGCGCCGTGGATACCGCAGATGTAGTTGTAGGTACCGGCGACGGTGAACTGCGGGGAGACATACACGCCGCCGACGTTGAGTGGGGCGCTCTGGAAGACCGGCGTCCCGCGGAAACCGCTCATCTGGTGGAAGAACAACGGCACATGCAGTAGCTGGTCCCGCCCCGGGGGCGGCTGGGGAGCGTGCGCAAGCTCGTCAAGCGTGGCCAGGTACGGCACCAGCTCCGGTGGCGGCTGGCTGACGTTGGGGCCGTGGCCGGGCATCGCGCCAGGTCCTGGCATCGGCATCGGCCTCGGCCCCATCGCCCCCATCGAGTTCGCTGCGGCCGGGCGATGCGGCTGGCCGCCGCGGTGGCGGGGCTGCTCCTGCAGGTGTTCGAGCAGATCGCGCACGTGCTTCAAGAAGTCGGGCGGAAGCGGAAAACGCGGCAGCTGCTCGTGTTCGTGCTCCGGCAGGACAACCAGGGCGCCGAACAGGCCCCGATTCACGTTCGCGCCGATATTGCGGTAGTGGTCGTGGAACGGCCAGGCACCAACCGTCTCCTCCGTGACCTGGAACGTGTATGTCCAGGTCTGGCCCGGGCAGATTTCATCCGAGCGACGGCCATCATCGCTCTGCGTGCCGAACGGCCACGAGCCGTCCGAGTCGATGCCGTAGCGGACACCATGCAGGTGGAAGCTGTGTGGGGCGACGTCGCCGTTCTTGACATGGATGCGCAGCCAATCGCCCGGCTGCGCGTAGATCACGGTGCCGGGTACACGCCGAACGAAGGCCGGCTCGTTCACATCCGCCGCGACAAGCTTGTCCGGCTTCGGAATCAGGTACTGAGCGTCGAGGTACTCACGATAGATCAGCGCAGTCAACCGCCGTGCCGCCGCCTCGTCGTCGGGGACCGTCCCGTCCTCGTGCCCCATGTTGCGCATGCAGTCCCGTCGATACTGGATCGGCGGCGACACATGGTCGTCCGGCTCGACAGGCGAATAACCGGGAATCGTCTCGATCTTCAGATAGACATCCCGCACTGCCATGCCCGCCCCCTTCACAGGTCGTCCGTTGGTCGATCTACCTCACGGGAAGAGCCGACCCACCTGTCCCCAAGGCGTGCCACCCACCGGGCTGCGCCCACAGGGTGCAACCCGCCGGCACACATTGGATGATACGCGCATGCGGCACAATAGGGTAGCCAACCCTCAGTATAGGCAGAAACCCCGCTAGATAACGAAAACGGACTACGAATGGCGCTGTTGCATTGAGCGATGACCCGGTCCGATGCCCTCCACTCGGGCACTCAGACGCGGGCGATCATGGCCACGATCGAGTGGTTCAAGTGCTTCTTTGGCGCTGTTTACGAGGGAGAGCCTCCACTTTGCTCGGCTCCGCCCATGCCTTCCGGCTCAATGCAGTCCCCGCGGGGCGTCTGAACCGAAAATAGCTACCTGAGCCGGGCAGGCGGCAGCAGCCGGCGAAGCCGGCTCCTCTGTTATGGGATGTGGCGGTGCGGGCGGGTCAGGCGGCTGGGGCGAGGGTGACGGTGAACCCCAGGGCTTCCAGCTGGCGGATGTGGTTGCGGGCCTTGCGGTCCTTGTCGATGCGGCTGGCGTAGTAGCCAGCACCCAGGTCGTGGAAGCGGGTGGTGGGGTCGGCCAGCAGGTGCCAGACGATCACCAGGATGGAGCGGGCCACGGCGACCAGGGCCTTGCGCTCGGGAAGCTGGTAGGGCGCGCAGGTCCAGGTCTGGCGGCAGCCCATCGCGACGTAGGCGTCCATCAGCCGCCTGGCCGCCCGGGCCGTCTCCTGGTCGCCCAGGTAGCGGTCGGGATGCAGCAGGTCCAGCGAGGAGACGTTCAGGGCGGTCGGCACCCGTACCGCCCCCCCGCCGTGCAGCAGGCGCTCGGCGAAGTCCAACCCGGCCTGGCCGTGGAACAGGCAGCCGTCGACGTGGGCCGAGGTGATGTCGATCAGCTCGCCTGCGCCCGCCACCTCGGCCATCTTGATGACCACCCGCATAGCCAGCTGGGTGGCCGGCCCCTCCACACCGGCGAGCATAGCCCGGTCCGCATCGCTCAGACGCACGCTCGTGTGCCTCCTGACCGCCGATCTTGGTACCGCCGCTGCGCGACCCCATTGTCGGCTGAACCGCCTGGACATCGGGTCCCCGAGCGGTACGAGATACATTCTCCTGACTACTGCCAAAGGAGCCGATTGCGTGCGGTCGGGTCCCGGCAGTCCCCTCTGTTGCTCATCAGAGGGTGAGTTCATCGATGGCGTGGCTGAACGCTTCCGCGTGAAGGGTGCACAAACGCGTTCATGCAGCTCGCGGATATTCATGTAGCAGACCGCCGAACGAGTCACGTCGACGCACCCTGCCTCGCTGATCTCGGCATCGTGGTGCGGCCGGCCCGCAACCATCCTCAAGTAGCCGTGGAGCCACGGTGGCCGCTACGCGGGCGGGGTGGCGGACGAGCCGGGCGGCGGCGTGCCACAGCCGGTAGCGCAGCGTCTTGGGCTCAGCGCGGGCAAGCTCGCCGTCAAGCAGCAGCGCCTGCGCCCAGGCCACCAGCGTCTGGGCCACCAAGACCAGGGTCAGCCAGACATCGTCGGCGCGTGCGGCAAGGTGCTGGTCGGTGCTGCTGCGGCGCCTGTGGGCGGCGGTCCTGCGCGGGACTGGCCTGCTGCCGGGCGCGCGCCGCGAGGTAGCTGTGAAGGTCGGTGAACCCCTGGGGACTGTTGCATTGAGCCGTTGCGACGTGAGGTCGCTTGAGAGGAGTGGATGCCACCAGGGAGACTCGACTGCTGTCGAGGGGTGGTCCCAGGCCAGTGTGCAGGGCCTGTCCCCACCTCGGCGTGCGTCGCGGGTAACCGCGGGGTGCGAAGCCTGAGGACAAGGCCCAAGGACCCTTGTTCCATCCGAGGGTTACAGGCTGGGGAAGACCGGACGGGTGAATGCAAGTGAATCCTCGATGATGCCTCGTCATGCAAGCTCCCGCCGATGGGACGTACCAGCGGGTGGTAGGGACTGGCCGCAGCAAAGCGGCAGGCGCCGGCTGGGCCCGTGCTCGCCAGCCGGGAGCGCACCGCCGTCCCCGGGGTTCAGAGGACACCCAACCCGGTCGCGTCTCGCTCATGCGGAACACGACAACCCCGATGAGGTCCTGGCGGCCAAATCGCCTGGTAAGCCGACCGTAAGGAAGGCCAATCCTTAGCGGGCGCAGGAAGATCCAACAAGCAAACGCCGGCGGCCGAAAGGAAACAGGAAACCGGGTGCTGTATGGCCGACCTCCATCGGCGGCACCTGCATAACTGGCCGGATACCGGGCCGGGTGCCCGGACCCGAAAGGGTGCTGACGTGGATCTGGTGAGCCTGTGGAGCTCGACTGTTGAGGACACCGGAACCGAAGGGCAAGTTGGACACCATGACGAGCTACGCGGCCGAGACGGCATCGCCCGATCCGGCCGCATCCGGGCTGGGTGTGGTGAACGGACCGGAGGGCGAGGTCACCGACTGGTCGCTGATCAACTGGCGGCAGGTCGAGGACGACGTACGGCGTCTACGGCAGCGGATCTTCACGGCATCGCAGGCAGGAGACCTGGCC
>WNFV01007498.1_pt1 | contig 21025 bp, 21 predicted proteins | sample 5400101 | NCBI WGS metagenome assembly WNFV01 (sample SAMN13153361, study PRJNA577476) | soil metagenome | isolation source: 115 cm soil or saprolite under grassland replicate 1 | place: USA:California | collected 2016-06-15 | reverse complement strand
TCGCGCTCAAGCAATTCGCGCAGGGCAAACGCACGTTGAAATGCGCGGCCGGTACGCCCTGGACCTGGTGCCTCAACAAGCCGTGCACGGTTGACCCCGCCAATCCGAAGAAAGCCATTTGTGCCTGCGATGTGCTCCGTACCGGCGAATGGATCACGGCAGGGGGCAATTGCAACACGGCGACGTGCAAGACCGCGTATTGGTCCGGCGCCCCTCTCAATGATTTCAACGATGGTACCGATTTCTTGGTGAAGCAACTCAAGCTGAAGAAGTCCCCGGTGAACTGGTGCAGTCAGGCTGACGCTCGGTAAAGGGCATTGCGTCCGATGTGTCCGGTAATGGGGCAGAGCAGACGTTCGCGACCCGCTCGGCCCCCTCACACCAGCCCGCTCCGCGGATAGACCAGCTTGCGGTGGAAGTTGTTGTTCTGCCCCACCGGCCTCGCGAACGTCAGCGCCACCGCATCCCCTTCGTCCGGGCTCAACACCTTGCGTCGGCGCATGTCCTCCTTGCTCTCGAGCACCAGCCGCCCAAGGCTGTCGTAATGATAGGCCGGGCCGCACAAGTCCGCCTGCAGCGAATCGGAATCCGGGATTTGCACGCCGGCCGGCTCTTCCAGCCACTGCTTCAAATTGTTCCAGATCTCGACGCGGCGGTTCAGCGGTCCGCCGTACGGCTTGCCATGCTCGTCGAGCGGCGGCGGCGCGATCGGCGAGGAGTTGAAGCTCACTCCTTCGACGATGATCGAATAGGGCGCACCGAGATTCTTGAGCTGGTCGTAGACGCCGGCGCCGACCCCGGTCACGTCGATGAACACCTTGGCCGGCTTCTCGGTGTCGATTACGTGCCTGACCCAGCCGGCGCCCTGCACCGTGTCGAGCTTCGTGCGGCTCTCGACCTTGAGCACCCGGCGGCCGCGCCGCCACGCCATCGAATGGCGGTCGTCGCCCAGCCACGCCGGGTCATAGCCGATCACCAGCGGCCCGGACGCCTCGCACCTCGCCTTGCGCGCCTTGGCGATCAGCGCCGGCGGGATGAAGCTCTCGTGCCCGCTCATCAGGAACGCTTCGGACGAGCTCGCCGGGTATTCCTGCTTGAACAGCTCCGCGTCCGGGAGGGTGGCGATCTTCGCGCGGCGCCACGCCATCTGCTCGTCGTCGAGGCCGTAGAGCGCGGCATATTCGCGTTCGTCGGCGTCGAGCGTGAAATTCTCGCCGGGCGTCTTGCGGTACCCGTCGTCCCAGTACCACGGCACGAAGATCGCGAGATATTCGCTGGTGCCGGCCTCGGCGTCGCGCCACAGCCGGTGGAACAGGTTGCCGAAGCCCTGCGCGGTCGACTCCAGGATGATCTCCGTTCCCGGCAGATCGGGCACCGCCTGCATGACGCCGGCGACGTGCGTCTGCGCATGCGGCCAGAGCGCCACCTCGGAGCCGTGGAACAGCTGCACCGTGGACGAGCGCCCGACCCCCTTGGTGCCGGCGGTGGCGACCTTGTAGCCGCTGTTGAGCTCGTCGAAATAGAGCTCGTTGGCATTGGCCACGCTGACCGACGGCGGGTCGTCGACGTGCTTCAGAAACACATCGACCAGCCGGAACAGGGTTTGGGTCGCCTGCTCTTCATGCGTGAGGATGAAGCAGTGCTGTCCGCGCATGTGGGTGACCCGGTGATAAAAGCGGCCGCCCACATAGGTCGAGCAGCCTTGCTGGCGGCCCTTGAGGATGATCGCGCGCACCCGCCCGGTCTTCGCCCGCTGCGCTTCGAGCAGGGCGTGGACGTGGCGCTGAACCCGGTTGAACGCGAGTCGCACCAGGTCGCCGCCGCTCTTGGGCAGAATCCACAGCTGCTTGCCGGCGAAATATTCGTAATCGATGTCGAGGCGCGGATCGGTCGTCGTCTGCGTGGCGGTCACGTCGTTCTCCATGCTGTCGGCCGAAACGCCTTGCGGCTCGCTCGCCGGCGGATCGGGAACCAATGGCGGGGCAGGCGCTGTAGCGTCCGCGCTTGCGTCGTCGCGGCGCAGGCCGAGCACGGCGAGCATCTTCGGCTCGAACTTGCTGAACCGGATCATCCCGCGCTCGTATTTTTCGATGGTCTGGTAAGTGGTGCCGACCATTCTGGCGAGGTCGGCGCGCGTGAGCCTTTGAGTCTCGCGCGCCTTCTGCACCCGCTCGGCCAGCGGCTTCGGCTTGATGTAGTCGCGACGCTGGCGGCCGGCTGGAATCCCGCCCGACACCTGCTCGGCGATCAGCGATCGCAGCGCGACGATGACGCTGGTGAGGTCGCGCAACGCGTCGAGGATGGCTTCGCCCAGCCTGAAGAGGCGCCCTCCCCTCGGTTTGTCGGGCTTCGCCGCGGCCGCGTCATCGGGCAACGGCTGGCCGCATTGCGAATCGGGTTCGCTCATAGGCACCTCTCGGGTTTTCAGATGTGGCTTAAGGCTGGCGGAGATTCCGGCGCGGGCTGGAACGCTACTGGCAATGGCAAAGGCGTCGTAGGCCGATTTATTCGTCGACCGTGAAACTTCCGAGCGGCGTCGTTAGTTGTAGTGCATTACCCACTCGCCGGAGGCTTATCGATGCATCCGCCTGACGAATTTCTCAAACGCGCCGCTGAATGCGAACGTATGGCCCAGTTCACTCGCGACCGCGGCAGCAAGGCCACTTGGAGGCGAATGGCAGAGAGATGGCATCGGTGCGCGGAGCTGGCAACGAGCGCCAGCTTGACGGCAGCGCACCATAGTAGCGAGCCAACCCGGAACCGGAGACCGGCCCCTGGTTGGGCTCATCATTAGGTGCTGCCGAATTCCGAAGCCAAGGCCTGCATCACCGGCGGCGGCTCTACGCTTGGCGTGTGGCTGAGAGATCGATCGCGCTCCCGCCTACCCGAGGCCGTGATGCGGATCAATTCTTGGTCTCGGTATCCTGCGCTATATACACAATCGTTAGCATCCGCTGGAAAAGGACAGAGCGTGACTTCTCGGGCAAATTGTTGAAAGCGGCCTCAACAAACGGCTCTACCAATTCCACCCCGTTGGCCTTCCAGAGGCACCAGCAGCATTCCATGAATTTGCTCTCGGCTGAATCGCCACCGGCGGCGAAGAGCGGTACAATCTCTTTCAGCGACAGTCCGAGTGACCGTCGAAGCTCTGCGTCGACTGCGCGATTCCCGAGCATGAGCTAATCCTCAATCACAAAAACGATCTTCTGCTCCGCGATCAGCGACCGCAGCGCGACTAGCGGGACCTCCTGACACCTGCGAAGCCTACCCCTTCCGCTTCCACCTCGCCCAGCTTTTGCCGCGCCCCCGGTCCCTGGGATCGAAGTGCTCGCCGGCGAAGCGGTCACGAAATGCCTCGGCGTGCGCCTTCTCTGCAAAACAGAACACCTCCCACCATTCGCCCTCGTAGTAGACCGAGTGTCCGCGTGCGCACAGCGATAGGCCGAGACAGAACGCGTGCAGCGTTCGATAGTGCGTTCCTCGGCATTCCTCGGCGCGCAGCACCACCTGGTACGGCCAGCCGCGGTCGATCGCGGCCGGACTGAGCTCTCCCTTACGGCGGGACACGGCCGCACCGCGCTATTCTTTCGACTTCATCAGCACCCGGGCGCGCTGCCGCAGCTCCAGGCCGTTACGAGGATAGACGAACAAGGCCTTGTCGAAGGCCGCACGCGCAACGTCGGGGTGCGCCGCCGATGCGACCACCTCCTCCGTCGCTCCGTCCTCGCGGATCACCTTGTACGGGAGTTCGTCGGCCATGAGGCCGATGAGAACAAATCAAGAACTATAAGTCAAGCCGGACCCGAACCCGGAGCCGGACGGTTTCCGGAGCACCATGCCCGCCCTCTCAGACGATTTCGAAACGCGCATCGAGCACCCGCAATATTACTGGTGCCACGCCTATGGCCCCGCGCAGGCGCCGGTCGAATACTTCTGGAATGAAACGCCGGTCACGCGCGAAGAGTACTTGAAGTATTCCAACAAGATCGACTGCCAGTAGCGGCTTCACCCGTCCCGTCGGGCAACCAGCCGGTCGACAAGCTCCGGCCTGACCTGGAATTGCTCGGCGGCTCTCTGCAGCGCCGTCTTCTGGTCCGGCGCGTACACGTGTCCGAGGAGAGCAGCAGGAGTGCCGCGGATGCGCGAGATGCGCCAGCGGTGCTCGGTTTTCTCGGCGGGTCTTGCACGATTTGAACGCTTCGACATGTCGTATGTATAGGGAACCCGCGGGCCAAAGACGAGTCTTCGCCCGGGGTCGACGGCCGCCGGTTCTAGGGCGTGTACTCATTAATGCGCAGATCGGAGGTCCGCTTCGGGAGCCAACCGGAAAACATTTGCTCACTTCGAGACTTACCGTTTTTGACCCACAACGGTCAATCGGCGGCCCATTTACCGTGCTGCACAACGCTGCTCTCGCGCGACCGATATGCTAGGGTGTGGTCCTCGACCTGAGGACAAAGTCTATGAGGCGACGCGAGTTCATCACGCTTCTCGGCGGTGCGGCGGCATGGCCGCTCGCGGCGCGCGCGCAACAGGACGAGCGGATGCGGCGCATCGGCCTGCTCACGGGCGGCCCCCGCCCGGACGATCAGGATGCGCAGGCCAACATTGCAGCGTTCCTAGAGGGGCTGCAGCGATTGGGCTGGATCGACGGCCGCAATGTGCGTATCGACTATCGCTGGGCCCTGGGCCAGGCCGACGCTATTCGCAAGCAGGCGGCGGAATTGGCTGCTCTCGCGCCGGACGTCATCCTGTCTTCCGGCACGGCGAGCTTGGTGCCTTTGATGCAGGCGACGCCCACCGTGCCGATCGTGTTCGTGAATGTCGCCGACCCGGTCGGCGGCGGCTTCGTGGACAGCCTGGCGCGGCCGGGTGGCAACGCAACCGGCTTTATGCAGTTCGAATACGATTTGAGCGGAAAATGGCTGGAGCTGCTCAAGCAGATCGCGCCAAATGTGACGCGAGCGGCGGTTCTTCGCGATCCAGCCCTGCCCTCCGGGATCGGCCAATTCGCCGTCATCCAATCCGTGGCACCGTCGATCAAGGTGGAGGTGAGGCCGGTCAGCGTGCGCGACGCCGCCGAGATCGAGCGCGCCATCGCGGCCTTCGCCCGCTCTCCGAATAGCGGCCTGATCGTCACGTCGAGCGCGCTGACGGCGCGCCATCGCGAGCTGATCATCGCGCTTGCGGCCCGGCACAAACTGCCCGCGGTCTATTACCGACGCTACTTCGTCACGACCGGGGGCTTGATCTCCTATGGGTATGATCTTGTCGATCAGTACCGGCGCGCGGCCGGCTACGTCGACCGCATCCTCAAGGGTGAGAAGCCCGCCGACCTGCCCGTGCAGGCGCCAACCAAGTACGAACTGGTGATCAATTTGAAGACCGCCAAGGCGCTCGGCCTCGACGTGCCCGCGACCGTCCTTGCCCGCGCCGACGAGGTGATCGAGTAACCGTACAACCGCGCACGTCATTTGCTGTGACGCATTCGGTCGCTAATGGCACTTCTCGGACATGTTGCGATGTCCGACTTGAGTCTGCAAAGCGCCCCAAAGCGGACATAGATCAACCGTGGCTCATCAGCCGCCATTTATGAGTACACGGCCTAGCACTACTTTGGCAGATTTACTCACGCCGCTGTTCGCTACATCGATGCCGTCACTGACGAGATGCGCGCGCTCTGTGCGACGGACGGGGTTGAAACCCCGCTGGCTAATGGCTGTTGGCACGACTCGGAAGTGTCAAAGAGCGCCGCGCATTTCCGGTGTAAGGGCGTGCGCGCCGGCAGCGCCGGTCAAGGTCGGCCGGCAAGCCGCCCCGCAGGGGTCGCCTGGCACGGCCCCTGACAAATCTCGCCGTAAACCATCCACTCCACGCTCACCTGCTCCGGCACGTGTTCGATTTCGTCACGATCGAGAATCTCAATCTGCCGCGAGCAAAGCGTCGCTACCGTCTCTTCTACGTCGACGCGCGGAGCGGCATCCTTCGTGTGACAAAGTCGCGCAGGCGGGGCGAAGCATGACAAAGGACCGCCAACTCGATGAGCTGGTTGCCGAGGCCCGAACGATCACTATGACATCTGAGCAGTTGGCCGAGCAGCGTCGGAGCTTCGCGTATGGCAATGCTCGTATCGAGAACGAGAGGATTACACGTGAGATGATTGCCGAGGCAGATCGAAAGATCATGGCTGACGACTACAGTGGCGCCCAACGCTAGGGATTTGGACCCCACTTATTTAACCGCGAAGAATCAAATGGCCTTTTTCATGCGTGGATAGCAAAAAACGTGATCAATCGCGCTACGCGGCTTTGTTATTCTCCCTTCTCCCCTGGCCGTAGTCTCAGCATCGGCAGTGACCAATCGCTCGACATTGCAACATCAACGCGCGACAATGAAGACCGTCACAGAAGACGCAACGCGCGCCATAGTTCCCACCCATGGCTGACGATCCGCCAAAGAAGTTACCACCCGCAGGTCAAATCCCACCCGAGCTACTCCCCCGCGGTCAAATCCCATATGACTCGATTCGACCGTCACCCAGCTTGCCGGATCCTCCTATTCGGGAACCAGGCTACCGTCCTCCCCCGCCGCCGAAGAACGACCTGATCGGCATCATCCTGGCGGGTCTTACCGTGGCTGCCATCCTGATCGCGTTTGCGCTGGCATATTGGTGGCTCAAGCGTTGAGCCGTCCGGCGGCTTTTGTGCTATGCCAATCCTCATGATCGATCCCGAACGCACAGAGTCCGCCCGTCGTCATCCCAACGAGATCGATCCCGCCATACGCCGCAGTATCATGGCTGGGGAGCGACGGCACGACCGCAGAATTAGAATGCTTCACTACTCGGCGGTGATTATCGCGGCATTGATTGGCGTTGCCGTGGTTTATTGGCTCAAATAGCGGCCAGTGCAGTCTTGCCAGCCGTTCCGTCAGGCGATGTCTGTCCGCTGGCTGGATTCATCATCAGGACCGGACAGACTGCTTGCAACGTTTTGGTTGAGACGACAAGCTGGAGCACAACTGATCGATACGAAATTAAGCACGAGGGCAGTGGCTGGAGTGTGTACGACACAGCCACAGGTTTGCCGGCGTCGGTCAACGAAACAATTCTACGCGATCTTTGCCTCGAGGATGCTGACGACCTAGTTGATCTGTTGAACCGGTTGCACAACGAGCAATTGGCAGCGACCTCTCCTTGAGTGAGTCTCGACGGAGCGATGGTCATTGCTCCCCCCAGCTTCATTTACGGATTTGATTTCGTGGATAGCTGCAAGGCAGAGCGCAGGTGGTGATGACTTTTTTAGCAGCGGTCCTGCGACGAATGGAGCCAAGTCGCAAACGACAGTCTTGATAACTGAACAAATACGCAATTGTTCGTCTTATATTAGCGCGGCAACCGCTTGAGTTATCAGTAAATCATTTTCTGCTGTCACCGGCTTGTGCGCTGAAGTCCTGAAGATATGTGCAACATTTCTTCATGAAAAAGGTTTGTCGTGACGCAAGCATGACACTGCAAGGAGAGTCGGCGCGCGTCGTTCTGAAACGACCTGCCACGCGTTCATGAAGTGTACGTGACTGCCTTGATATTCTCCTCCAGGTAATTGGCGATCGCTTGGGCGGTGTCAAAACTTGTGCCGTCTTGGACATCGAAACCCAATATGCCTTTTATGCCAAGGTCGCCCTTGTATTCCTCCATCAAAATCCATGGCTGGCCGTTAGGGTACTGCTTCACCTTGAAGCTGACCTGTGAACGCGTAGTCATAGCCGAAGTCTCCTTTGCAAGGAGCGAAAGTACAAGAAAAAACTCCTTCGTGGGAGAGGATGCACAAGCGTGTTTTCTTGGCTCGAAGTTCCGGTTGAGCATCTGATAGAGCCATTTATGTTGCGAGTCGGATTATTTGTTCATGAAAGAGGATCGCCATGGCGTAGGCGTCTGTTATCGCCTGAAACTGAAATTCGTCGCGTATTTCGCATCGTCGAGACATCGCGTCATGCTGATCGCAATCGCCTCGCGCTCGTGTTGTCGATCTACGCCGGCTTACGTGTGGGCGAAATCGCGGCACTGACGGTAGGCGATGTCGCGGCGAATGCGCCCCATCGTCTCCGAGCTCTATTCGATCGGGCACAATGACATCACGGTGGATGAAGATCCCCAGCGTCTGATCGTGATCGTGCGTGATGGCAAGACGGGAGTCCGTTCGGCGAACACGATGCCTGCTGCTGTTGCCGTCTACGAGCGCATCCGCAAGCGGCACTCTGATTTCCAAGGGCGAGGACTACATCTTCCTTCCGCAGTACCAGAACCGCCAGACCGCCTCGAAAATCATCCAGCGCCAATTCAAGGAATTGATGCAGCGCGCTGGCGTGGAACATTGCGGACGCGTTTGCCATGCTGGCCCATGAGTGCATTGGTGCGGTAATGTCCACGGGTGATCCTCTGTTCTTTTTGCTGCGGCATCGGATTGCCGAAATGGCACTCAAGGCCCAGCTGCCGACCATGTTCTCGCAACGCGAATATGTGGAGGCAGGCGGCCTGATGAGCTATGGCGAGAGTCTCGCCGATTTCTATCGGCGCGCTGCATTTTACGTGGATAAGATTTTTGAGGGCGCCAAACCGGCCGACCTGCCGATCCAGCAGCCCACAAGATTCTTTCTAGTGATCAATCGCAAAACTGCCGATGCAATCGGGTTAAGCATTCCTCTGTCGTTTGTTGGTGGCCGCCGACGAGACGGACAAAGGCGTAAGCCAATAATAATCGATACGCCATCGCAACGCGTTCGGTCCTTCAATTTTAATTGCTGAACCGGAACCCGTCCGGGTGTCCGTGGCCTCGCTCCGAAACATGTCGGGCGAAAGGAAATACCATGCAAGTACCTTCAATGCTGCAAGGAGAACCGCCGAAGCGTCTGCTGCAAGGCGCAGCCGCCGGTGCCGTCGCGACGATCGTTGTTGGCTTTTACTGGGGTGGCTGGTCGCTCGGCAGCACCGCTGATAAGATTGCAAAAGAGCGGTCAGAGCTCGCGGTCGTAGCGGCGCTGGCCCCCGTGTGCGCCGACAAATTCCGCGCACTGCCGGACGCCGAGGCGAAGCAAGTCGCGCTTTCTAAGGTCGACTCGTGGAAGCGTCCGGACGAATTCCCCAAGGAGTTCGTGACCCTTCCGGGTGAATCGCGCCCGAATTCCGCCCTTGCGGACGCATGTTACACGCTATTGCTTGCACCGAAGTCAGCCGCGCTCAAATAAGATAACCGCCAGTGAGCGGAAATTCTTGCGTCGTTCCGTCGGCTGCTGGCACGCGCAACAAGCGGCCACGCCGCCGCCGCGCCGCTGAGAAGGGTTATGAGCTCGCGCCGTCTTTGAATGATTCGTCATCTGTCCCCCACGGAGGCCGGACGACGTTTCACGCAATGTCAGTAAACCAGCACAGCTCGATCCGACGGTCTGTGAACAAAAATCGACGGAGAAAAACAATGCGAAAATCTTTGCAATTTGCTCTGGCAGCCGGATCGATGTTCCTTCTTGCTTCGGCAGCGATGGCGCAAGACGCAGTAAGACTCAGTCCGCTATTCCAGGTCCAACCGCAGATTGCCCAAGAGTCCGCGCCATATGGGTACGCGCCATACTCGGTACTACCGTCGATGATTTGGCGCGCGCCGGTTTTCCCGCACACATGGGACGTGCAAGTAGTTGTGCCGTTCACATTGGAGGAGACGCGCGCCCCCGACCGTGCGTCCAAGCCTAACTGAGCGCAGTCGATTGGCGAGAGTGGGTCGGGTTAAGTTGTGGCGGCCGCAGAGTGTCCTAATTCGCCTAGGGCCTAGTAAAAGGCGCGTGTCGCCACCATATCAACTTTAAGGAGTAGGCACCTCCGGAGGATCGCCAGATGTGGTTCTACGTCCAGATGTGGCTCCCTATCTTGGCAGTCGCTTTGACTGCTGCGATCTGCTTGAGCGTAGCGTCATTCATTATGGGGCGGAGCGCAAAGCCTCATCAGCCATAATCTCTACACTCCATTCAGGGCGTAACGACCGGAACGGTATGTTGCCAGTGTATCTCGCGGCCCTTCCGAAGATAGAAGCAGGAGACTTTTATGGCTACTCAAACAACTGCCCGCCCCCGCGCTCCAGTCGAGGTCTCGATCAACGATAATCTTCCGTCGAGTAGCCCATCCGACAAAACGATACTTATCGTACTCGGTTCCGTGCTGGCGTTCATTGTGCTCGGCGTCCTGTATTATCAGACGATTGGTATTTAACTCCAAGACCGCGCTCGGTGTTGTCCTTGGAATCCAGTGCTATTCCCGATGGAGGAAATCAATGTGCATGACCGAGAGTTTTAATGATCGCGCCGACGAATGTATCCGGTTATCCCGGCGTGCGAAGACCGCTCACGATCAGGAGCTCTTTTCTGAATTAGCGTTCGCGTGGTGCGGACTTGGAAATGACAAAAAAAGAAGTCATGCAAACAGAATCAGCTGCGATGCTCCAAGCTCGCCGGCGTGGCCCGGCTCTGCTTCTGCCACAACGTAGACCACGGCCTCCGGGTTACCGCGCCTGTCCCTTCTCAAAACCTCACCCACGGCAGGAACCGTGGTGGTTTCCGCCCAATGAGCGGCTGGAATCACCAAGCTTGCTCGAGTGGATGAAATTTTGAGAAGTGACAGCCGCCTCGGCACCTGTGTCGCCATCGTTCAATGCGCGGTGAGCGTCGAGGCTTCCTCCTCGACCGAGGCCTCCTCGAGCACGGCCGCTGCGGTGGTCGTGGTCTCCTCCCACTCGATCGGCTCCGGCTTGCGCGTCATCGCGCGGACGAGCACCTCGTCCATGCGCGAGACCGGAACGATCTCGAGCCCACTCTTGATGCTGTCCGCGATTTCGACAAGATCCTTGGCGTTCTCTTCGGGAATGAGCACCGTCTTGATGCCCCCACGCAAGGCCGCGAGCAGCTTCTCCTTGAGACCGGCGATCGGCCACACGCGGCCGCGCAGCGTGATCTCGCCAGTCATAGCGAGGTCGCGGCGCACCGGAATTCCGGTCATCACCGAGACGATCGCGGTGACCATGGCGACGCCGGCGGAGGGTCCATCCTTCGGCGTCGCGCCTTCCGGCACGTGGACGTGGATGTCGCGCTCGTGAAACAAGGGCGGCTTGATGCCGAAGGCGACCGCGCGCGAGCGCACGTAAGACGCCGCCGCCGAGATCGACTCCTTCATGACGTCGCGCAGGTTGCCGGTCACCGTCATGCGGCCCTTGCCGGGCATCATGGCGGCTTCGATGGTGAGCAACTCGCCGCCGACGTCGGTCCAGGCGAGCCCGGTGACGATGCCGATCAGGTCCTTGTCCTCGACCTCGCCGTAGCGGTATTTCGGCACGCCGAGATAATCCGCGAGGTTATCGGCTGAGGCCTTCACCGACTTCTTCTCCGACAAGATCAGTTCCTTGACCGCCTTGCGGATCAAGGTGGAGAGCTCGCGCTCGAGGTTGCGCACGCCCGCCTCGCGCGTGTAGCGGCGGATGATGGTCAGTAGCGCCTCGTCGTCGATCGCCCATTCCTTGGCGTCAAGGCCGTGCTTGGTGGTCACATTCGGGATCAGGTGCTTGCGCGCGATCTCCACTTTCTCGTCCTCGGTGTAGCCGGCGATGCGGATGATCTCCATGCGGTCCATCAGCGGCGGCGGGATATTGAGCGTGTTCGCCGTGGTGATGAACATCACGCTAGAAAGATCGTAGTCGACCTCGAGGTAGTGGTCGTTGAACGTGTGATTCTGCTCGGAGTCGAGCACCTCGAGCAGCGCCGAAGACGGATCACCGCGGAAGTCGGAACCCATCTTGTCGACCTCGTCGAGCAGAAACAGTGGATTCGAGGTCTTGGCCTTGCGCATCAACTGGATGATCTTGCCGGGCATCGAGCCGATATAGGTGCGCCGGTGGCCCCGAATCTCGGCCTCATCGTGTACGCCGCCGAGCGAGACGCGCACGAAGTCGCGGCAGGTCGCCTTCGCGATCGACTTGCCGAGCGAGGTCTTGCCGACGCCCGGAGGACCGACCAGGCACAGGATCGGCCCGGTCAGCTTGTTGGCGCGCTGCTGGACGGCGAGATATTCGACGATGCGCTCCTTGACCTTCTCGAGCCCGTAATGGTCGTGGTCGAGGATCTGCTGGGCGTGGACGAGATCGTTATTGATCTTCGACTTCTTATTCCACGGGATCGACAGCAGCCAATCGAGGTAGTTGCGCACGACGGTGCCTTCCGCGGACATCGGCGATATCTGCCGGAGCTTCTTGAACTCGTGGGTCGCCTTCTCGCGCGCCTCCTTCGAGAGCGCTTGACGCGGGTGCGGATGCGCTTCTCGACCTGGAGCACGGAGATTTCACTCTCCATCAGGCCGAGCACCTTCTCCAGCCGCTCGGTGACCGCCGTGGTCTCCAGGATCGCCTGCCGGTCGGGAATCTTGAGAGCCAGGTGCGAGACGATCGTGTCGGCGAGCTTGGCATAGTCCTCGATCTGCTGGACGACGCCGACGACCTCGGGCGGAACCTTCTTGTTGAGCTTAACGTAGCTCTCGAACTCGGTGGTGGCCAAGCGCGCTAAGGCCTTCGCTTCGACGCGCTCACCCATCGTGTCGCCGAGCGCGACCGCCTCGGCCTCGTAATACTCGCTGCAATCGGTGTACTTGACCACTTTCGCGCGCTGAGCGCCCTCGACCAGTACCTTGACGGTGCCGTCGGGGAGCTTGAGCAGCTGCAGCACGCTCGCAAGCGTGCCGATTTCGTAGATGGCCTCGGTCGCCGGCTCGTCGTCGGACGCGTTCTTCTGGGTGGCGAGCAGGATGAAGGTGTCGGACCGCATCACCTCCTCGAGCGCGAGGATCGACTTCTTGCGTCCGACGAAGAGGGGCGCGATCATATGCGGAAATACGACGATGTCGCGCAGCGGCAGCACCGGATAGGCTCGGGTTTCACCTGGCGCAAGCGGTGGGCGTGGCTTTGCAGTGGTCATGGCCCCAAGTCCGTACGTTGTCCCTCTCCGCCGCGACCCGCCTGTGCGCAGCCACGACAGAGTGCCGATGGGCCGGGAAAAGAATACGGGCCGCCGCAGCGATATCCGCGCCCAAAGGGCAGGTATGATACCCTGTGTCCCTTCTCAAGACCTCATCCGCCCAAGAAAACTTAATGATTCCCGGCGCCTTTGGGTCGGAAATCACCAAGATTCCTCCGATCAATGAAGTTTTGAGAAGGCACAATCATTTCACGGCCGGTCCTCGGTGGACTTCACCACCAATATTGCCGAATCTGATTTTCGGTACACACAGCTCGCCGATTCGGCGGGTTGGCAGTTTGGTGGCTGCGCTTCAGGCTGATGATGGAACGAGGTCCGCATCAGCGGTCTCAAGCATCAGAGGATGCAGACATGGCCCTGCCCCGCCCCGTCAATTATCGAGGAAGGTCCTGAGCACCCTTGACCGGCTCGGGTGCTTCAGCTTCCGCAGCGCCTTGGCCTCGATCTGGCGGATGCGCTCGCGGGTCAACGAGAATTGCTGCCCGACCTCTTCCAGCGTGTTGTCGGTGTTCATGCCGATGCCAAACCGCATGCGCAGCACGCGCTCCTCGCGTGGCGCCAGTGACGCCAGCACGCGCTCGTGGTCTCGCGCAGGTTCGACTGGATCGCCGCGTCGATGGGCAGGATCGCGTTCTTGTCCTCGATGAATCGCCGAGGTGCGCGTCCTCCTCGTCACCAATGGGCGCCTCCAAGGACAGCGGCTCCTTGGCGATCTTCAAGGTCTTGCGCACCTTTTCGAGCGGCATGCCGAGTTTCTCGGCAAGCTCCTCCGGCGTCGGTTCGCGGCCCATCTCATTGCGCAGCTGCCGGGCGCACAATCTTGTAGATGCTATCGATCATGTGCACGGGGATGCGGATGGTTTTTGCTTGATCGGCAATGCTGCGGCTGACCGCTTGTCGGATCCACCAAGTGGCATAGGTCGCGAACTTGTAGCCGCGGCGGTACTCGAACTTGTCGATCGCCTTCATCAGGCCGATGTTGCCCTCCTGGATCAGGTCGAGGAACTGCAGGCCGCGGTTGGTATATTTCTTGGCGATCGAGATGACGAGGCGGAGATTGGCCTCTACCATCTCCTCCTTGGCCTAGCGCGCCTCGCGCTCGCCCTTCTGCACCATCTGCACGATCTTGCGGAACTCGCCGATCTCGAGCCCGGTCTCGCCCGCGAGCACGTGGATCTCCCCAGGGTCCAAGTTTTTCATCTTACCTCGGCTATATGGCAAGCCTAAAAATAAACTTTGCTCCTAGATTCAAGACGTTAGCCGCCTTATGGCGGGGTTGCTGATGACGAATTGGCAGTCGCACTTGACGAGTGCTAAAAGCACACCAATTGAACAGGAAGGGGCCGCATTCATTTTGTGGCCCGTAACGAACCTCCCTGCTCTATCGTCCGAAAAATTAAACAGGAACAAACACTTAGGAGAACCGATATGAAGTTTCGGCCGCTTCACGACCGCGTCGTGGTTACGCGCATCGACGCCGAGGACAAGACCGCAGGCGGAATCATCATTCCGGATACCGCCAAAGAGAAGCCTACTGAGGGAGAGGTGATCGCCGTCGGTCCAGGTGGCCGCGACGAAAGCGGCAAGCTCATCCCGATCGACCTCAAGAAAGGCGACCGGGTGCTGTTCGGCAAATGGTCGGGCACCGAGGTCAAGATCGACGGCGTCGATTACCTGATCATGAAAGAGAGCGACATCATGGGCGTGATCGAACAGACCTTCGCCCGCAAGAAGGCCGCCTAAGGGCTGTCGCGTCAAACATAACGGAGAACAAAAATGGCTGCTAAGGACGTTAGATTCTCAATCGATGCGCGCGACAGGATGTTGCGCGGCGTGGACATTCTCACCAACGCGGTGCGCGTAACGCTCGGCCCCAAGGGGCGCAACGTCGTGCTCGACAAGTCGTACGGCGCGCCGCGCATGACCAAGGACGGTGTTACCGTCGCTAAGGAGATCGAACTCGAAGACAAGTTTGAGAATATGGGCGCGCAGATGGTGCGCGAGGTAGCTTCGAAGTCATCCGACTTTGCTGGTGACGGCACCACGACCGCCACGGTTCTCGCTCAGGCGATCGTGAAGGAAGGCTCCAAGGCCGTCGCCGCCGGCATGAACCCGATGGACCTCAAGCGCGGCATCGACCTCGCGGTTGAAGCGGTGGTCGCGGACCTGAAGAAGAACTCGAAGAAGGTCACTTCGAACGAAGAGATCGCCCAGGTCGGCACGATTTCCGCCAACGGCGATACCGAAATCGGCAAGTTCCTCGCCGACGCGATGAAGAAAGTCGGCAACGAGGGCGTGATCACGGTCGAAGAAGCGAAATCTTTGGAGACCGAACTCGAAGTGGTCGAGGGCATGCAATTCGACCGCGGCTACATCTCTCCTTATTTCATCACCAACGCTGACAAGATGCGGGTCGAGATGGAGGATCCGTATGTCCTGATCTACGAAAAGAAGCTGTCCGGCCTGCAGGAACTGCTTCCGCTACTCGAAGCTGTAGTCCAGACCTCGAAGCCGCTCGTCATCATCGCCGAGGACGTTGAGGGCGAGGCCTTGGCAACGCTTGTCGTCAACAAGCTGCGCGGCGGACTGAAAGTCGCGGCGGTGAAGGCTCCGGGCTTTGGCGACCGCCGCAAGGCGATGCTCGAAGACATCGCGATCCTCACCGGCGCTCAGGCGATCAGCGAGGATCTCGGCATCAAACTCGACAAGGTTACCGTGAACATGCTCGGGCGCGCCAAAAAAGTGATGATCGAGAAAGAGAACACCACGATCGTCAACGGTGCCGGCAAGAAGACCGACATCGAAGCACGTATCGCCCAGATCAAGGCGCAGATCGAGGAGACCACGTCCGACTACGACAAGGAGAAGCTGCAGGAGCGGCTGGCGAAGCTCGCCGGCGGCGTTGCAGTGATCCGCGTCGGCGGGGCCACCGAGGTCGAGGTGAAGGAGCGCAAGGATCGCGTCGACGACGCGATGCACGCGACCCGCGCCGCAGTCGAGGAAGGCATCCTGCCAGGCGGCGGCGTCGCACTCCTGCGCGCCAGCGAAGTACTGAAGAAGGTACGTACGCAGAACGACGACCAGAAAACCGGCGTCGAGATCGTGCGCAAGGCGCTCTCCTGGCCGGCGCGCCAGATCGCCATCAATGCGGGCGAAGACGGGTCGGTCATCGTCGGCAAGATCCTCGAGAAGGACCAATACTCGTACGGCTTCGACGCCCAGAACGGCGAGTACGTCAATCTCGTCACCAAGGGCATCATCGACCCAACCAAGGTTGTGCGGGCGGCGCTGCAGAATGCAGCGTCGATCGCCGGGCTTCTGATCACCACGGAAGCCATGGTCGCCGAAAGGCCGAAGAAGGAAAGTGGGGCCCCCGGTATGCCTGGCGGTGGCATGGGCGGTATGGGCGGTATGGACTATTAGAGCATTTCCCGGCCGATTTGAATCGGGGGTGTCAACGCCGGAGCGAAAATGCATCGGTTTGCCGGAGCAAAAATACATCGGTGACGCTGGCAAGAAGGCCCCCGAACTGGGGGCCTTTTCCTCAGGCATCAGGCTTGGGTCGGATTATCCGCCGGCGTGTCCGAGCTGGCACGGCGTGAGCGGCGCTCGCTCTGATTGAGCCTGTAGCTGTCGCCGTTCATTTGCAGGATATGGACGTGATGGGTGAGCCGGTCGAGCAGCGCACCGGTGAGCCGCTCGGAACCGAACACGCTGGTCGATTCGTCGAACGGCAGGTTCGAGGTGACGACGGTTGAACCGCGCTCATATCGCTGGCTGAACACCTCGAACAACAGCTCGGCGCCGGTCTGTGAGAGAGGCACATATCCAAGCTCGTCGATGATCAGGAGCTTTTATCCGGCGAGCTGTCGCTGCAGGCGAAGCAACCGCTTCTCGTCGCGAGCTTCCAGCAGGTCAACCACAGTTCTACATCAGCCGTTCATCGAGCCCAATGACGTGAAGTGGCGTTTCGCCGGTCAACGCGCGGCGGCAGTTCTCAACTGCGCGCCGCAAGCTGATATCGTGCGCGCCAGCGCCCTGTGCCGAGTTGTGCGGTGAGGCGATGACGTTCGGCAGGTCGAGAAACGGTTGATCGATGCGGAACTCTCCGTGGCGTACCGGCTCAATCCACCAGGCATCGATGCAGGCGGTGAACCGCGGGTGCCTGACTAAGTGGTCATACAATGGCCTTTCCTGCACGATCTCCCCACGGGCCAGGTTGACGAGAATGGCATCGTCCTTCATGCGTCGAAGCTCGGCGGCGCCGATCAGGCCGTAAGTGGCACGGGTGAGCGGCGCACTGATCAACAGAACGTCGGCCGCCTCCAGGAGCTCATTGAGCCGCTCCGGTGTTCCGATCCAGTCCACCCGCTCATCCGTCCGGCCATGCCGGTTGATGGCGTGCACCCGCATGCCGATGCCGTACATCAGCCGGGCGGTCGCGGCTCCGATGCCGCCAAAACCGAAGATCCCGCAGAGCCCGCCCGCGAGCATGCGGTTCCGCATGAACTGATTGAACTGGCCAAGTTTGAGGTTTTCGTGCTCCAAGATCAGCCGCTTGGCGGCGGCGAGTGCCATCGCGAGCGCGTGCTCAGCCATCGACTCGGCATAGCCACCGCCGTTGGTTGCCACTGGCACACCCTCCGGGAGCTCGCCCAGCGGAATGAAGTCCACGCCAGCGATCATGAACTGGATCAGCCGCGCGCCGTCCAACAGCGCTGCCTCGCCGGACCGCAGCTCTTTGGAGGTATCAAATGTCAAGAGCGCGCCGGTGTTGCGCAGCGCTTCGGCGCGGGACGCCTCATCGAGCTCGGTGAGATATACGACAGCGCTTGCGCCGGCGAGAGCATCGGCAACGATCGCCTTACGCTTCTCGCTCAGCTCGAAGGCGACGACGAGCGGTGGTCGGCTCAACTCCATGCACCCCCAAGATTACCGCGACTCGGCTCGCGAAGCCGCGCCAAATATGTTTGATTGGCGGATCCGCTCGGAAAATCGGAGTGGCCCAATGGCGAACGCGAAGCAGCTCAAGGCGGCCATCCTCGCCAGGAGGGCGTCGAAGGGGCCGCGCAGGAAACGCACGCGGCCGGAGCCTCGCCAGTACACCGTTGCCGACCTGGAGCGCGCACGCGACCGTGTAGAGGCGGCGGCGCGCCGAATCGACAACGACCGCACGAACAATCCCAACAGGGGACACGCGGGGTTGGAGCGGGCGCAGCTCGAACTGCACGTCATCGAGTCGCAACTACGCTTGCGCGGCCTCCTTGAGTGATGGCTCGATCGAGCTCTCCCGACATCGCGGTGAGCACGTGGAGGTCGCCTACCGCGTAGTCGGCTATGCCACGGTAGCGGACCTCCTGAGACGTGCCGCTCACCGCAACTTAGTGCCAATTCCAGACCCGCGCACATTGAATCGATACGTGGCTCATGCATATGCTTTTGCACCAGGTTTGATTTGCAACTTGCTGACCGCGGAGAACTTCATGCCCGGGACTACGAAACTAGCAACGCTTGCCCTGAAGGCAGCGGTTGGAATTTTATTCGTTCTGGCTACGTTGAATGAGGGGGCCTCCAATGCCGCCGAGATCAAGCTGCTGAGCGGCCGAGGTTTCCGTCCTGTGCTCGATGCACTTGTCCCCGAATTCGAACGGACCACCGGGCACAAGGTGACGATCAGCGACGGCACCGGCCGGGCGACCCATAAGCGACATTGGTCACCGTCGCGGCTGCGTCCTCGGGGCCACCAGGAAGCCTTACGGGCGGCGGGTATTCCCGGGAGCTTTGGATCGGTTAGAGGACCTGATAATCTCCGGCTCGTTGCTCATGAGGCGTTCGTTGTGAGGTTGGCGACCGTAGCCTAAACAGCTGCAGACCCGGCTGGCTGCCGGGCCCGGGACTAGGGGCAACGGGATGTGGACTAATTCTTCACGACTGCAGTCACAGGTGGTTTGCTCTGCAGGGCCGGCATCGGGCCCAGTGCCGAGGCGCGCCTCGGGCGGGCTGTCTTTGCCGGGGTCGGCACGCTATCGAGTGACGCGGCGGAATACCGTAGCCCTCCCTCTGTGGCGCGGCGGCGGCATGGCCGTTTGCTGTGCAGGCGCAGCAACCGACAGGATGCGACGGATCGCCTGGCTGACGGGCCATCGGGAAAACGATCCGCGAGCGCAGGCCCGCCTTTTGGCGTTCCAGCAGGGCCTCGAAAAGCTGGGGTGGACGCTCACTCGCAATCTTCAGATCGACTATCGTTGGGACATGAACGACGCTGAAAGGGCACGGGCCGCCGCCGCGGACGTCCTGAGACTAGCACCAGACGTGATTCTCGCCAATAACAGCATCGCACTGGCGGCGTTACAGCAGGCAACCCGCACACTACCAATCATATTCGTAACCGTGATCGAGCCGGTCGGGGCCCATCATGTTGCGCGCTTAATCGATGACGTGCAGAAAATCGCGTTATGATTCATTTCAAGGCCAGATGCCTAAAAAAACAAAGCTGTGACTTCGGAGATTATTTGAAGCAGGAAGGATGCAAGAGCGCGGCGAGGTAAATTTTGCGCCCTTGTGAGTCCGTTTGCTGAGCCCCTTCCACAGTTCCACCGAACGAAATAGCAATTAGAACTATCCCAACAAAGTTTACAATGAGACCTATCAGCAACAAGTACAACATTATCTTTCTCCCGTATGTTCAGACGTTCTGAAAGTAAGGGTGGCTTATGCCGTATGTTAGAAGGCTCGATTGCCGCTGTACCCCGGATACGCTGCTGCGTAGTCCCTTAAGGGATTATCACGTTCCCGCGGTGGAGTGGGGGCCTGCGGAGTGGAGGCCTTCAGACGCGTTGGCTTTTTCACATCAATTATGCGTTCGGGCTCGCTTTCAACGACCTTCGTAGAGCGCCCAGGCGTCTGTGGTTCCTCGGGTCGACTTTCGATTTCAACGAGGGGCGGAGCCTGCCAATGCTGCGCGAGCAATCGTGCCGGCATCTCGTAACTAATGACCGTAGCAGGCGGCGGCTGATAGGCGGCCAAACCGGGGTTGGGAGTGTACCGCGGTTGCAAGAGAGAGTAGAACCAAAGTGCGAACAGACTGAATACGATCGTATACGCCGCCAGAAGAATGCCGGGCGCGGCACTCATTCCGTCTATACGATAACGGGTCATAGGGCACGACCGTCGCGTTTGCCCGCCCCGATGATTCCCGTGGCGTAAAGGATAGCAATTTCCTGGATTACTCGGAAGCCGAATTGCGAGGTGTTGACGGCTTTATATTTGGACACACTCCTCTTGGCGGCGCGGACACATTGGCCAAGAGCTCAAACGGTTAGGACGGCAGCCGTTCCCGAAACGGAGCAAGGCAGACGTGAAGCTAAGGAATCCGACCATCGGCATCGCCGGCTGCTGAGCGCGGGCGGCGAGCGACCAAAGACAGTGTCGCGACACGGTCGAGGCGTCCCATTCGCGGGCGTGATGACCGCTTTTGGCACTTCTGCGACATGCCCTGACGTCGTGCGCAGGTCCGCTTATGGCGAAGAAGCGGCCCTGCAGCGGACATCGCCAAAGACCCGAGTCTGGCACTGCCCCAAAATGTGGGCAGAGCATCTGCTCTGCCCAGCTCTTCACACATCAACTTGTTCTGCTATCGCAATTGCGTCGTCAACTTCGATGCCCAGGTAGCGAACTGTGCTCTCGATCTTGGTATGGCCGAGCAACAGCTGAACGGCACGCAGGTTGCCGGTTCGTCGATAGATTAACGTGGCTTTGGTTCGGCGTATTGAATGTGTGCCGAACAAGCCAGGATCGAGCCCGATGCTTCCGACCCATTCGGCGACGAGACGCGCATACTGTCGTGTTGTCATGCACCGGCCCAGCCCACGCCGGCTGCCGAATAGGAATTCACCTGGGTTTTTGCCTGTAGCGCGAATGTAGTCGTCGACTGCTTGCCGCGTCTGCTCGGTCACCTCGAACCGAA
>WNFV01007192.1_pt1 | contig 21026 bp, 18 predicted proteins | sample 5400101 | NCBI WGS metagenome assembly WNFV01 (sample SAMN13153361, study PRJNA577476) | soil metagenome | isolation source: 115 cm soil or saprolite under grassland replicate 1 | place: USA:California | collected 2016-06-15 | reverse complement strand
GAGGTCGTAACCGAAGAGGAAGGCGGCGGTCGCTCCCAGCGCGGCGATCTGAGCCAAGGCAATGTCGACAAAGACGACCTCGCGCGCGATGACGTGAAAGCCGAGATAGGCGTGGATGCCCGTCAACACGAGGCACATCAGGAACGGCACCCACATCAGCGCCAGCAGATCGCCCGTCATGCGCTACCGGGGGGCTTCCAAGAGAGTAGTGATGGTGTACACCCGGTCGCTATGATACACGACGAGCTTGCTGCTGCCCTTGACAGATGACCGGATCTTGTCTGCCGGCCGGCGCTCCCGGCCCCGAGGCCGAGAACAGCAGGAGCAGGAGCGCTCGGACCAGAGGGGGCATGAGCAAGTCTCCTCGCGTCCGACTATCGCAAAGCTTGGGCAACCGCTTTCACGTTGTAGTCGATCGTGTCGAGGTAATTGTCGGCGCCCTTGACCGCCCCGACGGCCGACGCCATGGGGACGACCTTGGCCCCGGCGTCCTCGGCGACACGCGCCGCCAGCTTCTGGTCGCCCCATGGCGCGGAGAGGATCACAGCGATGCGCTCTTCTTTCATGAGCGTGATCAGCCTGATCAGATGCCCGGGCGTGGGCGGGATCCCGGGACGCTCCTCGATGGAGTTCGCCTGAACGAGGCCGAAGCGAGTCAGAAAGTACGGCCACATGTTGTGATCCACGATCACGCGCACTCCCTTGAACGGCGCCATCATCGCCGTCCAGCGGGCCATCCCTTCGTCCAGACGCCCGAGGAATTCTGTTCGGTTGCGCTCGAAGGTGCCACGGTACTGCGGCGCGACGCGGGAGAGACCCTGCAGGATATTGGCGGTGGTGGGGGGGGCCATGCCGGGATCGAGGGTATAGTGCGGGTTCCCGACGGTATGAACATCGCCCATGGACCGGTCCACGCGGGTGGTGGGGACCTCGAGGACCAGGATACCTTGGGAGGCATCGACGCGGCCCGGGGCACCGGGGATCACCTTGGGGTTGTTGGCCCCCTGGACGACGAGCTCCGCCCACTGGTCGAGCTCGAGGCCGTTCATCACCAGGAGATCGGCCCGGCGCACCTTGACCATCAGGCTGGGCCGCACCTCGAGGTCGTGGGCGTTCTGGTTGCCGCGCGCGAGGGCGTCGACCTCCACGAGGTCACCGCCGACCGCTTCGGTCAGCGCCTTGAGGTCGGTGGTGGTGGCGACGACGCGGATCTTGTCGGCCGCCGAAGCGGCCCCTGTCAGGACGCTGCAGGCGAGGACACCTGAGAGCAAGGCTCGGACGAGTGTGCGCATGGGTCTCCCTCCTAGAACGGATGCGCCGGGTGGGCGCCGAGAAGAAACGTGGCCTGGAACAAGAGCTCGTCGACGCTCCGGGCACTGCCGCCGTTCAGGTTGATGCCGTCGCGGCTCGACCGTTCGGTGTGCTTGTAGCCCAGCCGAAAGCGCAGGAACTCGGATGGCATGAAGGAAAGATAGGGCTGCACGGCCCACTCATGCCCGGGACTCTGCGGATACTCTGTCCAGTCGTACCGGAACCCGGCCGACCACAGGCTGAGCGGCCCGAAGCGGAACGGCTGGAGCTCGCCATAGGCCCACCAGCCGAACCGGTTGCGGCTGCGCGTCTCGTCGGGAGTGTCCGGCACGCCGTCGCCGTCCAGGTCCTCGCCGAACACGTTCACGCGCCGGATCTGATAGAGCGCCTCACCGCCGAGCGCAAGCAACGAGTGCTGCCACCCTTCGGGCTTGTACTTGTACTTGGCGTCCCAGCCGAGGACCGTGTTGCGGAGCCGCTCGGGCGTCTGGCCATTCGCGACCGACATGCCGACCTGGATCGCGCCGAGCTGTTCGAAGTCGAAAAAGGTCCGCGCGCGGCCTGTCACGAGCGGGTATTTCAGGCTTCCACGCCCGAACGCGGTCTCGTTGTCACCGTTGAAGACGCCGCCGAGCAGCTCGAAGAAGAACGGCAGCGGCGCGACCCACGTCGCCTCGACACCTCTCTCGACCAGACCTTCGTCGCCGAAGAACCGCCGCAGCACGTTGGGACGATCGATGAACGGCAAGTCGTGCTCGTGGGTGACGTTGGTGAGCCCGAAGCGATTGCGCATCTGCCCCATCCTCGCTTGAGTCCCGAAGGGGAGCGTCATCAGCTCGAGAAACGCTTCGGCGAGATGGATGCTGATCTCTTCCCCCCTCGCCTCCTCGCCCGCCTCGATCCGCACCTCGGCGCGCGCGTAGGGATCGATCTGACCGAAGAGGTTCAGCTCTACCTCGCGAGGAAAGAAGCGATTCTCTAGCCCGGCAAACGTGCCGCCCTGGGCTTTCTGCACATTGCTTTGAGTGAGATTGCCGACGAAATCGCCGCTGATCCCCATGTCGAAGAGGAGCTGTCCGGATCCGCGCCGCCCGTACAGTGAGAACGGCTCACGTGGTCGCGCCAGCTCCAGGAGACTTGGCTGACCGCCCGGCGGGGCCTGGGTCAGCATCGGTTCCCCCGTGCCGGTGCTGACCGTCGGCGCAGCGGCGGGGGGTGTCATGCCGGGCACGACCGCGGGCTGCGGCCTGGATTCCAGGCCCTGGATGCGCTCGCTCAGCTGGTTGATGGCTTTTTCATAGCCTTGCTTCATGTCCTGGAACTGCTTGCGCATCTGCTCCAGCTCTTTGCGCAGCGCCTCCACCTCCTGCGCGACGGCCGGAGCGGGCGCCAGCGCAACGGTGGCGAGCAGAGAGACACCGATCAATGTCCGCATAGAATTCCTCCCTCCGGAGAAAAGTTGGACGGCCGCCATCGAGCGCCGGGCGGCCGCCGGGTCGGCGGTGGCTAGACGAGGGGGAAGTTCAGATCAGGCGGACGGGGGAGCGCGCGGATCGGTGTGACGGGCGAGCGGAGTGAAGAAGCAGTCGACCGCGGGGACGAGGGCGGGATCGGCCGAGAGCGTGATCGAAACCGATGCGGGCGCCGACGGCAGCGGCGCCGCGCCCTGGAAGGCGGCGACCGTGGCGAGCAGGCACTCGGCGTTGTAGAGACCGGGGCCAACACCGTCGTGGAAATGGACGGGCTGGCTGGCCTCGACCGGCAGCGCCAGCGCCGCGAGCGCCAGCAGCAAGTAGATGGCGAGCGTGCCGAGGCGGCGGCTCAAACCGGTCATGATTGGGGTGTATTTATACTTGGAGCGCAACCCGTTTGCAAGTTCCAGGACTGGAGCGCTATCCCGCCATTTTCACTCGACGCAGGTAGCCGAGGCGCGCGCGGCCCAGGCATCAGGAGTTGTCCTCGCGCGTGATCGCGGTGATCACCACGTTGGGTGGCACGCCCGTGAGCGTGAAGCGGACCGTCACGCCGATGTCGAGACCTTGGTAGAGCTTCGGGTCTTTCACGGGGAAGCCCATGGTCATCGACTCCATGAACCCGGGGATGTCTTCGTGGGTCAGGATGACGACGTTCGCGTGCGGCAGCACTGCGCGCACGATCCCGCGCACCGTCCAGCTCCGCGGCACCGCCGCGGCCTGCTGGCGCGCCGCGGAGAGCTCCTGTTCCAGGCGGACGAGCTGCCGTCCCCAGGCGAGATAGCCGAGCATGAGGCCGAGCGCCAACGCCAGGTTCATCAGCAGGACGGCGCGCCAGAGTCGCATGGTCAGCGTCCGGCTAATGGACGTGTTCGTCCGGAGCCGGGGCCGAGGGTCGTTCCTTGTCCAGGATCCTGATCTCCGCGCGCAGGGTGCTCGGGTCGTCCCAGCCCTTGCCCGCACCGCCCGGAGTCCACCGGGCCCGGAGATATCCCTGGCGGTCGACGAGGAACTCCGCGTGGCGGGGCGCCGGTGACTCCGGCGCCGGCCTGAACAGGGCGTAGGCACGGGCGATCTCCACCGCGCCCTCGGTGACCACCGGGAACAGGATGGGCGGGCGCGCGCCGAGCCGCCCGATGATCTCATGGTCGGCGTCGACCGGGACGGCCACGACCTCGGTCCGTGAGAACTCGATCTCCCGATAGGTCGCCGCGAGCTGCTCCAGGCGCCGGCGCGATTCCGGGAGCGAGAAGAGCACCACGAGCACCATCCAGCGCCCGCGGAACTCCTTGAGACTCCGCGGCGCCGCCGGTCCCACCGCATAGGTGAAGTCGGGCGCGACCACGCGCGGTCGGTTGGGCTCTACGAGCGGCGCGAGCGGGCGCGCCTCCTCCCCGGCGGACAGCGCGCGCAGAAAATTGATCAGGTCCCAGCGCTCGTCTTCGGACAGTGTCTCGGCGAAGGCCGGCATGCCGGTCGCCCGAATCCCATGGGTGATCCACCAGAAGAGGTCGCCCGCCGTGTGCTGCCTGGTATGCGGCGCCGTGAGGTCGGCAGGGGGCTTCGGCAGCCCGGCGCCTCCGGGCCCGTCGCCCCGCCCACTCCGGCCATGACACGTCGCACAGTGAGCCGCGTACAAGGTCATGCCCTTGGCGACGGACGCGGCCTGGTAGGGCACAGGCGAACGTCGATAGGTGGTCGGATACGCGTCCACCGCGAGGGGCGGCAGCGCGATCCAGAGGCCTGCCATGAGCGCGAGCGCGCCGCCGGCGAGGAGCCCCCGTCGTCGCCTGAGCAGCCCGCCGATGAGGGCGCCGAGCAGCCCGAGGAGGGCCAGCTGGCTGCCGATCAGGATGCGCGTGCTCGTTCCCGGGAGCCCCGCCACGGCGTCATAGGAGAGCCGGAAGGCGAACGGCCACTGCGGCGACTCATGACGTGCTGGCGGTGTGAGCGAGAGCGCGGCCGTCGCTGCGAGGACGAGGAGCGCCAGAGCCAGCTCCCCCCCGATGAAGCGGGAGAGCCGGGCCATGGCGGGGCGGCCCACCGTGGCTCCGTCCCCCGAAAGCGCGGGGAGGAGCCGCCGCCGGCTGGCGACGGCGAGAGCCAGGATAGGGCTGAGCAGCGCGATCTTGACGAGGAGCAGCCACCCATAGCGCGTGCCGACCAGCGCGGGCACGCTGCCGACCTCGACCCAGGCGTTCCAGAGGCCCGTCGCGACGATCAGGAGCATCGCGACCAGGGAGAAGGCGGAGAATCTCCGGATGGCGAGCACGGCATAGGGGCGCGCATCCGCCCCGGCCTTTTCCGAGGCGGCGCGCAGGAGGAGAGCGAGCGGGAAGAGCGCTCCGAGCCAGATCCCGGCCGTCACGAGGTGGAGCGCGTCCGCGAGCGCGGAGACCGGGCCTTGCGGTTCCACGGCCGCGGCGTGGCCGGCCCACGCCATCGCGGCCGCCGCCGCGGCGCCGAGCGTCCAGGCCTCGAGCCGCCACGCCGTCCAGTCGACCGGCGAGTCCTCCCGCTCACGGAGCAGGACGAGCGCGGCGAGCAGGACGAGCAGGCCGTGCCGGACGAGCCAGACCGTGCCGAACTGGCTGTGCATGAGCAGGCGCAGCCAGATGGCCGGATCGAGCAGGGCGCCGGCTCGTCCCGCGACCACCCCCACCTGGTATGCCAGCGTCCCGACCCCCGAGAGCAGCGCCGCGACGGTGAGCCAGCGCGCCAGCGAGAGGGTGCGCGAGGCCCACGTCTGCACGGTGGCGCGGTCGCTGGGCCCGGCGAGAAGACTCGCGCTGAAGATGCCCACGAGGCCGAGCCCGCAGACCAGGTGGGTCCAGCGCGCCGCCAGGCCGAACGTGGTCATTCAGAGCGTGGGGTCTTCTTCGTGAGCAGCATCGCGATCACGACGACGGCGAGGCCCAGCCGAGACCAGCGCCGCGGCGAGGATGCCGACCACCGGGGGGGGGTCACGTCTTGGAATCCGAGCGCCACGCCGTGATGAGCCCGGGCTCGTCCGACCCAGAGCAGGAGGAACTGAAGCGCGCCGCCGGTCGCGGCGAGGAGCGCGCGCCTGCTTGAGGGCTTCATGATCCCGATCATTATATATTTTGGATGCCAGGTGGCAGCTCTTTGCGCTCGCGGCATATGCGAACTGGGCACGCACGCCCAGGAATTCATCCCCAATGAGTTGTCAAGGTCTGAAATGGTGGCCCCAAGGGGTGACGACCGCGCGTGGGACTTCACGCTCGAGGGCATCGCACTTGCCGCATGATGCCCTCAAAGGCTGACATCGTGAAGGAGCCGCCGTCGATCCCCGGATCCCCGGAGCTTGGCTTGACTTCCACGGGCCCGCTGCTTAGACTCTAGGCCGCTCTGAACGTGAGGGGGTGACTACCCCAGTTCCATCTCGACAGCGGAGATCCTTCGCGGCGCTATCCCGAACACCATAAGGAGGCTGCCATGTATCCGGCCGTCATCGACGAGTACCTCACGCCCACGACCGTGGACGAAGCGCTGGACGCCCTGCGTCGGCGTCCACTCGAGGCTCGGATCATCGCCGGCGGCATGAGCTTGATGCAGCTTATGAAGGCGCGGCAGGCCGAACCGCCATGTCTCGTCGACCTGCGCAAGGTCGCCTCGCTACGGGAGATCCGCGTCAACGGTGGCGGCCTAAGGATCGGGGCCATGGTGCGCTATAAGGAGCTGGCCGCCGACGCACGACTCAACGGAGCTTACGGTGCCCTCGGCGACGCGGCGCGGGTCATCGGCGATCGGCAAGTCCGCAACCGCGGCACCATCGGCGGCAACCTCTGCTTCAATGACAGCGCTGCCGACCTGCCCCCCGTCATGCTGGCGCTGGACGCCCAGCTCGAGATCGCGCGAGCAGGGGGCCAGCAGCGCACGATCCCGGCCGCTCAGTTCCTCGGCAGCCCCCGCGAGGTCGACCTAGGCGAGGCCGAGATTCTGACCGCTGTGCTTCTCCCTCGGGCCCTGCCCCGCTCGGGCAGCGCGTACCTGAAGTACGGCTTCACGGTAGACGGGCCTCCCGTCCTGGGGGTGGCCGCGATGGTGCGTCTGGACGGGGACGGGCTGTGCGGGGCGGCGGCCCTGGCCGTGGGCGGCGTGCTGCCGCGCTGCCAGCGGGCCCCCCAGGCCGAGCGGGCGCTGGTAGGTCACACGGCGCGGGATCAGGCGGCCCTGGCCGCGGCACTGGAGACAGCCGCGCGGGAGGTCGACACCCACACGGATCTGTGGGCGGACAGCGCCTACCGCAAGGTACTGCTCTGGCAGCTCGGAGGCCAAGCCGTGGCGCAGGCCTTCGAGCGAGCCGCGGGAGGTACGTCATGAGGAAGCGTGTATCGATCACCATCAACGGGCAGGTTTTTGAGGACGACGTCCCGATGCGCCTCCCGCTGGTGGACTTCATCCGCGATGTGGCCGGGCTCACTGGCACTCACGTCGCGTGCACCTGGGAGGGTCGCTGTGGCGCGTGCACCGTGCTCCTCAACGGTGAGGCCGTGAAGTCGTGCATGCTCCTGACGGTCCAGGCCGACGGGGAGCGTGTCACCACTGTGGAGGGCCTGGCCGAGGATGGGCAGCTTCACCCCTTGCAGGAAGCCTTCCGAGACCAGAACGCGATCCAGTGCGGGTTCTGCACCAGCGGCATGCTGATGACGGCGGTGGACCTGCTCGCCGAGAACCCCGAGCCGACCGACGACGAGATCCGCCGGGGTCTCGTCGGGAATCTCTGCCGCTGCACGGGCTATGTCCACATCGCGGAAGCCGTGGCGGCCGCCGGCCGCGCCATGCGGGCCGAGCCGCGAGCCTGAGGAGGCCACGATGAGCACCACACAGACCCCTTCGCCGTGGGTGGGCCGCTCGATACCGCGCAAGGAGGATCTGCGCCTCCTCCGTGGTCACGGACAGTACCTCGCCGACATCGTGCTGCCCGGGATGCTCCATTTGGTCTTCGCCCGCAGCACGCAAGCCCACGCGCGCCTGCGCGCCGTCGACGTCGCCCGGGCGCGGGCCATGCGCGGCGTCGTGGCCGTTGTGATGGGTGAGGACATCCGCGGGGAGATTCAGCCGTTACCCATCAAGGTGGTGCAGCCCAACCTCACTGCGAAGTATCCCACCTTCTGGCCGCTCGCGGTGGACAAGGTGTGCTTCCACGGCGAGCCCATCGCCGCGGTGGTGGCCACCGACAAGTACGTAGCCGAGGATGCCGCGCGCGCCGTCACCGCTCAGTACGACCCGTTGCCGGTGGTGACCGACCCCGAGGCTGCACTCAGGCCGGATGCGCCGCGCCTCAACGAGGACTGGGATGACAACGTGATGTTCTCGGTAGACTTTGGCGAGGACGTCTCGGCGCTGATGGCGCAGGCCGAGGTCGTGGTCCGCGAGCGCTTCCGCGTCCACCGGGTGGGCGTCACGCCCCTCGAGACTCGTGGTGTCCTCGCCCGGTGGGAGGAGCCGGACGGCATGACCGTCTGGATCACCAACCAGCGCCCGCACGTCGAGCGTCTGGCCCTGGCCGACGTCCTGGGCATCCCGGCTCAGCATATGCGCGTGATCGCGCCCCGCGACCAGGGCGGGGCCTTCGGCACGAAGGCCCCCTTCTACCGCGAGGAGATCCTCGTCTGCTACTTGGCCCGCAAGCTCGGACGCCCGGTGCGCTGGGTCGAGACGCGCGAGGAACACCTAATGGCGGTGAGCCAGGAGCGGGACCAGATCCACGACCTCGAGGTGGCGGCCCGGCGGGACGGCCGTATCGTGGCCATCCGGGACCGGGCGCTCGGGGACGTGGGCGACGCCAAGGAGGGCATCTACTGGGGGTACCTGATGCCGTTCATCGGCGCGGCACTGCTGCCCAACGGCTACGACCTCCCGAAGCTCGACATCAAGCTCCGCTGCGTCGTCACGAACAAATCGGCCCTGTCACCGGCGCGGGCCTTCGGCTCTTTCCCCAGCCGGTTCGCCATGGACCGCGCCGTCGACATGCTGGCCAGGCGGCTCCGCCTGGAGACTGCCGAGGTCATGCGCATCAACCTGATCGAGGATCTCCCGCACACGACGGCGACCGGGGTCTACTACGACAGCGGCGACTACCGGAAAGTCCTAGACGCGCTGCTCGAGAAGGTCGACCTCCCGGCCTTCCGCCGCGAACAGGGAAACGCCCGCCGCCAGGGGCGCTACATGGGGATCGGCTTCGGCACGGGCACCGAGTTCTCGGGGGTAGCTTCGGAGGTGCTGGTGCCCGTCGAGAACCAGCCGGGCTATGGCGCGGCCACCGTCCGGATCGACCCGCGCGGCAAGGTCTTCCTCGCCGAGGGAGACGCGCCCCACGGTCAGGGTCACGAGACCGTGTTCGCCCAGGTGGCGGCCGACGAGTTTGGCATCCACCCCGACGACGTCGTGCTGAGCTATGGCGACACGACGACGACGCCCTTCGGCTCGGGAACCATCGGCGCCCGCGGAGCGTCGTACACGGTCAGCGCGGTGGTCGAGGCCTGCCGCAACCTCAAGGCCAAGATGGCCCGGATCCTAGCCCACGACCTGAAGCTCGCCGGCGCTGGCCCGGAGGACTTCGACTTCGTGGGCGGCGAGATTGTGTACCAGCGCGATCCGACCAAGCGGCGGGGCTTCGCGGCGCACGCCGACCGCATCGTCATGGGACCCCTGGACCTGCCGGCCGGCGACTCGGGCGGCCTCGAGCACACCGCGTTCTTCGAGGCGGCCAAGCCGATGTACGGGTTCTCGGCTCACGCTGCAATCGTCGAGGTGAACCCGGAATCCGGGGGGTTCAAGGTCCTGCGCTACGTCACCGTCGAGGACGTCGGCCGGGCCATCAACCCCCGCATGGTGGAAAGCCAGGTCCAGGGCGGCGTCATCCAGGGCCTGTCGAACACCATCTACGAGCAGTTCGTGTACGACGCCGAGGGCCGACAGCAGAGCACCAGTTTCCTGACCTACCGGATGGCCTCGGCGGCGGATGTCCCGACCGTGGAGGTCTACCACGCGGACACGCCCTGTCCGTTGACTCCGCTCGGAACCCGAGGCCTGGGCGAGGGCGTACCAGGGCCGGTGCCCGCAACCCTCACCAACGCCGTGGTCGACGCGCTCGCCCCGTTCGGAGTCGAGATCACAACGTTGCCGCTCCGGCCGGAGCGGATCTGGGCGGCGATGCACGGCAAGGCGGCGAGCGAGGCCGGGGAGGCGCCGAAGGTCGTGTAAGGAGAGCGACGATGCGGTCCGGGGGGCTCGTCGGGAGCCGCGGCATCGGACGTCCGTCGCGCAAGGAGGGAGGCTCGACATGAGTGAGGACTGGCGCAAGCCGAGGATCATCTCACGCGCCGAGATGCTGATGCGCGTGGCACGCTTCAAGGACGTTCAGGGCTCGTCGGGCGGGCTGCCGGACAGCGACATTCCCGGCTGCCACCGGACGCTCTGCAACGTCATCGGGTTCCAGCCGCCGCAGTCCGACGACCCGTCGGTGGTCTCCCCGGTGGGCCGGGACGCATCCAGCCAGGGGGCCATCAACATCGCGGAGGGATTCAACCTGGGCTTCGCCAAGGCCAAGCCGGGCAACGGCCCCCTCATGCACACGCACAACACGAACGAGACCTTCATGCCCATCACGGGCACGTGGCGCTGCGAGTTTAACGAGCGCGACGCCAAGGACTACGTGGACCTGGGGCCCCTGGACGTCGTGTCCTTCCCGCCGGGCATGGCGCGCCGGTTCATGAACGTGACGAAGGACGAGCCCGACACCGAGCACATCCTGCTGTTTGTCATCGCTGGCGACGCGCCCGAGGCGGAGTACACCGACGCCGCCAAGCAGTTCATGGAGGAGTGGCGCGTCAAGTCCGGCGCGCATCCCGCGACCCACTGAGGAGGCCTCGAACACCGGACCCGCTGGTCAGAGTAGCGGGAGCGTCGATGCCAGGATGAAGCGAGAGTTGGCCGGGTACGCCGCCGACGCGCGCACGTTCCTCGGCCGGTACACGCCGCAAGCAAGATCCTTCGAAAGCGGCAACAATCGCTAAACTGTTCGTGTTATCGGCAACATGCAGAGCCGGGCGGCCCTGGCAATTTATATGGTCCAGTCGCTGGCTGACTAATATTAAGTGACAGCTCGACACTGCGCTGCTCGACCCGCGAGGCTGTTGGGGCCCGCGCGACTGCCTTCTCGCCCGCCGGCTCGAGGACGCCGTGCGCCTCTGCCTGGGCGGGTGAAGAGAGCCGGGCCCCGCTGCGAGCCCGACGCGCGGCAACCAGCATCCCGGTCTGATAAGATCCTTGCGGTGCTGCTATGAGCGGAAACGCTTCGAGTCCGTTCCGAGGAGGTTGACCTGACGCGGGCCCTCTTCCTCGTTCTGCTCGCCATTGTTGAGGTCGGGTGCGCGACGCTCGCCCCCCCGAGCCGCCCGGCGACGCAGAGCGAACCCATCGCTCCCGGGTCGGCTGCAAGCATGGACCAGCCTGATCTCCGGCCCGGCACGGAACGACCTCACGCCGAACAAGCCCAAACCGAGCGAACGCCTGCCGCACACCCCCGGGCGGGGCAACCCCCCGCGAACGAGGCTTCGCCCCCGCAAGACATCGCTCCATCGCGCAACGCCGTCCGCCTCGACCCCCGCGATGCCGACGCGCGCTACCGGCTGGCGCTGGCGCTCCTGGCGCGCGAGCGCGGCCGGAACGAAGGCGATCGCGAGCGAGGAGCGGGCACGCCGGAAGCCCGGGCGCGGACGTATCTCGATCTCGGCCAGGCCCTCATCGCCCGCGGCGACATGGCGGAGGCCGCGTCATGGCTGCGTGAAGCGCTTAGTCTCGAGCCCGATCTTATCCAGGCCCGCTCGAGCCTGGGGCTTGCCCTGTACGGCATGGGCGATCTGGACGCCGCGGTCGAGGAGCTGCGCGGGATCCTGCGGACACGGCCTGATGTGGTCGGCGCGAGGCTCACGGTCGCCACGGCGCTCGTGGCCAAGCAGGACTGGCCGGCTGCTCGCGCCGAGCTGGAGGCGCTGGTAGAGATGCAACCCGACCTGCTCCAGGCCCACTACAGCCTGGGCGTCGTGCGCTACACGCTGGGAGATCTCGACGGCGCCCTCGAGGCGTACCGGCGCGTCCTCGCGATCGACCCGCAGCACCACGACGCGCGCTACAACCTGGCGCTCATGCTCAAGCTGGCGCGCCGCGATGCGGAGGCGACCCCGGAGTTCCTGGCGGCGGCGCGGGCAGGACTCTCCCGGGCCGAGTATTTCGCGGGGGCGGCATACGCGGGGGGCCTCGGCGTCGAGCGCAATCTCGCGCTGGCCGTCGCGTGGTGGTTCCGCGCGGCGGAGCAGGGGGTCCCGCAGGCCGAGGAAGCGCTCGCACAGCTTCGGCAGGCGGCGCTGGGAAGGGGCAGGCGCGCGCCGGCCGAGCGCCAGGCCGCCGGCCAGGCGTTCCGGAACTACCGCATGGAGCTGTGGAAGGAGTTCCCGGATGTGGCGCGAGACGGCGACGAGCCCGTGGGCGCCGCGCTCCTGCGGCAGGGACGCGTCGGCGAGGGGGTCGCCGTGCTCATCCGCGAGGCGTCCGCGCTGAGCGAGCCGGCGCAGCGGTTCCTCGAGGCTCTGTACGAGCAGGGCGTCGAGGGACAGCTGGCCGCGTACGATGAACGGATCCTCGGCTACTTCAAGAGTGCCGCCGCCGAGGGGCAGCTTCGCCCCCGGATCGGACTCGCGCGGTTCTACGCGCGCGGCCTCGGCGTGGACAAGGACGTGGCGCGCGCCGTCAGCCTCTTGAAGGCGACGCCTCACGAGGACGCCCAGCGGCTCCTCAAGGAGCTGTCGGCGGGCACCCCCTAGCCCACATTATTCTTATTCACGAGCAGATCACGCGTGAGGCGGGCGGGTCCTGCTGCCGGCGCGGCCTCCGGCCTGCCGGGCTCCGTCACCCTGTACCCTTGAGAAAGGATTGCGCCGGCGATCACCCGCGCCCTTCATCTTCCGGTCACCGCCGCGGCGATCGGTCTCCTGGCGACCCTGGCGGCGCTGGGCGTCCTGGTACTTGGCGGCCCGAGCGTCACCCCGCTCGAATGGTCGGTCTACGATCACTGGATCCGTGGGCGCCGGCCCGTCCCGGCCAGCCCCGCGCTCGTCGTCGTGGCTCGCGATCCGGCGAGCGAGGCGCGACTCGGCGCGGGCGCCTGGGATCGCGCGGTGCCGGCTCGGCTCATCACTAGCCTTTCCCGGGCCGGCGCCGCGGCCGTCGGCGTCGACGTTCCGCTCGGCCAGCCGAGCGCGGCCGGTCGCGGTGGCGCCGGGAGCGATGCGCTGCTGAGCCAGGCCGCCGCTCTGGCCGGGGACGTCGTGTTTCCGGTCGCCCTGGAGCTGGCTCGAGACGAGACAGGGAGCCCGGCAAGCCACGCGCACCGATCCTGGCTGCCGCTCTTCCAGATAGGGCCGGAGTGGCCGGAGGCGCGACCGCTGGCCGGGGCGCTACCGGGACTGGCCGAGCACGCGAAAGGCGTGGGGCACATGCTCGCCCCCGCCGAGCCGGACGGCGTCGTTCGGAAGGTGCCGCTGTTCGTCCGCCTCGGGGATCGAGCCGTGCCGGCGTTCGGTCTGGCGCTCGCCGTGGCGTTCATGAACGCGGGGCCGGACGAGATCGTCGTCGATCGCGAGTCCGTGGCGATCGCGCGACCGGGTTCGGGCCCCATCAGGATCCCGGTCGACAGGTGGGGGCGGGCGCTCGTGAACTACGCCGCGCCGATCAGGATCGTGCCGTTCCTCGATCTCTGGAGGCCGATAGAGGAAGGACAGGTCGAGACGCTCCAGGGTCTGGTCGATGGCAAGATCGTGCTGGTCCTTGCCGAGGCCTCGCGCGAGGCGCAGCGCACGCCTATCGGGCCCATGTCGGACGTCGCAGTCCAGGGCTATCTGTTGAACTCCGTGTTGACCGGCTCCTGGCCGGTAGAAGCGCCGGTGAGGTGGGCGCTGCTCGGCACTCTCGTCCTCTCCGGGCTGACGGCATGGCTCTGGCTGGCGCTTCGCTGGTGGAAAGCGCTGGTCGGCGTCGTCCTCCTGGCGTTCGGCTATACCGTGAGCCTGGCGCTGGCTCCGGCGCTGGCCGGCGTCCTCCTGCCGGTGTGGCTGCCATTGGCGTCGCTGGTCGTGTCCTCCGCCGGCGCTCTGCTGTGGAATCAGCTCGTCTCCGCCGATCGGATCCGGCGCCTCGAAGGCGAGGTCGAAGGGATCCGGGAGGCATTGGTACGTCAGGAGTCGGCGGTCGAGGCGCTCGAGGAGGACCTGGAGACCGCCCGCGCCGCCGTCGCTCGATCGACGGGTGCCGAGGACGCGCTGCGCGCGCAGCTCGCGGAGGCCCGGGCGCAGGAGGAGCGGACGCGCCAGCGCCTTCAAGACCTGGAGCGCGAGTCCCGCGCCTTGGGCGCGGTGGACAGCCGGCCGGCGTCGCTCGGCGACGCCGAGCGCGAGCGACTGCGGCGCGAATGCGAGGGGGTGGGCATCGTCACTCGTGATCCCGCCGTGCTCGCGGCGTTCGGGGACCTCGAGAGGGCCGCGCGGTCGTCGCTGCCGATCCTCCTCGCGGGGGAGCCAGGGACCGGCAAGGAACTGTTCGCGCGGGCGGCCCACCGCCTCAGCCCGCGCGCCGATCGGCCCTTCGTCGCCGTCAACATGGCGGCCATCTCGCCTGAGCTGTTCGAGAGCGAGCTGTTCGGCCACGTCCGGGGCAGCTTCACGGGCGCCGTCGGCGAACGGAAGGGGTACTTCGAGCAGGCCGATCGAGGCACGCTCTTCCTCGACGAGGTCGGGGAGCTGCGTCCCGACCAGCAGAGCAAGCTGCTCCGTGTGCTCCAGGAGAAGAGCTTCTACCGGGTAGGGGCGACGCGTCCCACCACGGTGGACGTGCGGGTGGTCGCCGCCAGCAACCGGGATCTCGAGCACGGCATGGCGGATGGCTGGTTCCGCGAGGACCTTTACTTCCGCCTGAAGGGGTTCGTCCTCCGGCTGCCGCCGCTTCGCGAGCGGCGCCGGGATGTCCCGCTGCTCGCGGCCCGCTTCGTCGAGGCGGCTGCCGCGGAGATGGGCCGTCCCGGCTTGGCGCTGTCCGAGGCGGCCCAGGCCGCCCTCGAGCGGCACGACTGGCCCGGCAACGTGCGGGAACTGCAGCACTGCCTTCGCCAGGCGGCCGCGCTCGCACGCGGGACGGTCATTGCGGCGGAAGATCTGAGATTGCCCTCGTCGCAGCCCCGGGGAGATGACACCGACAGCGACGCGACCGTACTAGACTGCCTGCGGCAGCATGGGTTCGACATGCAGGCGACGGCGCGGACCCTGGGATGGGACCGAAGCACGGTGACGCAGCGGCTCAAGGGCCTGGGGTTCCGCGCGCTGGTGGAAGCCGGCGGGGACCGGACGAAGGCCGCGCTGGCGCTGGCCGGCAGCCCGGCGCTCGGCCGCACCGTGGAGCTGAAGGTGCGCGAATACTACGAGCACCTGCTGAGAACCATCCAGCAATTCGACTCTCCCGACGCCGCCATCGCCGCGTGCCGGCGGCGCTTCAAGAACCTGCCCGAGCGGCACTTCCGCTCCTTGGAGTTCCTGGTCCGCCAGCACTTCGAGCGCCGGGCTCCTACCGACAAGGTCTGACGCGCCCGAGGGGATGCGGGGAAGGCCCCGGCGCGGCGCGGGGATGCGGGGATTCCCGTGAGGTTCTTTAGCCGGTCCGAATCTTCCGCATTGCCGGATCTCATTGGGCCAGCGTCGCGATGACTTGCCGCTCTTTCCTCTGGAGATCCGGTCAGAGCGCGGGTGGCGTCCGCCCGCGAACCAGATGCACGACCAGCAGGACGATTCCGATCACAAACAGAACCCATGCGATCTGCGAGGCGACGGCGGCGACGCCCGCGAGACCCAGGGCCCCGGCAATAAGGCCGACGATCAGGAAGACCAGCGCGTAGTAGATCATTTCGAAACTCCTTCCGCACTGCAGGACCGCGGTGCCTAACCCGCGTCTTGTACTGAAATCATCCAGCACGCCCGACCGATCACCGGGTTCAGCGCGGAACGAGACGCGCCGCCGCCAGAAAGATCGTCGCCGGGATCAAGATGCGCGCACGGTGTTCAACGTGAGCGCGACGAACCCTCTGGGGGGCGACAGCGCTGGCAATGGACCCGGGCATCAGGAAGAGCGGTGTCCTGTAGCGCATGCTTCTACTCTCAAGGTATTTGAGCAAGAGGCATGCCACCGCTCGAGGAATCGAATTTTCCCGCCTCAGAGATAAAGACTCGCGAGGATTCGGGAAAGTTTACAGGGTAGCGGTGTAGCTTTTGCCCGGTGGGATGCGACCCTGCCCGCCTCACGCGGAAGCGAGCAGCGTGGGAGACTGTGCGACGCGGTACGGCCCGGGCGATCGATCCCCGCAGAGGGCGTTACGGCCAGCTGAATCGATGGGCGCGGCGCCTGGTAGGGTGGCCCTCCGGGAAGGAGGATCCCCAGCCGACATGACGGAGAGGCTATCGATGAGATAAGTCCGCGAGATTCTTCGAAGCGGGGCAGGGCGTGAAGGGCGCGCGCCTCGGCGTGGATGCCGCGGGCAAGCCCTACGCGACGGGTGGGCGCTACGGCCTCTACCGACGGGCTCAGTCGACTATCGCCGCGTGGACGAGCTGACGGAACAGATCCCGGTCCTCGCCCCGCCGCGGGCCGGGCGCCCCCTGCGTCATCCACACGACCACCATCCGCTCCTTCGGGTCGATCCAGAACGCCGTGCCGGCCGCACCACCCCAGCGGTACTCGCCGGCGGAGCCCGTCATCGCGTTGAGACCCGTCTCCTTGCGAACGGCGAAGCCGAGCCCGAACCCGTAGCCCCGAGTCAGGATGGGCGACGCCACCTTGATGTCGCCGAGATGGTCCGAGGTCATGTGGGCGACCGTCGCGCGGCCGAGCAGACGGACGCCGTCGAGTTGCCCGCCGTTGAGCAGCATCTGCGCGAAGCGCGCGTAGTCGGCCGCCGTCCCCGCCGATCCGGCGCCGCCGGCGTCGTTCTTCTGCGGCACGCTCACGTCGAGCAGCGTGACGGCATCCCCGGTCACCGGGTCCTTCGCGAACGGCTGCACGAGGCGCGGGACCTTGCCATTCGGCACCAGGAAGCCCGTGTCCGTCATCTTGAGTGGCTCGAACAGCCGCTCCTCCAGGAACCGGCCGAGGGCGGTGCCGGTGACGGCCTCGATCACTCGGCCGACCACGTCGGTCGCGAGACTGTACTCCCACGCGCTCCCCGGCTGGTGGGCGAGCGGCACCTTCGCCAGCCGCTCGATCTGCTCGGCCGGCGTGACGTTGTTCCAGTCGACACCCTCCTTCGCGTAGAGCTCCTTCACCCTGGCGTGGCTCGTGAACCTGCCGTAGACCAGCCCCGAGGTGTGGCGGAGCAGGTCCTGGATCGTCATCTCGCGGTCGGCCGGCACGAGCGCGTAGGTCACCTTGCTGGTCGCGGGGTCGAGCCGCGGGACGCTCACCTGCAGATTTGCGAGCTTCGGGATGTGCTTCGAAACGGGATCGTTCAGGATGATCCGCCCGTCCTCGACGAGCATCATCGCCGCAACCGACGTGAACGGCTTGGTCATCGAGTACAGGCGGAAGATTGCGTCCTTCGTGATCGGCGCGCCCGTCTGCGGGTCGCGCTGGCCGAGCGCCTCGAAGTAGGCGATCTTGCCTCGGCGCGCCACCAAGGCCACCGCACCCGGGTACCGGCCCTTGGCGATCTCGCCCTTGACGACCTCCGTGACCCGGGCGAGCTTCTGCGAGGAGAGGCTTACGTCCTCCGGCGTGGCGGTGGGCAGCGCGTCGGCCCAGGCGAGCGCGGCGATGAAGATCCAGCCGAGCAGGGAAACGAGAGCGACGGATCTCTTCACGATCGACCTCCGGTGGTCGGTTGGCGACACAGCGTCTCGTTCGGCAACCGCATCGTCACGTTCGATCTCCTCCGGGGAGGCCGGCTCCGGGCCACGTCAGCGACGGGGCCGGGTGGTCCGGCTCGGGAACATCCGCGAGACGCCATACTGCGCTCGTAACAGCACGCTGTCAAGACGCCTGCCAGGGCCTGCCAGGAGCCTGCCAGGCGGGCGTCGAGACACGCCGCGGGACGACTGACAGGCCAGTCTTCTGCAAGGCAACCTGCTGGCCTCGATCTCTTCGCGCATCCAGCTGATCCCCGCCGCGACGGCCAGCGGCATCGAGAGAGCGTCGAAGCAGGCAAGTCTCTTGGTGGGGGGATCGCAGCGCGGGCTATACTTCTGAGCCAGGCGGCGGCGTGACGAGGACTGCAACGAGCCGCCTCGAGCTATCGGAGAGGGAGGAAGACCATGAGCCGGCTGTTCGGGTCGTTACGCCAGATGGGGTACGTGGTCTCTCCGGCCCTGACTCACCCAAGGCGCGAGGGAGCGCTGAGAGCGGCCTCGATGTCCTTCACCCGGTGAGCCGCCGAGTGGCCGTCGAGATCGAGCGGCCACTGCGGCGAGCGCCCGCGGCGGCCGAACCATTCTTCCGGGGTCCTCGCCAGCGTTCGCAGCACGTCCTCATGGACGCGGCAATGCCACTCGAGGATCTCGCTCGGCCGTCGACGGCGCCACCGCCGGTAGATGAGGCGGTTGATCTGGTTCACGTCGAGGCCGCGCATTTCCGGCGGCCGCCGCTCGCCGCGGATCACGCGGGCCGTGTGCTCTTTCCAGTAGACGATGTGGGACAGGGCGTCCTTCACCGTCCATGGATCCCGGCTCGGTGGACGGGGGACGCGCCGGTTCCAGTCAGCCGGACGCAGCCGTGCCACGAGGCGATCGAGCCTGGCAAACTCGCGCCGCGCCCGGTCGACGACTTCCTTGCGACTGTGTCGCATGTCCGCGGAGCATCCTAGCGCACCGTGACCGCCCCGCGCCAGCGCGCGATCGGCGGGTCAGGAGTTCCGCATTTCTGGTAGTAGGGTACTGCAGGAGTTCCGCATTTCTGGTAGTAGGGTACTGGAATTGGCAACTTCGACGACAGGGAGATTCACGGCAGCCCCGTAGACGGGCTGATTTCCAAGATCAGGCCCCATAGCAGGCCCCAGCGGCATCGCGAGCGGGATGGGTGGAGAAAGCTCAGCCGACGAGAGGGACGGCGAAGAATTGGAGAGAGTCGCGGGGGAGGACGCCGCCCGGGTCAGTCGGAGCGTTGCACCTCGGGCCACAACGGGGCGCGGGACAGGAGCGCGAACTCTTCGCGCAGGCGCGCGGCGAGGGCGAGTCGCGTGCCCGGCCGGTGCGCCCCGGGCTTCAGATTGCGTTCGTAGAAGAGGTAGGTGAGCAGAAACGCCGCCGCCAATGCCAGCAGGAGCACTTCGATCGCCGTCGGGTCATGCACGAAGCAGTGGTCCATGTGCCAGAGCGTGGCCAACTCGTTGAAGCCCCGGTTCTCCACATCCCAGCGATCATGTCCCCACTGCTGAATCTTGACAGCCGGCACCGCGACCGGCACCAGATCGGTCACCCAAATCCACTCGCCCCTCTCCACCACCTCGCGGGCCTCCCCGCCCACGCGGCGCTGACGCACCGTCTGCTCCTCGGCCCACACGACCCGCATGCGCCGGTGCAGCGTGGAGAACGACTCCAGCTCCGGCAGGTCCCACAGGCGCGTCGTCCGCCGCTCGTCCGCGATCACGTGCGGCGGCTGGAGCGCCCGCAGACGCTCGGCGTCCTGGTAGAGCTCGCGCGCCTCCTGCTTCATCACGATCACCACATGCTTGCCCGCCGCCAACACCGTGTCGATGAACGGCGCTTCCAGATACAACGCGTCGGCGGTGATCACGTCGATCAACCGCCCCGCGCCGCCCAGGATCCGTGTCACCAACCGGCGAGCGGCCACCACTTCGCCCTCCCCCGGCCGCACCCGCTCCAGGTCCACAATCGCGGGGGGCGTGACGCCCACCCACTGCGCGACCACGACGCGGTGGTAGTACTCCCGCACCGTAACCTCGCCGACGCGCACCTCGCGGCTCAGACACTCCGCACAACAGCGTGCCCGGCTGGCCCACAGCTCATGCCCGTCGACCGCCACCACGCGATACGTCTCCCCCGGGCGGCCGTGGATGGCCTTGGCCCGCCACGCCCGGCGCGCGAGCGTGGCCACCAGCGCCCGCGGCTCCTCCAGCGACGTGCCCGCCAGTACCCGGCCCACGGTGTCCGCCGTCGGCAGTCGCCGGCCCCCGACCCAGCGCTGCCATCCCCGGCGCTGCCGCAGGTCCTCCTCCAGCGCATTGAGGCTCCGGAGGCGGACGGCAAACATCGCGAACACGCAGAGCCACACCGTCGCCAGCGCAATCTGCGGCCGCCCCCGGCGATCCCGGAGGCCGGCCACCTCCCGCCGAAGGCCAAAGTGCTGCTCCACGTACGCCGCGAAGCGCCGCAGCAGTGTCCTTACTCCGCCCGGCGCTCCAGTTGCTGCACGTACTGCCGCGAAAGCTCCTCCAACACTTCCCGGACCTCGGCGTAGTGCTCCGTCCACCGCCGCACGCGGGGCTCCCACGCCGGAGGGATATACAGCATCCGTCGCTTGCCCCGGACGCTGAGCCCGAGGTACAGCGACCGATGCCGCCGCGCCGGGTCCATCGCACAGGCGCAGGCGGCCTTCCCACACTGCCGGCGCATCTCGACCAGACTGCCGCGCACGAGCCCGGGCTCATTGAGCAGCTGGCGGAGCTTGGAGTAGAGCGCGCGTTCCTTGACGGTGAACCCCGTCCGCGAGGGCATCGGTCCCACCTCCTGATTGACTGATATAATACATTATATCAGAACTTCAAGGAAAAAAGTGCGGGCCGAGGAACGCGAAATTCCTCGGCCCGCCTCTGCGGCCCAAATCGCTTTACCGCGGCGAGACTTACATCGGCGCCCTCATGTCAAATGCGGAACCCCTGTCGGCGGGTGCGCGAAGTACGCGGCCGGCATCGCCCGCCACGGCCCTTGGGCTCTGAGTCGAGCCGCCCGGCGCGCTCTGAGAGGCCACGAACCCGGCACGCGCCCGAGGGGATGCGGGGAAGGTCCCGGCGCGGCGCGGGGATGCGGGGATTCCCCCCTGTACCATCTCCGATGTCGCCACACGGCCCCCTCGGGGGGAGTGCCAACTTCCCCCTGTGCGCAGACAGCACCTCCGGTGGACTGCGCCTCCCCGAGGTTGCCGTGGCGCCAACGTCCAGTGGGAAGTCGCGCC
>WNFV01003234.1_pt1 | contig 21028 bp, 21 predicted proteins | sample 5400101 | NCBI WGS metagenome assembly WNFV01 (sample SAMN13153361, study PRJNA577476) | soil metagenome | isolation source: 115 cm soil or saprolite under grassland replicate 1 | place: USA:California | collected 2016-06-15 | reverse complement strand
GATCGCCGTGATGCGGATCGCGTATCCGCCGGTGCGCTGCTGCCCCTGGAACGCGGCGACGAGCGCGCGACCCGCGGGCCCGGTCGCGGCGGGCACCAGACGCGCGAGGTCCGACGCGCTAGCGGCGTCGGTCGTCACGACGATCCGGGCGTCTCCGGTATGCGCCGTGTTCTGGACGCTGGTCACGTCGGTGAACGCGACCGGCGTCGCGGTGCTCACGCCGCCGCCCGCGGCGCATGCCGCGAGCGTGAGGGCAAGCAGCGCACTAGACGCCGAACGCCAGGCGATCGGCGAACATCTCCGGTAGGCCGCGCGCGCGGATCCGTCGTTGCGTCTCATCCACTCGATATGACGCACGATAGAAGGTGACCGTTCCCGCCTTCGTATCGACGATCGCGTACGCCGCCCGTGGATCGCCGTCGCGCGGCTGGCCGACACTTCCAGCATTCACGAGGGTCCGCTCGTCGAGCGGATATGGCGTCTCAGCCTCGATGCGCACCGCCGTCACCCCGGCGGCGACGAGCCTGAACAACGCCGGAACATGCGTGTGGCCGTTGCAGCAGTGCGGGGTTTCGGCCAGCTCGAGCGTCGCGCCGGCGGCCCCCGTCGTCGTGACGTACTCCCACAGCGGATCGCGCAGGCTGCCGTGACACAGGGTGAACCGGTCGAGCGCTCTGGTGAGCGGAAGGGCCTCGAGCTCGTCACGCTCGGAGGCGGAGAGCCACTGCGCGTGCTTCCGCGCTGCCTGCGCCGCGCGATCGTGGAAGTACTCGAGACCCTCGCCCGTCGCCACCGCGCGGTCGTGATTCCCCTGCACCAGAAGCGCGTCGCGTTCGCGCAGCAGCGCGAGCGTCTCCGATGGGTCGGGGCCATAGCCGACCGTGTCGCCGGTCACCCAGAGGCCATCGATGGTGCCGACTGCGGCCAGGACGGCCTCGAGCGCGACGAGGTTCGCGTGGATGTCCGAGAGGAGGGCTACGCGCACGCGGCCATCGCATCGGCGAGGGTGAAGCGCCGCTCGAGGAAGGCTCGTCCGATGACGACGGAGGCCGCGCCCCAGTGCGCCAGGGCGCGCACGTCGTCGACGTCGCGAACGCCGCCGCCCGTGTGGAACGCGATGTCGCGGCCGACCGTCGCGCGCAGCTGTTCCAGCAAGGCCAGCGGCGGTCCACCGAGCCGCCCATCCGCGCTGGTGTCGACGACGTAGAGAGAACGCACGCCGCGCAGCACCGCGATCTCCGCGGCGCGCCGCGCGTCGAGACCTGACGCGCGCGCGACGAGCGCGGGATCGCCACCGCGTGGCGCGAGCGCTCCGTCCCGCGCTTCGATCTCGACGATGGAACTACGTCCGAGCCCCGCTATGTCTCCGAGCAGCTCTTCGTCGGCGAGCACGGCGCTCGAGAACAGCACGCCGGAGAAGCCGGCATCGAGAGCCGCCTGCGCCTTCGCGAGCGACGAGATGCCACCCGCGAGCCGGCACGCTACGCCGACCGAGCGCGCGATCCGAGACAGGAGCGAGGCGTTCGCGTACTCGCCGCGCTCGGCGCCGTCGAGATCCACCAGGTGCAGCTCGGCCGCGCCGTCCGCGACGTACCGGGTAGCGAGCGCGACCGGATCCTCGTCGGCGCCAGCGCCACCGCGATACGCGACGCGACCGCCGCGCACGTCGACCGACGGGACGATCACCACGGACGGCGGCGCGACTCCGCAGACGTGCGCGGATAGCGGACCGGCGTGGGTCGCGTCTTGCGCACGACGACGAGGTGTCGCCCGGGGAGGACCTCGCCGACGCCGAGCGAGGCGGTGGGAACGATCGACACGATCTCGCCGCCGATCGCCGCGCACGCGCTCTGCGCGCCGGAAAGCTCCGCATCGACACGACCCTTCCAGACGATCGCGTCGCCGCCGAGCCGCAGGAAGGGCAACAGATACTCGAGGCACTGCCCCAGCGTCCCGACAGCGCGCGCGGTCCCGACGTCGTACCGGTCGCGACGGTCACGCGCGAGCGCCTCGGCGCGCTCGTTGCGCACCTCGACATCACTGAGCCCGAGAAGCGTAGAGACCTCTTCGAGAAAGCGCGCCTTCTTGCCCACCGACTCGACGAGCGTCAGCCGGATCGCGGGCGACGCGATGCGCAGTGCCAGGCCAGGAAATCCCGCGCCGCTGCCCACGTCGATGACGCGCTCGCGTCCGGTCCACCTGCGTGCGGCGAGCGCGGTGAACGAGTCGAGGAAGTGCTTGTGCGCGATATCGGAGGGCTCAGTGATCGCTGTGAGGTTCAGTGACGTATTCCGTTCGATGAGCTCGCTCGCGAAGCGCTCGCACACCCCGATCTGCTCCGCCGACAACGTGACGCCGAGCCGAGCCGATTCGCTCGCGAGCGCGGCGAACGGCGGCGAGGCGACCGGCACGCTGGCTATCGTATGCGGGTGAGACTCGCGCGAGCCGCGACGTGCGCGATGCTGCTCGTGGCGATGCTCGGGCTCGTCGCTCCCCGCGCCGACGCCGCGGCGACGGCGAACGTCAACATCCAGGGATTCCAATTCGTGCCCGCGTCGGTGACGATCGCCGCCGGCGACTCGGTCACCTGGAAGAACTTCGACAGCGCGCAGCACAGCGCGTTCTTCAGCAGCCTTGGTATCGGCACCGGCTCGATGAGCCAGGGCGACAGCAAGACGCTCACGTTCAACAACGCCGGGACGTTCAATTACGTCTGCGGCATCCACGGCGCGAGCATGAGCGGGACGATCGTCGTCGGGGCCGCGCCGACGCCACCACCCACGCCCGTCCCGACGCCGGTGCCGACACCGGTGCCCACGCCTGTCCCCACCGCGCCACCGACGCCGGTGCCGACGATCGCGCCGACGGCGACTCCGGTCCTGTTCACGACCACGCCACCGCCGAGTCCGACCGTGGCGCCGATCGCCGCGCCGGCGGAGGCCGCGGCCACCTCATCGCCGACGTTCATCGCGGCCCCGCCACCCGCGCCGGCCGGGACCGTCGCGCTCGCGGAGCGGACCGCGGCGGTGCGGGCCGAGCAGGGCGGGCCCGATCCACTCGTGCTGCTCGCGATCGCGGTCGTGGTCCTGATCGCGATCGCCGGTCTGATCCGGATCGCTACGCGCAAGGCCTGACGCCGAGCCGTAACCGCGGCCTGCCAGAATCCGCGCCCATGGGGAGGGCAGCGCACCTTGTCGCAGCGGCGTCGCTACTGCTCTGCGTCGGCATCGCGTCGATGCCCGTCGCGGCGGCGGGCGCAAGCGTGGCGATCGAAGGGACCGCATTCCGGCCGCCGACCATCACCGTGACCGCGGGCGACACGGTCGTCTGGACGAATCTCGACGGGGCCGCGCACACCGTTACATCGAACACCGGCGTATGGGACAGCGGCACGATCCGCGGGAGCGGTGGCACGTTCAGCCGCGCGTTCGCGACGACCGGGACGTTCGAGTACTTCTGCCATCTGCACTCGTGGATGCTCGGCACCGTCGTCGTGCGCGCCGTCGGCGCGCCCAGCCCGACGCCCGCGCGCCAGCTCCCAACGGCACCGCCGAGCGTGGCACCGATCCGCACGATCGCGACCGCCGAGCCGCTCGCGGCGGCGGCGCCGACGGTGGCCCTGCCGGAGCGCGTCGCCGCGTCGAACGCGGAGGGCGCGCCGGGACCGGTCCTCGTCGCGCTCGCCGGCGTCGTGATAGCGGGGATTCCTCAGCCTGGCCTGGTTGCTCGTCCGCGGCACCTGAGACAATCGGTGTGCTCATGACCGCAACGCGCGTCGCGGCGCCGGCCGACGACATCGCCGAGATCCTCGTCGACGAGCGAGCGCTCGCCGCGAAAGTGCGCGAGCTCGGCGCGCGGATCGCGGATGACTACCGCGGGCGCGATCTCGTTCTGGTCAGCATCCTCAAGGGCGCGCTTCCCTTCCTCGCCGACCTCATGCGCCAGGTTCCCATACCGCTCGCGCTCGACTTCCTGGAGGTGTCGTCCTACGGCGCGTCGACCGAGTCGAGCGGGGTGGTACGCATCTTGAAGGACCTGGCCAATCCTATAGAAGGTCGTGACGTGGTCGTGGTCGAAGACATCCTGGACACCGGTCACACGCTCGGGCACGTGATCGAGCACCTGAATTCGCAGCATCCCGCGTCGGTCCGGCTCTGCACGCTGCTGGACAAGCCGGCGCGGCGCATCGTGCCGATACAGATCGACTATCGCGGCTTCGAGATCCCCGACAAGTTCGTCGTCGGCTACGGGCTTGATTACGCCGAGCGTTATCGGAACCTGCCATTCATCGGCGTGCTCAAGCCGGAGGTGTACCGGAGCTCGCGGTGAAACGGCGCATGGTCCTCGCGCGGCTGATCTCGCTCGCGCTCGCCGTCGCACCGCTCGCGAACGGAGCACCCGCGTCCGCCGCACCACCCCTCGCGGTACCAGCCGCGGTGCGGGTGAACGTCGCCGGTCTCGGCACCTCGTACGCGGAGATCGGATCGACCGGAACGCTCACCGCGACCGCCGACGACGGGCGAGTCCTCTATAGCGGAGGATCTCGGACGCTCACGCGTCGGAACGTCCGGCGCGCCGAGGGCGCGGTGGTGCAGCTGCCGCCCGCGATCGACGGCATCAGCCCCGAAGACCGCGAGAGCCGGCTCGAGATCCTCCGCGAGGCACGCCGTGTGGCGCTCGAGCCGGCGGTGCACATCGTCACAACGCCGTTCGAGTTCGCGTTGCTGCAGGGCGACCCGCTGGGGACCGCGGTCATCTCCGATACGAAGATCCGACCGATCCGCTTCGTCGCGAACTTCGGTTACCTGAACTTCAACGGACGGCTGTTCCGCGGGACGCTCGAGGTCACCACCGACGACGAGGGCGACATGATCGTCGTCAACACCGTGCCGACCGGCGATTACCTCGCATCGGTCATCGGCGCGGAGGAGCCCTCGACGTGGCACCCGGAGGCGCTCGCGGCGCAGGCCATCGCGGCGCGCACGTACCTCGTGACGCATCTGCGGCGTCACGAGCACTACGACATCGAGGGGGACACGCGCGATCAGGCCTACGAGGGCCTGGGGAGCGAGGCCGACTCCACCCGGCGCGCGATCGACCGCACCACCGGTCTGGTCGCGACGTATCGCGGAGCGCCGATCGAGGCGCTCTATTCCGCGAACGCCGGCGGCATGACCGAGGATTCCGAGAACGTCTTCGCGAACGCGCTTCCTTACCTGCGCAGCGTGCCCTCGCCGGGGGATGACCTCGCGAAGGACAGCGGCTGGGGCCGAACGAGCTGGGAATGGAACCGCGAGTTCACCGCGCCGCAGCTCGGCGCGTACCTCGCCTCGCGCGGGCTCAACGTGGGTATCCCGCAGCGTGTCGAGCTCGTCCAGGTGACGAACGCCGGCCGTGTCGTGAAGGCGCGGGTCATCGGCGACCAGGGCACGCGCGATATCGGAAAGGACGCCAGCCGTTACTACTTCGGCCTCAAGAGCGGCCTGTTCACCGCGGACCTGGTACGCGGCGGCGGCACCGAATGGGTCTCGTACCGCGACACGGTCCGCCTGTACGACATGGACGTCCTCGGCGCGGACCGGATCGCGACGACGTACGAGCGCACCCTCAACTCCGACCGCGAGCTCGTTGGCTTCAAGGAGAGCGGTTACGTCTACCGACTCCCGGACCGCTTCGTCTTCAACGGACGCGGCTTCGGCCACGGGGTCGGAATGTCGCAGTGGGGCGCGCAGAGCATGGCCCTCCGCGGCTCCGACTACGAGCAGATCCTCAAGCACTATTACCAGGGCATCGCGCTGATGAACGTCGGCGGTCCCTAGCCCTAGCATGCGACCGCATTGCGCGCGGTCGCGGTCATCCTCATCTGCGCGGCGGCGTGGGTCGTGGGGTGGACGACGCAGCGCTCGGCTCCGGCCGGCTTCGACTTCATCGCGATCTACGCGTCGGCGCGCCTTGTGGCGACCGGTCAGTGGGGCAGCGTCACCGATCCCGACGCGATCCTCGCGATGGAGCACGCGACGCTGCCCGAGCGGACGATCCTGCTGCGCAATCCCAATCCACCGGCACTGTCGCTCGTCCTCGCGCCGCTCGGAGCCCTGCCGTTCGACGTCGCGTTCGCGGTCATGCTCACGCTCGGCGTCGCCGCGCTCACGGCGTCGGCCTTCCTGCTCGCGCCCCTCGCGCACGCCGACCAGCGCGCGCGCCTGCTGCCGTTCGCGCTCCTCGCGCCGCCGTCGCTGATCGCGCTCGCCGAGGGCCAGACCACGCCGTTCGTGCTGCTCGCCATCGCCGGGTCGCTGCGCGCGCCTCCGCGTGTCAGCGGCGCGCTGCTCGGACTCGTTGCGTTCCGACCGCAGCTCATCGCGCTCTTCGCGGTCGTCGTGCTCGCTGACGCGCGCCGGCGGCTGCCGTTCCTCGCCGTCGTCCTCGCCATCGCGGCGGTGTCGATCCTCATGGTCGGCGTCGAAGGCCTCGCGCGATATCCGGAACTCCTGGGTCCGGCCGCGGCCGAGCTCGGCCCGGGCGAGCTCGGCATGCCGGCATTGCTGCGGCGCGCCGGCATCGGCACGGCCGATCCCGCGCTCGCGAACCTCGCGCTGTCGGCGATCGCGAGCGTCGCCGCCGCGATCGCGATGCTACGCACCGCGAGCGGGCGGCGCACCATCGTCGCTGCGCCGACGACGCTGCTCTCGGCCCCGCACGCGCTGCTGCACGACGCGGTCTTCGCGTATCCGGCGATCGCCGAGCGGGCCACGTCGACGCGCGCGACGTTCGTGTGGGTCCTGAGCGGTCTCGTCGTCGTTCTCGTGCACCAGGCGGGTATCCCGATCGCGCCCCTCTGGTTGCTGGCGCTGGTGCTGTGGCGATGACCGGTGTCGACCGCCCCTACGGAGCGGGCATCCTGTTCGGCCTGCTGGCGCTCGCCATCGTCGGAGCACTCACCTACCCGCCACTCGCGGCCCGTGGTGACTTCGTCGAGCAATGGGCCGCCGCGCGCATCGTGATCGAGGGACATCATCCCTACGAGCCGGCGACGTGGCGCGACGACGCCGCGCGCCTCGCCGGTCGCGCCTCCGATTCGCCGGTCTTCATCTATCCGCCGTACGTCGCGCTGGCGCTGACACCGCTCGCCCTGCTGCCGCGCGAGTTCGCCGCGACGCTCTGGGTGGTGGCCAGTGTCGCGATCGCCGCGTTCGCTTTGCGCGCGTTGCTTCTCACCTTTCCGCCCGCGCATCCCTTGGCCAGCGCGGGATACGGCATCGCCGTCGTCGCGTCCGGCCCGGCGCTGCTCGCGCTCGCGCAGGGCCAGTGGGACTTTCTGCTTCTCGCGGCCGTGTGCGCGTGCGCGGTGACGCTCGCGCGCGGGCGAGCGCCAACGATCGGCGCCGCGGCGCTCCTCTTCAAGCCACAGCTCGCGCCGTTCATCCTCCTCGCCATCGCGGCGTCGACCCATGGGCCGCAGCGCCGGCGTTTTGTGGGCGCGGTCGGCATCGCGCTCGCCCTCATCGCGATGACCGTCGTCGCGCTGCCGTCTTGGTGGTCATCGTGGTATCGCGGCGCCATCGGCTTCAGCGGCGCGCTGCCGATCCGCACCACCACGCTGGCCACGACTTTCGAGACGCTGCTCGGCGCCGCGGGCGCCGTTGGCGCGGTGATCGTCGTGCTCGTCGCAGTGGGCGTCGCGCTCTCGTTCAGGGCCGGCACGCCGGCGCACCTCGCCATCTGGCTCGCCACCGCCGTACTCGTCGCGCCGTATGTCCAGGCTTACGACCACCTACTGCTGCTCGCGCCGCTCGCCGTCGCGGCCGCCGTCGCGGGACGCCGATCGCGACGCACCGCATGGATGCTCGCCAGCGCCGGACTGATCGTCCTGGTCGTCCTCGCCACGCTCTCCGCCGGACTCACGACGGCGCGCGGTCGCGACGTGATCGGCGCGTTCGTGCCGCTCTCCATCTGGCTGCTCGTCACTGCGGCGCTCTGGCCCGAGCGGCGTAAGTAGCGAGCGATGCGCAGCCGACGACGATCTGAGCGTGCCGACGACGATGGGTGCGCGTCGGGCGAGCGAAGCGAGCGGCGCACCCGGCGATCGTCGGCGGCTCACCATGCCCGTGAGTCGCGGCACGCTACTCCCCGACGAACTTCTGAGAGTTCCCCATGTGCGGGTAGACGCGTTCCTGCACGACCGCGAGCAGCTGCCTGGTGTGATTGCGATCGTGATGGATCCACTCGTGGAGCAGATCACCGACGCGAAGCGTTCCGACGTTCGGATGCTCGCCGCTCTTCTCGAGCTCCGCAGGCGTGAGCGCGTGGACCATCGCGACGCTGTCGTGCCGCAGGCCCATGAATTCCATCCAGAGGCTCAGCGCGACGCGGTCGCAGTCGCGACGCTCGTGCGCCACGGCGGCCTGGTCCCACGCGTGGAGCGGCTTGCCCGCGATGATGTCCCTGATCCGCCCGGCGAACCCGCGCCGCTCGGCCTCGATGAGATGCCCGAGCACCTCGTTCACGCACCACTCGCCGGGCGCCGGGTGCCAATTCGCTCCGGCATCGGCCAGCGCGGTGACTTCCCCCTCGATGAGCGCGCAGGTGGATTCCAGCAGCGCGACGACCTGTGCGGTCGAGAGCGGCGTGGAGGGCTGTGGCGTGACCACGGCGGCTAGGTGATGAGCATGGGCGCGCTGCGGATCGGCACGCGCACGTTCAGGACGACCGTCCCGTCGGCGCGCGTCTCGTGCGTGGACTCACCACGCAGCAGCTCGAGGCGTTCGCTGCGCCGGAGACCGGACTGCAGCTCGCCATCGGGTGGCAGGTCCTTGCCGTCGCTCTGCAGCAGGATCTCGAGCGCCTCGTCCTTCCAGGTCATGCCGAGCACGACGTCCTTCGCGCTCGCCTTCGCGATGCGCTCGACGAGCGAGTCCTGGATCAGTCGGAAGATCGCGACCTCGTCATCCGAGGGGAGGCGGCGGTCACGGCCCGTGCTCGAGAAGTCGATGCGCACGCCGTGCTTGTCGATGAGCGTCTGCACGTAGCGGCGCATCGTCGGGACGAGTCCGAGATCGTCGAGGATCATCGGCCGCAGCTCGAAGATGAATCCGCGCAGCTCCTGAAGCGTCTTGTTCACCATCTGGCGCAGCGCTGCGAGCTCCGTCCGTGAGCGCTGCGGATCGACCTCGAAGAGGCGCTCGCTGATCTCCGACTGCAGCACGACATTCGCCATCGCCTGAGCGGGTCCGTCGTGGACCTGTCGCGCGATGCGCTTGCGCTCTTCCTCCTGTGTATCGACGACCGCCTGCAGCAGGCGGCTCTCATCGAGCACCGGCGCGGTGTCGGCCGGAAGGGGCGCCGCCGAGCTCTGATGCACCTGCTGCTGCGCTGCGGTGAGGAGCAGCCTCGTGCGGTCGAGGAGCTTGCGCTTCCCCTGGAGCGCACCGAGCTGTCCCTCCATCGTCATGCGACGCGAGATGGCCGCCGAGTGCTCGTCGGTCGCGCCGAAGATCTCCTCGCGCTGGAAGTTGCCGGGATTGGCCCGGATCTCCTCCACGCGCGCCTTCGTCTGATCCTCGCGCGCCTTGAGGCGGTTCACCTCGGTCTGCGTGCTCTCGACGAGCAGGTCGAGCTCGCGGATCTCCGCGGTGACCTTCGCCTGCTCCGTCACGAGATCGCCAGCGACGTCGATCGCTGCTTGAGCGCTCAATTACCCATCTCCGGCCCCTTGATCCAGCCCTGGCGGATGGCGTACACGACCGCCTGCGTGCGGTCGTTCACCGACAGCTTCCGCAGGATGCTCGACATGTGATTCTTCACCGTCTGCTCCGAGATGGCCAGAGCGTAGGCCACTTCCTTGTTCGTCATCCCCTGCGCGATGTTGTCGAGGATCTGGACCTCGCGCGGCGAGAGCGGCGCGAAGACGTGCGCGGAGCCGGGACCGTACACCGAGAGCTCGCGGAACTCCGCGAGCACCTTCGTGGCCACGGCGGGACGGCTGAAGACGCGCTCGTTGATGCTGAACTGGCCCGCCCGCGCCTTGCGGATCGCATCGACGAGCTGAGCCGGCTCGCAGTCCTTGTTCAGGTAGTCCGCCGCGCCGGCGCGGATGGCCTCGAACAGCGTCTGCTCCTCGTCCTTGGCGGTGAGCACGACCACGGCGACATGTGGCAGCTCACGGCGGATGCGCTGCGTCACCTTGATACCGGATGTGCGCGGAAGATCGGCTTCGATGACCAGCACGTCGGGCTCGAGCTCGAGCGTCTTCGTCGCCGCCTCCTCACCGTCGCTCGCCGTGCCGATCAGCTCCAGGTCCTCTTCCTTCGCGAGGACCTGACTGATCCCAAGAGTGGTGAGGCGGCTGGAGTCGGCGAGGATGATGCGGATGCTTCGGTCAGTCTTGTCGGCCAAGCGTCCTTCCTCTTTCGCCGTGCGAGCCCGGTTCAGAGCCCTTCGTCGGGAGGAGCAGTGTAACCGCGGTGCCCTTTCCGGGCGTCGACTGGATCTGCAGGCTCCCGCCGATGAGCTCGGCGCGTTCGCGCATCGACAGAAGACCGACCGACTTCACGCGGCGCGCGACCTTCACGAGGTCGAACCCGACGCCATCGTCGGTAACGTGAAGGACCCAGCTGGCGGTGGATCGCTGCCAAACGACGCCGACCACGGCCGCGCGCGCGTGCTTGTTCACGTTCTGCAGCGCTTCCTGCATCACCCGGTAGACGGCCAGCTCTTGCTGCGGGGTTAGGCCGGTCTCGGCGACGTCGAGGGTGCTCGAGACCTTGATGCCGCAGCGGGTCTGCCATTCGCTCGCGTAGTTGCGCATGGCTTCGGCCAGGCCGAGCTCGGACAGCTCAGGGGGACGGAGGTCGTAGATCATCGCGCGGACCGAGTCCAGCGACGACCGGAACTGGCCCTTCAGCCCGCCGAGCTCGGTGCGGAGCGTCTGCCGCACTTCCGCCGGCGCCCGCTCGGCGATGCGCTCCAGATACTCGACCTCGAAGATCGCGTTCGCCAGCACCTGCGCCGGTCCATCGTGCACGTCGCGGTAGAGGCGCTCGCGCTCGGCCTCGAGACTCTCGAGAACACGCTGCGTGACCTCGAGCGATTGGTCGTTCCCACGCGGCTCCGGCTCGATGCCCGAGCCGAGGAGGTACGCCGCGCTCGATTCGATGTGCTGGACGACCAGCTGCAACTGCTTCAGGCGGCGATACGCCTTCTGCGTGCCCTCGTCGAGCGTCACGTCCGCGGCGCGACGCGACTGGGCCTCGGCCAGACGTTGATACGAGCGCGCGAATTTCTCGACCTGCTGGCGCGTCCGGCGGATGTCGCGGCGAAGGCCGTCGACGATCGCGTCGAACTGAGCTTCGAGATCGTCCGAGTCCTTGACGAGGCGCGTCGGCTGTGTGCTCGTGTTCGGAGTATATGGACGCGCGTCGGTGATCCTGTGTCAGTGCGGACGCTCAAGGAGGACCGCACGCTCATCCTCTGCGACGACCCGCCAGCCCTGCGCTCGGAGCGCAGACACGAGCGGCCGGCGTGGCATCAGGAGCACCTGCGCGACCTTGTGACGATCGAGCACGTCGCGCCAGGCGGGACCGAGCTCGACCACTTCGCGCCAATCAGCGAGCACCTCCGGTAGGAACGGGAAGAGGCGGCCATCGATGAAGACCGGTCGCTCCGGAGCACTCCAGATCAGGTAGCCGCCCCAGTCGTATTCATTCAGCAGGACGCCGCCGCCGGACCGCACGGATGAGAGCGCCGCGACCGGGTACGCGCGCTCGTTGGGTGCCGACGGGACCAGCGCAAGGCTCGTGATCGCCATCGCGGCAACGCCGACGGCGAAGCCGAGCACTGCGCCGCGCGGGTACGGACGCCGTCCACGCAAGCGCACCGTGATCGCGGGCCAGGCGCGCGCCATCGCGTTCGCGAGGTACGGCACCGCGGCGAACGCGAAGTACGGCATCTGCCGCTGCGCCGACATGCCGAGCCAGAGCAGCGGCGCCAGCAGCAGGATGTCGAGCGTCGTGCCGCCCGACCGAAGAGCCAGCACGAGCGTCGCGATGATGAATGCGGCGAACACGAAGCCGGCGGGCCGCGTCACGTCCGGCGGCGTCTCCTCGACGATGAAACGCGGCGGCGCGGTCGCGTGCGACGCTGCCGCGCCCAGACCGAGCGAGCCCGGATCGACGAGCGAGGCCGCGAACGCGGTCACGAACGTGATCGCGAACGGAAGGGGGTCGCGGCGGAGGACGGCGTCGACGGTGAAGATGCCGACGAGGGCGAGGCCGAGCGCGTACCCGCCGTGGAGGTTGACCCACAGCAGGATGAGCGGCGGGACCCACACGAGGAGGCGGATCCGGCCGGCTCGCGCGGCCAGGAGGAGCTCGAGCAGCAGGGGAAAGAACGCGAGCGTGAAGAGATGTGGGCGGTCAGTCCACACGATCTCCGAAAGGAGCAACGCGACCACGGCGACCGGGAGCGCGAACGCGAGCGGCGCGTCATCACGGAGCGAAAGACGCGTCACGAAGAACGCGCACACGCCGACGAGCACGCCACGCAGCACGACGAGCCCGGTCCACCCGCCGGCGAGGTACGTGAGGTAGAGGACGATCTCGCCGAGCCATTCGCCGACGCTGTACTCGCGGCCCGCGACCGTGCTCGAGAAGACGTCGGTGCGCAGGAGCTGCCCGTGCTCGACCATCCACTTGCCAGACGCCAGATGCCAGTAGGTATCCGGATCGCCGGGCGGCGTCGCGAGCGCGAGCGCGAACGCGGCGCCCGCGATCAACAGCGGTGCCAGACGCCGTGCGTTCACCGGATGACCCCTGTCGAGCACTGTGGACCGTAGATCGGATAGATGTGGACATCGCCCCGCGCTTGCGGCGGTCCCAGCCACACCGGCCGCACCTCGCCGCGATAGACCGCGTCGTACGCGCTGAAGTGCGTCGCTTCGAGCACGAGCGAGGTCGCCCCGTAGCGCGCCGCCGCGCAGGCCGCCTCGTCCAAGCCGTCCGCCGGCGTGACGATCACGCTACGACCGCTGATGGAGCGCCAGGCCGCCGCATCGATCGCGAGGAATGGCCCCGCGGGGATCGCGTCGAGCGCGGACGCGCGCGCGTTCGCCGGACCGTTGAAGGCGGCGTCCCATTGGACGAGGGCACCCGCCGACAGCGCGACCACGAGCGTGAGCGCACCGGCGGACCAGACGCGCGCAATCCCGGTATCCCGAGTGGCAAGGACGCGCTCGGCGCCGGCGGCCGCGAGAGCCACGCCGTACGGAAAGAATGCCGCCAGCGAGTGGAAGTACGACCCGCGCGTCGAGTGCAGCGTCCAGACCAGCGACTGCGCGAGATAGACGAGCACGAGCAATGACGCCCAGGCCCGCACGTCGGCTCGGGTGCGCAGCCTGATCGCGGCGAGCGCCGCCAGCGGACCCAGCACGACGGCGAAGGCGAAGACCGCGGTCGCTCCATTCGTCAGCAGCGCGTTGAGCTTCGCGACCAGCACCGCCGGCAACGACGCGACGAACGCCGACGCCGAGGGCGATGCGATCGCGAAGAAGGCCTCGTAACGACCGAGCAGCGTCGTGCGCGCGAGCAGGTCGGGGGGAAGCCCGACTGCGACATCGCGCGCGAACCACGCGCCGCCGATCGCGAGCGCGAACAGGCTCGCGGCGGCGCCGGCACGGCGCGACGCCGGACGCGCGAGAAGCGCGAGCACCGCGAGCCCGAACAGCGCGCCCTCGGCGCGGGCGAGATAGAGCAGCCCGACGAGCAGACCGGCGACCGCGCCGGCGCGGACGGACCCGCGCGCGGCGCGCGCATAGGCGACGAAGAAGAGCGTCCCGATGAGCGCGGCCGGTGCGAAGGCGTCGGTGGCGACGAAGGCCGGAGCGAAGATGCCGCCTAGCCCGACGACAGCCGCGGCGCCCAGCGCGGAGCGCTCCCCGACGTCGAGCGAGCGCGCCGCGACGTATGTGGCCGCCGGAAGGAAGACCGCGGTCGCGATGATCGCGGCCTGCGCCGCGCGGAACTCACCAAGGAGCGGCCCGAGCGTCGCGATCCCGACCGCTTCGAGCGCGGAGACGAGCGGTACCCAGAATCGATGGCTCGCCACCGGGAGCGCGGCCATTCCCGGCGCCTCGATGAAGTTCCAGACGAAGTCCGCGGAGAGTCCGTCACCGCGCGCGAGACGGCCCGCGACGACCGAGTAGTAGTACGCGTCGGTGTAACCGGGCCGCGCGACGATCGTCGCGCTGAGGAGACGAACGAGAAGCGCCGCGGCAGAGAGGAGGATCAGTCGGATGGCCGCGGCATCCGGCACGGCGCGAGTCTAGACGGAAGCATCGCTCGGCGACGCATCTCCAGCGCGGAGCGCGATGGCGACGAGTAGCGCCGTCGCCGCGCTGATCCATGCGGACAGTGTCTCGTTCAGGCGCGCGAACGCGATCGCGTAGAGCACCCACGGGATCGGACCAGCGAGCGCGACGGTGACCAGCAGCAATCCGAGACGGATGCCGGTCGGCGGGACCGCGCGCGCGAGCACGACCGACCACGACACCGCGAGGACGAGGAAGTCATAGGTCCAGGCGTACGGCGTCGCGAACAGCGAGAGCGGCAGGCTCAGAGCAAGGAGACCCAGGCCGTCGACGCGCACGCGACGGACGAGCAGCCACGCCGATCCGGCGACCGCGGCGATGAGGATCGCGCCGATCCAGGAGCTGCCCAGCCAGTCGCCCGCGAAGCCCCACGCGGTCGGAAGGAAGGACACGACGCGTATCCGGCGGCCGCTGAGCTCGTCACCCCACTCCAGCAACCACCCTGGAACGAAGGCCATCGGCACGATCACCATCGCCGCGGCCGTCGCGAGCGCCGCGCCGAGCAGCCGCAGGCGCCGTCGAACGATCGCGCTGACGACGAGCACGGGCAACGCGAGCGCAACGATCTGCGGCTTCGCCGCGAGCGACGACAGCGCGATCCCGGCCGCGCGCTCGCGACGCTGGCTGAGGAAAAGGGCGAGCGCTCCGGCGAGGCCGAGCATCACGCCGGTGATCTGGCCGTACACGACGAGCAACCAGAATGGCTGCGACGAGACGACGAGCGCGCCATAGAGAGGAGCGAGGCGCGATGGGCCCCGTGCCGCGCGCCATGCGCACCAGGCACCGGCGAGCCCGGCCGCGATCGACAGCGACTCCCAGACGATCGCCGCGGGCTCGAGCGGCAGTGCGCCGATGGGCAGCATGGCGACCGCCGTCCACAGGGGATATCCATAGCGGCCCGGACACGACGAGCGCGCGACGCCGCCGAGCGGGTTCGGATAGAGGCCGCCGGTCACCGACTGCCAGTACACCTCGTCGTACGGATCGTGTCCGAGCACGAGCGAGCGCGCGCCGTGGTAGAGACAAAAGAAGTCGGAGGTCTGGTACCAGGCGTTCGAGGCGGCCGCGACGGTGCCCGCGAGGATCGCGATCGCGAGCAGCGCCCCGAGCCTAGCGCCGGCCATTCGCCTCGAGCTCGGTGCGCGAGCGCAGGTAGACGATCCCGCCGATGACGATGACCGAGAAGACGCTGACCGCGCGATCGAGCACGGCGACCGCCACGGCGGTCGATCCCGAGAGGCCGAAGCCCTCGGTAAGGACGTACACCATGGCGATCTCGACGAATCCGAATCCGGCCGGTGTGAGCGGCACCGTGGTGAGGAGCGAGGTCGCGACGGCGACGAACACGACACCCGATTCGGGAAGATGCAGGCCCAGCGCCGCGAGGACGAAGAACAGGCGCGTCGCCTCCGCGGCCCAGATGATCAGCGTCAGCGGGCCGGCGATGGGAAGCGCCCGGAGGCTGTGCAGCACGCCCTCGCGGAAGAGGCGCCCGATGCGGCGTACCTCACGCGGAAAGAATCGCGCGATCCTGGGTCCGATCGCGTAGAGCGCGAGCAGGCCGAGGGCGATGAGGAGCGCGAGCGCGGCGCCGGTGATGTACACGATCCGCAGGTCAGGCAGCACGGTCCGGCCGAACGCGACGTACCCGCCGACGACGAGCAAACCGAAGACGACGACGATGTCGAGCAGCCGCTCCGCGACGACGACACCGACGGTGCGCGAGAGCGAGATCCCGAAGCGTCGCTTCACCAGGTAGGAGCGGTAGAGATCCCCGAGCTTCGCCGGCACGAGGCAGTTGACGAACCAGCCGAGGAACAGGATCCGCAGGAGATCGCGCCATCCGAGCGTCGCGCCGCCCTCGCGCAGCAGGCGCGCCCAGCGGATCGCGCGCAACGGGAACGAGAGGTAGTACACGACCAGCGCCAGCGCCACCAGAAGGAGGTTCGATGCGCCGATCGTCGCGGCGGTCTCGTTCCAGTCGACGTTGCGCGCGAAGAAGGCGATGAGCGCGAGCGGTATCGCGGTCGAAACGGCCTCGCGCCAGCCGAACAGCTGCCGGCGGACGGCGACCTCGTCGGTACGCCCGGCGACGTCGGCGAGCTCCTGGATCGTGGCGTCCTCGACGTGGCTCGAGGACACGCGCATCAGGTCTTTCGTCGGGTCCGGCGTCGTGTCCACCACTTCCGCATGACGTCGTAGCGGGTCGCGAGATGTATCGCCGTGCCGGTCAACCGCCCGCTCACCGAGCCGGTCCGCAGCGCCTCGACCATCTCCTGGGGTCCGGTGAAATCCGTCACCTCGACCCAGGCGCGTCCGATCTCCGACGCGCGATGCGCGTCGCTCCCGACGGCGCCAGGGATGCCATGGTCTTTCGCGTACGCGGCCGCGCGGCGGTTGTCCGCGCTGAACGACTCGCGCGCGTTGAAGACCTCCAGACAGTCGATCTGCGGCCAGAGCCGATCCAGCGCCTCGCGTCGAAGATGGAAACGGCGATTCCGGCTGAATGGATGCGGCACGCAGACGATGCCGCCCTGGTCCTTGATGCGCGCGATCGTCTCTTCCGCCGGTAGGTCGCGAGGGATCGGCCGATCGAGGAACAGTCCGATGATCTCGCCGTCACGCGTGCTGACCTCCTCGCCCACGATGACGCGGAAGGCGTCAGCCATCTCGCGTAGATGCAGCGCGCCCTCGATCGTGTTGTGATCGGTCGCGCAGACGATATCGAGCTTCGCGGCACGGATCGCCTCAGCCTGCACCCGCAGTGGGGTGCGGCTGTCCGGTGAATACTCGGAGTGCGTATGCATGTCGACGCGCACGCGGCGGGCCCCTTGGCTCATGCGGTCCGTCCCTTCGCGTACGCATCCTCGACGATCGCGCGGATGCGCTCGCGGAATCGTGACACATCGAAGCGGCGGGCCGAGGCGCGCAGCGCCTGGGGATCCCACGACCGCCGCTCCGCGCGGAGCACCGCGTCGGCGAATGCGTCCGGGTCGGGCTCGGCGACGAGCAGGCCATCGACGTCCTCGCGGACGATCTCCCGCGCGCCGCCGGCGGCGAGCGCGACGACCGGCGCACCCGAAGCGAGCGCTTCCACGCAGACGATGCCGAAGTCGTCTTCGGCCGGGAAGATCAGACCCCGAGCCGCCCCGAGAAGATCGCGCACCGTACCGTCGTCGACCCGACCGCTGAAGGCGACGTTGTCTCGCGCGATGCGCTCGAGCGACGACCGTTCGCGCCCCTCGCCGACGACGATGAGGCGCATGCCCAGTCGTGCGAACGCTCTGACGGCGACGTCGGCGCGTTTGTAGGCGGAGAGCCGGCCGACATACACCCAGAAGTCGCCGCGCTGCGCCTGCGGCGTGAACGCATCGACGGTGACCGGCGGATGCAGCACCTCGCTCTCGCGCCCGTAGTACCGGCGGATCCGATCGGCGACGACCTCGGAATTGCCGATCCACCGGTCCACGCGCGCAGCGAGCTCGCGATCGGTCTCGCGCAGTCGCGCGAGCAGCTCGCGCATCGCGCCGCGGAGCGGCGCCGGGACCTCGTCGCGCAGATACTCCTCGCTCCAGTCCCACAGGTAGCGCGTCGGCGAATGGCAGTACGCGATCTCGACGGTCCGCTCGGCAACGCCGATCCCTTTGATAAACGCGCTCGTCGATACGAGGACCGCATCGATCTCGGCCGGCACGCGCAGACGGCGCGCGGCGCCTGGATAAAGAGGGAGGAGGACGCGATGCAGGCCCCCGCCGACGGGGAATTGCTGCAGGTAGCTCGTCCGCAGATCCCAGCCCGGAAGAGCGCCGTAGCGGCGCCGGTCGTGGAAGAACGTGTAGACCGGTGCCGCGGGCCACATCGCGTGAAAGGCGTCGACGACGCGCTCCGCTCCCCCGCGCACCGCGAAATACTCGTGGGCGAGGGCGAGCTTCATCGCTTGAGAACACGCTTGCGCAGGACCAGGAGCGCGAAGAAGGGAAGCACGCGCTGACGGCGCCAGCGCCATGGCTCGTGGAGCAGGCGCCACAGCCACTCGAGGCCGATCGCGTGCAACAGCCTGGGGGCCACGCGCTGCCGCCCGGCGAGCTGATCGAAGACACCACCGACCCCGATCGCGAGCCGAACCGACGGTAGCGCCGCGAGGTTGCGAGCGATCCAGCGCTCCTGTTTTGGCATCCCGTACGCGACGAGGAGGATCTCCGCGCCGCTCTCGCGGATGCGGGCGACCGTGCTTTCGTCCTCGCGCGGATCGGGCGATCCCGCGTGACATCCCGCTATGCGTAGATCCGGGGCGCGTCGATGCAGCGCGGCCGCGGCCTTCTCGGCTACACCGGGACCAGCGCCGAGAAAGAACGTCGGCGCCCGGCGCGACCCGAGCTGCGGGACGAGCGAGTCCACGAGCAGACGGCCCGGTACGCGCGGAACGGGATCTTCGAGCATGCGCGACGCGGCGACGACTCCCGCGCCGTCGGCGACGACCAGATCAGCCTCGCGCGCGATGCGCGCGACGTCGGCGTCCCGCCGCGCAAGCATCACGAACTCGGGGTTCGCGGTGATGACGAACGTGCGCTCCCCACCGTCGAGCCGTCGAAGTATCCGCTCGGTCGCGCCCGCGAGGTCGACGCGGTCGAAGCCCACACCGAGCACGTCGACGCGCGCGGCCACCGATCAGTGGACGGCGACGAGGCTTCTGCGGAAGAAGTCGATGTGCTCGAGCGCGAGTCCCGTGCCCTTGGCGACGCAGTAGAGCGGGTTCTCGGCCACGTAGCAGGCGACGCCGGTGACCTGCGTCAGGAGCTTGTCCATGTTCCGGAGAAGCGCGCCACCGCCGGAGAGCACCATCCCCTTGTCGATGACGTCCGACGCTAGCTCCGGTGGCGTCTGTTCGAGCACGCCTTTGACCGCGGTGATGATCTGCTGGAGCACCGGATCCATGGCTTCGGTGATCTCGTTGCTTCCGATCGTGATCGTACGGGGCAGGCCCGCGATGAGGTCGCGGCCACGGACCTCCATCGTGAGCTCTTGATCCATCGGCATTGCCGAGCCGATCTGGATCTTCACGTCCTCGGCGGTGCGCTCGCCGATCATGAGGTTGTATCGCTTTCGCACGAAGTTCGCGATCGCCTCGTCGAGCTTGTTGCCTGCGGCGCGAACGCTACGCGAGACGACGATGCCGCCGAGCGATATGACCGCGATCTCCGCGGTGCCTCCGCCGATGTCGATGATCAGGTTCCCGCTCGGGCCCGAGATCGGGATGTTCGCGCCGATGGCGGCTGCGAGCGGCTCCTCGATGAGGTGGGCCTCGCGCGCTCCGGCGCGCACCGCCGCATCCTTCACGGCGCGTCGCTCAACGCTTGTGACGCCAGATGGCACGCAGATCATCAGCTCCGGATGGAAGATCCGCACGCGCCCGCACACCTTGTCGATGAAGTACTTGAGCATGTACTCGGTGATCACGTAGTCGGCGATGACGCCGTCCCGCATCGGCTTCTGCGCGGTGATGTTGCCGGGCGTGCGGCCCAGCATGAGCCGCGCCTCCTCGCCGACGGCGACGATCCGCGGACGCGCGGATCCACCGTCGTGCGCGAGGGCGACGACGGACGGCTCGGTGAGGACGATGCCCTTCCCCCGTACGTAAACGATGACGTTGGCCGTACCGAGGTCGATGCCGATCTGCTTCGCGAACACCTTCGTCAAGCCTAGAGCGTCACAGAGCGACGCGTCTCGCGAACGCGATGCGTGTCATGCGAGAGCAGCCACACGGCCGCATTCGATGGGATCCGATCGCGATGTACGCGACAGCTCAGCTCACGGTCCCTTCGATCCTGTGGCGACGACGTTCGTCTCGGATCGACGAACGCGTGCTGTCGCGCGCCGCAGGACGAATGTCGGCATCGTGTTCTCCCGCCGGCGATACGCGTCATCCGCGCCACAGTCCGGTCGGCGACCCAGAAAGGGGCGCCAGGCTATTTCCGACTTGACAACTCGGTTTATGTTAGGCGAGCCTAATGTTGGTGCCGAAGCAGCTGCGCGCGCTCATCCCCATTGCACTCGCCGTCCTTCTGTCGCTGGCCGCTTGCCAGCGGACGGCGGGACCGGCCACACCCCAGGAGATCGCGATCGGTGCCGCAGCCGAACAGGCCCGCGCGCATCTCGCCGCCGCCCTCGAGAACGCCAACGCGGGCCGCTGGGACCTCGCCGCCGTCCACGCGGCACACCCGTCGGAGGCGATGCCGGCGATCGACTCGGCGGTGGCCAAACGTGATCCTGCCGCCGACGCTGCGCTTCGCAAGCGGACGCTGGAGATCGTGCAGGCGGCGCAGCGAAAGGATCCTGCCGCACTGCGATCGCTCGTCGAAGACGCCGATCGCCAGTTCGCGCGTGTCTCCGCGATCGTCATGGGCGAGGATCGCGCCGCGGAGCTCTCCTATCGCGCCAGCGTCGTCGCATCGCTGGTGGAGGCGGTGGCCGACGAGTACGGCGAGGGCGTCGACGACGGGGTCCTGCGTCAGGAGATCGAATACCAGGACGCCTACGTCTTCCTTGAACAGGCGCGCGCGCTCTGGAGCCAGATCGAGCCGTCCGTAGCGCGCACGAATACCGGCGAGCACGCGAAGATCGTCAGCGCCCTCGATGAGCTGCGCGTGGCGATGCCCGGTCTGCGCG